>Ga0308160_10004894_pt1 | contig 14106 bp, 13 predicted proteins | sample PhyFR1_FD_201036 | JGI IMG/M metagenome (GOLD analysis project Ga0308160, IMG submission 201036) | Phyllosphere microbial communities from UC Gill Tract Community Farm, Albany, California, United States - DLSLF.R1 | ecosystem: Host-associated > Plants > Phyllosphere > Unclassified | place: USA...
ACTAATTGCCCGTACGGCTTGTCCCTATAACCTTAGCAGGTATAGAAAAAATCGAGATTACAGTGCTGTTTGTTGATGACAGTGACTACCGAAACTTTACTTCCTCCGGATTCTGAGCGGCGTTCAATCATGAACGACGCTCGTACAAGTTATGCCTGATGACCATAGCAAGTCGGTCCCACCCCTTCCCATCCCGAACAGGACCGTGAAACGACTTTGCGCCGATGATAGTGCTGCAACCAGTGTGAAAGTAGGTTATCGTCAGGCTAGTTATATGAAAAACCCCACCAGGTGATCCTGGTGGGGTTTTTTGCTTTGGGCGTTTGTTTTATTTTCGGTCATTTACATGCGGCGCCGATGATCAGAAGGTGAGACCGCGTGGGCAGTGGGGCTGGCTAAATGCCAGCACCACACATGCCCACCCTACATTCATGTTGAAAAGCTGGCGTACCGAACTAGAATGAAAGCAGGTTCGCGTTCGGGGATCTGAGATGAACACTCCAGGTATGCGTGCAGTGAAGCGTCTTGCTGTTGGCTTGGTGATTGCCGGTAGCCTTGGCGGATGTGCTGTCTATGGGCCATCTTATGCCGCGGCCTACGACCCCTACTATTATCCAGGCTATGCCTATCCGACCTACGTTGGTCCTCCAGTCGCGCTGAATTTTGGATTTGGCTACTACGATCGCGGCGGTTACGGACACCGTCATGGCTACGGCCATTACCATGGCGGACGATCACACGGCTGGCATGGGCGGGGCGGTGGCTGGTCGCAGCGCGGCGGGGGCTGGGGATACGGAAGAGGCCGGCGCTGAGCCGGCCCGGTAGAAAAGATTAGGCGCTGTGCAGGCGGACTGCCAGCGCACTGGCGCGCTCGGCGTGTTCCCACAGGCGGTCGTGCAGCGGCAGGAGGATCACGTTGCAGATCGGTTCGAGCACCGCAGCCACGCCACCAATCGCCCAGGAACCGGTCGTCATGAACATCACACTGAAGGCAACGCCGGCGTGCAGGAAAGTCTGGCTGAGCTTTTCGCCAGCCATGGCCACGTAGCGCGCCTTGTCGTCACGCGCCATGTGGCGGCGTTTCGCCCAGGCCGCTTCGTGGAAAGGGAGCAGCAGCACGTTGATGATCGGCTCCGCGATCACGGCCAGGCCGCTGAACACTGCCGAACCCGTTACCGTATAAGCCAGGGCGTAGGCGATGGCCATGTGGGTGAAGACTTGGCTGAGGCGTTTGGCGGCGACGATCATGTACTGCTCCAGTTCTTAACAATCTGAAGAAAATGATAGTCATTCTCATCAACGAGATAAAGTAAATTGATTTAAGTAACTCGATAGACATTATCTATCAAGTGGCGGCAGCGCCATCAATCTTTCAAATAAAGGCTGGGCCGCATCCGCAATCCGGTCCAGGCTGGCTTCGCGCAATGCAGCACTATCCACCCGGTATTCGCTCCGTGCGCCGGCCCAGCGCAGCAAGGCAGCGCCTGCATCCGGATGGTCGAACAAGCCGTGCAAATAGGTACCGAGGATCTGTCCGTCCGCCGAGCAAGCGCCTTCCGGCCGCCCGTCGATGCGGAATACCGGGATGTCCAGCGCCGTTCCCTGCGACTCGCCCATGTGGATCTCGTAGCCTTCCACGCGCGCCGCACCGGCATCGAAGGCGCACACGCCGCTCACCCGGCACAGCCGCTTCTCGCGCGTCATCGTCGTCGCCAGGTCGAGCAGTCCCAGGCCCGGCGAGCTACCCGCACCGCCCTCCACGCCATGCAGATCGTCCACCACCTTGCCCAGCATCTGGAAGCCGCCACACACGCCGATCACCTTGCCGCCGTAGCGCAGGTGACGACCGATCGCCTCTGGCCAGCCCTGCTCGCGCAGCCATGCCAAATCGCCGCGCGTGTTCTTGCTGCCCGGGAGGATGACCAGGTCGGCGCCCGGTATCGTTTCGCCGGCGCGCACGAAGCGGACATCGACGTCCGGATGCGCACGCAGGGCGTCGAAGTCGGTGTGGTTGCTCATGCGCGGCAGGCTGGGCACCACGATCTTGAAGGCGCCGCGCCCGGCCTGGGCCGGCTGCACCGCATCCTCGGCGTCGAGATACAGCCCGTGCAGGTAGGGCAGCACCGCCAGCACCGGCTTGCCGGTCTCGCGTTCGAGCCAGTCCAGGCCCGGCTCCAGCAGCCCGATATCGCCGCGGAAGCGGTTGATCACGAAACCGACGATGCGCGCACGCTCGCTGGCAGACAGGCAGGCCAGGGTGCCGACCAGATGCGCGAACACGCCGCCGCGGTCGATGTCCGCCACCAGGATCACCGGGCAGTCGACCGCTTCGGCAAACCCCATGTTGGCGATGTCGCGCTCGCGCAGATTGACCTCGGCCGGGCTGCCCGCGCCCTCGACCACGATGCAGTCGTACTGCTGCCCCAGGCGCGCGTGCGATTCCAGCACCGCCGCCATCGCCACTGTTTTATAGCGGTGGTAGTCGCGCGCGTTCATCTCGGCGCGCGCGCGGCCGTGGATGATCACCTGGGCGCCGGTGTCGCTCGACGGTTTCAGCAGTACCGGGTTCATGTCGGTATGCGGCTCGATGCCGGCGGCGATCGCCTGCAGCGCCTGGGCGCGCCCGATCTCGCCGCCATCCCGGGTCACCGCGCTGTTCAGTGCCATGTTCTGCGGCTTGAACGGCGCCACGCGCACGCCCTGCCGCTTCAGCAAGCGGCACAGCGCCGCCACCACCGTGCTCTTGCCGGCATCCGAAGTCGTGCCCTGCACCATCAGGGTCTGGAAGGGGAAGCGGTTCATTTACGGTGCTTGCGTGCTTCTTCCAGCTTCTCGCACATCACGGCGGCGCCGTCGATCATGCGCGGGCCGGCGCGGTTCAGTAAATTGCCGTCCACCGTGAACAGGTTCTCGTTGCGCACCGCTGTCATGGTCGGGTACTGGCGCCACAGGTTCACGCCGCCGTAGTTCTTCTCGGCGGTGCCGAAGATGGCTTCCGGATCCGACTGCAGCACGCTTTCCAGCGTCACCACCGGCGCCGTCACCGGCAGCGTATGGAAGATGTTCTCGCCGCCGCACAGGCGCAGCGCGTCGGTGATGATGTGCTTGCCGCTGAGCGTGTACAGCGGCTTGTCCCACACCTGGTAGAAGGTGCGCACCGGCGAGCGGCCCGCATAGCGCTTGCGCAGGCTGGCCAGGCGCGCGCGCAGTTCAAACGCCACCGGCTGCGCCGCCGCCTCGGTGCCCATCAACTGGGCCAGGCGCAGCAAGCTGTCGGGAATGCCTTCCAGGGTCTGCGGATCGCTCAGGTAGATTGGCACGCCGGTCCGGCGCACCAGCTCGATCTGGCGTTCCGAACTGCCGTGCATCCAGGCCACGATGAGGTCGGGCTTGAGCGCCATGATGCGCTCGACGTCGACCTCGCGGTTCGAGCCGATGCGCGGGATGCGCTTGGCCGCTTCCGGATAATCGCTGTAGTCGACCGCGCCGACCACGCGCGCGCCGCCGCCGGCCGCGAACAGCAGTTCGGTCGCATGCGGCGCCATCGAGATCACGCGCAGCGCCGGCTTGGCCAAGCTGACGTTGGCGCCGGCGTCGTCCTTCACGGTCACGGCCTGCGCCGCCTGCACCAGCACCAGGCCGGCCAGCACGGCGCCCAGCCGCAAAGATCGTCCACTGCCAGGTTGGCTCCCGCGTCCCATGCTTTCCCTCATCCTTCGCTCCAGTTTTCCAGCGCGCGCGCAAGGCGCCGCCATTCGTCGTCGTTGGCAGGCAGGCCTAGGCGGATGCCGCGCGCCGCCTGGGTGAACAGGCGGCACCAGATGCCCTGCCTGGCCAGGTGTTCGTGAAACGCTTCCGGCTGCGCATGCGGCCACCAGTGGAACAGCGGCGTGCCGCTCGCCGCGATGCCGTGTGCGCCCAGCAGCGCGCGCATGTGCTCACCCGCGAGCAGCAGGCGCGTCTGGGTCCGGTCCTGCCAGGTCCGGTCTTCCAGCGCCGCGCGCGCCACCGTTTGCGCGGGGCCGCTGACCGACCAGGGCCCGAGCAGATCGGCCAGTTCCGCCAGCAGCGCCGGATGCGCGCCGACAAAGCCCAGGCGCAGGCCGGCCAGCCCGAAGAACTTGCCGACCGAGCGCAGCACGATCAGTCCCGGCTGGCCGCTGTCGGCGGCCACGCTCAGGCCTGGCGCCGTGTCGCCAAAGGCTTCGTCGACCACCAGCCAGCCGCCGCGTCGCGCCAGGCGCGCCGCCCAGTCGCGCAATTGCGGCGCCGGGACCGTGGCGCCGGTCGGGTTGTTCGGATTGCAGACCACCAGCACCTCGCAGCTATCGACCGCCTGTTCCAGGTCGGCATACGCCGCCTGGCGCAGGCTGTGCCCGTGCCGGCCCCAGTGATGCGCGTGCTCCGCATACGAGGGCGCGGCCACCACCACGCGCGAGGGCGGGCGCAGGCGCGGCAGGGCCTGGATCGCGGCCTGGGTGCCGGCCACCGGCAGCAGGGCCGGCGCGCGGTACCAGGCGCAGGCAGCCGCCGCCAGGCCAGGATCGGGTTCGGGCAGCCGGTGCCAGGCATCCGGCGGCAGCGCCGGCGCCGCATAGCCCCAGGGGTTGATGCCGGTCGAGAGGTCGACCCAGTCGTCGCGTCCATAACGCTGCGCGGCTGCGCGCAGGTTGCCGCCGTGTTCAAGCATGGCCCGTTCCCCACATGAGCAAGGCAAGCGTGCAGACGGCGCCCAGCCACAGCAAGGTGGTGCCCAGCACCAGGCGCCAGGCGCGCAGCACATCGACCGGGGCGGCATCGCGGCCGAGGCCGAGCGGCGGGCGCTGTTCGACCACGCCGTCGTAGCGCGCCGCGCCGCCCAGCGCAATGCCGAGCGCGCCGGCGCCGCTGGCCATCACCGGGCCGGCGTTCGGGCTGCTCCAGGCCGGCGCCTGGGCGCGCCAGCAGCGCCAGGCACGCCCGTGGCCGCCGCGCGGCGCCAGCAGCACGTAGCTCAGCGCGGTCAGGCGCGCGGGGACGAAGTTCAGCACGTCGTCGATGCGCGCGGCGGCGCGGCCGAACAGATTGAAACGTTCGCTGCGGTAGCCCCACATCGCATCGAGCGTATTCGCGAGGCGGAACAGCAGTGCGCCCGGCCCGCCCGCGACCAGGAACCAGAACAGGGTGCCGAACACGGCGTCGTTGCCGTTTTCGAGCAGGGATTCGGCGCCGGCCTTGGCCAGGTCGGAGGCGCTGGCGTCGCGCGTGTCGCGGCTGACGATGCGGCCGGTCAGCCGGCGCGCTTCGTCCAGCTGGCCGGCGCGCAGGGCGCGGAAGATCGGGATGGTGTGCTCGCGCAGGCTGCGCAAGCCGAGGGCGAAATACAGCAGGAAGGCGTGCAGCAGCATGGTGCCTGCATCCGACAGCACCCAGGCCAGGCAGGCCGCCGCCAGCACCGGCGGCAGCACCGCGAGTACCCAGGCCAGGGCGCCGCGCGCCAGCCGCCCGCCAGCGCGGTTGATGTGCGCCTCGATCGCATTCGCCAGCCGCCCGAAGCCGACCAGCGGATGCCAGCGCCGCGCTTCGCCCAACAGCAAATCGAGCGCCACGCCGGCTACCAGCAGCAGCGCCAGTCCGGTCAGCGGCAGGCCGCTCAGCACGGCGCGCCTTTCAGCACCAGCGGCAGGCCGGCCGCCACCAGGATCACCCGGCCGGCACGCGCCGCCACGTCCTGATTCAGGCGGCCCGCCTCGTCGGCGAAGCGGCGCGACAGGGCGCCCAGCGGCACGATGCCCATGCCGACCTCGTTCGAGACCAGGATCAACTCGCCCGGCAGGCCGGCGTCCAGCAATTCCAGCAGGGCGGCGCGTTCGTCATCGAAGCGCGCCGGCAGCAGCAGGTCGCCGGCTTCCGGCAAGGGGTCGTCCCCGCACAGCATCAGGTTGGTCAGCCACAGGGTCAGGCAATCGACCAGCACCAGGCGCCCGGCCGTGCATTCGCGGCGCAGCAGCGCGGCCAGCGCCAGCGGTTCTTCCAGCGTTGCCCAGTGCGCCGGCCGGCGCGCGCGGTGGTGCGCGATGCGCGCGCCCATTTCGCCGTCGCCCGCGTGGGCCGTGGCCAGGTAGACTACATCCCTGCCGGACTCGCGCGCCAGGCGTTCGGCCAGGGCGCTCTTGCCGGAGCGGGCGCCGCCCAGGATCAGCGTGGCGCTCATGGCGCCGCTCGCGTGAACAGGCTGGCCACCGCCTGCGGGTTCGAGGCGAAGTAGCCGTGGAAGTAGGACGCCGTCAGCGACCCGACCTCGTACACCGCCTCGCCCTGGGTGCCGGAGGTGTTGCGCACCGTGTGCCGCGATGGCGCGACCGGCGTCTCCAGGCGCGAGTAATGGAAGGTGTGGCCACGCAGCGTGCCGTCCGGCGTAGCGAGGGCTTGGGCGCCGAGGCCGGCCAGGCGCGTGCCCATCGTCACCGCGCCCGGCAGCAGCCCGGCCATCGGCCAGCAGTGCCCGTCCGGGTCGGTGAGTTGGTCGGCCAAGGCCATCATGCCGCCGCATTCCGCCACGATCGGCAGGCCGGCCGCATGCGCCGCCCTGATCGAGGCGCGCCAGCGTGCGGCCTGCGCCAGCGCCTCGCCATGCAGTTCCGGATAGCCGCCGGGCAGGTAGACGGCGTCGGCATCCGGCGGCAGCGCTTCGTCGGCCAGCGGCGAAAAATACACCAGCCGCGCGCCGAGGATGCGCAGGGTATCGAGATTGGCCGGATACAGGAAGGCAAAGGCGGCGTCGCGCGCAATGGCGACCGTCTTGCCGGCCAGTGCCGGTGCGATGGCCGGGCCATCCTGCGCCTCGGGCGCGGTCAACGGCAGTGCATCCCAGGCGGCGGCGTCCAGCTGCAGCGCGTCGGCCAGCGCATCGAGGTAGGCGTCGATCTGCGGCTGCTCGCCCGGCAGCACCAGGCCGAGATGGCGCTCCGGCAGGCTGTCCGCCTGGCGCCCCAAGGAGCCAAGCAGCGGGATGTCGCGCAGCGAGCCGGCCACCATTTGCGCATGGCCGGGGCTGGCGATGCGGTTGGCGATCACGCCGGCCAGTTGCACCGGGCCATAGTCGCGCAGGCCGCGCGCCACGGCGCCGGCGGTTTGCGCCATGGCCGAGGCGTCGATCACGGCCAGCACCGGGATGCCGAATTCGTTGGCCAGGTCGGCCGCCGAGGGCGTGCCGTCGTACAGGCCCATCACGCCTTCGACCAGCACGGCGTCGGCTTCGCGCGCGGCCTCGGCCAGGCGGCGCCGGCATTCGTCGCGGCCCACCATCCACAAGTCCAGCGTGTGGACCGGGGCGCCGCAGGCGCGTTCGAGCAGCATCGGATCGATGAAGTCGGGGCCGCATTTGAACACGCGCACGCGCTGGCCGCGCCGCACCAGGCTGCGCGCCAGGGCCGCGGTGACGGTGGTCTTGCCCTGGCCGGAGGAGACGGCCGCCACCAGCACCATCCGTGCGCCGCTTTGCAGGGTGCTTACCATTCGGTCCCCGCTTGCGCGCCGATGCCGGCGGCAAAGGCGTGCTTCACCACGTTCATTTCGGTGACGGTGTCGGCCACGGCCACCAGTTCCGGCGGCGCGCCGCGCCCGGTGATGACCACGTGCTGCATCGGCGGGCGGTCGAGCAAATCTTCGATCACGCTGTGCACGTCGAGGTAGCGGTACTTCAGGGCGATGTTCAGTTCATCCAGCACCACCATGCCGATGCCCGGGTCGGTCAGGAAGCGCCGGGCCTGGGCCCAGGCCTCGGCCGCTTTCTCCATGTCGCGCTCGCGGTTCTGGGTTTCCCAAGTATAGCCTTCGCCCATCGCATGGAAGCCCACTTCATCGGGGAAGCGGCGCAGGAACTGCTCTTCGCCGGTGGCGATCGCTCCCTTGATGAACTGGACCACGCCCACGCGCATGCCGTGTCCGAGGGCGCGCGCCGCCATGCCGAAGGCGCTCGAGCTCTTGCCCTTGCCGTTGCCGGTGTTGACGATGATGATGCCGACCTGTTTGTCGGCGGCCTCGATGCGGGCGTCGATGATGGCCTTCTTGCGCTCCATGCGCACGCGGTGGCGTTCGTTGAGCGCGGCCGTCTGTTCGGGTGTCATGTCGTTCATGGGAGGCTCCGGAGATTACTGCGCCTCAGGGGCGGCGCAGGCGGTGCAGTTGATAAAGGAAGATGGGGGCGCCGATGATGGCGGTGACGGCGCCGACCGGCAGCTGCTGCGGCGCGACGACTGTTCGCGCCAGCGTATCGCACAGCACCAGGAAGCTGCCGCCGGCCAGCACCGAGGCCGGGATCAGTACACGGTGATCGGGGCCGAAGGCAAAGCGGCAGGCATGCGGCACGATCAGGCCGACGAAGCCGATCGAGCCGGCGCTGGTGACGGCGCTGGCGGTCAGGATGCCCGAGACCAGGAACAGCCCGCGGCGCAGGCTGCCGACGCGCACGCCCAGCGTCACCGCGCTTTCCGCATGCAGGGCCAGCACGTTCATGCCGCGCGCGTTGCGCAGCGCGTAGAGCAGGGCGGCGCCCAGCACCAGCCAGGGCAGCAGCCGCACCGGCGCACCGGAGACGTCGCCGATCATCCAGAACACCATGGTGCGCAGCCTGCCTTCCGGCGCGATCGACAGCATCAGGGTGATCAGGGCCACGCACAGCGAGGAGATCACCACGCCGGTCAGCAGCAGGGTGGAAGTGCCGCCGCCGCTGCCGGCGCCGCCGCGCAGGTCCTGGCGCGCCAGCGCATACAGCAGCAGCGACACCGTGATGGCGCCGCCGACGGCCGCCAGTTCGACCGTGGCCATGGCCGCCATCAGCATCAGCGCGGCCAGCGCGCCGACCGAGGCGCCGGCCGAGATGCCGAGGATGTAGGGATCGGCCAGGGGATTGCGCAGCAGGGCCTGCATCAGCACGCCCGCCAGGGCCAGGGCGGCGCCGGTGGCAAAGGCCACCGTGGCGCGCCCGGCGCGCAGTTCCAGCAGCGAGGCCGCCAGCGTCTGCGGGCGGCCCTCATATAACTCGCGCAGGGCCGCCGGCACCTCGGCCAGCCCCACCTCGACCGAGCCGGTCATGCCCGCATACAGCATGCAGGCAATCGCCACCAGCAGCATCGCCCCCGTGACCAGCAGGGCGCGCTGGCGCAGCGGCCGCAGTGGCAAGGGCTTGGAGAGGGGCGGGGGCGTGCGGCTCATGGGGGATGGGATCAGCGGATACCGTAGCGCAGGCCGGCGAACCAGCTGCGGCCACCGGTGTTGTAGTTGCGGGCCAGCTCATGGTCCTTGTCGAAGCCGTTGTTCACCCTGGCCAGCAGCGAAAAGTCTGCGTTGATGCGCCAGCTCGCGTACAGGTTCAGCAGGCCGTAGCCGCCCAGGCGGCGCAGGTTGGCGGCATCGTCGAAGCGGGCGCCGGAGAGCACCCATTCGGCGCCGGTCTGCAGGCGGCCGGTGTCGTATGCGGCATGCAGGCTGGCGTGCTGCGCCGCGCGCCGTGCCAGGCGCTTGCCGCTGCCGTTGTCCTGCGGGTCCTGCCAGTCGGCGCTGCCGCGCAGGCGCAGGGCGCCGATGCGGGTGCTGGCCGCCAGGCTCACGCCCTCCAGGGTGGCCGAGGCCACGTTGTAGGCGCAGCTGCCACTGCGGCCGTCGCGCCTGTCCGGGCAGGGATTGGCCGAGACGATCATGTCGCTCAGGCGGTTGCGGTAGACGGTGGCATCAAACTGCACGGCGCGGCTGTCGTAGCGCAGGCCCATTTCGGCGTTGCGGCCGCGCTCGGGCTGGTTGGTGTCGACGCCATAGCCTGGGTAGTACAACTCGTTGAAGGTCGGCGCGCGAAAGCTGGAACCGATGCTGGCGGTGGCGCGCAGGCCGTTGCCTAGATGATAGCCGTAGCCGGCGGCGCCGGTATGCTTGTTGCCATACACCGAGCGGTCCTGGCGCGCGCTGAAATCGACCAGGTGCGGGCCGCGGCGCAGTGCATAGGCAGCGGCGTACGAATTGGTGATGCGTTCGCGTTCCAGGGCGCGGGTGGCGCTGGAGGCCACTTCTTCCTTGCGGTGGCCGTACAGCAGCTGCAGGGTATCGGGGCCGAGCGTGACCGTGTTCTGCCAGGTGAACTCGTCCTGGCGGGTATCGATCTGGCTGGCGCCGTTGGCCGCCACGCTGGTGAAGCTGCCCAGTTGATCTTCCGAGCGCGCCAGCTGCACCGTGCTGCGCCAGTTCGGCGCGAACTGGTTCGACATGAAGACCGAGGCGGTGTCCAGGTCCTGGCGGTTGTTGGTGTCGAACGCGCTGGCGCCGCTGTCGTACTGTGCGCGCAGGCGGCTGTGCAGGAACTGGGCGCCGGCTTCATGACCCGCTGCGATGGCGAGCGCCACGCGGCCGTGGACATTCGTGCGGCGATAGCCGTCGTCGTCCGCGTTGTAGCCGGATGCGCCCGGCCGGGTGGCCGAGAAACCGTCGGACTCGTCGTGGCCGGCGCCAAAGGCATAGCTGACGGCGTGTTCGCCAGCGCTGGCGCCGGCGATGTGGGCGCTGGCCTGGCGCGTGGCATCGCTGCCGGCGCCGATCGTGGCGCTGGCATGCAGTCCCGCCTCACCCTTGCGCGTGAAGATCTGGATCACGCCGCCGATCGCGTCGGCGCCGTACAGGGTACTCAAGGGGCCGTAGACGACTTCGATGCGGTCGATGGCCTCGAGCGGAATGGCGTTCCAGCTGGCGGTGCCGCTGGTCGAGGAGCCGATGCGCACGCCGTCGAGCAGCACCACGACCTGGTTCGCATTCGCGCCGCGCAGGTAGACGCTGGTGCTGGCGCCAGCGCTGCCGTTGCGCGTGATCTCGATGCCGGGCTGGCGCTGCAGTACGTCGGCCACCGAGCCGGCGCCCGAGCGCGCGATCTCTTCGGCGTGGATGACCGTGGTCTGGGCGATGACATCATCGGCGCGCTGCGGCGTGCGGGCGGCGGTGACGACGACCGTGTCGATGGCGGGAGCGGCGAGCGTGGAATCGGCATGCGCGAAAGACGCGGCCATGGCGAGGGCGAGCGACGATGCAGCCGCCTGCGGTGAAACGTGAACAATCATAGAAGCCTGGTCGGACAACCAGCCAACGTCCCCGTAGGCCGGATTGAACAGAGCGTACCTGTAAGGTACATCTCCACCTTTTGGCCGGTCTCCGGGCTGGCAGGTGGAGCCGTCCAGCCTTCCCATGCAAATGCACAGTGGCCTGGGGGACGGTTTGCCGCATGAATGCGGTACCTGCTTACCGTTGCGGGGGCAGCACACGTTGGCTTCAATGAGCTTCGTGTTTCCCGTTTAACTGCGCCTGTGAACACGGGCGCGAGCACCAAAACGGCGTCATTATACGGCGATGTCAGTCGCCCAGCACAAGCATTTCGCCATAGGCTATGCGGTGCGGCGTGCGCGCCGCGTCCAGTGCGGCGGCCTCCAGCGGCAGGCCGGTGTGCAGGGCGCAGAGCAGGCGGATGGTGCCGGCGTGGCAGATGATCAGGGCTTCGGCATGGCCTTCCCGGTGCAGGTCGGCGCGGAAGGCGGCCACGCGGCGCGCCACGTCGAGCACCGATTCGCCGCCGCCCGGGCGGTAGTGCAGCAGGTCGGCGCTCCAGGCGTCGACCTCAACGCGCGGGATCTCGTCCCAGCTGCGCAGTTCCCAGGCGCCGAAGTCCATCTCGGCCAGGCGCGCGTCGAAGCGCAACTGCGGCGGGTTCAATGCGCAGGCCAGGCTGGCACAGCGTTGCAGGGGGCTGCTCCAGGTTGGCAGGTTGGCCGGCAGCGTGGCGCGCACGCGCAGGAGTTCGGCGCTGTCGGCCGCGACATCGCTGCGCCCATAACAGAGGCCGGGATCGACCTCGGGGCGGGGATGGCGTACCAGCAGCAGGCGCATGCGGTCAGTCTTGGATTCAGGTCAGTGCGGCGTGGCCGAGGCTGGCCACGATGACGAGGTAGATCGCCACTTCCGCCAGCTGCTGCACGGCGCCCAGGCAGTCGCCCGTGTAACCCTGCAGGCGCGCCTGGAATTTGCGTGCGAGCCAGAAGGTGGACAGGGCCGCTGCGGCAACGCAGGCCGCCAGCCAGGCCGGCGCGAGCAGGCCGCTCGCCACCAGCACGGCTGCAGGCAGCAGGGCGGTGAAAGCGGCGATGGCGAACTCCCCGCCACGCATCTGCTGGGCCATGGGTTTGGCCTTGCCCTGGTCGCGCGCATAGTCCATGCGCCAGATCAGGCTGGTGGCGGCCAGGCGCGAGAGCGGATGCGCCAGGAACAGGGCGGCGATGGCGCTCGTTGGCGGCAGCATCGCCAGCGCCGTGCATTTCACGCCCAGCATGCAGACGATGCCGATTGCACCGTAGGCGCCGACGCGCGAATCCTTCATGATCTCGAGCACGCGTTCGCGCGTCATGCCGCCGCCCAGGCCATCGCAGGTATCGGCAAAGCCGTCTTCATGGAAGGCGCCCGTCACGTAGATCGAGGCCGCGGTGGACAGCACGGCGGCCAGCGGCGCCGGCAGCACCAGCGCGGCCAGCACGTACACGCCTGCCGCCACCGCCGCCACCACCGAGCCGACCAGCGGGAAGTAGCGCGCCGCGTGCTGCAGCCACTCCGGCTGGAAGCCGACCCAGCGCGGGATCGGCAGGCGCGTGAAGAACTGCAGCGCAATGAAGAACAGGCGCAGCTGCTGCATTTATTCGGACCGGGTGCTGACCTGGGCCGACGAGAAGGTCGCCATCTCCGCCAGGAAGTGGGTGGCCGCATGCAGCAGTGGCAGGGCCAGCGCGCTGCCGGTGCCTTCGCCCAGACGCAGGTCGAGCTGCAGCAGCGGTTGCGCCCCCAGGTGCGCAAGCATCTGGCGGTGTCCCTGCTCGTTCGAGCAGTGCGCGAACACGCAGTAATCGAGGATGGCCGGCTGCAGGCGGGCCGCCACCAGCAGCGCACTTGTGACGATGAAGCCGTCGATCAGCAGTACCTTGCGCAGCGCGGCCGCCTGCAGCATGGCGCCGGCCATCATCGCGATCTCGAAGCCGCCGAAGGTGGCCAGCACGGCGAGCGGCTCGTCGACGCCGGCATGCCTGGCCACTGCCGCCTCGATCACGGCCTGCTTGTGGCTGATGCCTTGCGGCGTCAGGCCGGTGCCGGCGCCGACGCAGTCCGCCACCGGAATGCCGGCCAGCTTGTGCATCAGCGCTGCCGCGGCGGTGGTATTCCCGATTCCCATCTCGCCGAAGCCGACCACGTTGCCTGGCAGTGCGCGCGCCAGGTCCATGCCGTGTTCCAGGGCGAGCGCGCATTCATCAGGCGTCATCGCCGCCTCCTGGGCGAAGTTGCGGGTGCCCGGGCCGACCTTGCGGTCGACCAGGCCGGCACGTTCGCCGAAGTGGTGATTGACGCCGGCATCGACAACCTGGATTGCGCAGCCGTTCTGGCGTGCGAAGACATTGATCGCGGCGCCGCCGGCGAGGAAGTTCTCGACCATTTGCCAGGTGACTTCCTGCGGGTAGGCCGATACGCCTTCCGCCACTACGCCATGGTCGCCGGCAAATACCAATATGGACGGGGAGTCGATGGAGGGCGTGGGCGTGTCTTGAATCAGGCCGATTTGTCTGGCCAGGGCTTCCAGGCGGCCCAGGCTGCCGAGCGGCTTGGTCTTGTTGTCGATCGCAGCGGAGAGGGCGGCGGCAAGTTCGTTGTTATGAAGTGGTGCCAGTTCTGGGAGACGCATCGCTGTTCTTATATAGATGAGTGGAGGCGGCGGCAAAGATAGCACACAGAAAGGCCCTTGCAACTCTCGGGCCGGTTTGTTATAGTTCGGTCCCTCGCAGAAACGACAACGAAATCAAGTAGTTGAAGATGACGCAGGAAGCCGCGGAAAACGCGGCGTAGCAAAAAAGAGAAGTTGACGACGCAAACGAAACACTGCATAATCTCGCTTCTCTGCTGCTGACAAACAAAACGATTTGTCGAAGCGCGGCAGGCAGTACCGAATAAGTTCTTTAACAATTAACAGTCGATAAGTGTGGGCGTTTGATGAAGGTGCCAGCTGACTAGTTCAGCTGATTACTTAAATTATCAAATGTTCACAAAAAAGAAATACGTTGC
>Ga0308160_10004896_pt1 | contig 14106 bp, 19 predicted proteins | sample PhyFR1_FD_201036 | JGI IMG/M metagenome (GOLD analysis project Ga0308160, IMG submission 201036) | Phyllosphere microbial communities from UC Gill Tract Community Farm, Albany, California, United States - DLSLF.R1 | ecosystem: Host-associated > Plants > Phyllosphere > Unclassified | place: USA...
ATGGTGTAGTTGGTTATCACACATCCTTAACATTAAACATGTTTGCTCGGATGTGGTCCCCGGTTCGAGCCCGGGTGAAATCATCTTTTGCTCTTTTTGGCAGGGGAGCAGGTCGGCCCGCCCGACATGCACTACCAATACGACAGGCCGGGTGCACATGCACTGCTAGCATGACATCGCTTCCTTGAGCTCACCCTCACTGAGCATCAACCTACCCCGTTTACACCAGAGCCAAAGGCGCCACATGCGAGGATGATGTCCGACTTCGACTCTCAGACTTTTACCACTCGTCCATGAGGCTCAATGGCGATGTGCTCGACGACTCGCTCCTGTGCTCAGCAACGCGATTTTATGTACCGCTCCGAGATCATATCATCTGCTCGAAAGCCTTGTTTTCACCCCAGCCACCGACAAGCTTGCAGTCACCTCGTCAGATTCGCGTTCTTCGACGTCCGATTGATCCTCAGCTCAGACCACTTGCTCCGATGTTCTGTTCGCGGTCATGTTCGAGATGGCAGAGCAGAGACGACAAGAGAGGGTCTTGTAGATGAACGAAAATGCTGGACCGGAGATGTGTAAGATACGTTGATACATCTTCTACGGCACTGCGATATATTCCTCCTCGCGGCGTTTCCGATGATCACGGCGTGATCGCGCAAACACAAAAGCTGAGACCAATCCGCGAGACACAGCTGGCAAGGGTCGATATGAAGAAGAGAAGACGGAGTAGTACCCTGTGTCAGTAAACTGTGAGCCTTGGGTCCTAATCCACGGCAAATTTTCGCCGCGTCCAGATGTTACTGCAAATCTGCATTCCAAAATGTACTACTCGTCAGCGTCGATCCACAAGAGATTCGAAAGCAGTGAAGAGGAGGTAGGTTTCAGAAATTGAATTTAAGGTAGCGATGTTTTTTCAGCATCCGACACGTATTAATAGTGCGGTCAAGCCAAATGCTTCAGGTCATCGTGAAAAGGAGAAACGATCGGTGTGAAGAGTAAGGATGCATGAAGCTCACCTAGCTACTATAACGACAAGTTGAGAACGTCGATCAGAAAGCCCGCTCGCGCCCGCGACGTTTGTCTCGCCGATCCGAAGAACAGCTTGACGCCCGTCGCCAGCTTCTTCGATGATCCATCGTCCGAAAACGAGGTCAAAGGTCTCTGTGAAAGAGCGGAGCGGGTACTAAATCATCCCCTCGACGTGGAAAATGTGGCTAGTGTAGACTAGCAGAAACGAGACATTCAATGTAAAGAGATCTGCGAGTCAGCGCGGTTCTCATGGTGGGTTCGGATTGTCGTTGTCGTCGCTGTGGGAGGAGGAATAAAGGAATTTGATAGTTACCCTACAAAGTATGTTCGCTAGGGGTAACAGATGTTTGGCGTCTGATTATATACCTGCGTCCGAGCGCAGGATCTCGGCGTTATTTTTGAAATTTATCACAATTCCCGAGCGTGGCATCTTACGCCCGAAGACTATTGCTCCTTTTGGAAGTTTCCATGCGTTTCCGGTCTACCGTCAAGCGATATGTCAAGCGACCTCAGGCAATCAGTGACCGGCACATAAACAGACCTGAAAGCACACGCGTTACAACAGGGTGAAGTAGGCAGTCCTGTGCGTGCGCGGGCCGGTGAGTATGTGGGATGAGCGATAGGTAATGCAGCCCTGCCGAGTCTTTCCTGATGAAGTCCGCGCAGTTCAACACTCGTGGCTCCAGGCTACCATAACTTAGGGTGTGCGCACCTTGCAATGATCTGGTCGGATGGGCCCTTACTCAAGCGTCACATCACCTAGCATGGTGCTGTTTCTCCCCCACCCGAGTCTTCCGGCGCCATTTGTCATGATTCGGTACCGCCGTCTATCTTGTAGCCCGTCGAGTATAGCCGTGGCGATTGAGCCAGATCCGCCTCGCAGATTAGCCACTTTCCATCTTCATCCTCGGATGCATATCATCGCTACATGTGACGCTCGCGAAATGGCGGACAAAATCCGTGCAGCTTTCAATGACAGACTCTGGCGTTTAGGCCCGACATCTCAGAGCCGATGTCCGTTCGGTAGATCTGTCCAGAAGAAAGGCTGCAAAATGACATGTGTACCCGTACAGGATTGAAGGCAGAGGACTGCGTGAGGCTCTCCGTCAAATTGGGGACTCGTTTCTGTCCGAGGCTATCCATGTGCGTACACTCAGCGCTCCATTCGAGACTGTGTTGCCGATTGTCTGACCGATGCTACAGGGAGATACCGGGACAGACGGAGGAGTACATGCAAGCGGCAGAGACACAGAAAATCGTAAAGACTACTTACCCGGGTAAACACCAGTACGAGGTAGATTGACGATCGTAAGAAAGGCAGCCAGCGATTATGATATCACGGACAAGCGAACTGCGATGCCAACTGCCGTTGCTGATCACGGACATGAGGAGACCCGCCAGCTATCTGAAAGAGCTTGTGTAACGGTTGATGCATTCAGGTGGGATGGGCTACTTGCATCTTCGGACCCGCGCATATCGCTTTTCCCAGACGAGTCTTTAGATTCAGGCCATATACATTCCATTTGGGACCTGCCAGGATGCACTTTCTCGGGACTCTGTGAGTGATCGGTAGCGTTGACATAGAGGGCATAGAGGGCATGACCACCGCCGAAATCTTGGGATTAAACGTTCAAATGTCTAAAATAATATCCTGGCCGTATCCTGGCCGTCATATGTATGCAACCTACTCACCTCTCCTTCATACACACCTCATACCGTCGCAATGTCAACATCGGTCATTCCCCCAAGCTCCGAGGATGCTGGTCCCTCGACACTCGCCAATCTCACACCACTATCCGAGCTCGTGCGACGGAGTGTGAAGCGCACGAGGGCGGTGTACTCGTATGAGCCGACCGAGGTGGATGATGGGCTTGCCGCGGCGTAAGTCAAGCTCTCGCATCATATACAACATTGAGATATGGTATACTGATACGTAGGAACAAAATCAAGCTGTCCACCAAGCTTGCGGCGGAGTATCGGGATGTGCAGACGCTTCCGCCTGTTCTGGCGGGACAACAAGCCGGACCCGCAGGACCCAAGCGACCTGCTGGCCCTGGTGCGCCTGGAGCGGGTGGTGGGGGGATGAAATTGATCGGCGGTCCTGAGACAGGGTCGACGTGAGTGTTTGGCTACGGGTCTGCGAGTGACTTTGTGGAGAGCTAAGCTGACAATAGGACGAATGGTACCGCGGCCGCTGCTGAACCGCGAGCATTGGTCAAGTTCAGGCATCAACAGGGATTCTCCGCCGAGGGCGGTCAGGCGGGATCGAGACTATCGCAAGCTTTGATGAGGAAGAAGGAAGCGAGAGAGGTCAAACCGGTGTACCACCCTCAATGTGCGTGTCGCGCAGTGCGATATAAGTCTCGCTGACGTGTAGGGAAGCTGTCGAGAGTCATTTCCGGTCACATGGGATGGGTGCGAGCGATCACTGTCGATCCGGCAAATCAGTGGTTCGCCACAGGAGCAGGAGACCGTGTTATCAAGGTGCGTGACTGTGCCCACCCAAAGCGCGAGATTGCTCATCATAGATCTGGGATCTGGCTTCGGGAGAGCTGAAGCTTTCGTTGACGGGACACATTTCGACAGTTCGAGGACTCGCTGCGTCAGACAGGCATCCTTACATGTTCTCATGCGCAGAGGATAAGGTGCGTTCGAACTCTGTTAGGTCGGGCAATCAGCTGACGACAGATGGTGAAATGCTGGGATCTGGAAACCAACAAGGTTATCCGACACTACCACGGCCATTTCTCCGGTGTCTATACCATGGCGTGAGTCATCCATTCTCAACGTGCTGACGACAGTATGCACCCGACCTTGGATGTATTGGTGACGGGTGGTCGAGATGCCAGTGTGCGAGTGTGGGACATGCGAACGAGGGCGAACATTTTCACCTTGACCGGACACCAGAGCACGGTGGCAGACGTCAAGACGCAAGAGTCGGATCCGCAGATCATCTCAGGTTCTATGGACAGTACTGTCAAGTGAGTTGTTCTCTTCAACTGTCTCAGGCACGGCGCTCACCCATAGATTATGGGACTTGGCCGCCGGAAAGTGTATGACTACATTGACCCACCACAAGAAGTCTGTTCGAGCTCTGGCCGTTCACCCGACCGAGTACTCGTTTGCCAGTGCCAGTGCAGGAGGCAACAAGTGAGCATTGACTATGTAGCTGAGTCTGACGGTAGCATCAAAAAGTGGAAGTGCCCAGAGGGTATCTTTGTGACCAACTTTGTCGGTCACGAAGCCATCATCAACACTATGAGCGTCAACGAAGAAGGAGTCATGTTCTCCGGCGCCGACAATGGCAGTCTTACGCTGTGGGACTACAACTCGGGACTGCCCTTCCAACACCTCAAAGACATCCCTCAGCCGGGTTCGCTTGATGCCGAAGCTGTAAGCACTAAAGCCTGTCAAGAGGCTGACAACAGGGTGTGTTCTGTTCTGCTTTCGACAAGACGGGAACAAGACTCATTACGGGTGGAGCGGACAAGACGATCAAGGTGTATTCCGAACAAGCATAGTTGCATGCATGTTTCTCTCCATGTAGACAGCTTAGACAGAAAGCTCGGCCTGCTTGACATTGGCCAAGTCCTTTTGGTATGGCTCCAAAGCCGGCTTGACCCAATCAGCGACGAACTTGTCGACCTGTTCTGGCGCTCGGCCGACAAACGTTCGGGGATCCAAGAGCGCGTCGAGCTGGCTCCAGATCGGCTCAAAGTAGCTGTCTTTCTTGACACGCTCGATCAAGTCGTTCTCGCCTCCCTCTTCCTTGACGACGGCACCAGCCTGGTGTGACAGGACGCGCACCTTCTCGTGGCATTCTTGTCGATCACCACCCGCCTTGACAATGGCCATGATGATGTTCTCGGTAGCCATGAAGGGGAGCTCCTGCGAGATTCGGCGTCCGATGACCTTCGGGTAGACAACGAGACCTTCAGAGATGTTCTGAAGCGTGGTCAGGAGGATATCGGCCGTCAGGAAGGCTTCGGGAATGGTCACGCGTCGGTTTGCACTACAGTGAGCGGATGAATCACCATGGCAGGATCACGTACGAGTCGTCCAGGGTACGCTCGAGCCATTGCACGGACGAGGTCATGAGGGTGTTTTGGTAGATGACCATGAGATGACGGGCGAGGGAGCAGGCTCGTTCACATCGCATCGGGTTACGCTGTATGTCAGATTTTTAAATCGACCCCAAGTATGCATTGCCTACCTTGTAAGCCATGGCGGAGCTAAGATCAGCTTTTGCCAACAGCAAGAAAAGAGCAAAGCTGCTCACCTTCCAATCTGGTCCTTCTCGAATGGCTCCTCAATCTCCTTCAAGTTGGCGAGCAGACGGACTGGCGTAAGTCTCTACTTTTTAACGAGTACCTACTGTCCGTGGCGATCTTGTGCACGGTGGCACCGAAGCTCGACAATGGGCCGAGAACATCGGCGTCGATCTTCCTCGAATAAGTCTGTCCGGTGACGGGGTAGGCGTATGGGAAGCCGAAGAGCTCAGTGACTCGCGCGTCAAGAGCCTCAACCTTTACATCAGCCATGTCCTTAGCTAGTCCGACCCACTCACCTTCTCGTGGTCTCCGTCGAACAGAGCGAGGAAAGATCCCTGCGTACCGGTGGTACCCTTGACACCTCGGAATCCGAGATCAGACCTGGCCCTTTCAAGATTCCGCAAGTCCCAGAGCAGCTCCTGGATCCAAAGGGTGGCTCGTTTACCGACGGTGGTGAGCTGAGCCGGTTGGAAATGGGTGAAACCAAGAGTGGGGAGATCTCTGTACTTCTCGGCGAAAGCGGAGAAGCGGGAGATGACAACGGCGAGCTTGGGAAGGAGAATTCCGAGACCTTCACGGAGGAAGATAAGGTCGGCGTTGTCGGTAACATAGCACGAGGTGGCTCCGAGACTGTTGTTAGTGAGGTCCGGGAGTCGGGATGGGGGTTGACTTGCTGGATGATACCGGCGGCTTCTGGAGCGACGGTGCCGAAGGTGTGGACATGAGCCATCACGTCGTCTGCCATGAGATAGAGGTCCAAAGCGGGCGTGCCGACCTACGTCTTCGCTTCTTCTCTTCCTCAGCAGCGACCTTCATCTGCTCCTCGTCGAGGACGAGGTTGGCCTTCATCTGCTCGATAGCCTTGTCGGAAATGTCCAGACCGAGCTCCTGCCGATCAGCGGGGTGACACGTGACGTTTTACCTTCTCAGCGATGGCCAGGTTGAGCCAGAGCTGCCTCCAGGTACCGAAACGGGTCTAGCGGTCAGGTATATACACAGAGCCAGTTCAGCTTGCTCACACCGTTGGAGAACAGCTTTGACATCTCCTTTGATGCATATCGGCTGGCGGTATCAGCTCCACAATATGCCCAGCCCGTATGGTACTCACGACGAGAGGGGGGTTTGGTAGGTATCCATGGTGAGGTTGTGATATTAGCTACTTGGCGCGACTCGACAAAAAGTCGGAACGGAGCTGATACGGGGTGGATTGTGATAAGGAGATGAGAGGCACGTGGGTTGAGATGTAATGATATCCACGTCATGTCCGTCACCGATTCCGCCGGGTATGCTGCCGGTAGATTGAGTGTGTGAATCGCGGGGCAATTCATCGGCATTACCCCCACACGCCTCGACACCAACCCGAACGACAAGTCACCCCAAATCACCCTATCCTCCTTTCGATCTCACTCACACATACCTCACCTTTTCTTACCCCCTCAACCAATCCTATCATCAAAATGGTCAAAGCTACTGTCTGCGGTGCCGCCGGTGAGTGGCCCCCTTGTACGCGTAGACAACATCTGATGTACAGGTGGAATCGGTCAACCCCTCTCCCTGCTCTTGAAGCTCAACCCCTTGATCACCGAGCTCTCCCTCTACGACGTTGTCAACGCCGTCGGAGTAAGTACCCTGGTCCTTAGAATGTGCACATCTGACGCGTAGGTCGCTACCGACTTGTCCCACATCGCTACCCCAGCTCAAGTCGCTGGCTTCCTCCCCGCCGACAACGGAGCCGAGAAGGCTTTGAAGGACAGTGACATCGTTGTCATCCCGGCTGGTGTCCCCCGTAAGCCAGGTATGACCCGTGACGACCTTTTCGTACGTCTATAAGATGCTTCGATCGCCCGCGTCGAAAGCGCCTCAAGCTGACCGAGCAGAAGGTCAACGCCGGTATCTGCGCTACCCTCGCCCAGGCCATTGCCAACGCCTGTCCCAAGGCTTTCATCCTCGTTATCTCCAACCCGGTCAACTCCACCGTCCCCGTCTTCGCGGAGACCCTCAAGAAGGCTGGTGTCTACGACCCCAAGCGGTGAGTGATTGCATCTTGTCCGATCAGACAAGTGGGCTTATGCCAGATTGCTCGGTGTGTCCCACCTTGATATCGTCCGAGCCTCCACCTTTGTCGCTACGGCTATCGGCAACGCTTCCGACGCGCCAAAGTACACCATCCCCGTTGTTGGTGGTCACTCCGGTGCTACTATTCTTCCTTTGCTCTCGCAGAGTGAGCCGAAGATCGTGAGTTGCTCGCGGGTCAACTGCTTTCTTCTTGCGCTGTGCAAAGACTCCCGTACTATGGAGCCCGACTCATCGTAGCCCGCCGAGATTCTCGACGACAAGTCCAAGCGTGATGCTCTGATCAACCGAATCCAGTTCGGTGGTGACGAGGTCGTCAAGGCCAAGGGTGAGTCAATGCAGCTGATGCGGAGGAAAGGGGCTTATCAACAGACGGTGCTGGATCTGCCACCCTCTCTATGGCTCAGGGTAAGTCACATCGATCTCAGCGGCGATGCAGTTTCTGATGAACAGCCGGAGCTGAGTTCGCGGAGTACGTTATCCAGGCTGCTTTCGGCGGCAAGAAGGTCCGCACTGTGCAGGCCTACATTGACCTCGGCGCCGACAAGGGTGGTGAGGCGATCAAGAAGGAGATCGGTTCCGACCTCGCCTACTTCTCCGTCAACATCGAGCTTGGCGTGAGTTCAGTCTGGCGAAGGACAGGGAGAGAAGACTGATCTGCAGCCGGGTGGTATTGAGAAGATTCTCCCCATTGGTGCTCTTGACGATGCCGAGAAGGAGCTGCTCAAGGCTGCCGTTGCTGAGCTTGGCCCGAGCATTGAGAAGGTGAGTCCCAAGTTTGAGACAGTATCAGAGCTGACTTGTCAGGGAACTTCCTTCACCCCGGCACCCCCCAAGCTTTAAGCCGGGAGACCTTCTGAGCGGGAAGAAGAAAGCACGGAAAAGAGAAAAGATAGTCATCGGATGCTTTGCATTCCCTCGTAGAAGAATCTATTACTGGCATGTATGATGTCTGTGCCAGAACATGACCGTGTCCGCACAATCGACGATGAGTATCGACCGGCCCGAAGAGGCCGAGACCTCCACCTTGTACCTCCACCTGGGACCCTTCTCGGCGTATATATCTTCCGGATGATTGTTGTCGCAGTACCGCCGAACCGGCAATGGTCAGATGTATATAGCAGGCGCCGGGTCTGCAGCTTTCGAGATACTCAACCGTAGCTCACAAGTCTCGCAAATATCATGTCAGGCATCGCATCATTCAACGACGAAGCTGCGCTCGGCGAGCGTCAACTGAGGGACACGTCTCGCCCAACGCCTGAGAAGAAGAAGCGAATCATTGTCACGGGCGGTTCTGGCAAACTCGGACGATGGGTCGTCCGTGAGATGGTGGATCACGGGTGGGAAGTGTACAACAGTGAGTGAGCGTGTGTGGCGGCGATGTCAACGGGGCGTTTGACGTAAACGGCGCGATGATCACAAGCGGTGCATCGTATGCTCGTGCTGACGATCAGTCGATGTGGTTGCGCCTGCCCCGAGCGAGGTCGACGTCAAAGCAAAGTACATGTACGGCGATCTGAAGGACTACGGACAGGTCGTCGCGCTTCTATCAGAGGTGGACTCGGTGTATAGGGGTATCGACGCTGTCATCCACATCGCAGCGATCCCCGCCCCGGCAAAGTCGGTGAGTCGAGATGTCCTTCCACCTCCCGCGCTGTCTCCTCCGCACATCTGATGGCGGATATGTCAATGTATCAAAAAGGCATCCGCAAGCGCATACAAATACGCAGACTGAGCAACGCTCATCCCAGGCAAACCATGTTGTGTTCCACACAAACATCCTCCAGACGTACAACATCCTCGAAGCGTGTCGAGTCCTGCGCATCAAAAACGTCGCTCTCGCCTCCTCCGAGACCGTGTTTGGTCTTCCCCTGCACCCGCACAAACCGACCAAATTGCCTGTCTCGGAAGAGGTCGAGAGGCCAGAATCTTCGTATTCCCTCAGCAAGCTCATGGGCGAGAAGATGGCTGAGCAGTACTGCCGCTGGGACCCCGAGACGAAGATCATCAACATTCGCTTGTCCAACGTCATGGCGCCGGAGGACTACAAGCGATTCCCGGGTTGGCAGGACGATCCGTGGTCGAGAGCGTGGAAGTGAGTAGTCGTCTATCCTCTCCGCAGGACACTGCCCGTACCATGGTGCCGCATCCAGCTCAAGATCGTCGCTGGAAGCTGGCAGCGTGGCGTAGGGCAGGACAGGTTCTTCCCAGACAGTATTAGGCGCACACGAAGCATGCTAACACCCAGCGGCTTCTGCTACATCGACGCCCGAGACTGCGCACAGGCGTTCCGACTCTCCATCGAATCCCAACTGAAGGGGGCTCACGTCTTCCACATCGCCAACGCCGATACCGCGTTCAAGGAATCCACTTCTGATCTCGTCAAGAAAGTATTCCCCGATATCCCCTACACGCCCGATACCGACAACCCAAGGGAAGGGCTCATCAGCATCAAAAAAGCGAGGGATATGCTCGGCTTCAATCCGATCCACGAGTGGCAGGACCAAACTTTGCAGTGATCGATGGGAGTCGCTGTGGGATGAGTGCGGCGCGAAGGCTGGCCACCTAAAAGATATCGCTGCAGACAATGTATACTTATGATGCTCAGATCTCTATGGCTTCGTGTGTCCTTAGCCAATCTACGATCCCCCCTCCTTGCGTTTCCGCTCCGCCTCCGCCGCCATGGCCTTGAGGTCCTTGAACTCGGTCCGTCCCGTTGCTTTGCACAACTGTCATCAGAAATGAAACGCTGGTGATCGTCATGAACCTACACTGTAGAACTTCGACTTGTGATCACGGAGCAACTCTGCGGGGCTTGCAAATTCGGCCAGACGTCCTCGGTCCATAACTGGATATCAACTTCGTTCACATACTGTAGGCTTGTTGACGAACCGAGAACTTTGTCAAAGTCAATCTGAGCGTCAGTATAAACACTGACAAGGGTCATCATCACTCACGATAGTATGGATTCTGTGTGCGATGGTAAGGATAGTGGAGTCGTAGAACTCCTCTCGAATTGTCTTCGAAACTAAGTGTCAGCAAACCATCGGGCGGTCCTCAAATTGCTCAAGACGCACTGAGCTCGTCAGTCTCGTCTGTCATTAGCACACGCATGCGACGCAATCCCTCTGAAGCTCACAATCGATCGAAGCTGTTGCTTCGTCCATGAAGAGCACTTTGTTCCTCCTCAAAATGGCTCGAGCCATACTAGCATGAGATGTGTCTCATCGCGGTCGCTTGGTCTAACTCACCACATCAATTGCTTTTCGCCGCTGGAGAAATTGTCCCCGCCTTCGCTAACAGGGTTGTTGAGGTCTTTGAAGACGTTGACATTCCTGTCTTCTTCCGCCACGACACCGTCGGTAACGGCGGGTCGCGCAACCAGATCATCATCCTTGAGCAGATGGACTCGTTTGAGCGCGGCGTAAATGTCCGCATCATCGTACTCGTCAAACACATCAAGAGTGGAACGCAATGTTCCAGACAAAATAGTCGGATCCTGCGGGATGATAGTAACACGGGTGCGGAGATCGGTCAAGCCAATCTTGGAAATATCTGCGATCAGCCGGAGAGCCCTGAGACAACTTCGCGTCTGGCACATACCCAAACCATCGATAGTTATGCTTCCGCCGGTGGCTTCCACAAAGCGGAAGAAGCTCAATGCTAGGGTCGATTTACCGCATCCCGTAGCTCCGACAATCCCGATTTTCTGTTTGGGCGACACGGTGAAGCTGACGCCGTGAAGGACATCCGGAAGATCGGGCTGGATGTCAGCTTCAGAGATACCGTTAGACTATCACTCACTGCATACCGGATCACTAGATCCTCCACTGTGATAGCTCCAGATTCGGGCCAGGATGCAGGTGGTCGAGGTTCAACAAACTCGGGTGCTTCTTGTTTCAATTCAGAATATCTGTATGGATTAGCTCCGCCCGTTACGAACGGGGAGATCTACTCTTTGATACGTTCGAGAGCCACCATGCTCTGTTCGAGCTGCACAAATCGTCTAACGACGAAGAGCAGATTGTGCGAGATAGTCGTAGCAAATGCTAGGGCGAAACCAGCCATCGAAGCCGAGATATTTGGCGACAAAAGGATCACAACAGCCGTGACACCCAAGACGATGGCGGACAGAAAGTTGAAACGAGCGGAAAGCCATCTGTTGACCGTCCTGGATGTTAGCGACTATGGATGGCAGGTCAGGTGCACCTCACCAAGACCAGTAGAAAGCGAGCAAATTGGTATCCGAAAGTCGCATCATCTGCTTGAGCGCGACGGTACTCGCTCCGAAGGCACGGATAACGGCTACACCAGAGACCGTTTCACCAAAGAGTGAATATAGAGGAGATCGAGTGACCGAATCGAGACGGCGCATGTCTCTTGAGGTCTGACCGTAGATGGATCCAGCCTTGTAGTAAAGGAACAACATGCAGCTACAGTCAGAAATGTACAGTCATGAGCAGCAACTCACCCTCCGGCAAGGACGAAGGGTAGTCCGCCGACATAGGTGATTGAGACAAAGGTGACAACGACGTTCAAGCCGTAAGCCAAGCTTCGCAGGACTGCTCGTCAGTCTCTGTGTAAGCTGGCGACCCACAATTATCAGCCATGCTTGAGTCCAAGCCTTCAATGTCCTTTCCGAAACGGTTGAGAAGTCGGCCTCGACTCGTAGTATCGTGGAATCTCAGAGTCGCAAACAGCACAGTCTTGAGCATGGCTGTAGGTCAGCTTCACGAGCTGTTTGGCCGACTTGCCATCGTGAAGCTTGCGTGATGCTCGAAGTGAGCCGTAGTATACTACGGCATATTGTACGTTGCCAGCGAACACCCCAACCAAAGTGATCTGAAGTTAGCAAAACGCGTGGCTGACTGTCATGTATCAAGATGCTCACCAAGCAATAGCCAAGGACGTAGTATGTCGAGGAGTGTTTGTCTTCTCGGCCATGCGAGCCAGTCCAGTACTCCAACCAGCCGTTCTCGGCGACGGGTACTATCATAGCCATGGACAGCGCCACGACGAAGAATATCCCTAGATATCAGCGGCGACCTCCTTTGCCTGTTCACGTACACCAGAAACCCCCGCCCAAGGCCTACAGTCAGTGAAGCTCGCTAAGACGAGAAGCTTGCTTACCCCAAAGTATGCCTTCCATACCGACCACGCAATGCGCCCTCTCGCTCGCTGCTCGTCCTCGATCAATTTACGAGGCGCTTTCTTGTTTTTCGCGTCGTCCCCAGAATTGGACAGCGTAGTCTCGTCTTCAGGCGCGATTGAGCTCGTTTCTGAGGACATGCCAGAACGAGGTGTTGTCGAGGCATCTGCGCTGAGAGACACTAGGCCTTTGTTCAGTGCTTTTTGAGCAGACTGATTCTTCTCTGACTCTTCGATGGCTTTGGTTGATTCTTGCTCAGGTGCTTTAGGCGCGTCGTCTTTCTCCAGCTCGTTCATTAATCCGCACTCGACAAAGTCGCTGCGCGTGCCGCTGAACTTGACATTTCCCTACAGATCAGGGACGCTCCAAACACGGGCGGGCGAAAGACTCACGTTCTCGAGCGCGACGATATATGCAGCGGCGGGTGAAACCAGTGTCGTATGATGTGAGACCATAAGAATGGTCCTGTCGGCAAGGATCGAGCCCTGAATACAATTCTCCATGAGCGCATGAGCCGTGTGAGCGTCCACGGCGCTTAGAACTGGTCGTCAGCTGATTGAGCGATTGGGGGATGAGGATGCTAACCATCGTCAAGTAAGAGTAGTCCCGCTCGACTATAAACGGCACGGGCCAATGACACTGATTTCAGCAACGGAAGTTGATGCTGCCTCACCTCGCGCCTTTTGTCCTCCGCTCAAGTTGAGACCCTTCTCCCCAATTTCACTGATATCAGTCAAGCACTTCGTATCGAACGCGACGAACGTTTGGTCTCCATCCTCCAATATCTCCAAGTCCGTAAGGAGCGAGCAAGCCTCAAGGACTCGCTTGTATCGCGTTTCGTCCCAGGGACTCGAAAAGATGATATTGTCTTTGATCGATGCGTTCTGGAGCCAAGCCTGCTGAGGGACATAGCCGACCATTCCTGGTATGACCCAATTTTCGGCCTTGATAGATGACGACTCGAAGGCGGCCATGAGGTCAGGGCTAGATCGGGGGCAAGACAATTGACCCGCAAGTACGTCCGCTTCGCCCAGCAGACCGTTCAGTAAGAGAGACTTGCCGGAGCCTGAGTTTAGCGCAGCCTCGGTACAAGCCCCTGGCACCGCATATACGTACCAAGTCTACCGCAGATGAGTGACAGTTGTCCCTGAGGAAATCGCAGCGTCATGTCTGCAAGAGTGAAAGCACTCTTAGGCGTCGTGGCCGTGGACGCGGCGCCCGTGGCCATATCAGAGGAGTCGTCTCGAGGCCAAGCAAATGTCGCGTTGTTGAGCACAATGTCCCCGCTGCTATCAAATGTTTCAGACCGTGGGATTTCGGAAGAGGACATGTATTTCTCGATACGGCGACACGAGACGAAGCCTGCGGTGAGTGAATGATCTCCGATTCTCCTGTCCACGGCATACCTTGCAATGCCTCGATCAGCGTTTCAGGGATTGCATTGAGAGCAAAGCGAAGCTCGTTGAAGACTGCCACCGACGTGAAAGCGATAGATGGTGTAAGCTCCTTTTTCGCAACCAGAGTGAAGTGCTGATGATCAGTCTGGATAGCCCAAGGAATAGAACGGAACTGACCAAAAACGAA
>Ga0308160_10004898_pt1 | contig 14103 bp, 11 predicted proteins | sample PhyFR1_FD_201036 | JGI IMG/M metagenome (GOLD analysis project Ga0308160, IMG submission 201036) | Phyllosphere microbial communities from UC Gill Tract Community Farm, Albany, California, United States - DLSLF.R1 | ecosystem: Host-associated > Plants > Phyllosphere > Unclassified | place: USA...
TTGCAGCGTTCACAGCATCAGAACCCGTTTCCTTCCGCAGCAATACACGCCATGGTAATACTGCGAATTTTTGCCGCAAATGACACACCCGAATTCCGGTACGCCCGGCGGCTTCAATTTATACGCCTTGACCTCGACGCCATTGGCATCCCAGCTCGTTCCCATCAATTCAAAGCCTGCGGCACTGGCCTCAGATGCCGACGCCGCTTCATACGCCAGAAACAACACGGTGTCACGCTTGTTGGTGGCGCTGTATTCCGCCGCCCGTGCCTGCCATGAGGCAAAACTGTTCATCGTGTGCTGTCCTGGTCTGAAAGATGGTCCGATGCGGCCGATTAACCACAAGTTGCCAGTCTACACCAGTGCCGTGCCACCGACGTTCAGGCGCCGGCCGCCGCCGACAAATTCAGCACCGTCAGCCCCGCCAGAAAAGCCAGACCGGCAATCCGGCCTGGCTTTTTTTATTGCCTGCCTTTCAGTATCAGGCCGCGATGCTGCTTATGGTGCAACGCCAACCGTGTGTTGCAGGTTGTTGAACCCGGTCGATGCTTCCCACGTGTTGCTGTTGGCCAGCTGGATCGCATACTCCGGACGGTCGCGCAGCGACGCCTGTGGATCCGGCAGGTTCAGCAGCACCGCGTAGGAGCCGGCTGGCATATTGGCCGGCAGCGCCACGGTCTGGTTGATCGTCACGGTCTGGTTCGACAGCCAATGGCGCGGGTCGGTTGCCAGCTTGACGCGGTAGTTTGCGCCGCTCGCCGTGTTCCGGAACACCAGCTCCACGTCGCGGCTGTTGAATGGCGCCGACCAGCCCTCGTTCTGCAGTTGCAGGTTGACGACGAAGCCGCCACCCGGTTTCGCCGTGCGCGAGAACGCGCCGCTCTTGAGTACGAAACGGTAGCCCAGCTTCTGCTTGACCTGGGTGAAGCAACCTTGCGTTTTCCAGTTGTTCAGCACTGTCGTGTTGTAGTCCAGGTTCAGGTACGACCAGTGGAAGCGGCCCATTTCGGCAACTGCAGTCGGGCAATCGCTGCGTGGGGGCGCGTAGTTGCAGGTCTCGCCGCCCGATGGAACATAGTTCGTTTCGGCCGCCAGGTACGGGAACTCCACCGATGGATTGATGTAGGTGCCGTAGTCCGATGCGTTGGACAGGAAGCAATCGTTGTGGTGACCCAGGCGTGCCTTGGCCGAACCGTTGTAGGCCTCGCTCGCCGTCAGGGCGGTCGGGGTGTAGAGCTTGGTCTTGAACAGCGGCATGCGCAACTGCACCATGCGTTCGGCCGGCACCACGTCGAGCAGCTTGTCGACCACCGATTTGCGGTCAGCAATGTTCTTGGCGGTCATGTTGTAGCTGTCGCCATAGTTGTTGGTGTTGCCCCACTCCCCCCACGCACCGATCAGGCCGGCCTGCACGACAGCAATGATGTCCTTGTTGGCTGTCAGGTACGGCGCCAGTTGTGTCAGGTGGGTGTTGACCATCGCCGGGGTCGCATCGACCGGCGAGTTGTTGTCGTTGTAGGCGAAACGGACAATGGCTTTCAGACCAGCCTTGCGCACCGTGTCCATCTGTTGCTGGAACAGATTGAGCGTGGACTGGTTGATCGGCGCGTTGACGAAGCTGCGCAGATAGAACACGCACAGCATCAGCGATTCGCCGCCCGAGGTGCGGAAGCTCGTCAGTTGCGACTGGCTCAGCGGTGTTTCGCAGCCGACGTGGCGGTAAAAGCCGCGCTCCGGGTTGGTGATGACCGCGGTGCTGGCGGTGTAGTTCACTGGCACCGTGGTGCCCGGGGCTGGCGTTGGCGTTGGCGTTGGCGTTGGTGTCGGGGTCGGGGTCGGGGTCGGCGTCGGGGTCGGCGTCGGGGTCGGCGTCGGCGTCGGGGTTGGCGTTGGCGTTGGCGTTGGCGTTGGCGTTGGCGTCGGCGTCGGGGTCGACTTGATGATCGACAGTTTCAGGATCGGTGAGAGCTGTGCCGGCGGATCGGTCTGCGTAATGACGCTGATGTCGGTGGCGCCGCCCAGATCGGCACGGGTCACCGTCATCGTCGCCTCGTTATTGGCCAGCGCGTACGGGACGGTTTTGACGAAGGTCCAGGCCCATGCGCCATTGCTGCCGCTGTAGCGGTACAGCCGGCCGTTCTCGACCATGTAGCCGGCGCCGACACCGTTATAGGCATAGCCGGTCGTGGTGACGGCGTCGTTATCGATGAAGACGCGCACCCAGGTCGGCGTGCCCGCATAGCGGATGCGGATGCTGACATTGGCGCCGTCGCTGCTTGCCGTCGTCGGCCCTGCCGTGACCATGGCTGACGCCATCGGCGCAGCGGCAGCAGCTGACATCAGCATCGGGCTGGAAATGAGTCCGGCGCACAGCAGTGCGAGTCCAATGGGACGACGGATGGAAGGAATGGAAGTGATGTGAACCTGTGACATGTGAGAATCGCTTTATATAAAAATCCAACTACTGGCGCGTGACGATCCAGCCGCCGCTTGCAGCGCAAGTGGCAGGAACCATCCGCAGACGAAGGCGTGACAATCCCGCTGCCGCCCGAATGGGAGTGCAGGGATATCCGCAGGACCTGCTGAAAGGACCAGCTGGATCGACGGGCGATCAGCTGGTGACGGGGCAGCGCCGGTCAGGCGCTATGGTGGTCAACCGGCGACGAGAAGACGGGTTTGTCTTCCCACTACATGACGCGAGAGAGCGCACACAGAAATCCCCTGCCGGGTCTTCCGTGACTACAACAACGTGCTATCGATCATGGCATCTCCTAATTTCCTGGAATCAAGAACCCGTTTGAGTTTCCTCAAAGAGATTGGTTCCAAGAATTAAAAAAAATTTCCTTGAAAAAATTCCTGGAGCTCACTTTATGGCAAGTCAATCACGTGCATCGGCTTGCAAAAGTTCAGCTCCAACGTTTGGCGTGTGTCAGAAAAATGCCGCTTGAAAATTCAAACACTGGCGTTGGAGATGCCTCGAGCCAATAAGTTCCCGAAATATTTTTCTTCGGGAAAACTGAGGCGATACAACATTGCTTCAAGTTCATTCATTTTGGGAATTTTTGGACGTGACGCAGCCTCCGCAAAGCGGCGGCTGGAAGAGGATCGACCGATCGGGAGATTGGCAGAGGGGCGTTACTGGTTCTGGATTTTCAGGATGCTGCGTGGATCACTGCGCGATACTGTCAACGTCAGCACCGATGCCCTGCACGCACGTCGACCCCGTGAACACTGATTCCCATTTGCGCGATATTTTCGCCATCGAGAACCGCACACGCGCATCGACGGCACGCTGCGCGAACGCTGCCCGTGCGCATGTGTCACGCATCAGCGTATCGAGCGCGGAAGCCATGCCATCGACATCGCCTGGCGCCACCAGCAGACCATCGATTCCGTGACGAATGATGTCGCGGGGACCGGTGTCGCAGTCAAAGCTCACCGCCGGCACGCCATACGCCATGGCTTCGACCAGCGTGTTCGGGAAACCCTCGAAATGCGAACTCATCGCGTAGAGACTGGCCTGCGCATACCAGTCGCCGATATTGCCGACACTGCCTGGCAAGAACACGCGCTGTGCCAGTGCGCCGGCCTGCACCTGCGCCGCCAGCGCAGCACGCTGCGGCCCCTCGCCGAGAATGACGAGGTCCCAGTCCGGGTGCGCGGGTGCCAGTTGGGCAAAGATGGCAATCAGGGTCGTGAAGTTCTTTTCTTCGCTGAGCCGGCCAACACCGAGCAGGATCTGCCGGCCGGGCGCGCACGAGAGCGCGGGACTGACCTGCGGCGCATGCTGCGACAACGGCCACACGACGGGGTTTGGAATCACGGGAACCCGCCGTGCGTGGGAGTGACGTTCCAGCCAGTGCGCGCATTCGTGGGTCAGCGCGACGACGGCGTGCAAGTGGCCATAGGCATGACGCCGCAATGTTTCCCAGATCACGCCCATTGGCGCCTTGGGCGGAAAATTGTGCTCGGAGCCAACCGTGCGCACGCCCGGTAGTCCATGTGCCGCCAGCGCCAGCACGACATTGGCCGTGTGCATGGCGGACAAGGCCACAGTGGGCTGCAGGTCGCGCAGCACCCGGCGCAGCGCGCGCGCGCGCCTGGCCGTGCGCACGACACCGGCCAGCACGCCTTTGCTGTGGCCGGTGAGGTCAAGGCAGCGGCGCCCCACGCCGGGATCCAGCACATAGAAATCACACGCCCGGGGGGCGACGGTCACCACCGTGACGGCCCAGCCGAGCGACGCCCAGTAGTTGGCCAGATTGGCGACCACGCGCTCGGCGCCGCCATTTTCGAGGGAGTGAATATAGATCAGCAAGCGCATCGTCGACCATCGCCTCCGGGTTTCATTGCACCAGCAGCAGCATGTGGCCGGAACGCGCCTGCTGCGCCAGATGACGATCAAGGCAGACCGTGCCGGGCGCGCTGCTGGCCGATGGATTGGCCACGACGCGGCCATCGAAGTCGCCGGTGATCGTGCCATGCAGCGCGATTGCGTCCCACACCCGGGCGGTGGTCGCCTTGACGAAGCGGGCTTCGTGGTCGAACAGGAACAGGATCGTGCCAGCGCCGGCATTGTCGAGATGGACCGTGGCATCGACATTGCGCATCGCGCCGCCCGGCTCATCGCCCTGGTGATAGAAGTGCACGTAGCTGTCGTGGATACCTGCGCCCGAGGCTGCGAGCGTGACCCGCACGTTCTCGACATTACCCACGCTCGCGCCACCGCAGATCAGCGCGATCAGTCCATTGCTGCCGGGCCAGTGCGCGGTACTGGACACCGTCATGCGGATGTCGGCATTGCGCAGCGCAGAGGCGATGATGCCGCGCCGCACGTTGTGGCACACGAGGTCAACATCGACGTTATCCCTGATAAAACTGGCGCCCACGCCGTAATATGCGTGGCGCACTTCGCCATGCACCCGGATATTCGACAAAAAGCGCCGGGTGACAGCGTTGTTCTGCGACGAGAGCAGACTCACGACCCGTTCGGCGTAACAGTCGACCATCGTGAAGCCGCGGCTCGGCCGGTCCGCCTGCAGGCCGACGCACACCATGCCGCGCCAGTCGGGCCGGGGATCGAAGCCTGCATCGGTAAAACTGGCGCCAGCAATCGTGATGTTCTGAAAATTAAAAAAGTAGAACAGATTGGGCACGACATTGGCTGACGTCGTGACCACAAACAGGGCCCCGTATGCAGAGATGGCAATGTCGCGCGCATCACGGCACAGGACGAGCGTGGCGGCGTCGGCACACTTGCCAAAATCGTAGACACCGCGCGGGACGACCAAGGTGCCGCCGCCCTGCCCCGCGAGGTCAGCGAGCGCATGGCGAAACGCCAGCACCAGTGCTGCCGCCCGCGCGCCAGGTACACCGCCGTAATCGGCCAGGTTGACGGTGGCCGGCGGCACCATGGCGGCTTTGATGCCGCCCACCTTGCTGCGTCGTGGCTGGCCCCCTGTCGCATCGCCCAGCGGAGCGGGCAACAACGCCGCCGCGCCCAGGGTAGCGCCACGCAGCAGCAGGTGACGCCGCTTTGTTGACAGGCTCTTCATCTGGTGACCATGCGGGCAGAGTGTCACTTGCGGCGCTGTAACAGGCAGAACGACTTGACCACGAGCCGGGCCCACCGCGTGTGCTTGTGCTGGTGCACCCGATGCTTGGCCGATCGCAGGGCGGCAGCGAGCGTGACGCCGATCGCATGACCGATATGGCGCAGCAGCTTCGCGGATGAACGGTAGACATGCACTTCGTCCATGTCGAATGGGACGCCCAGCAAGCGCTCCTTGAAGGCGAACACGCCCCCACCCAGATAGAACCTGGTTCCGCCACGCACGATGCTTTCGCAGATCGTCAGGTAGACACACAATTTGCCAAGCCCGAACTTTTCATACTGCGGGTCGTACCCCATGGCGTCGCCGAAAAAGCTGGTGCCCACCTGGTAATTGACGGAGCCGGCGCAGATGCGGCCATCGATCAGGATCACGTGCACAAACCCGCACAGCCTTGCCAGCCGGACAAGCCGCGCCACGTCGTAGAAAAACACGGCGTCGCCGGCATTGATCTTTCGTTCGCTCAACGCCACGATCGCCCGGATATGGTCTTCGTCGATATCCTCGTTGATGAAAAAGCGCGACTGGAACGATGGGAAGTGACGCCGGATGCCATTGCGGCCCTGGTGGATGCTGGCGCGCGTGGACTTGCCGATGCGCGCTGTGTAGGCCTCGGGCGTGGCGGGCAGCGTGATGACATAGCTGCCCTTGGCCCGGTATTGTTGCACCGGGAACGAGAGCTCCCGGGCCGGTGTTTTGAGCGCTTTGAAGCTGATGACGTCGATCTGCGGAAAATGCGCGAAGACATACGCCACGAAGCGCGTCATCTCGGCTTGCCCGATCTCGATCATTTCGTTGATCACGTCGATCCGGTGACCGCTAAAGGTGAACAGCAAGACCGTGCTGGGCGCGCCGGCACAACGGGCCAGGTAACAGCTGGCACCTTCGATCGACCTGAATACCCTGAAAAATGCCAGCGACGAATGCAGCGAAGCGTAGGTCGTCACCAGCGCCTCTTCGACACCGGCCGGAATCTGCCCGACGTGGCAGGTGATGCTGTCGGCAGGGGAACTCAATGCGCTTGCATGCATGCCGCTTGCTCCTGTTGGGGGTTGCGCGCGCTGAAACCACAGCGCGCGAGGCTTTCGTCGAGTTCAGCGCTGAGGCTGCCCTGGTAATGAATCGACGCATGCGGATTGCGGCGCAGGATGTCCTGCACTACTCCTGCGATAAATCCTTCGACCAGATCGGACTGCCTGCATTGCCGATGCACGTACAAGCCGGACAGGACGATGGCGGCGCCTGCCGTGTCGTCTCTCGCCCAGCACAACAGGCCCAGCCGGCTGTCCCGGACCAGACTGTAGACATGCTCGGCGCGCTCCATCCGCTTCATGACCATGTTCATGAACGCGCTGTACGCCCATCGGGCCCCTCCGGCGTCAAACTGCAGCACGTCGGGCACGCTGTCGCGGGACGGCAGCCGCGTGCTTGCGCCCGAGCGGAAAGCGCCGGGCCGAAGGACGCGCGAGACGGCCTCGGGACGGACGCGGCGCTGCCTCCACGCAGCAGCGAGGCTCGCGGGGCGCCACGTGCGAACGCGTTGCACGATCGCGAGCAGGTCATGGTGACGCCAGCCGACCCTGGTCGCCAGTGACTTGGCAGCATCAACCAGGCGCTGACGCGCCGCCGTCAGCAAGAAGCTGCGCAGGTCGCGGTGGACCGTCAGTGCCGAAACGTGATCATGGTCCGTCGCGAAATGCTCCTTGTACCCGTCGCCGCCCGGCGTCAGGTCGAGCAACGGCAGCTGCTGCGCCGCGAGATGCACGCCCAGCATGGCCAACAATAAATTGCCTGGCGAGTGAGCGGCCGTGGCCGGGTGATAGGTGTTGATCCCCAGGTGCACGGCGCGGCCCGCGCTCAACAGGCCGATGTGGGATGCGGCAACCTCCCCGCCCACGGTCAGGACCGTCACGTGCAGTAGTCCACGCCGATGCAGTGCGATATAAAACGGTTTTTTTGCCGCATCGAGTGAGAATGGCCTTGCGCGGTACAGGGCCGCCTGCCGGAAATCGTACTGGTCGCTGATGGTGTCGATCACTCGCAAGAAATGGTCATGCTCGGTGATCTGCTCGAACTGCACCGCGCCCAGCCGGCCCAGGCGATTGACGTTCTGCCGGTGATTCTTCTTGTTGCGCTGCCGGTGCATCGCGACCGGGTCGATCTGCATCAGTGGCCGGCGCACGGTACGCAGCGTGCACCACCGGCCAGCAGCGCCCGCTTCATTTCGCCAGGCATCGAGCCAGGACAGCGGTATGCCGGCCGGCAGGTAACCCAGCGCGAGTTCGGCGCGCGGCAGATGCGCGCGGATGGCGCGCAGCGCAGCCGTGATGAACGCTGCGCCAGCCGCCGGGAGCTGCAGCCAGCCCTGGTATTCGGCATGTCGTTCGCCGGCGCCGGCAAGACGCTGGCCCTTCTCGTCCAGAGCCAGTGTCAACAGGCCGACCAGTGCGCCATCATCGGTTTGCCCGATGACGACCACGGGCACGAACAGTGGCTGGTACAAGTCGTACCATGGCACGACAAAATCCGGATGCTGGCACGAAGTCGCCCACGGGCAGACCGCATGCAGCGCCATCCACGCCGTCACGAACGGCTGTGCGCGGATGTATTCCAGTGCGGCGGCGCCGGTCAGTAAACACAGCGTCATATCAGACTTGCGCCGTGGTTTCGAGGCCCTGCACGGCCGGGGCATGCGCACTGGCTTCAATCTGCCGCAGCGCGTGCAGGTAGCGCGCAATCACGACGTTTTCATCGAACTGCGCGACGACCTTGTTTCTGCCAGCCTGGCCCATGGCCAGGCGCTGCGCAGGCGCGAGGCCCACCATCTCGACCATCCTGGCGGCCAGGTCGCCCGCATCCTTTACCTTGCACAGCAAGCCGTTGGCCTGATGCTCGACGATATCCTTGCAGCCGGCCACATTGGTGGCGATGATCGGGCGCCCCATGGCCGCCGCCTCGAGCAGCGTATGCGGCACGCCCTCGCGGTACGACGGCAACACGACGCAATCGGCACGCGCCAGATAAGGCCGGACATCGTCGGCCTCTTTCAGATACTCGATCAGCCCGCTGCTGTCCCAGCCCGCGATCCGTTTGAACGGGATCGAGTTCGGATTGTGCGCATCCACCGGGCCCAGCAGCTGGAACTGCACCTCGGGCAATTGCTGACGCACGATGCGCGCGGCGGCGGCGTATTCCTCGACGCCTTTATCCCGCAGCATCCTGGCCACCAGCAAAAACCGAAATGCTGCGGCTGCGGGTTGAAGCGCCGGATAGGGCTGGAAGTGCTGCAGGTCGATCCCGGAGCCGGGCAACACTTCGGCCACACCGGGCCGCGTCAGGCCCGCGTCGACGAACAGCTTGCAATCGTCGGCATTCTGGAAGAACACCCGATGCGATCGTCTGAGCGAGCTGCGATACAGCCGCTTGACGAGGTAGGTCAGCAGCGAGTTGTTGATGAAGGTCGCGCCGAGCCCGGCGATATTGTTGATGACGGGAATACCGAGCCCATGCGCAGCGATCGATCCATAGATGTTCGGCTTGATCGTGTAACCCAGGTAGGCCAGCGGGCGCACCGATTGCAACACGCGCCAATACTTGACCAGCAGCGACAAGTCGCGGCTGGGACTGGTGCCGTTGTTGTCCATGGAAATCGTCTTGAAACGACACCCGAGCGATGCCAGCCGGGGTGCATAGGTGTCGGCGGGCGCCATCACCATGACGTCGTAGCCTTGCGCGATCAGGGCCTTGACCAGACCGGCGCGAAAATTGTGGATGTTCCAGGCGGTATTGACCGAAATAACGATTTTCTTGTTCATGATGTGCATCCTCAGGAAAGTCGGCGCAGTTCACGCGGGCCAGCTCGCCAGCGTGCAGGGCGGTGCCACGGCTGGCGCCGGCGGACAACGCAGCCCGGCGTCGTCTGCTTCACGGTGCGGCGCGCCCTGCTGTTCAAGCCACGACTGGAACATTAAGACGTCCCACAGGTGGTATTGCCAGTTACGGCGGCCCGCCAGGTGTTCGCCCCAGCGGGTGCGCAGGAGCGCAGGATCGAAGAAGCCTTCACTGCGCAGCCGCGGCTCGGCCAGCAGGGTCTCGGCCCAATCACGCAGCGGGCCGCGCAGCCAGTCGCCGATCGGTACGCCAAAACCCATCTTGGGCCGCTCGATCAATGCTTGCGGCACGTAGCGGTACAACACCTGCCGCAGCGCCCATTTGCCCACGCCATCGCGCAATTTCAGCGCCAGCGGCAGCCGCGCGGCAAATTCGATCACGCGATGGTCCAGGAACGGCACCCGCGTTTCCAGCGACACACTCATGGCCGCCCGGTCGACCTTGACCAGTATGTCGTCGGGCAGATAAGTCAGTGTGTCGAGCGCCATCATGCGTTCGACACTGCCGAGCCCGGCCAGTGCCGGCACGGCGCCACGCAGCAATGTCGCCGGTTCATGTCCACCGATCACGAGCGCGGCCGGATCGTCCCAGTGCGACACCAGGCCCAGGTACACAGCGTCAAGCGACGCACTGGCAATGACCTGGGCGCCCTTGTGCAGCTTGTCGCCGGGGTTGGCAAAACGCATGGTGCGCGGCAGACACGGCCCCAGCATGCGCGCCAGCCGGTTCCAGGAGGCGACCGGCAGCCGCGTGATGCCGCGGGCGGCGAGCCGGCGCACGGGCAACGGCGCGGCGCTGATCGACTTCCACAGATGAGCGGCGAAGCCATAGCGGGTGTAGCCGCAAAACAGTTCGTCGCCAGCGTCGCCCGACAGCGACACCGTGACGTGCCGGCGCGCCAGCTGGGACACGAGGAACGTGGGAATCTGGGATGAGTCGGAAAACGGTTCGTCGTACATCGACGGCAGCCTTGGAATGACGGACTGGGCTTGTGCAGCCGTCACGTACAGCTCGGTGTGATCGGTGCCGAGATGACGGGCCACGGCTTTCGCATGCGGCGCCTCGTCGAATCCCTGCTCGTGGAATCCGATGGAAAAAGTCTGCACCGGACGCGTCGATCTGGCCTGCATCAGTGCCACGATCGTCGACGAGTCGACCCCGCCGGACAGGAATGCGCCCAGCGGGACGTCGGCCATCATCTGGGCGCCGACGGCATCGCTGAGCAAGGTGTCGAGCGCATCGACGGCCTGCGCTGGCGTGCCGGCAAACGGCGTGGCCAGACCCGCCGCGTACTGCTGCGCGGCCGACCAGTACCTGTGCAGCACCGGTTCCGGGCGCGCCGCCGAGACGGTCAGCAGGCAGCCCGGCAGCAGCTTGGCAATGCCGCGATAGATCGAATACGGCGCCGGTACATAGCTGTGCCGCAGCTGCAGGCACAGCGCCGCGCGGTCGATGTCGGCAGCCCATGCCGGGTGTGCGCGCAGGGCCTTGAGTTCGGAGCCGAACAGGAAGACCGCATCGGTCCCGCGGCCCTGCCAGCCGTAGTAAAGAGGCTTTTCGCCGATGCGGTCGCGCCCCAGCGTCAGCACGCCCGTCTGCCGGTCCCAGACGGCGAAGGCGAACATGCCAATGGCGCGTTCGACCGTGGCAGCGATGCCCCAGGCATCGAATCCGGCAAGCAGCGTTTCGGTGTCGGAACGGCCGCGCCACCCGCACACCCCTGCATCTGCCTCGAGCTCGCGGCGGATGGCCAGGTGGTTATAGATTTCGCCGTTGAATACCAGCACGAAGCGACTCGAACACGAGCGCATCGGCTGTTGGCCGGCCGGTGACAGGTCGATGATTGCGAGGCGCCGGTGCCCCAGCGCGATGCCATGCCCGCCGTCGCACCAATAGCCGGCATCGTCGGGGCCGCGATGGTCAATCGCGTCGGTCATGCGCCTGAGCCAGCCGATCTGGTCGGTCGCCGGTGCAGCAGACGCTGCCAGAAAACCAGTGAATCCGCACATTAGCGTTCCCCTTTTGCCATGATGCCTTCGTAAATGCGCTCGAAGCGCTCCCGCACGCAGGCCATCGTGTACTCGGCGCCGATCCGCGCCCTGGCCTGCTGCCCCATCTGCCTGCGATGCGCAGGGCCCAGCGCCACCAGGCCCGCCACGCCCCGCGCAAGCGCGTCGGGATCGGACCGCGGCACCAGCACACCCGTGCCCGCCATCAGGACCGCGACATCGCCGACATCGGTTGCCACACACGGCAGGCCCGTTGCCATCGCTTCGCCGACCACGTTGGGAAAGGCCTCGGTGCGCGAGGACAGGCAAAAGATGTCCATGGCAGACAAGCAGATGGCGACATCGGCACGCTCGCCCAGCAAGACAAAGTGGCTGGCGTAGCCGGTAGCGTCGATCCAGCGCATCAGTTCGGTGTTGGCTGCATCCACGTTCTTGCCGATCATCAGAAAGCGCAGCCGTGGGTGACTGCTGGCAAGCTGGCCGGCGGCCGTGACGAAGTTGGCGTAATCCTTGTCGAGGTTGAAGCGCCCGAGCGTGCCCAGCACGACATGGTCGGCCGCGAAGCCGCAGCGCGCGCGCAGCGCAGCGCGGCCGTCATCGCCCGGGGTCAGCGCCGACAGATCAAAGCCATTGCTCACGACCACCATACGGCCGGCATCGTAGCCAAGCAGGGAATGGGAGCGGCGCGCCGCTTCTGCCACGCACACGATGGTGTGCGGCACCCAGCGCGACAACGCTGCGCACAGGTGGCGCACGAGCGCGGTGCTGCGCGCCGACCCGCCGTCGACGTCGGTCGTGCGAATGCCCCAGATGACGTTGCGGTTGCCGGCGAGCCGGGCCGCCAGACCACCGAGAAAATCGGCGTGATAGAGCCAGGTCTGGACGATGTCAGGACGCATCGCGCGCATCAGGCGCACCAGTCGTATGAGATCGGTGACGGGCGCGCGCCGCACGTCGAGCACGATCAAGGTGATGCCGGACGCGGCAAACCGCGGATACATGCCACCGCCGGGCGTGAGGACGATGACCGTATGCCGGTAACCGCTGTCGCGAAACGCCTGGATGAGACGGTACAACGCCATCTCGGCGCCCCCCACCGCCAGGCCGGTGATCACATGCAGGATGTGGCGTGTCATGGCCGCCCCCATGCGTCCTGTCCCGTGGGTGTGGCCGGGGCAAAATCGGCCATGCAATGGCTTTGCATGCCATGGGTGTCAGCCAGGCGCCGGTAGTGCTGCAACAGCACCTCGAGTTGCGCCAGATTCTCATCCAGGTTCACGCCGAAATTATGCGGATGCCACCACAGGTGAAAAATACTGCCCTCGCGCGCTGCCAGCGCCATCCCCTGCTTCAGGCGACGCAGGCGCAGGGGCAACAAAGCGCGGTGTCGGCGCGACCATGGGTAGAGAAACTGACTTCCTGGCACATTCACGAGAGTGCCATGCGCCTCTGGGCTTACTGTCCGCTTGCCGCTCAGGGGCAGGCAGGCATCGGCAAAGCGCACCGCGCGACCGGCAACACCGCCGACCACTGCATCGCCATGGCGGTACAACGGGTGCTGCGCATTGCCGCGATACACCTGAATCGCCGACTGCGCCAGGACAGGCAGAAAAGCGGCGACGATCTGGTTGCGTGGCAGTACCGCGCTACGCAGGCTGGCACCCATGCTGGCCGCCACCGATTGCGCGCATGCCAGATCTGCTGCGAACTGCGCCGGTGATGCGCCCGCTTCATTGCAATAGAAGTGCCCATACGTATGCGTGCCCAGCTCCTGCCCCTGCGCCGCCAGAATTTGCTCGACCAGCGGCCGCGCAAAGAACAGCCGCGGATAGCTGCGCACGACCTGGTCCATGCCATATGGCGACAAAGCGCCGCGCGCATAGCCCGGCAAGAGGGCCGGACGGGTGGCGCGCCAGTCAGCGTAATTGCGGCACATGATCATCCCAACCGTCGCCCACGTGACGCGCACGCCATAACGCGCGAACAAGGCGAGCAACCGGGGTACGGCCTCCCATTCGCCCAGCACATTTCGCCCGTAGGCAGCAATCGTCTGCGTATCGGCGACGCCCCAGAACAGCTCGAAGTCGAGCGAAATGACGAATTTTGCAGAAGCCATGGTTGAATACGAAGAGCACGTCTCAGGCGATGAACTGCGTGCGTGCAGTTGCACGCGTGATATGGAATTGGCCAGGCTGGTCGTGTCGTGACACGCTGCACAACGTTCCCTTTCAACGAAAGCGCGCCGTGCGCGGACCGCGCCAGAGCATGGACGTGCTGGCTTGCGCGCTGGCTGGCGTGGCGCACACCAGCGCAAAGGTGGCCAGCCAGTACGAGGCGGCATCGAGCATCTGATGTGTGAACAGCGACATGAAGGCAAACAGAAATGCCATTGCATACCGCAATCCCCGATCGCTGAAAAACAGGCTTTTACACAGCATGATGAGCATCCATCCCCATAATAAAATGCCAAAGACACCATATTCGGCTGCCAGAAGAAGCAGCTGATTATGCGTGCTTCCCCGGTGCCGCCAAAAATGCGTCGCGCCAGCACCTGTACCGAATAAAGGGTTTTGAAGAAATAAATCCCAGCC
>Ga0308160_10004899_pt1 | contig 14099 bp, 14 predicted proteins | sample PhyFR1_FD_201036 | JGI IMG/M metagenome (GOLD analysis project Ga0308160, IMG submission 201036) | Phyllosphere microbial communities from UC Gill Tract Community Farm, Albany, California, United States - DLSLF.R1 | ecosystem: Host-associated > Plants > Phyllosphere > Unclassified | place: USA...
TGGCGCTGGTGAACCTGTTCGGCGCGCGCAACCGCGGCAATACCGGCACCGACATGAACGCGATCCCGCTGCTGGCGATCCGCGAAGTGCAGGTGCTGCGCGACGGCGCCGCCGCCCAATACGGCTCGGACGCGATCGCCGGCGTGATCAACATCGACCTCAAGAAAAACCTGGGCTGCGAATCGGTCGTTGGCTACGGCCAGTACACCGCGGGCGACGGCGAGAACTGGCTGGCCTCGGCCTACTGCGGCATCGCCGTGGCCGGCGGCGTGGTTGGCGTCACCGGCGAATACTATGACCGTGGGCGCTCGAACCGCGCCGACGCCGACAGCCCGCGCATCATTGGCGACACCAAATCGCAGAACCAGACCGTGTACCTGAACGGCGACTTCCCGGCCGGCGCCGGCGGCAAGTTCTACTTCACCGTCGGCGTGCAGAAGCGCGACGCCTCGTCGGCCGCGTTCGGGCGCGAAGGCCTGGGTTCGGAAGACATCCCGTCGCGTAACTCGGCCGCCATGTACCCGGACGGCTTCGTCCCGTTCATCAACGGCGACGTCGACGACCGCTGGGGCACCGCCGGCTACCGCTGGGCGCTGGGTGAATGGAATGCCGACCTGTCGCAGACCTATGGCTACAACCGCCTGAAGTACGACATCGCCAACACCCTCAACGCCTCGATCGCCAATCTCGACCTGAGCAATGGCGGCGCGGGCGTGAGCGCCAGCCACTTCAATGCGGGCGGCTTCTCGTTCCGCCAGGCCACCACCAACCTGGACCTGAGCCGCTTCTACGGCGACGTCGCCAAGGGCATGAACGTGGCCTTCGGCCTCGAGCACCGCCGCGAGAACTACCAGATCTTCGCCGGTGAAGCCGGCTCGTACATCGACGCCGATGGCGTGGGCGTGGGCGGCAACGCCGGCAGCCAGGGCTTCCCCGGCTTCCAGCCGGGCGACGAGACCGACGCCGACCGCCACAGCAGCGCCGCCTATATCGATATCGAGACCGACCTGACCGACCGTTTCAAGCTGCAGACCGCACTGCGCCACGAGCGCTATTCGGACTTCGGCTCGACCACCACCGGCAAGATCGCGGGCGCCTACCGCATCAATCCGCAGGTGCTGGTGCGCGCCTCGGCCAGCACCGGTTTCCGCGCGCCGTCGCTGCAGCAGGCCTACTTCTCGTCGACCTTCACCGACTTCGTCAGCGGCCAGCCGCTGGACGTGGTGCTGGCGCCGAACGGCGGCCCGGTGGCCAATGCCGCCGGCATCCCGCAACTCAAGGATGAAGAGTCGAAGAGCTACACCCTGGGCCTGACCTGGGCGCCGACCGGCTCGACCTCGCTCACGGCCGACCTGTACCGGATCGACATCGACGACCGCATCGTGCTGTCGGGCCGCTTCGACGCCGACAACTATCCGGCGCTGGGCGCCACCTTGCAGCAGCTGGGCGTGGGCCAGGCGCAGTTCTTCGTCAACTCGGTCGACACCAAGACGCAAGGCCTGGACCTGACGGTCTCGAATCGCTCGGCGCTGGGCGCCGGCCGCCTGAACACCTATCTGGCGCTGAACTTCAGCAAGACCGAAGTGCAGCGCGTGAAGGCGCCGGAAGCGCTGGCCGGTTTCGAGGACGTGCTGCTGTCCGAGCGCGAGCGCCTGTTCATCGAAGAAGGCGCGCCGCGCCGCAAGGCCACGCTGGGCTTCGACTACACCCAGGGCCAGCTCGAGACCTCGCTGCGCGTGATCCATTTTGGTCCGCAGACGCTGGGCACCTTCTCGGGCCAGCCGGTGCCGAACCAGCACTATGAAGCCAAGACCTCGGCCGACCTGTCGTTCACCTGGGCCTTCAGCGACAAGACCCGCTTCACGGTTGGCGGCACCAACATCTTCGACGTCAAGCCGACGCTGCAGGATGCGAACGAGACCGACAACGGCTTCAAGTACGAAAGCGTGCAGTTCGGCCTGAACGGCGCGGCGCTGTTTGCGCGCCTGGCGCACAAGTTCTGATCGAAGTCGCTGTTTGAACACCGCGGCCCGCACTTTTGCGGGCCGTTTCATTGGCGCGTGCAAAGACGCCGCTTGTGCAAAAATAGCACCCTGCTTACCACCGGCGCGACCAACACCATGCACAAACTGATTTCAGAATTGATGAGGCTTTACCTGCCGATCGGCGCCCTGACGCCCGAACTGCTGGCCCAGCACCTGCAAGGCGAACAAAACGTGCCGGTCAGCCTGACCGGGACTGACGGCCTGACGCGCGCCATGATGATCCCGTTTCGCAAGTCCAAGGGCTCGCACGGCGATGCCCACTGGACCGAACTGTGCGAAGTGGCCAACCTGCTGCAGGAGCGCCTCGGCCTGCCGCCGCCGGCAGTGAGCATTTCGGGCGGCGACGCCTATTACCTGTGGCTGTCGCTGGAAACGCCGGTGCCGGCGGCGCAAGCGCAGGCGTTCCTCGAGCGTCTGCGCGACGCCTACTTCCCGGCCACCGAACTGGCGCCCGACGCCGTGCTGGCGCCGGTCGCACTGCCGCCCTGCCTGCACCCGCGCACCGGCAAGTGGGCCGCCTTCATTCATCCGGGAATGGGCGCCTCGTTCGCCGACGAGCCGGGACTGGAGATGATGCCGCCGGCGAGCGGCCAGGCCGGCTTCCTGGAAAACCTGGAGAGCATCGACGAAGCGCAGTTCGCGCACGCGCTGGCGCTGTTGCAGCCGCAAGGCGATGCACCGCAGGCCAGCCTGGCGCTGGTGCCGGCGCCGCACGCAGCGACCGTCGATTTCGCGCTGGCGCACACGCAAGCCGTGGACGCGCCGGCCGGGGACCGGCCGGCGGATGGCTTGCTGCTCAAGGACGCGACGCTGGAAGACATCGTGCGTCACCTGCATGCGCGCGATATTGAACCGACCTTCAGGCACCTGCTGCCGGCGCGTCGCTAAGGTTGGTGTGGTCTTTCGAACGCCGCCAAAGCCGGCGCTATGCCAAACTCGCCTTCATCGACAGTTGCATTACAGGAGGACAGCATGAGCAATCAACCGCAAGCGAACGCGCAGGATCAGGAAACAACGCAGCAGGAAGCACAGCAAAAAGCACAGCAAAAAGCACAGCAGGATGCACAGCAGCCGCCATCAGGCGAAGCCGCGCAGCACCCCGACACCGATGGCCTGAAGGACAAGAAGCCCGAAGAGTTGACGCCCGATGAGTTGAGGTTGATGGCCGATACGATGCCGGGCGAGGGACCGGGGGATTGAGCGGCTTCATGATGCGCTAGTGTGTCGCATCGGACTCGAGTTCCCTCACCTCTGCCGGCGCAGCCGGCAGCACTTCAACATCACCTGGTCACCGCAATCACCGACCGCTTGCCACCCTTGAACCCATACAGCGTGATCGCCCCATCCCGGATATCGCCACGCTCATCGAACGCGATCGTCCCGGTCACGCCCTTGGCCTGAATGCTGGCCAGCAGCGGCAGGTACCTGGCCGGCGCCGCCGATCCGGCTTTCACCATCGCCTCGGCCATGGCCATCACCGCGTCATACGCATACGGCGCATTGATCTGCACATCGATCCCGAAACGCTTCTTGTAATCGGCGCGGAACTTGTCCAGGCCGGCCTTTGCCGCACCCTGCACGCCGCCCGCTTCGGCGCACACCACCTGGCCGTCGACCATGGTGCCGCCCGAGAGCTTGAAGATCTCGTCCGAGCAGATGCCGTCGCCGCCCATCATGCGCACGTTCAGGCCGAGCTGCTTCATCTGGCGCAGCATCGGGCCGGCGGTCGAACTCAGGCCGCCGAAGAACACCAGATCGGGCTTGGTGGCGCGGATGCGGGTGACGATGGCGCTGAAATCGGTCGCCTTGTCATTGGTGAATTCGCGCGCGACGATCGTGCCGCCCTGCTTTTGCAGGCTGCGCGAGAATTCGGTCGCCAGGCCCTGGCCGTAGGCGGTGCGGTCATCCACCACAGCCACCCGGCGCACCTTCATGCTGTCGATCGCGTAGCGGCCCAGCGCCTGGCCCAGCTGCACGTCGTTGGCGATCACGCGAAACGCCGTGTTGAAGCCCTGCTGCGTGTATTTGGGGCTGGTGCTCGATGGCGAAACCTGCGGGATGCCGGCGTTGTAATAGATCTTTGATGCAGGGATCGTGGTGCCCGAGGTCTGGTGCCCGACCATGCCGTTGATCTTGCTGTCGACCATCTTCTGCGCCACCGTGGTGGCCTGTTTCGGGTCGCCCCCATCGTCTTCGGCCACCAGCTGGAACGTCACCTTCTTGCCGCCGATCGTTACGCCGCGCGCGTTGAGCGCCTCGATTGCCATGCGCGCCCCGTTCTCGGTGTCCTTGCCGAAGTAGGCCACCGGGCCGGTGACGGCCGCCGCGTGGCCGATCCTGACAACCTCTTGCGCCTGCACACTACCTGCTGCACTGCCCGCAGCCAGCAGCGCCGCTGCCACCATCGACTTCTTGTTCATCGCTTCCTCGTCAACTTGCATGCAGCGCCCGTGCGCTGCTCAACCGGGCATTCTACCGTGCCGCCAAAAGCGTTGCAGGCGACAGAAATTAACGAGGTGACAATTGACACTGTTCTTACGCAACAACTGCGGTATGCTGCTGCGGCGTTCCGTACAAAAATACACGCCACCAGGCGACAACAACGACAGCAACGGAGACCCATCATCTTGAACCCAGCCCACCTCGCGGCTGCCGGCGCACTTGCCGGCGGCGCGCTGCTGCTATTCGCAGCCCTGCCCACGCATGCCCTCGACCGGCAACACAGCCATGTTCATGAACCGGCGCAGATTGCCTGCGTCCTCGGGGCGCCGTGCGACCCGAGCAAACAAGCTGCCCCACGCCGCAAGCCGCTCAAGCGCGCTGCCCGGCGCGAGTGCGCCCGCATCGACGCCGCGATCCGCGACAACGAACAGGTCGAGCAGCGCAGCGGTGCGCGCGGGGTAATGGAGTCGCTGCAGCAGGACGTCCAGAGCCTGCGCAAGCGCTATCGCGAACTGGGTTGCTGAGCGCGTTCTAGGCCTTGAAGGTGACGCTGGCTTTCAAGCCGCCCAGGCGTTCGGATCGATCCAGCGTCAGCAGCGCGCCATGCCGATCGGCGATGGCCTTGATGATGGCCAGCCCCAGACCGCTGCCGGCGGCCTCGCTGCCGGCCACGCGATAGAAGCGGTCGAACACGCGTTCGCGTTCTTCTGCCGGGATACCGGGGCCGCTGTCTTCCACTTGCACCACCACCTTGCCCGCTTCGGCATGCACGGCGATGTCGACCGTGCCGCCGGCTGGCGTGTACTTGACGGCGTTGTCGACCAGGTTGCGCAGCAAGATCTGCAGCGCGTCGGGCTGGCCGTCGATGCTGGCCGGGTCGGCCTGCTGCACGCCCAGGTCGACGCCCTTGTTGGCGGCCACGCCGGCCAGGTCGGCCACGGTGCGCCGCGCCAGGTCGGCCAGATCCACCGCGCGCCGCGCCGCGCCGGCCGGGGCGCTGGCTTCCTGGCGCGCCAGCACCAGCAATTGCTCGACCAGGCGCGTGGCGCGGTCGATGCCGGCCGTCAGGCGCCCCACCGCCACCCGGCGCGCCTCGGGATTGTCGGCGCGGTCAAGACTCTGCGCCTGCAGGCGCAGCGCGGCCAGCGGCGTGCGCAGCTCGTGCGCGGCGTCGGCCACGAAGTGCTGCTGGGCGTCGAACGCCGCCTGCACCCGGCCGAACAGGAGATTAAGTTCTTGCACCACCGGCCGCACTTCATCGGGCAAGCCGTTGTCGGACACCGGCGACAGATCGTCGGCCTGGCGCGACGCCAGTTGCGAGCGCACCCGCGCCACCGGTTTGAGCGAACCGCTCACCACCCACCACACCACCAGCATCAGGATCGGCATCATCACCGCGATCGGCCCCAGCGTGCGCAGGGCCAGGTTGCCGGCCATGTTGCGGCGCACGGCCAGGTCTTGCGCCACCTGCACCGTCTGGTTCGCGGCCTGGATCGAAAACACGCGGTAAGTGGTGCCGTTGGCGCGCACATTCGAGAACCCCAGCACCGCGCGCTGCGGCAGGCGCGCGCGCGAGACGCTGTGGAACATCTGCACGCCGTCGGGGGACCACATCTGCACCACCATGTCGTCGTTGCCGCTGGCGCTGTCGGCCTCGGCGCGCGCGCGGCCTTCATTGTTCGACAGCGGCGTGCCGGAACGCAGCGACAGCGCCATCTGCTGCATGTGGTAGTCGAAGATCTGGTCGGCGTCGTGCAGCGCCGTACGGTAGGCGATCGAAGCCTGGGCGATGGCGGCAAGCGTGATCGCGGCCAGCAGGAACCAGAGCAGGCGCCCGCGCAGCGAGTGCGTCATTTTCATACTTTGGGAACCATATAGCCGACGCCGCGCACATTCTGGATGACGTCGCTGCCGAGCTTCTTGCGCAGGCCGTGGATATACACCTCGACTGCGTTGCTGGAGACTTCATCGCGCCAGCTGTACAGCTTTTCTTCGAGCTGGGCGCGCGACAGTACGGCGCCGGGACGCGCCACCAGGGCCTCGAGCACCGCCCATTCGCGCGCCGACAGCAGCACGCCGACGCCGTCGACCTGCACTTCGCGGGTGGCGGGATTGACGGTGATGTTGCGGTATTCGAAGATCGGTTCGCCGCGGCCGGCGGCGCGCCGCAGCAGCGCGCGGATGCGCGCCAGCAGTTCGTCGAGGTCGTAGGGTTTGAGAACGTAGTCGTCGGCGCCGGCATCGAGGCCGGCAATGCGCTGCGCGATCGAATCGCGCGCGGTGGCGACCAGCACCGGGGTGCGGTCCTTGCGCGTGCGCATCGAGCGCAGCACTTCGAGGCCATCCTTGCGCGGCAGCCCCAGGTCGAGCAGCACCAGGTCGTAGTTCTGGTTCTGGATCAGGGCGGTGTCGGCCATCTCGCCGTCCTTGACCCAGTCGACCGCGTAGTGCTCGGCCCTGAGCAGGTCGAGCACCACTTCGCCGATCATCGTATCGTCTTCTACCAGCAGCAATCGCATGACATTCCCGTAACTTGAGCGGTGCGGAAGAAGGACGCCAGGCTTCCTTAACCGATCCGCACCGGAATGAAGATTTTGTCACTCCCGCGCTGGATCAGCAAGGCCACCGACTTGCTGGCCTTGGACACCAGTGCGCGCACCTGCTCGATCGAGTTCACCGGACGGCCATTGACCGAGATGAGCACGTCGCCCGGCTCGATGCCGGCGACTTGGGCGGCGCCCGAGGCGTCTTCGATCACCAGGCCGGCGGCAATACCGCTCTGGCGCCGTTCGACCGGCTCCAGGGGCCGCAGCGACAGTCCCAGCTTGGCGCTGTTGTCGAGCGCCGCGACTTCTTCGCGCTCGCCGCGCTTGGGGCGGTCGTTGGCGCTGCCCAGGGTCGCATCGATGCGCACCAGCTTGCCCTCGCGCCAGACGTCGAGCGCCACGCGCTCGCCCGGTTTCGACAGCGCCAGCATGCCCGGCAGGTCAGCCGAGCCGACGATGGCCTGGCCGTTGGCGCGGCGAATCACGTCGCCCGACTTGAGGCCGGCCTTTTCTGCAGGGCTGCCCCGTTCGATGCTCGAGATCAGGGCGCCTTCGGGCGACTCGAGCTTGAACGAATCGGCAAAGCTCTGGCCGACTTCCTGCACGCTCACACCGAGGCGCGCATGCTCCACCTTGCCGGTGGCGATGATCTGGTCCTTGATGCGCACCGCAAGATCGATCGGGATCGAGAACGACAGGCCCTGGTAGCCGCCGGTCTGGCTGTAGATCTGCGAATTGATGCCAACCACTTCGCCGCGGGTATTGATCAACGGGCCGCCCGAGTTGCCGGGATTGACGGCGACGTCGGTCTGAATGAACGGCACGGCGTTTTCGTCGATCGAGCGGCCGGTGGCGCTGACCACGCCGGCGGTGACGGTGCTCTCCAGGCCGAACGGCGAACCGATCGCCAGCACCCACTCGCCCACCAGCAGCGAGGTCGATTTGCCGATCGGCGTCACCGGCAGGTTCTTGGCATCGATTTTCAGCACGGCCACGTCGGTACGCGGGTCGGAGCCGAGGACCTTGGCGCGGAATTCGCGGCGGTCCTGCAGCTTGACGGTGACTTCGTCGGCGTTCTGCACGACGTGGGCGTTGGTAAGGATGACGCCGTCCGGGCTTACGATGAAGCCCGATCCGGCGCCGAAAACGGGCGCTTCACGACCGCCGCGACCACTGTAGCGCGGGTCCTGAAACTGCTTGAAGAATTCATAGAACGGGTGGCTCGGGTCGAGGCTCGGCATGCCGCCGCCTTCGGCGCCACGATTGGCCGTCTTGGTGCTGCCGACCACGCGGATATTCACCACTGCCTTGCCATTCTGCGCGGCGATGCGCGTGAAGTCGGGCAGTGCAACGGTGGATGCCGGCGCGCCTGTGGCGGCAGCCGGCGCCGGTGCGGGAGCCGCTGCAGGCGTGGCTGCAAGGACGGCCGGCGCGGCCGCTTCGGCTTTGACATTATTGTGATTGACGGCGATTGCACCGACCGCGCCGCCAATGACACCCGCGGCGCACAGCGCCAGCGTCAGGCGTTTGGCAGTAATGGCAGTAACGGTACCTTGGTTCGTCATGGTTGTGCTCCTGATGAAGTGTGTTGAATCGGCGCTGCAGAAGAGCATCGATGAATGTATCTTCCCGCATGCGCCTTAGACATTACTTAAGTTGAACAGCGGTGTGTATTAGTGCTGACTTAAGGCGCCAGGATGTGGCGCAGACGGGACGCAACAGCATGGCATGGATGTGCAAAGGGCGCCCGAATGAGCGCCCTTTTTTTTACATGATCACCGTGGTTTCAGCACGCTGACGCAGCCGGCCTGTCAGGCAGCGCGCTGTTCCAGCGCCTGGACGTTACCGGTGTTGCCGAGCGCATCGCCGATGACGATCTTGCGTGGCTTGAGCGCTTCCGGCACTTCGCGCACCAGTTCGATGGTGAGCATGCCGTTGTCGAACGAGGCGCTGGTGACCTTCACGTGGTTGGCCAGCTGGAAGCGCTGTTCGAAGTCGCGCGCCGCGATACCGCGATGCAGGAAGGTGCGTTGCACTTCGTCTTTCTGCTTGCGGCCGGTGACGTGCAGGCTGTCACGCTCGGTGATGATCTCGACTTCGTCGCGGGTGAAGCCGGCCAGCGCCATCACGATGCGGTATTGGTCTTCGCTCACCAGTTCGACGTTGTAGGGCGGGTAGCTTGGCTGCGCTTCGGCGCGTTGCTCGAGCAGGCTGGCCAGACGATCGAAGCCGATGGCGGAACGGTACAGGGGAGTCAGGTCAAAAGTACGCATGATATTCATATCCTTGTGAAGTTAAGCGATAAGGTAACGGACCTCGTTGAGCATCCGTTGGAACCAATCTAATGCCAAGCTGACGCATTTTCAAGCCATACGAAATACGTATTTTTATATATTTTATCGAATATTGTTTGCATCATGTTTCAGCGGAAATTACATGGAAATGCACGTTTGGGTGCGTGCTAAACTCGTTCGCTTGTGCCTTGTCTATCCCGAATCTTCTTGCCATGACCGCCTCCCGTAGCCTTCTCGCCCGCGCCGCACGTCCGGCCGGCGCTCTCGCCTTTGCGCTCGCACTCGCCTTCCCGGCCGCCGCCGCCAACGTCCCCGCCGTCGGCAAGGATGCCTATCCGGGCACCATCGCGCTGCACGTCGACGCCTCGAATCTGTCGCAGCAGGTGTTTCGCATGCGCCTGTCGATGCCGGTGCGGGCGGGCGCCATGACGCTCTTGTATCCACAGTGGGCGCCCGGCAACCATGGCCCGAACATTCCGCTGACCCAGCTCGCGGGCCTGAAGTTCAGCGCCAACGGCAAGCCGGTCGAGTGGACGCGCGACCCGGTCAATGTCTACGCCTTCCACGTCAACGTGCCGCAAGGCGCGACCACGCTGGAGGCCGAATACCAGTTCCTGTCGCCGCTCGACACCAGCCAGGGCCGCATCACCATGACCGACGACATTCTCGGCGTGCAGTGGCAATCGGTGGCGCTGTACCCGGCCGGCTACGATGCGCGCCGCATCACGGTGCAGCCGACCCTGACGCTGCCGCAAGGCTGGCAGTTCGCCAGCGCGCTCGAAGTCGAAGGCCGCACTGGCGACGAGGTGCGTTTCAAGCCCCATGATCTCGACACGCTGGTCGATTCGCCCCTGTTCGCCGGCCGCTACTTCAAGCGCATCGACCTGGCGCCGGGCGCCAAGGTGCCGGTGATGCTGAACGTGGTCGCCGACAATCCCGAGAACCTGGACGCCAAGCCGGAACAGATCGCGCTGCACCGCGCGATGGTGGACCAGGCCCTGAAGCTGTTCGGCTCACAGCACTACAAGCACTACGACTTCCTGTTCGCGATCTCGGACGACTTCGGCGGCATCGGCCGTGAGCATCAGCAATCGAGCGAGAACGGCGTCAAGCTTGGCTACTTCAGCGAGTGGAACCGCAACGAAGCCGGACGCGAACTGCTGCCGCATGAATTCGTCCACTCATGGAACGGCAAGTTCCGCCGTCCGGCCGGCCAGAACGTCCCCAACTTCAACACCCCGCTGCAGAACGAACTGCTGTGGGTGTACGAAGGCCAGACCCAGTTCTGGGGCAAGGTGCTGGCCGCGCGTTCGGGCCTGGTGTCGCAGAACCACGCGCGCGATGCACTGGCGATCGACGCCGCGCGCTACGACAATACGCAAGGCCGCGACTGGCGCGCGATGCAGGACACGGTGAACGACCCGATCATCAACGGCCGCCGTCCGATCGGCTGGGGCAACTGGCAGCGCAGCGAGGATTACTACACCGAGGGCATGCTGATCTGGCTCGACGTCGACACCAAGATCCGCGAGCTCTCTGGCGAAAAGCGCGGCCTGGAAGACTTCGCGCGCGCCTTCTTCGGCGTCGAGAACGGCCGCGTCGAGGCGCTCCATTACAGCTTCGAGGATGTGGTCAAGACCCTCAACAAGATCCAGAAATTCGACTGGGCGCCGTTCTTGCGCGCGCGCCTCGATGGTCATGGTCCGGGTGCGCCGCTCGACGGCCTGGCGCGCGCCGGCTGGAAGCTGGTCTACAGCGACACCCCGAGCGACACCGGGCGCGCGTCCGAAGAGCGCAGCAAGAGCACCGACTTCACCTATTCGCTCGGCTTCTCGGTGCGCCAGGATGGCGGCGTGACCGGCGTGATCTGGGATGGCGTGGGTTTCCGCGCCGGCCTGGCGGCCAACAGCACCATCGTCGCGGTCAACAACCGCGTGTACAAGGGCGATGTGCTCAAAGCCGCGGTGCGCGAGGCCAAGGATGGCAAGGGTCCGATCGAACTGCTGGTGAAAAAGGGGAACAATCTGCGCACCATCACGCTCGACTACAAGGACGGTCTGCGCTATCCACGCCTGGAGCGCATCGCGGGCGCCAGGGATCGCCTGGAGCTGCTGTTCAAGGCGAAGTAAGCGCCTGGTGGCTCGGGGCTGAGGCTCGAGGTGCGCCGCGACGCATGCGGCGCGTCTTGTGTCACACTGGCCGCACCTGTCGCCACCTGTCACCACCAGTAACCACCAGTAACCGCGCATGAACAAGTTCGCCGCCAAGCCTTACCTGCAACGCATCTGGCCCGAGTTCGGCAGCGACGTCGACCTCGACGCGTTCCCGTTCAATGTGCCGGCGGTGCGTGAACTGCAGCAGATCGAGTTCCACGCCGATGTCACCTTCTTTGTCGGCGAGAACGGCAGCGGCAAGTCGACCATCCTGGAAGCGATCGCGCTGGCGCTCGGCTTCGGCGTCGAGGGCGGGCCGATGAGCATCCAGCTGCTCGACACGCTGGGCGAACGCTCGGCGCTGGCGCGCCACATCCGCATGTCGCGCAGCATACGGCGCCCGAAGTACGGCTACTTCATGCGCGCCGAAAGCTTCTTCAATGTGGCGACCTATATGGACAAGGAAATCCGCTTGCCGTATGGCGGAAAGGAGCTGCATGCGCGCTCGCATGGCGAAGCCTTCATGAGCGTCCTGCTCGACAAATTCAGGAGCGATGGCCTGTACCTGCTGGACGAACCCGAGGCCGCGCTCTCGCCCAACCGCCAGCTGGCGGCGCTGCGCGCGATGCACCAGCTGGTCCAGGAACGCTCGCAATTCATCGTCGTGACCCACTCGCCGATCCTGCTGGCCTACCCGGGCGCGAAGATCCTGTCGTTCGACGCCACCGGCATCAGCGAGATCGCGTATGAAGACACCGAACACTTCGCGGTGACGCGTGATTTTCTGAACCACTATCCGCGCCGGCTCGAGCAGTTGCTGGCGCCGGATTGACCTTTTGCGCTGTCGATCTGGATCACACCATCACAGCCACTTGCCGCGCTGGTTGACCAGCGTCTTCTTGCCCTCGGTGACCACCAGGCGCCCGTCGGCGTGCACGGTATAGGTGACGCGTCCCGAGCGGAACACATAGCCCTGGAATGCGCATGGCGTGACGCCGTCGCGGCATCTCGAGTGCATGGTCTGGCCGCGCAGCGTGATCGCCTTGCCGGATTTCTTGCTGGTGCCGGTATAGCTGACGTCATCGCAGGTAACGTTGCCTTCTTCGCAGTTCTGCGTGATCGTGACCTTGTAGCCAGGGGTGTCGAGCCTCTGCTGCGCCTGCGCGTGGGCATGTGCGGCTGTGGTCAATAGCAATGCGGCGCAGCTGGCCAGCATCGTGAATCGGTTCATGCTGCCTCCATCGGTTGTGGATCATGTCTTTGCTGGCGGCGTGCGCCAACGTGGGGAAGTGTTAGGTATGCTCGGGTTCAGACTGCCGCCTGCACCCTCGGCGGCGAAACGACAATCTATATCGAGGTAAAACCATGAAAGACGTAAAAGTGGATGTTCGGGTCAATGTCGGTGTCGATGCGGCCAGCGTGATCTTGCTGCTTGCCTCGACAGCGGCGGCCTTGTTTTTCTACAATCAAACTAAGCAGGACAAGCTGGCCTCAAGCGCCGCGCAAGAAGTGACAGCGGATGCACAGCGCCCGGCATGACAGCGGCCGTGCAGGCAGTCGCTGCGCTGCACGGCCAGGATACTGAGCAGCCGGCAGACGAAAGCGTTGCTTGATTACTGCGAACGCGGCGCAAGAACCGTGGTGCGGGACGTGATCACGATGTCAGGCGCGAATGTCAATTTTTCGACATGCCGCTCTACGGTCTCGACATCGTGTTGGGTCGCGCCGCCTTCAATGTGAATGTCGACAACAACAAACCCCTCACCCGTGTTCGACCAGATCTCGCTTACCCTAGGCAGCTCTCCCAGTGTTTTTTCAAGTGGATTGGTGAGTGCCGCTTCGATCCGCTCGGGAGAGTGCCCGGGGACCAGGTAATGCACGGCCACGACAGACGGCGGCGGCTCGCCGGCAGAGACCATCTGGACGCCCAGCAACAGCCCCGCAGCCAGGACCAAACGCCGTTGCAAACGCACTGGGCGCATCGTCTCACCCCCTCGTTTTACTTGACGCGATACAGCGCGCAAAGTTTATTGCCGTCCGGATCGCGTACATAGGCCAGGTGGATCGGGCCCATGCCGCCGTCACGCAGGCCCGGCGCGTCTTCGATCGAAACGCCGCCATGCGCAACCGCGACATCGTGGAATTGCTGCACCTGTTCTGGCGAGCTGCATTTGAAGCCGACGGTGGCGCCGTTGGCGACCGTCGCTGGCTCATCGTTGATCGGTTCGCTGACGCAAAAGCTGTTGCCGTCGTGCCGATAGAACAGGCGGGTATGGCCGGTGGGCGCCTTGTTGACGAGCGGTTCGCCCGCGCCGAGCATACCGAGCACGGCATCGTAAAAACGCTTCGAGCGTTCGATATCGTTGGTGCCGACCATGATGTGATTGAACATTCGCTGTCTCCTTTGGGTGATGTGATTCGCGGCCGGATGGCTTTGCAGGACAAATATAGCACTCGTCAACACGACATCGTACGAGCGTTCATTTTTTCCTTGCCGGCAGGTGCTGGCAGAGCCGGGCCGCCATTGCTGCCTGGCGCCTGGCGCTCCCAGGTGATTCGGCCACACGCCTACCCAAACAAACCATGCAAAAACCAGCGCGGCGTCGCATCCTCGCCCGA
>Ga0308160_10004900_pt1 | contig 14097 bp, 15 predicted proteins | sample PhyFR1_FD_201036 | JGI IMG/M metagenome (GOLD analysis project Ga0308160, IMG submission 201036) | Phyllosphere microbial communities from UC Gill Tract Community Farm, Albany, California, United States - DLSLF.R1 | ecosystem: Host-associated > Plants > Phyllosphere > Unclassified | place: USA...
AACTTTCGAGGTTTACAAAGTTGCAGCGATTATGTTTGAGGCAAAACGAATTGAGCAGTCCATTACCTGAGGGTATATTTGAGGGGTTGGGGGAATTGGAAGAATTGGATTTGTATGATAATCGATTAGGACCGGTAGTGGAGGATGAGGAGCTGAAGGGATTGGGCAATTTAACGTACGTCTGGCCCCTATCTACTAATCGACAGTAAAGCTGACATGCAGCTCCCTCGACTTGAGCTTCAACAATATCCGACATCCACCCAATTTACCCAGTCTGACCAAAGTCAAAGTCATGTACCTGGTGCAGAATAAGATCGCGAAGGTTGAAGCAGGCGAATTAGATTGGTGTAGCGATACCATCACTTCGATTGAACTAGGTGGGAATAGGATCAGAGTAAGCGACATGCCCCCTGCTGGAAGATGGTAGAGCTGATGACAGGTGATTGAGAACCTAGATAAATTGGTCCATCTAACGGAACTCTGGCTGGGAAAGAATAAAATCAGGACCCTTGAAGTAAGTATCAGATTTCTGCTTCGATTCAACTCGAATCAAGTCAAAGGATATGAGCTGATGTGAAGAATCTTGGTTCATTCTCCGCATTGAAAATCCTCTCTTTGCAGTCTAATCGAATCACAAAGATGCAAGGACTTGAAGGATTAACTAATCTCGAAGAAATATATCTCTCGCATAACGGTCTCACGAAGATTGAGGGATTGGAACATAACGTGAGTACCTACTCGCTCGCCCCAATATCCGGCTGACTCAAATGTAGCTAAAGCTCACAACGCTCGATATCGGGAATAACGAGATTGAAGAGATTGAAAATATCTCTCATCTAACTGAACTTCAGGAATTCTGGGTAAGCCCCATTCAATCTTGTTGATGTCGACTTGAGCAGGGAACTAATGTATAGGCGAGCGGTAACAAGATTGCAAACCTCCGAGCTCTAGACTCACAACTGGCGGTCTTACCGAATCTCGAGACTGTTTACCTAGAGGGTAATCCATGTCAGACAAATGATAGGTCTGGTTACAGGAGGAAGATCATTCTCGCGCTTCCGCAGGTTAAACAGATTGATGCTACGTATGCCACCTGACTTCTTGGAGCCTGCTGACTGAGCTGATGATGTAGATTCGTTAGGTTGTCGTAGGGGAGCTCAAAATGAAATACTTGTATATACGTGAAGAATGCAAAATGACAGGTATGAACTGCGATACACTACTTTACACTACCTGAATGCACTTGTCGCCTCGTTCTTACTCTACTCTGATCTTCTTCGCTGCCCTCTCATTCACCTCGTCCAGATCTATCGGTTCCACCTTGACGCCTTCCACCTCACTAGTCGCTCGACTAGGTGTCGAGTCCAGTATCCTCAAAGCATCGCGAACAGCAGACGTTTCAACTCCCATCCGTCGCTTGATACCTCCGTGAGCTGGCGGATTCATTGTATTGGGTGGATGTTCCGTGTGAGCGCCAACGCCAATAGAGCTGGTCGAGCCAACACCGATAGAAGGTAGTGGGACTGGACTTGGACTGGATGCTGGGCCGGGGGAAAGTTCGATCGTGGGTCCAGTACATTTGGTTCGTCCAGCTACGACGTCGGCGAGAAGGGCCAGAGAAGCAAATTTAGCATTTGGGTGTGCCTAAATATCAGCTTTGCTGTTTCTATTTGAGGCTTTGAACATACCTTAAGCTTCTTCCATGCTTCATCACACCTCATTGTTTCGTGGTCTTCTGCTGACATTGGTGGTGTGGGCGGTTGAACGTCTACCACGAACCCCTCGTTTGTAGGGACAGGGGATAGGAGATTGGGGATGGACATGCAGTTTCCTGGACAGTTTATACATGGTTTCTTGTGCTGGGTGATTTCGGGTTGTCCAAAGAGTTGTCCACAGAACTCTTTGCCTGAACTCGTCAGTTTAAGTGAATGTGATGAGGAAGGCGAACATACCGAAGGTATCATCTTTACAAGCATCACAATTCGATGGATCCCCGGAACAGACCGCTTCGCCTTTCTTGATTACATTATCTAATCTCCAGAAAGTCTTCTTTGGCCCGGTGTTAATTCCGCTCGATTTGGACTTTAAGCGTAATGATAGCGGTTGAGCGGGTTTAGGGATTGGTGGAGGTGAATCGTCTTCGCACAGGCAAATAGCCAGTGACGGACAGACATCGCATTTACCCTTCACTTTGGGTAAGGGGTCTTCATTGACGATGCGGCATAAACATTCGGCGGGAGTTTGGCAGAGTCCACAATCGGAATGATGGGGTTCGGGAACGGCGATGGGTGCCGCCTGACTTTGGGGTTGTTGACATGGACAATCTGGGTCCGGGTCGGGACAGATTGGACATGCTACTGGTGTTCGCTTCTCCTTTGGTAATTCATATGGATGTCGAGGACTGGATGTGCTTGGACCAGAATGTCGACTTGAGACAAAAGAAGAAGAAGGGATGGTAGGCTCCAATTTCAATCCTCCACCAGATCCACTTCCGATATTCCCACCGGATCTCAATCTCTCCACCTCTACCATGAGACTAGCACACATTTCCTCCAAATTCCTCTTTTCACTTTCCCACCCTTCCTTTTCTCCATATAATTCATTCATTTTCCCCTTGATCAACATCAATTCATTCTTCATGCGTTCGTTATCGCCCTTCAAAGCTCTTGCTACTTCTTGCAGACGGACATTGGAGTGGATCTCGTCGGCCTCATATTGCCTCAGGCGGTCTTCCAGAGTCGTGATATAGTCCGTCCTTCTGGCTCGGTGGGCCCGTTGTGATAGACGGTTTTGGGATTGACGTTTCTAATAATTAGCCCGGTGTCATACCATGCGAAGGGAAAAGACCTACATTGTCTGGTTCTTCCGCACAAACTTTTCTGCCAGGCTTTGCTCTTTCCGGTAAAACCCATTCCTTGGAAGGCTTTGCAAATACTTTTCCAGCAGATGAAGAAGTGTCTTTACTGTTACTACCACTTGCCACTGGTGTAGAGGTCGAAGAAGTAGTACTAGGTCGTTGGACCATTGGAGGTCGAGCAGGAATCGCCATTCTTCCATTGGGGTTGTTGGATGACATTAAAGGACGAGCTTTTATGGATGATGATGAGGCAGAAGCAGACGAGGTGCGGGCTGCGAGGTTCGAGTGAGTTGAGGCGTTTAGTGGTCGGGGGAGTGCTACCGACATGCCGTCTAGGTGGTTCGTGGGATATTGCTGCGTCCGGACGATTGCAGGATTATGAGAAGATTTGGAGTCCACAGAAGATTGAGAAGGGATGTGATGAGATGAGACGAGATAGAACCGGTCGGAATGGTCGTCCTAGTCCATGCAAATTCCACTCAACGGATCAGATTAGACAATAGTCCAATAACCCTCGAATACCCGGCCTGTGGCGTTACCTGTTCGTGCGCTTGTGCTCCACCTGTATGCTGCCTAGTCTTCGGGATGGATACGGTCGGCCGATGTTGAGCTATGAGAAAGATGAGAAGTGAAAAGGTGTTGCTTGGTAGATATCGGCCGATGAGTAGGTTCGCACAGCGGCAGAGCACTACTATCGCTCAAAGAAGCGATTTCATTATCTGATAGGGAATTCAGGGTGTCTCAAAGCGGGATTAGCGTAATGTGGCACTTGAGTGGAGTAGGACGGCGGCTGTTCAAGCGCTTGTCTGAAAAGTCGATCTGCACTCCATCCTGGCCGCTCCATCAAAGGCTTATCTATACAACTACCCAGCTTACTGATCTCGATCAGCTATCGATCATTCGAGCAAGATGGCAGGATCGTATTTCTCGGTACCGATCTTCTTCATCATATTCCGTGAGTCCCCTCCACCTTGACTCCACTTGGAGAGTATCGCTGATCATATAGGTGAAACGGTCGAAGGGGCGATCATCGTTTCCGTCCTCTTATCATTCGTGGAACAGTTAATGACGACTGGCAAACTATCGACAGCATCATCCATTAACAACCAGACTCACGGGGAGATCGATTCCAATCGCGACCAAGAGTACTCCGAGACTAATCCTTTACTACGGCGTGATGAAGTCAGGTCGGAATCTGGACCTCTGGAGAGTGTAGAGGCAGAGGAGAGACTGAAGAGGCTGGTTCAGAGGATGAAAATCCAGATTTGGGCGGGCATGGGTGTTGGGATGTTGATCGCCTCCGGTATCGGAGCTGCTTTCATCGCCGTGGTACGTCTATCCCTGTCATACAACAAGTCGAGTCCGACGTCGACCTCGATACTCTATCGTCTCATGTTGAGACAGCTCGCTGATATCAGTTCTACTTGGAAATGGGGAATCTATGGTCAGAAACGGAGCAAATCTGGGAAGGGGTCTTTTCCGGCATAGCTTCCGTCCTAATTTTCATCATGGGGATTGCTTTCCTCAAGATGGACCGATCGAGGATCAAATGGAGATACAAGTTGGCTGTCGCTTTTGAGAAGAGTCACCATGGATCTTTGAAAGGGGACGAGGCAGAATCACAGGGTGGGAAATGGGCTTTGTTCATGCTGCCCTTCGTCACAGTCCTTCGGGAGGGTTTGGAAGCTGTTGTCTTTGTCGGTGGAGTAAGCTTCAAATACATACCACATGAGAGGGTAGCTGACCATCAGGTCTCACTACAACAACCCGCATCCTCGATTCCACTAGCTACCTTAGCCGGCCTAATATCAGGCGGTATCGTCGGCTGGCTAATTTATCGGACCGGTTCAACGACTACTTTACATTGGTTTCTCGTCTCTTCCACTTGTCTACTCTTCCTTATTGGTGCTGGACTCGCTTCGAAGGCAGTGGGCTTCTTCGAGTATTACTCGTTCTCGCGAGCTGTTGGGGGCGATGTAGCGGAAACAGGTGATGGCCCAGGAAGTTTCAAAGTACAGGGAAATATGTGGCATTTCACATGGGGCAATCCAGAGGTAAGCTCTCCGTTGTCATCCTCATCAATTGCTCAGAAACTGATAATATAGCCTGGAAGCGCTTCCACTAATGGAGGTACGTATTTGATACTCATAATGAAAAGAGAGGACTGACCAATAGCATATCAACTTTTAAACTCGATCTTCGGATGGAATAACACGGCCACTCAAGGTACTATATCAATATACATCCTGTACTGGGTCTTGATAATCACAAATCTCATATACCTAAAATGGAAGGAAGGTCGTATAGAGATATTCGGACGTCTATCCAAAGCAGGTAAATTAAGGTTACAACGTCAATCACAGGCTCAGGAAGGGTTTAGAAGGATAAGTGGGGATAGTGATGATAGTCGCTGAAACCCCCTCGATGTATACATTATTCTCGGAATCGGAATAATATCAGTACCGAATTGATGGCCACCTTTGAAACCGATAGCCTAAAGCTTGAATGCGGTGTGGTACCTTTAACACGACTTGGCATGAGGCGGAGCTATTTCGTCCCTTTTCATGTCCCCCGACCTCTGCCATTGAACTTCGGAGAACACGACTCGGAGATGGCGGACAGGAGATAAAACACTGCCTCGGGACTTTTTCTCAGTTCCCAGGACCAAGGACCAGGTACCTGATGATCTGCGTGTGTGATGCAAAGGTGGGAAATGCGTTTGTTGCATAGCGCTAAGGAAATCGAAGCAGAGGATACGGTATAGCTTTTTATTTTCTCATGCCCCTCTCTCGCTCTATTCTCACTATAAGAGGTCTCCATCTGGGCTTAAACTGTCTCTCTCACCCACAAATACCATACATTCGATCTCTCATAACAGTATTCTCACGAAGAAGTCAGGCGAAACACCATCAGCTTCGCGCTTGTACTAATTGCCCCGTGAGGACACTGAGTGATTTCAGCACTTTACGATACAGATGGGCTGTACCTCGTCGAGGCAGTAAGTCTACTACTGACCATTGAGACCGAGACTGACCATAGACTCGAAATGCCATACCACGACTGGGAAACCCGCACTCATTCCACAACTCATGCGCCGAAGACACCACCTCCGATGTACACCTACGACGATACCCCCACTTATGCACCAATGCATTATCCGAAAACACCGCCCCGGGTCGCAGTAGTTTTACCGCAAGATGAACAGATGGAGATGGGAAGGTACAGGAATCCCAGGGGTTATTCAGAGTGGTGGTAATTCTTTAGGACAGTAAACTTTGGTGCTCTCTATAATGTCTTTTTAGCTGCTCGATAACGATTTCATGAAAGAACTACACCAGCTGAGTATGTAAGCAAGCTGTCTCATCCCTTGATCTGCCTCGGGACCTTACAGACTTAAAGGACTTAACCCTACTCAATCTCGTTTCATCTTCGCAAGGGGATTGGGGTTCCTTTGAGTTCAATCCTCAAGATCCGACCGCTTACCCTCCTTTGACTTGCGTCTTTCGGACTTGGACTCGAGTCAAACTCGACTCATTCGCTTATATCACGTTTGGCGACCTCAGAAGCAGAATCCTACATTGTCCCCAGAGGAACAGAAGACTGTCCGCCGGTCCGGACTCGAAGTCTTCTTTTACCTCACGTAACGGGATTGACTCACACAGACTTTCAACACGTTCCCTTGATCGGAGAGTGAGCTGGGAGCTGGGACTTCTAGCTCGCCCAACCGGCCACACAGCTTGTTGAATAGCCGGTGGGGGAAGAAGGGGAAGGAAGGTGTTTGAGGGTGGAGTAACTATATAAGTAGTACTGCGCGCTCAGCTATCCATCGATCTATCATCACTCCATTCACTTACGCGTTCACACCAAATACCCATCAATCATATTATCAACAGATCAGTGATCGACAAATCCCTTTGATTAACCCTTCGATTGAATTGAACAGCAAAGTCATGTAAGTATTATCCATTGTTCACTATTCATCGTCTCCCAGCCGTCTCATTATTACTACATTGCTCATGCCCAGAGTACAACAATGCTCACTGTGAAGCGCTGTCGCTCTCGATCTCCTAGTCACCTCCATACCCATGCTCAAGGACGTCCGGGCGATACACCTTATCCCAAACCACAATCACCCATCACGATGACTCCCACTCCTGTGGGTGGCAAGAAACCAGCTCCGCTCGAGAAGGGCATGTGGGAATGAGGAAAGATGCGAGGTGAGTAGTTCACGACTAGTGGAGTCCGACTGACGGAACAGAATAAGCGCGTTGTAGTGATATTACGAAATTAACGATACATACCAGCATCTGCGGTATTCTCCTTACCTACCTGTCCTTGACGGATGTTCAGAGGGGTCATTAAAGCAATGATACCAGAGGGAAAGATGATGTGTAACGGTATCCAATGATGTTGTAAGCGGATGTGAGATGCATATGATGCAGGTTCTATGACACGCTTGCATACACACCTTAAGCCTTTTGCCTTGGTTGGATCTTGAGCGAGAAATCCACATGTTGACAGCTCTACTCATCAGCTCATGTTACCAGCTGTCCATAAAGAAAAGACTGACCTGATGAACAGCGGACGTCGACAGGATATCAATATCAGGTCCCAACCTCTCCACCAATCCACCTTCAACGATACCTCCACTGGTTTCGATCAGGAATTCCCTTTTGCCCCTCCAATTATCCTTCAGCTGCTTAGCGGCTGAATGTAGTTCCTCGCCGACAATGTTATCGAGCATGACGATATTTGCGCCTGCTGTGATCGCCTCGTCGGCTTCGGCTAAGGATTGACATTCGACGTTCACCAAGAGAGTGTAGCCTGCGACTCTGCGAACTGTCTTGACTGCATTCGTGATCGATCCTGATCATTAGTCATTACTCGAGAAGCGAGGGGGTGGACTGACCAGTCGCCCAAATATGGTTATCTTTGAGCATGACCATACTACTCAAATCGTGCCGATGGGGATCAATACCTCCTACCATCATCCCGTACTTCTCCACCAGCCTGAAGCCGGGTGTGGTCTTCCTGGTTCCAGCTATAGTCCCTTTCCATCCACTCTCCTTGGCTGCATCTCGGAATCTACGTGATCTGAAATCAGCCACTTCCGCGCCAGGTCGCGACCCAGGAGAACCTACACTGAAGCGATACCACTGCACCTGGCTAGGGTGTTCAAAGCGACTCGCTCTCCCAGTAATAGCTGTCTTGCCTTGCCTCTGACTATTGCGACCTTGGTCTTTGTGTTTGGAGGAACGACCGATCCTTCAGGCATCAACCATTCTACTCTATCTCATCAGCTTTGAGCCTCACGTTGATGCAACAAACATACGAGCACCCGGCGTAAGCAAAGATCTGATCAAAGAATGGTACACCAGCCAAGACGCCCTTTCATTAGCTCCATAGCGAGGTCTGAGATCGGTAACGAACCCCGCTCTTTCCCCATAGGATCGCTTCCTGTTCTTCCTCACCGACTACAAATCCCGCCCAATCGAAAGAAGGCGTGTCTTCAGCATACCATCTCTGGACATCTGCCTTCCAAGATGGAGGCAGGAGATGAGCTAGGTTCTGTCCTGGTTGTAGATTTGTTTCTTCCATCTTGTATGATCTGAATGATTCACTGGACCTAATAATTCGATATCGAGCCGGTAACCTGGACGGGCGAGTCCGGGGTTCAGGGGGATGACACGTGATGAAATTACTACAAGAGGGAAGAATGACGACACTGGAACGGTGAGTGAAAGGTGCGAGTACATGACCCTTCACCCTATAGACAGACACCTTGGCAGCTTATACCTCCCTGCTATCACTTGTACTCACTGTTACATATACATACACTCCAAGAGCGAGTACCGGACAGAACTACAAAATGTCCTACCCGTATCTTGCAAAATCAACGTATGACCCCAATCCCCCCACTTGGGATTCCAGTTGACATCTAGCCTCAAGTACAAATCCCCCCATGCAACGGATTTGTCTTTCGCCAAGGACGAGAAGTAGGTCATTGATGTCTTGCAGTGATGAGAAGCTGATAGATAGGATACGAGTCACGGGACAGTCGGATGATGATGAAGATTGGCTATTAGGAGAATCCCTAGATGGGTCTAGATCAGGTGGTTTCCCCAAGGTATGCGAGATTCGATCCTGCTGTCTCGTTTTAGCTGATCGGGTAGGACTTCGTGACGCCTATGGAGGAGGAAGATGAGCCGGTCACCGAGAAATCAGCGGCACCCGCTCCCGTACTCGCTACTCAAGCCGAGCCGGAAACCCAGTCGAAGACTGCGGATCCCGCTCCCCCACCTGTGCCAACCGACGCACCTGCTCCACCATCACCTAAACTTGACCCCGCTTCTCTTCCGCTATCTCCAACTCCAGCTCCAACTCCTGCACCAGCTGCCCTCCCAACACCTACGCCGGCGCAGACTCAGTCGACACCGGCCAAACCTGCCGCTCCTACCCCCGCTTCAGCTGGCGATGGCGGTGATCAACCCGATCCAAGTCAGATGACGATGAAGGACCGTTTGGCGTTCTTTGCTGCTGCTCAAGGAAAAGCTGGACCTCCTCCGCCTATCAAACCCAAACCAGCTTCCGGGGGATTAACGTGGAGTCAAAGGCAGAAACTGAGGCAGGAGGAAGAAGCCAAGGAGAAGGAAGCTGGGGGATCTGCGGTCACAGAGGCACCTGCGCAAACACCAGCACCTGCTGCAGTATCATCACCGGCCCCTTCATCGCCAAAGACGGAGAAGAGGGAAGCGGCAGGACTGTCTGCCGCGGACGCCCAGACTTCGATTGGCAAAGGTGGATCACTCAAGGAACGCATGGCTGCTTTACAAGGAGCAGGAGCATTCGGTCAAGGTGATGAACAAGCTAAACCCACCCCACCAGCTCCAAGCGGTAAAGTCTGGAAGAGACCTGCTGCTCCTGAACCCACATCCGAGGATGAGGCCGAAGACGAGGGCGCTGTTGTCAAATCGCCTACCGGGGAAGAAGGAGATGGTTTAGCCGAGGCTGGAGAGCAGCAGGAAGAGAAGACGGAGGAGGACGAAGAGAAAGCTAGAAAGGCGGCAATCGCTGCGAGAATGGCTAAGCTAGGAAACAGGGGTCCCATGGCTATGGCTATCCCACCTAAACCCGCTAGGAAACCAACGAGGGAATCAATCGCTAGTCCTACCTCCGAGACCAGACCTGAGCTCGCTACTTCCACAGAAGAACCGAAAGCCGAGGAGCCAGAGGCTAGTTCTCCTGCGGCCACTTCACCTCCTACCTCAGTTCCTATGCCTGCTATTGCTCGGAGGACAGCTCCTCCTCGTCGACGCGGCCCACCTTCTTCGAGTACCGTGCCGACCGTCGCTTCGACGAAAGAGTCCACAGAGGAGCAATCGATGTCGATCGGTCCTAACGATGGCGCCGAACCCCCACCTCAGGTCATGGTATACGACGAAGAGAAACCCCTGCCAAAGAGCGAGGAGGAGAAAGCACAGGAGAAGGAATTCGAAGAAGCAGGTCAAAAATCTGGCGGAGCAGATGGAGCTAAAGCTGCTGGAATTGCTCTCGCCCCTGTCAACACTTCCGGAGCCGTTGGAGCGGATGAGAACGATGAAGATGACGAGGACGATGTAACGAGACAAGCCAACAACGGAGGCTCAGAAGCCGACTCGCCGGTCCAAGAACCCCAGATGGTACCTATCCACCCGCCTGCCGACAGTCCTGAGATCGAGAATGACGAAACGCCACCTCCCCCGCCTCCTCGAATGAACTTGTCTGCAATGCCCAAAGACGAGATCGAGATGAAACATCAAGAAGAGCAGGAAGCTGGAGAGGCCAATGAAGAGGAGGATGAAGCCAACGAGCACGACATGGATGAGGAAGATGCAGCTCCTCCACCACCTCAGCGAGATGTCAGGCGATCACTGGGTGGTACAGACAAGCCGCTTGGGCCAAGACCACTTCCTTCACCTGGAAAGGTCGGAGTCGCGCCGCCTCTACCTCCCGTTGTACCTCGAGACGATAGTGACGATGGACAGGAGGACGAAGAGGATGAGGATGAGGATGAGGCGCCTCCCCCTCCACCTCCTGCTCGGAAACCTTCTGTACCGGTACCTGCGAAATTGCAAATGCCTTCCGAATCTCCTTCAGCACTACCACCGGGTGAGTCTATGCTACCTTGCATCGCAATGAAGATTCCTAACACTGACCGTTAGCTTCCCCAAGACCCGCCCAGTCACCTGGCCCTCGGAGCCCAAGTACACCTATGCGCGCAGTACCCCCTGCCCCAGCCCCGATTGAAGATGAAGATGCGCAACACGGTGAAGATGATGAGGCCACACGACGATCAAACATCGCAGCTCGTATGGCCAAGCTTGGCGGTATCAAGTTTGGCGCACCACCCATTCCTGGGACGAAGCGAAGTATGTCGACTGGACCTGCTAGTGCAGTGGACGAGGGACCCAAATCGCCTATCCGGGAGATTCCCACTTCCCCAATGCTAGAAGAGGAACAAGGCGACATGTCACCTCAGCAGTCTGCACCACCTATGTCTCCTGGCGAGGATGCTCCGGGTGACGGAGAGGAGACGGCGGAAGAGGAGGCTACGCGACGACGAGCGACTCTTGCTAGACTACGTGCTGGAGGTTCACTTGGATTTGGGATGTTCGGTCAAAAGGGTTCGAACTCTAGCGCTACCCCCGATGAAAGAGGCTTGGAGGCCGAAGAGACTCAGGCCGAGGACAGAACTCCCGCCGTACCTGATGAACGATCTGTGCCGCCGCAATCTCCGAATGTATCGAGAGTCCCCGAAGTAGATGAAGACGAGGAGGATGCGCCCCCACCGCCACCAGCTCGGCCTAATGCTTCTCACAGTCGATCGGCTACCGCTCAATCTGAATCAGAATTTGCTCCACCACCGGTTCCAGGAGGACGACCGCCGGCACCACCAAATCGACTGCCCCCTCCCCCAATCTCCACTGGACAAGATGCCGACGCACCGCCTCCACCTCCGCGACCTGCTCAGCCGCCGCAGTCTCCTGGACTACAGAGTCCTAGCCGACCGCCTATTCCACCAGCTGATAAGCGTATGAGTCAACTCCAACAACCTCGATCACAAGAACTTCCTCCACCTATTGACAGGCAAATGACGGATGAACCGGCAGGAATGGAAGAAGTCGCCCCCCAACCTCCTGCTAGACCCCAGACCAACTCACCTGTGATGCCCGCGAGCCCGCGGCGAAGTACCTCGATCGCATCGCGATCATCCGGCCAACCCGTCATGCCACCGACATCTCGTCAGGGATCTCGGATGGAAGAGCAGCCACGAAGTTCCGTTTCGCAAGGTCGACCTGGATTTGATCAGTTACAGGAGGCGTCCAAGGTACACGGTACTCAGTTGATCAGAGCTGCTAAAGCCATGTTCTCGCAGGGAAAGCAGGGCTATCTGGGTGTAAGTTGCGCGTTACGAGGTGGTACAACGCTGATTGTATAGGATGGAAGTCCAGCTGGTTTTGTTCTAAGCGCAATGGGCAATGCCCATCTACCCGAACCACAGGGTCAATGGGGATACATTATTTTAGAGCAGGAGGGCGCCTCAGTGCTCAAGCGGTCTGATGAGGTAAAGTCCATCATCCTTCATCACAGACCCAAGCTGACTCGTAGCCCCGCCCAGGAGATATCGCCGCTTTCTACGATGCCAAGCTCAAGGGCAAGAAAGGTCTATCAAGCTACACGCAGAACGTTGGAAGTGTAGAAGAACCATTAGTCGGTATCGTATCGGAATCAGAGACTAAGAAACATAAATTGAGAGTCCTCCAAGTTGAGCGTGGAGTACCGGAGGAGGTCAGCTATCGATGTGATGATTTGAAGTCTGGGCGTGTTGTTGTGAGTACTTTTCAACATTGGCTAGGTGGTGACTGATGCCTAGGTGTACCGACCTGGAGTCTGAGTGTGGATCCCGCTTGGAGAGGAAGGAGACGTATAAGGGTACGGTAATTATGATTTGTCAAGAATATGCAACGGATACATAAACGGATACTTCTCGGCTACGACATACCGCCTAAATTTGAGATTCAATTTGAACCCTGAACCATGTGACTTCGGTCCTCGGTCGCCTAGGTAGTTGCATGGTACGGCCGGCATGTACCACAGAGAGTCGCTCAGTAGTAGACAGTACGGACGACCATCTACTGTACATATCATCTTCCCCCTCTAACCTACCCCACCCCACTCTGCGACGACGACTATAATTGGCAGTTGCAGGGTGATTGTCTGGCCAGATAATTAGGCACACCCAACCTTGTTTCGCGTCGGCAAACCGGCCACTGCTAATGAGAATTCCCTCAGACCGCACTTCAACTTTACCAATAGTCAAATATAGTAGACAGTATAGAAACACTACTTCCGCCATGTCAGGGGTGATACCTAGGCATGAGCGAGCACCCGAGACCGAAGAGGAATGGAAGGAAGCGTTGAAATTGTAAGTTTTCGGAGACTGTGGATTTAGGAAGGCGCTGACACACCCTGTAGATACGCTGTAGATCTCGACGAAGGCTCTGACGGGATTGTGGAACAAGAGGACCATGACGACAATGATGATATTCTGAGGAGAAAGGAAACTTCGATCGTCGACTCAGCATTACCACTTGATCAAACGAGATTGGAACAATCTGGACTGAGGCAGAATTATCCCTTGATACACCGTGCCGATTCTTCCGACTCACTCGATAATATCTGTCCCGGAGAACGCAGAGGCTCCAGTACATCCCATCAACTAAGGGCCAGAGATGGATCCAGGAGTACTAGACGAAGTTCAATTGGATCAGTCGATTCAGATGGCCTTCAAGAGAATTTACTGGACCCGAATTATAAATTGAAATTGGGGATCGGGGCTACAGTTGCTAAACCCCCTGTCCATGTCTTTGATGAGGAAGAAGAGGATCTTAGTAGTGAATCGGAAAGGCAGCGGATGAGGGAGTTTTACGAGAGAGAAGGTTGGTTACCTGGTCCTAGACCCAGTAGAGCCACTCTGGAGAACAGGAAGAGGACCGTGTAGGTTCATGACAGCCGTACCCAGTAGGATCGACACTAATTAGCTAGGCGCCGCCTTGGTCTCAGCAGTGCGGCTGAATGTGACGAGCGAAAAGCAGTTATGGCCAAATACGCCGACCTAGCCAAAACGGTACTTGTTTCGTTCTTCTCAATTGGACATTGGGAACTAACGAATAGATCTTTGGAACATGTAAGGCTGGAGT
>Ga0308160_10004903_pt1 | contig 14088 bp, 14 predicted proteins | sample PhyFR1_FD_201036 | JGI IMG/M metagenome (GOLD analysis project Ga0308160, IMG submission 201036) | Phyllosphere microbial communities from UC Gill Tract Community Farm, Albany, California, United States - DLSLF.R1 | ecosystem: Host-associated > Plants > Phyllosphere > Unclassified | place: USA...
TACCGCTTGCCGCTCATACGTTCTCCTTGTGCCCGATATTATGACTCAGGAGTGTCTACGATAGTCGTGGCGATTCACTTCGGCTCTACAGGTCAAGCGAAAAACAACATATCGCTTTGCCTCTACGTTGCACCTTTATCTGGTGACCGCAACGTGAGTCGCTGCGGGATATTTTCAAATCGTTTTCCGTCTGGGGCGGTTCACACCGCCCAAAAGCATGTCGCTGACCACAAACTGGGGGCACCTATCGAGCTGCTACGCCCGGCAGTGCTCTACACTGGGGACCTAAAGCTGGACAATGCTGTTATCGATGCAATGGAGTCCCACTTCGGGGGGGACAGGTGGGCCAAGATCGGTGTCACACAAGTGCCTCATCACGGTTCCACGCATTCATGGCAGAGCGGAAATGCAAACCGACTAGCACCGTCGACGTTCGTCCACTGTGCATCGGGGTCAGCAGCGCATCCGCATCCCACAGTAACCGCCGACCTCGCAGGTCAACGCGTGTTCACCGCTGACTACAAGAGCTCTGTCACGCTTGAGTATCACTTCTATGCTTGAGGTCGCCGCGATGCTGGGCAGAAACCTTGCCAAGCGAAAGGATGTGATGAGGCATGCGGAGGCAACTGGCCGAGGTGGTCGTTCTCTTGCCGCATGCTAGCGGCTATAGAAAACCCGCCGAGGCGGCGGGTTCCATTGGGCTGAAGAGCTTAGTTCCGCTTCTTCCGACGCTGATAAGCCAGCAGTGCACCCGCACCCAAAAGGGCCAAGCTCGATGGCTCCGGAATGCTAACCGGCGGCGGCACCACGATATCGTTTCGGATCAAAAACAGACCGGTATCGCGGCTGCGCTCGTTCAGCGACTGCAACCGGACGTTGGAGCCGTCCATCCTGCTGGCAACGCGCTCGGCTGCTGTGCTATCCGGAGCGCAGGCCGGTAGATCCTGCTAGTCGACAAGCGGCAGAATGCGACGAGCAGGCTGTCGAAGGCGGAGGTGGCGAGCACGTATACCGGTTGAGCGAGTAGCCATTGCCCGGGCTAGGCTATTGCCCTCACTTAGCCCAGAACTCGACTCAAATTGCTTTTGGCCGCACAGGACGAACAATCCGTGCAATCAACAGCGCCCATACCATGCCCCCAACGATTTTGGCCGCAAGTTGCGTGGCTACGATTGAAGGCATCGCGGCGCCGAACGCCAGCAATGGGAAAACCAGCGAATCGACGCTGGCGCCGACGACATTGGACCCGTTGGCCCGCACCGACCAGGAGCGGCCTGCCAATAGTTGGTAAGCGGCAGCATCCGCCAGCGATGCCAAGCTGAACGCGACCACCGATGCCACAGCGATCGCACCGCTTGCTGGATTGAGTGCATAGGACACCAGGCCGGCCACTACGATCAGAGCAAGCATGCGCGGCCAAAGATGTTTTCCACGCCATTGGTCGTGCAGGCTGTCGCGCAGGGTCAGATCAAGCCCGATAAAAAGGAAGGCGACGATCGGCATGCTCTCCGGGCCGAACGAGGTGACAGCCATGTTGGCAGCCACGAGCGTGGCAATGTAGATGATGATGTAAGGCATAGTTACTCTCTGAGACGCCAACGACATCTGCTTGAAAACGGCGCTCCCACTCCTGCCTCTACTCTTGCGCCGCTGCCAGTGCGGCTTCGGGAGACACATCGCGGTACAACGAGGCAGTGCAGAAGTCGGTTGAATTCGATCGTATGTGCTCTGGTGGCAAGCAAACGCGCAGGATAGCAGATGCCCCTCGTCACGTCATCCATTCCGGCCATTGCTCCCCTACTAGCAGTGGCCGTTGGCGAGTCCCAAACGCGGCGCTCCCCAGTTTCCGTCCACTTGCTTTCGGAAACCGAAAATAACTGCACACACTTCTTCGTCCACTAGCCAATAAGTGCAGCAGATGAGAAAATAGGGCTGCGCTAAACTGCGACTTCTCAAACTTTTAATCTAGCAATTCTACAATGACACAAGCACGTGACGTAATCGTCATCACGAGTTGCACGAACAGGAAGAAAAAGGCCGGCACTGTGCTCGCGCTCGAGGGTACGGACACGGCCGCTTCGCTGTCTGAACTGGCGCGAGGCTGGAGTCAACAGGTACAGGCCCTCTGCAAGAGTCAGACCCAGGTCGCTGTCGAATTGTATGCAGGACGTTCCATCACTGAAGCGAAACGCGCAGCAGAAAGCCTCTCGGCGCCGCTCTACATTGTGTCCGCAGGACATGGCCTGCTGCGTCCGGATGACGTCATCCCGTCTTACAACGTCACGACGTCTCCGGCTGCAGATAACGCGCTGCATCAGTGCTTGCTGCGACTAGGCAAGTCACCGGCTGACTGGTGGCAAGCGCTCATCCATGCAGTCGGAACGCAGCGCTCGCTCACCGAACTTGTTAGGCGATCGCCTGGCGCCATCGTGCTGCTTGCCGTACCGTCGGCCTACCTGGGCTTGCTGGCGCGTGAACTGGCCGACCTGAGCGAAGCTGATATCGCGCGGCTGCGCATTATTACATCGCCGCACGGAGCGTCGACGCTGCCGGCGCGTTTGCAATCGACAGTCATGCCTTACGACGAGCGTCTGGAAGGCCTGGAGGCCTATGCGGGAACACGCAGCGATTTCCCCCAGCGAGCGTTGCGCCACTACGTGGCTGTTCTGGAGGGCCATTCCTTGCCGCTTGAGGCAGCACGCCAACAGGTAAGTGAAGCCATGACTGCCCTGCGCAAACCGGTCTTGCCGGAACGCCAGCGCAAGACGGACGAAGAAATCATGGCGCTGCTACGCAAGAACTGGGCACGCTTCAATGGTTCGGCCACGCCCCTGCTGCGTTTCCTGCGTGATGAAGCCTTGGTCGCCTGCGAGCAGTCGCGCTTCCGCTCGCTTCGCCAGCACCTCCTCACGGAGCTCAACAATAAATCGGGTACCCATGGATAAGCAGGAACTCGTCGTACGGGCATTGCATACGACCCAAGGGGACGGACAGGACGTCTACGCCTTTTTCATCCGCGGCGGCGATATTGTCAGAATTGCCGACATCTCTCGCATCGAACGGGACGATCATGACGTCGTAAAAGGGTTTCAGCGCCCGGAGATTCAACAGCACGTCAAAGGCATCACCGACTACCTCGACCAGGGTAATGTGCTGTTTCCCAATTCGATCATCCTGGCGATGTCACCCGAAGTGCGGTTTACTGCATCACGCGGCACGCGTCCGAACCGGGATGAAGGCGTTGGCCAGACTGGCACCCTGACGATCCCGATTTTCGAGGCGGGGAACCGGGTCGCCTGGATCGTCGACGGCCAGCAGCGCTCGCTTGCCTTGTCCCGCTCGACCAACCAGTCCTTCCCAGTGCCAGTGGTGGCCTTCGTTTCGGACAACCTTGAAGTCCAGCGCGAGCAATTCGTCCTGGTCAACAAGGCAAAGCCCCTGCCCCGGCGCTTGATCGATGAACTGCTTCCGGAAACCCGGAACATCCTGCTCCCACGCGACCTGCGCAAGCGCAAGGCGCCAAGCGAATTGTGCAACTGGCTCAACCGGAACAGCAAGTCGCCGTTTTACAACCTGATCAAGCGTCCATCGGACAAGAAAGACGACGGCGCACCCGTGATTACCGATACGGCCGTCGTTGAGATGATTCGTCAAAGCCTGTCCAATCCGCTGGGCGCACTTGCGCCCTACAAGCCGACTGACACCGAACCCGGCGATGTCGACACCATGTGCACGATCCTGGTTACCTATTGGTCTGCAGTGCGCGATGTGTTTCCAGAGGCGTGGGGCAAAGACCCGCGCCAGAGTCGCTTGATGCATTCAGCCGGCATCCTGGCGATGGGCGTGCTAATGGACCGTATCTATGCGCGATTATCCGGCGCCAACGAGTCCTATGCCGCCGTACGCAAAGAGGTAGAGAAGGTTGCCCCGGCTTGCCGCTGGACCTCGGGCGTGTGGGAATCCATTGGATTGCGCTGGAACGATATCGAAAGCACCTCCCAAGACAAGAAGCGCCTCCAGGAAGCATTGGTGCGCGCATACATTACTGAAGCAAGAAAATGAAGTTTCTTTATTCCGACACCCACGACTACGTGGACCCTGGTTACGACTTTGAAAACGACCGCAATGCGCCGAAGCGGCGCCGCTATTGGGATGACAAATACGCACATCAGATGATGAGCCCGACACCGTACGACGGCCTGCTGGTGGCAATGAGCGCCGTGCGCAAAGCTCCCGGTGTGGCCAATTCCAAGGTGCGGTATTCGACCGCCGAGGAACAACGTCTGTTGCGTGACGGTGCACGCAAATTTCTTCGCCTTGATGCTCCTAAGTACAAAGATGCAATGGTCATGGGCGATTGCGGCGCGTTTGCTTACGTCGACCAGGAAAAGCCCGCCTTTTCGCCGATGGAAGTTTTCGAATTTTATACCGATGCCGGATTCACGCACGGCGTCTCGCCCGACCACATCATTTTTACTTGCGACATCAGTAACCCACCGCTCGAAGCGATGGACCAGGACGTGCGCTACCGCTATGAACTGAGCCTCGAGAATGCGCGCGAGTTCATGCGCATCTGTAAAGCCGAAGGTATGCCTTTCGTGCCCATGGGCGCGGTACAGGGGTGGTCCCCTCACAGCATTGCACAGGCAGCAAAGCAATTGGAAGACATGGGTTACCGCTACCTGGCGATCGGCGGCCTGGTGCCACTCAAGGTGGACGTCATCCACCAGGTACTGCGGGCGCTGCGCGACACGATCAAGCCGGAAACCGACATCCACCTGCTGGGTTTTGCCAAGGCCGACTCGATCCAGGATTTTACGGGCTACGGCATCACCAGTTTCGATTCGACGTCGCCCCTGATCCGCGCCTTCATGGACGAAAAGGCAAACTATTACATACCGAAGCCGGACGGCGGACTGGCGTACTACGCTGCGGTTCGCATTCCGCAGGCCGTCGAGAACCCCCGCCTGATGCGGGGTATCAAGCAAGGTATTTTCAAAGCGGAGGACCTGCAAAAGCGCGAGGCGATCGCCTTGACGGCACTGCGCAGGTTCGACAAACAAGAAGAAACCCTCGAAGCCACGATCGAGGCTGTCATGGATTACCAGCAGTTCCTGACTCTGGACGGCGATAGCGACAAGCACCAGAAAAGCCTGAAGAAAACCCGGGAGCAGGTTGAGCGCACTCTGAAAGACGCGCCGTGGAAGCGATGCGGCTGTGACATCTGCCTCCACATCGGCGTGGACGTCATCATCTTTCGCTCAGCCAACCGCAACCGCCGGCGGGGCTTCCACAATCTCGGTGTCTACCACCAGCACGTTCAACGCATTCTAGAGAAAAATCTGTGAAAACCTACCATTTCAAAGCGATTCGCGCCCAGCAAGCCCAAGGGCACGACGTATTTTGCTTCGCCGCGGAGCCGGCCGATGTACTTGCTTTTTCCGAGATCGACCGCGTTGGCCGCGATGACGCAGGCGAGCTGAAAGGTTTCCAGCGCCACCAGGTAGCGCCGCACATCAAGGAAATTCGCGATTACCACACCCGGGATGACGCATTGCTGCCAAACGCCGTCATTGTCGCCTTCCTCGGTAACGTGACGGTCACGGACGTGGGTTCCGGCATTGTCGATGTGGCGATCAGCGTGCCCGCAGGGGCGAACCGCCCTGGGTTCGTCGTCGATGGCCAGCAGCGTCTGACCGCACTGTCGGGCATTCGCAAGCCTGGTTTCCAGGTGTTTGTCTCGGCCCTTATCTGCAAGGACTATAACGAACTGGTCCAGCAATTCGTGTTGATCAACAATACCCGCCCCCTGCCCAAGACGCTCATCTACGAATTGCTGCCGAACGTGGATGGCCTGCCCGAGCGCTTTACGAGCCGAAAATTTGCAGCCCGACTGGTCGACAGGCTGAACTTCCGTTCTGACTCGGTGCTGCGTGGTGAAGTCCGCCAGCATACCAATCCAAAGGGCGCGTTGAGCGACACCGCGATGCAAAAGATCGTGTTGAACTCCGCCTCCGACGGCGCGATCCGTGACCTGATCCAGGAGAGCGATCTCACACCCGAGAGTATGAAGGCGCTTGAAGAGGCGGCCTTCCATCTCTTCAATGATTATTTCAAGGCCGTCATCGAGGTGTTTGGCGAAGAGTGGATAGGCATGAATCCCAAGACATCTCGCCTGCGTCATGGCGCAGGCCTGGTGGCAATGGGCTTTGTCATGGACCACTTGTGTTCCGCCGACCTGCAGGGCTGCAATACCTACTACGACACGTTCGTCGCCGGACTGAAGGCGCTCAAGCCGCATACGGCCTGGACGCGCGGTAACTGGCAACTAGGCGACGTGCTCACGACGCCTTGGAACGGTATCCAGAATACGCCGACCGATATCAATATGCTGACGAATTACCTGATTCGCTCGCTCAAGCGCAGCCTGCGCCACCTTCAACAGGCAGCCGCTTAAACAGGAGAAGCGACGATGACAAGTACGGCGTTAGTACTCTTTTCAGGTGGGCAGGATTCCACGACATGCTTGGCGTGGGCACTGCAGCGCTATGAGCGGGTCGAGACGATCGGTTTTGACTACGGTCAACGCCATTCGGTGGAACTCGTCTGCCGCAAGGATATTTTGGCGGCGCTACGCGTTCAGTTCCCAGCTTGGGCAACCAAGCTCGGCGACGACCACATGCTGGACATGACGCTGCTGTCGACAATCAGCGACACGGCGATGACGTCGGGGCGCGCCATCGAGATGGAAAAGAACGGCTTGCCCAACACGTTTGTACCCGGCCGAAATCTGCTGTTCTTTACCTATGCCGCGGCAGTCGCTTACCGACGGGAATTGAAAGTCCTGGTGGGCGGCATGTGCGAAACGGACTACTCCGGCTATCCCGACTGCCGGGACAATACGCTCAAGGCCCTGCAGGTAACGCTAAGCCTGGGCATGGATCATCCTTTGGTCATCGAGACGCCGCTCATGTGGCTCGACAAGCGGCAGACCTGGGAGATGGCGCAAGACCTCGGCGGCACGGCACTCCTCGAGATCGTGCGCGAGAAGAGCCACACCTGCTACGTCGGCAATCGCAGCACCCTGCACGAATGGGGCTACGGTTGCGGTAGCTGCCCGGCGTGCGAGTTGCGACTGAATGGATATGAAGGCTTCAAGAAGGCAGCAGCGTAAATGAACCGGCCGGAAGAATGCCCTGCTACAAAAGACCCCCGTCGGCGCGATCAGGCCGGCCTTCAAGATAATTGCGTCAAATGAAATACGAACTTAGTCAAAAATTTTACTTCGAAGCCGCGCACACCCTAGAGCGGGCCGTCGAAGCTGAAGGGAGCAGGCGCATCCATGGCCACACCTATCATGCCGAGATTACTCTTGCCGGCACACCCGACCCCGCCAATGGAATGCTTGCCGATTTGGGCTTCGTGCGCAGCGAAATCGCCAGGGTACGGGATTTGCTCGATCACAGGTTTCTCGATGAGATAACGACCCTCGGCCCGGCAACACTGGAAAATTTGTGCCGTTTCATCTTTATCGAATTCGCAGAAGCGCTGCCTGCACTCGTCAAAGTGTCCGTTGAGCGCCAGGCAAGTGGCGACCGTTGCTGCCTATCGAAGTAATGCCGGACTATCATGCAGGTCTTTACTATCAGTCGATTCACCTAAGGGAGCGGATATGCAACAACTTATGGGGTCCAACGCGTTTTCTTCCGGTGAGCTCGTGCGCGAAATCGCGCTGCGGCTCATGCATATGTCGGAAGCCATCCATCACGCATTGCGGCAACTGACCTCGGTGCCATCCACAGAACATTCCGGTACGTCACCATATGCCCTGCTCACGGAAGAATATGCCCTCCGCGCCCGCGCAAGTATCCTCCTGATCGAGGCGGAGCGATTAGCGCGTCCAAGCTTCCCGGCAAGCCAGGCTGCCGTACTCGAAATCCTGGGTCAGGTCGAAACGACGTTATCGCAAGCCAACTCCGCGGACGACATGAACGAACTCATTGCAAGCCTGTTGCTCTTCACAAGTTCGATCATTTCGCGTCGTAACCAGATCATCGCGGTACTGCTCGAGAATCTGCAGCAAACGGTTGCTGAAGTGCGGGCTAACCGTTAGTCGGGAGCACGACTGTAGGGTGGCATGACGACGGTCGACTTCTCGATGTCGCTGACCGCGATCGCCACCGGCGCCACTGGTCACTACCGCACGGTACCCCGCCGCCGAGGCATAAGCAGTGCCGACCAAGATAACAGCGGTGCTGGTGCACATCGTAAACAGAAAAAGGAACGCACGCATGGGCTTGGTCACTGACACACGGCTGGTGAACACATTGCTCGGGCTGATTCATGGGCAAGTCGGGGCGATCCAGATTCCAGGCCCGGGTGCCTGTCACGACCACAGGTTACTGTGCGCGCCAGCGAATATGGTAGGCGACTGGCCTGAGAGCAATATTGAGTACAAACCTCGCCGCCTACATCGAGCTTGCTTTCGCTGGCTTGCGCATGTTGCCAACGTTATTGTTGGCCGGGTTGGAGGTTACGATCAACTGCGCACGAAGTCCGTTGGCGAGACAGCCGCGGGGAACACTGCTGGCAATTCGCATATTCCGTGCCACTGTCTGACGCACTCCCTTTCGTGCGTCACATAGTGCGTCATCTGCGCGTCACGGCGGGGCAAGGCACATACATCAGCTGCGAATACGCATACTGCCGAGCGCCGCGAAGCTAGCAGCGTATCAGCGGCATCTACTGCAAGATTCAAAAAAGACTCATATACCAACGTCGCGTCGACAATCGCGCAGCAACTCGGAAATGACCGCCGAGCCTCGTTCGCAGATCTGCACCACCCTTGCTGAAATGGCTAATTTTCACTACTGACCATGGACGCTACATAAGTCCCTCTTGCCCTGCACTCGCGTGCTACTGCTACAGTTGCTACTCCTGCTACTGGACCATCACTTTCGCGCGACCCGGTGGTAGCAGGAGTAGCAAAAATAGCAGATGCAGGCTTCGCGCCGCGTTTCCCAATCAGCTCTACGAAGGCCACGCTATTCCTCCTCGACCAGCAGCGCTGGATTGAGGTGGATGCTCAGCAGCTTCCCATGCTTTACCAACCGAACACGGTCCCGGGCAGCCAGTGCAGCAATTGCCGCATCAAAGCGCTGGCCGTCGCGGAGCGGCCCATGCTGACGTACGTAGTTCTTACCTATTGAGGAGCTACGGTCCTGTTTGCAGCGTGCTACCATCCAGACATCGAGCCGTGACGCATCTGTCACGTCGGCCGGGAGCGCCAACTCACCGAGGAAGCGGCGGGCTTCGTTCAAGTGCCACGCGGCGATACGTCTTGCCCCCTCGAAGGTGTCAACGCCGATCGCGCCTTCCTCTCCCTGAAAAACGTGGAACAAGGCTGCCAGCCGCACAGCGTTGTCGGCCGATTTGCTCGCAACGTCACGTACATCGTAGAGTTTTCCGGCGCTATGCAGCGCACTCTCGATCAAGTTATGAAACTTGACCCACGCCGCCAAAGCGCCCTCGGAAAGCAGCAACATCGGAGGTGCCAGTGCACCATCGTCATCGATGGGGATAGGTTGTTGCAGGATCTCCGTGACGCGACGCTCGAATGCGGTGTGATTCGGCCATCCGGCTGGACCGTCTGGAAATAGCGGATCAATCTGGCGCGTCCCCTGTGTCGACTCCGGCCAGGCCATAAGGAAGCGGGCAAGAAAGCCGGTGCCCCGTGCGAGCGGGCCGGTACGAGCAAAAAACTCGCGCAGCGCTGGCTCTTGCACCTGGAGCGCCACGGTCAGGCGAGCATTGCGTACTTCAAAAGACTCCGTCGAGCGACGGTCAATGGTGACGCTTTTGCCGTCCCACAGTTGGTTCAAGAGGGCGAGGTTGCGCATGACTGAGTCCTTGCCCATGCCGTGTGAACCGAACACGATCCCTGCTTCTGCGGACACCACACCGGCCGACGGCCATTTCGTCGCGAGGCCGAATGCCAGCGCCTCGGGCGTTGCGTCGGCGTACAGCAGGCGCGGAATCTTCGGCGGTTGTGGCTTGTCGTGTTCTAGGTCGCGTAATGCAGCCTCCATGTTGGCGCTCGGTTTGTTGTCTTTCGCAAGCTGGCGGATTTTCTCCTTGATGCCAGCACGCTTGGCCTCCCACGCCTCGAGTGCTGCGTTGTAGTCCTTCAGCTCGGACTTTGCCGCCTGGGCCTGCGCGGCCTCGTAGTCGTAAATCGCCTTCGTGAAGAAACCATCGCAAGTCGACTTGCGCTCGCCGCTATCCGCGACCGCCAACAAGAACAGACTGATCGGTCCCCACAGCTTTTCCAGTCGCTTGACATTAGCATGGGCCTGGATCGCCAGCGACAGCGATGCCAGCGCCGACATCGCTACCATCGGCACAGGGGCCTTTACGAACGCAGCCACCTCTTGCACTGCTGCGCGGATGGAATCGGGCAGTGCATCGATCGGATACGGGTCCCGCACCACATTTGCGGCCAGCGGTTGCGGGGCTACCCAGCCATTGCTAGTCGGGGCTACAATGGAATCGGGCACGCCGGTCGGAGCCATGGTGCCTTCCGGCTGACGTGCGATTGCCAATGCCTGCGCTACCGCCTCCTCACCGCGAACCAGCGCCAAGTCGTTGAAGTCTTTGAGATCGGACTCGCGGGCGCTACCGAAGTCAGGGACCGCCAGATTCCCGCCAATAGTTTGCGCCGCCTCGATTGCATGCGGGTCCGGATCGCCGGTGGCCTTTACCAAGTCCGCGAGGATGACCAGTGTCGCTGCGGGGTAGCGGTTGCGCATTGCCTTTGCTACCTCTGGCAGGTTGCTGCATGAAAGGGCCGCAACACCAGCGTGGCCACCTGCGGCGCGTGCCGACAGCACGGTCGCGACGCCCTCCCCGATCAGCAACGTGAACCCGTGGCCCTCCCCGCTGGGCAGGCGTTCAGTAGCCCAATACCCACCTGCCTTGGTTCCGCGTCCTGCAAGTGCGGTCTTCCGCCCCTCGCCGTCGATCAGTTCCATCGTCGTGATCAGCACACCCTGCTTGACGGGGACAACCAGCAATTTCCCCTCCAGCAGCACGCCGTTCGACTTCGGCGAATAGCCCAGGATTGAAGCAGCAAGCCCCACGTCGATCTGCCGCAGGGTCAACACTGGGCTCACCTGTTTGCGCAAGAGGTACGGATTATCAACTGCGGAATTGGCCGCCCGGTAGATTGCATCCGCCTTCTTCATCGTAGCCCTCCGTTCGCGTGCATCCTTGGCTTCCTGTTCTGCCGCGGAGGCTGCCGCCATGCGACGGCGCTGCTTGAGCACTTCCTGTGTCGGCTGCTGATAGGCATTGTCGTGCTGCCACCCGTTTGCTTTTGCAGTGTGGAACAGGGTCCCGATCTTGGTGGCGCCAGTCGAGCCAGCGCTCTTCCAGACCGCCTTTGCAGCGTCGTGATCGTAGGAGTCGGCTTGACGGCTCCAGTCATTCCACATATCGAAGCCGGCGTCGCCCGGCTCGTCCTTGATCGCGAAACCCATCTTCACCCACGTATCACGTTCACTCGGGTCAATAAACTGCAGGGCGTCGGAAATTCGTTTCAGATCGTCGAACGGAATTCCCGTGCCGGACATGGCTGTACCCGATTGTTTTTTTCCGCTCATGGCACCGCACTTATACCGATGCGATGAGAGCGAGGATGTCCTCGACGCGCCACATCGTGCAGCGGCCGAGCTTCACCGGTTTCGGGAAGCGTCCAGTGCGGACGCCCTCCCACCAGCAGGATTTCTTGACCGGGATAAGGGGCGGGATCGGCGGCTGCGCCTTGGCGTCGCCGATGATTTGCGGCAGCCGCAGAAAGCCGGTTACAGGAATGTCGTACATGCGAGGAGCTCCGTTTATAGCCATTGTTGGCCGACGGCTCATCCTCACCTTCCTTGCGGTCGGAAAGGCCGTATGCGGTTTTCAGAATACCGCATACGGTTTTGTATTTACTTCATCCGGCTTTCCAGCGCCTCAGGAATCTGATTCAAGACGCGCAGCGTCGTGTCATCGGACACGGGCGCACCGATTTTTTCAGTGAGCTCGCGAAGCCGAGTTGCTGCACCACGGTCTTGATGTTTAATGTTGGAGTGGCTACAAAGTGCCGCAATAATTACCAGAAGCGTACGCCTTTCCCTCGTCGCCAAGGGCTTTTCCAAGCGTGCCTCTACCTCATTTACTACGCTGTCGGGCCCAAGGGGCCTCGCACAACGTCCGCGAGCCTTGTTAAGGAAGTTAACCGGACGCTGCAGGCGGCCAACGAATCCGAGCCTCGAGAGATCGGCTGCAGTCACTTGCGTGCCAAGGACAACGGAGAGACGGCGTGCCGCGTTTACCGGCGTCAGCCGTCCTTTCAACTTGAAAAGTTTACTCATTACCGACTCCTTTTGTAGGACGCCGTGGCTGGAGGACGATCCCCAGCTCAAGACGCGACATTACGTCGGTCAGGCAATGCACGGCCAGCATAAGCCGCCCTCCAGGTGTCAAGCATGTCGGCCCACTGCTGCATCATTTGGGCGCGGTTCGACAGGTGTTCAGCGTGGTTGTAAGTGCGCCGCACGGCGTTCGGCTCAGCGTGCGCCAACTGTCGCTCAATCCAGTCAGATGCAAAACCCAACTCGTTCAGCCGGGTACTGCCGGTGGTCCTGGTCGCATGCGGGCTGTACTTGCCACCCCAACCGAGCACGTTCAGCATCTGCCTGAACGATGCCGTCACCATCGGTTTGGACCGCTCGTCACGGTGAGGGAACAGGTGTTCGCGATGACCAGTGATGCCGTGGAGTGCGCGCAGCATCGTCACTGCTTGCTTGGGCAGTGGCATCGCATGCTCTTTACGCTTTTTCATGCGTTCAGCGGGGACCCGCCAGATCGCCGCGTCGAGGTCGAACTCTGCCCATTTTGCTTCGACCGCCTCGCTGGGCCTGCACAGGGTCAGCCACATGAGGCGGAATGCCGCGATGGTTTCGTGACGGCCGCCATGGCCCTCGACGTCACAGAGGAGCTGGCCAATTTCGTCCTGATCGAGCGGGCGCTTATGCTGGGTCTTATTGACCGGGAGCGCCTTCCGCACCGGGTACACCGGGTCGGTATCAGCACGCAGGGTAGACACTGCAAGCTCGAACACGCCGGACATGGTGCGCTTGGCTTCAGCCGCGACGGTGAGACCGTTCTTCTTGGCCGCGTTGTTCAACACGTCGAGGATATGCGCAGGGGTGATGCTCTTGACCGGCAATGCGCCGATTTTCGGAAAGACGACGCGCGCAAACATATCAAGGCGACGGGTCTTGGTCGTGGCCATCCAGTCCTTGAGGGCCAGCCACTCTTTCGCCACGGCCTCGAACGTCGTCGCGCTCTCCTGTTCCCGCTTGATGCGATCCAGTTGCCGCCTGTGGGCGGGGTTGATGCCCTGCTTGACCAGCGCGCGCGCCTTGGCACGTTCGTCCCGCGCCTCGGCCAGAGTAAAGCTGCCGCCAGCGCGCCGCGCCTGGGCTTCCTCCTGCGTTTCTCCCCGTGGAGCGACAACGTAGTCGCCCACCGCGAACAGGCTTTCCTTGGTGGTATCGCCCTCGCGAAGCTCGAAGCGATAACGCCAGGCCTTCACGCCGTTCGGCTTCACCTCCAGATACAGCCCCTTCCCGTCTACCAGCTTGTAAGGTTTCTCCTTGGGCTTCGCGTTGCGGCATTGAGTATCGGTCAGCATGGCCACCTCCGAGGTGAAGTCATACCCGGTTTTGGATTCTGGGTCCCCGACTCCTTACCCGGTATCGTACCCGGCAATTAACTGGATGGCAACGGCTTCGGCCGGACAACTGGGGATAAAAAAAGCCCCGGCGCCACAGGGGCGTCGGGGCTTTTGTTATCCGCCGGAATCCGCTGGATTCCGACCTCGTGCTTAGACGTTGAACAAGAAGTTCAACACATCCCCATCCTTGACCACATACTCCTTGCCCTCGGCGCGCATCTTGCCCGCTTCCTTCGCGCCCGACTCGCCCTTATAGGCGATGTAGTCGTCGAAACCGATAGTCTGGGCGCGAATGAAGCCGCGTTCGA
>Ga0308160_10004904_pt1 | contig 14088 bp, 21 predicted proteins | sample PhyFR1_FD_201036 | JGI IMG/M metagenome (GOLD analysis project Ga0308160, IMG submission 201036) | Phyllosphere microbial communities from UC Gill Tract Community Farm, Albany, California, United States - DLSLF.R1 | ecosystem: Host-associated > Plants > Phyllosphere > Unclassified | place: USA...
CATCACTCCCGAACCCTCTCTTTCCCCGTATCCGGTTGGACGATTCTCACCTCTCGGTCGGATATACTCTATATGATCCTTACCGGTTCCGGCGGGGGTGGTCGGGTTGGGTTACTTCGGGGTGTGTTATACGATTATGGGGTTGGGAATATTATGGATCGTCGGTTTTTTCGGGATCTGGGATTTGGATCCTTCTCTTGGACCTTCTGAAAACATGAACAATATCACTACGGATCGTCGTCATCATCGTCATCGTCGTCATCAACCCCCGTCTCCCCCTCTTCCAACCTCCCATATCTCCGCCCATATCCCACCACACCAGTCCTCCGGAGCCGCCTCGACCCGAACGGAGAACGTCGTAGCGTTCTACAAGTCTCTTCCCAAGGGACCTTCGGAGCACAAGGCTGGAGGGTTGAGGGGAAGGTACTTTGAGGGGAAGAACGCTAGTGGGTGAGTTTATTGAGTGTGAGGTTGGTTGGGGTTGGGGTTTGGGTCGGGGGAGTTGGGGTGGTTGATTGTTTTGGGTGAGGGGTGCGGGGGAGACGACAGGGGGATTGTGAGAGGTTTGGGGTTGGGCCGGCCGAGCGACAGGAGATGGAAGGGAGGTGGTGGAATGAATGGGTGTCGTGATCAGGAAGCCCGAGGGATGCAGCGCAACGATCGAGTTGAGATGCGTTGGGACCGTCGGAAAGAGATTTGGAGGTCAGGCGTGCTCCTTTGATCAGAGCGACCATCCCGCCTGATCGCTTCGGCTGTTGGGTACCTTCTACGTCGCGCCTCACCCCAACTCAAAACCCTTGACAAATTTTTGCGGATCTCGATGAATGAACGGATTGAGAAACTGACCACAACCCTCCTTTCAACCCACTCTCCCTCAGTGCTCCCGTCTTGGCTACCATCATGATCCTCTTCGGAATCGGATACACCGTGAGTTGCCTTGAACCCGATTTATCTTTCGGGGAAAGTAGGAGCGGTGGCTGATCACGTTCACTTCGATGATGGTTGTAGATTGATTACCAGAGTACGTGGTCGTCTGGGTCCCAGCTTTGGCTTGAGGGTCTCGGTTGGAGATGGGACGCGAGTGAGATGGGGAGAAGAAAGCTGATTGTGGTTCTTTTCTGTTTGTTTCTTGCTGGCCTTTGTTTTCTTCGATCTTGTGTTTGCGACCATAGTGCACTTGAGTAAGTCGAGCTCGCTGCCAACGTCTTTTACGTTCGACTTTGCTGATGACTTCATCCGACTCTTGCTTTGCAGAGCACCACAAGAACGGACACCACTAAACCACTCAGCATGCATCATATCGCCATTCCTTTTCCCCCTTCAAATCATGGTTCTCAAACCTTGTTAGCTTGTGGACGACACTGGAATATTCTAGGTTCTCATGAGCTTGAGGATGGAGCTGGGTTTGAATAAGAAGAGGAAGGGCGGGATTTTGTTTGTTGGAGGGGAGGAGGGGGGTTGTATGCGGAAGTAATGAGGAAGAAATACATATATGGAAACGTTCGGTTCAACGGTTCGACCTGGACAGATGCGCAACCATCGAGAAACGCAATTCAGTTTCTGTTTTGCGGCAACCTAGGAAGTACAACAACGTTTGCAAGTCAATTTATGATACACTGTTACAAGACCACCTCGATCTCCGTCGTCATTTCTACCAGTGGCAAGCTCTCTATAATCTGCTGCGCTTTGGTCGATGACTTGTCCATTTCCAGCTCGGTCAAGACCACCTGGAACGTTTGGATTGGGACGGTTTTGGGAGCAGAGACGTGGGTAGGGGCGCAAGTCGGTACCGCATCGATTCGAGGTAGAGTAGGGCTGTGGACGGCTCGGAGTCGGAGAGCAAGGGACAGCGGGCTTGATCGGCTTTTTTGGAGCGACAAGGGAGGTTCAGATTCAGGATGTCATTGCATGAAGGGAAGAGAATGACTCGACTCACATTTGCGTACAAAGGAGTCCGAGCGCGAATACCCACATCCCATTCCCCTCTGCGATCACTCGGTGGAACCCATGTGGATCTCGAGGTAAAGTGCTCAAATGACGGGACCACCGGAGCATGACCAGTAGGAGGGCGACGAGCTTGACGATACCTGATTGAACGCTGGAGATGAAGAAGAGGCTGGAGACGAGTTTGGAAGGCCAACGGCGTTTTACTAGAATACGATCGCGCTGAGGCTTGTCAACGCAAGGCTAGGAATCTGGGGGATGGTTGGGGGGCTTACGACCGATCAGACCGAGGAGGGTGAGTTGTTCGGTCGTCCCTTGTAGTAACCAGAGAAGACCCGTATCCCGGAAAACGGGGAGACGGGTGGTCTCCAGGAGGCGGGTCATGTAGAGGATTCTGATATGAGGCTCGGGGCGTCAGAAGAGAACCGGTTGAACATGATGTGAATAGAGAACGCTCACAGTCCGATTGCCAGGAGGTGATGCATTCGTCTGCAAGACGGAAGATCGTGAGCGAGTAGGATGATATTGCAGAATTCGTGATGCTTACGTGTGGTGTTTCATATTTGATCGATACAGCAGATCTCCCGTATCTTAGAGTCAATCGATATCAGGGACTTGCCTGTCAGAGAAACTCCACATTAAAAGACTCACACATGCAAGACAACGCCACACTCAACGTCCTGACGTCACTCAACCATACCGGCCAAGGCCTCACCCAGCCCCCCTGTGTCCCTTCTTGCGCGAGGAACATCCATTCCCCGATTTGTATGCTTAGGATAATGGTGATCACGCAGATTTGAGTCAGATCTTCAGGTCAGACGAGGAGGAAGATGATAGATTTTCAGGATCAAGAATACACAGTGAAACGTCGGAATTTGGGGCTTACAAAGGGGTACGAGGTTTTGCTTTTCTGGTGGGATTGTCACGGTGATCGCCGGTTTCAGCGGTTTGTTGGTCGTGATCTCGAAATGGTTCATGGAGATGCCGTACAATGGCGGGTGATATGCCTTGCGTCTGACTGATGCGGCCAGTAGGATCTTGATACTTGCGATGAGGAAAACTAGGAACGAGTAACAGCATGAGGTCTGGATGAGTAGCCCGGTGAAAGAAAGTAAAAACGATCCTTGACTCACGGCAAAGATCGAATACCTGATAGTAGCTGGGCGTTATGTACGGCATAATTGGACAGATCACGATGGCGTGCGGTTGAGACTAAGACGAATCGAGGTAGCGAGCTATAGGCTATCGGAGGATGCGATGTGGCTGCGAGAAGGCAGACCGACTTCGATTGAGAGACGTCTTATGGTTATGATCAGCTGAGCCACGCATTCTCGGCCTCTTGTAGTCAGATGAAATTTGCTTGACTAAGGAGAAAATATGGATCAAAGATCAACGGATCGTTCTCCAAGAACCCTGCCGATCTATTTCCTTTGTTCTCGGCGATTCGAAGACGAATCAAGGATCACGCTCTTCCAGTCCGATATGATCCGTGCAAGTGATCAACGTTGTGGGTGTCAAACCGGTTATCTCGATTAGCCGAGACTAGGTAGCGTTCCGCCAGTAACGCATGCGATAGTGATAACTCTTATTTGATGGAAAGAACAATGAGTAGAATAGATCCACCGAGAAAAGAAGGTTCTACCGTTTCTAGCCGAAACCGGGGTGAAACGTTCTCTCCCGCGCGCGATTTCTTCCCGCGCTTCATCCGCGCTGATCAGTCGAGATTCACCGAGGAAGGCGCATCGGACCAGTCCATCCATCAGCGGATCATCATCACGTCATTCCATGCTTTGAAGTCCTTTGATGGTCGGAAACAGCCGAAGAACAAAAGGATTGGGTTTGGCGCTATCTTCAACTACGTATGCCCAGTCATCGATCGATGTAGCCGAAGCAAGGAGTCGGTCTCTTCTCTCGATGCCGTCGCGACAAGAGAACTCGAGAGGGTACCATCAAAGATATCGTTATTCTCGCTTGGCAGGCCAATTTCAGCTTACTTATCGCCGTTCGTCTTTGAATCGATTTGTCATGAAAAGTGAAAGTGAAAGACGTCAACGTCGGTGCAAGGGTATGAGATATCGATCAAGCACAACCGGGTATGATTTTTCACTTGTACAACGACAGACGGGTATAAGGTAAAAAACGGGTATGATTAGGAAAAAGCACAACACGAACACCCAGCAGACAGCGACTGCTGGTATTTTCACTACCAAGCGATCTTGGCGAGGATTCCCTTCGGATAAGTCCGGACACAGTACTTTCGTCCTTCGTCCAACAGGACAATGTAAATCGCGAACTACAACGAGGTCGAGTTCATATCAGCCCCATTCTCACCTAAAGCCCGTGGATCAAAGGCAAAAACTCACGACGAATGGAATGAAGATGTGTTCCACTGGAACACCTCGGGTGAGGAAGGTGTTCTGGAAGAATGGTACGTAGCTGAAGAAGAAGCAGAATGCCAAGCCCAAGATCATGGCGGGTAAGATGTACTTGTTGCTCGTTCGAGCGTTGCCGATGAATGGGTGTTGGAATAGTGATAGTCGGCGGGTACGGGTGGCGAGCAGGTTTCTGTTGGACGAGGAGGTTTCTGTTCAGTAAGGCGAAGAGAATATGTTGATTGGAGCGAGAACTCACCCCCATTGCATGATGACCAAGGTGAAGAAGTATACACTTTGAGCCTTGTATACCTCTTCCGTGACAAAGTCGCTGGTGAGACCTCCTCTGAAGCCTCCGTATGCAGCGACGATATCCTTAAAGTACACTCCATTTCGTTGAAGAGACCTAAGAGCCATCGTACACCGATGTCAGCTTTATTTGCCCATATGAAGCCACGATACGACCGCGTCGCTCACCAGAAAGCCATACTCATCGCGCAAAGCGACTCGGTGACTCCCAAAATACCGTAAGCGTGGAGGAGGAGCTTCCAATCGACCAGTCGATCTTTCTTGACATCTCGGGGTTTTCGAGTGAGGAGGCCTTCTTCTGGCTTTTCAAAGCAGAGGGCGACAGCGGCGAAGACGTCGGTGACAACACAGATCAAGCTGGGAAAGGAAAGGAGATTCGGTCTCAGTCGTGTACTTCAAGTCAGAAAGACCGGTTGATGCTCACATCATCTGGATGGAGGAAAGCGCTTGCGGTAGACCCAAAAAGACGTTCAACAGGATGGGCATCAATTCCGAGAACGATCCGGCAGGTAGGAGGTAGGTGACCGTCTTCTTCAGATTATCAAAGACCAGACGGCCATATTCGACGGCGACCACAATCGAGGAGAAGCTATGGGGCGAAATATCAGCTTGGCAGATCCACGCTTCGCCAATCAGAAACGCAGCCTCACGATTCGAGCTGTATGAGAAAGGAATCTATCAGTCTAGGCCTTGAGTAGGAAATGAAGCATGTCGGGCTTACCAAGATGAGATCGGCGCTTTCCATGGCGACGTCTGAGCCGCCTCCGATGGCAATACCGATGTCTGCCTGGCTTAGAGCTGTCCGGTCTTTGCATGTCAATAACCGATGACGAATATGAATACCAAATCTTAGGACGTACCTGGAGCGTCATTGACACCGTCACCGGTCACGGCCACGATATGTTCCCGAGTTTGCAGCTCCTTGACGATTCGAAGCTTCATTTCCGGTGTCATTCTAGCGAATACGATCTCGCTATACCCAACTAAGGCTTGCTCCCATTGCGTTTCATCCTGCATGGAAATGTCGTTAGCAGCAAGTTCTATGTAGGCGCTTGACGAACGACTCACCATCTTCATCAGGTCAGCGCCCGATAGCGCCAAACTCTTGCACAGGCCCGTCTGATCATCTCCAAAGGGTTCAATTTTACTGACGTCATGATGACGAGGTAAATCGTCGAGTCCATGGATACGTCCGGGATTGGTGACTATCCCGCATTGTCGAGCGATTGCGACGGCAGCTAAGGTATTGCAAACGATACTGTCAGCCAATGCTTGGAAGGAAGATCGGCATCAGCCGGCTTACTCAAGGCGAAATCACCCGTCACCATGCAGACTCGAATACCAGCACCACGTAGTATGGCGACGGTTTCGGGAATGTCGGCTTTTGGAGGATCGACCAGTCCGACCAGACCGACGATTGTGAGGTCCATATTGATTTGCGTATTGATGTAGTCGGGTAGCTGTTCAGATTCTAGCATCTCCTTGGGGATTTCCGATCGTGGAACCGTCTTCCTGGCAAGTAGTAATACTCGCTGTCCCTGGCCCGCCCACGTCTCTTGCACGCCGACCAATCGAGACTTGACGGCCTCGTCCAATCGTATAGGTTGCGATTGACCAGGCGCAACAGCATACGAGCAACTACGTAGCTGACCGACATAAGCCTTCACAATTCTGGCCATGGCTGATCGCTCGTGCTTACCGTGACATCAATACGTCGGGAGCTCCTTTGACTAAGAGCATGTAGTCATCAGATCCAAAGCTCTCGTCGGCTCCAACCAGGTCTGGATTGGTTTCTTCCTTCTGGTCGATTGCGCTTAGGAGCTTTATCACTGTTTCAAGGGGACAGTCAGCTATGAAACCGAGAAGCACGCGGGTCTACGTACTATGCTTGGTCTTCGAGTTGAAAGACGTTCCGTAAACCTCTTGCCATTCTCGTTTGCTTTCTTGTATGGGCCTCAGAATTTCGGCGAAACGAAGGATAGCAGAATCGGTAGCATCCCCGTTAACTTTACGCAACTCGATAGGCTGGTCCTTGTCCAACTCGTCGAAAGTCGCTTCGTTGCAAATTCCAGCAATAGCAGCGATCTGTTTGATTCCGGCAGATCGAGGCGATCGTGTGACCAAGGCCTCCCTAGCTTCGAAGACGTTGAATTGTTCGTCTAGGATACAAGCATTGACAACGGTCATCTTGTTCTGAGTGAGGGCTGCCGGGGAAGTAGAATGGAGTGGTAAGCGGCGGATATGCAAACCCCCAAGTTGGCACAGCGCTTACTGCCGGTCTTATCGCTCAGAAGCGTGTCACAAGCTCCTAGGGTTTCTACCGTCATCAAACTCTTGCAAAGAACCTTCTTCTTCGCTAATGAGTTCGCTACGATAGCTAATGACATGGTAATGCTGGCCGGCAACCCCTCTTGAATCGAGAATTCGACATGAGTCTTTGCCGTGAAGAAGCGAAACGCAAACGTAAGTGAGCTCACCTGGGATCATTGCTACCATGACTGAAACCACGTTGATAACGAGCGCAGCAACCGAAATGAAGCCCTTGTGTTTCTTGTTCAGCCAGGCTGCCCATGCGATGATGACGATAATGGCCAAGGTGAGCGCGATTGATGCAATAATGATAACGAAGCGGTAGATCTCCTTTTGCAAAGTGGTCGAGCCCTGGGCCTTTGCTTTCGATGAGAGCTGGGCGATTCGGCCACTGCGATGAAAGAAGGGATGAGGTCTAGCGTTAGATGTTGAGATCTCAAAGGGCTTACAAGACCGTCTTGTCTCCCGTTTGGATGACCGCTCCAGTCGCACTGCCACTGACGCAGAGGGTACCCTGCAACCCTATATTCTTGGTCTCTAAGAAATTGGGATCGGTACTTTCCGTCGCTCCAGTGATAGGTAAGCTTTCTCCGGTCAAGATCGATCGATCCGCCTTGAAATCGGAAGACACAGAGACGAATCGGAGATCGGCAGGAATCTTTTGGCCTAGTCGGATGAGCACCTGGTAAATTCGGCCGCGCACAAGCGCTGATTTAGCGATGAGTTCAGATCCACAGAACAGGTCACTTACAATGTCACCGAGCACCAGTTCTTGAGCAGCGACCTCCTTCTCGATGCCGTCACGAAGTACCTGAACACTAGAAGGAAGCATGCCGGTGATGGAAGACATGACCCTTCCAGTGGAGTAGTCTGATCAAAGCGATGCAAGAATGTCTCTTAGTAAGAGCTTGAGCGGAAGTCGACTCAAGTACCTACCTTGCCAAGCGTTGAATGCAGTCTGTACAATGATTACCACCAGGATGACGATAGCGAGAGCTAAATTGGCTACCGCTGGTGCAGGATCACCAAGAGGTCGCCTGTACTTCGAGCGGCTCGTTAGAAGATGCTCATTCCGGTTCATTGTTTCTGCTTACCACGCGATGAAGCACAAAATTGAAGCCGTGAAAAGAAGAGAACCGAATCCACCGAAAATATATGTGAACCATCTGGATGAGGCGTCCAATATCTCAGCGCTCAGCGTATAATCAGGAGCGTCGAGCGGCCTACTTTTTTAGCAGGTTTCGCGGAGGCGCGCTGAGCTTGTTTGGCCCATTCTCGCCGAGACGGCGCTTGGCTTGCTCGGTATCCAGACCTTGGGCCGAGCTGGTCGCTAAACGACGAAGCAGCTCTTCGACCGATAGAAGGTGGTGATCGAGGACGGCGAGATCTATGCGTAGTCCATGGATGTTAGTCCCAGTGCCAAAACAAAGAGGCGCTTATTGCGACAGAAGGCGGACCTTTGACCTCCTTCTTCCCTCGCCTCTGAGCGTTACCGAGCTCTTCGCTCCTCTGGGTATCCTTGACACCCAGACTGAGTGTACGGAAGTCGGCGACCGTTCTCGCATCACGATCACCTTTCATGGGACCGGTCGCAAGACTGATCGAATTCGTCCTCTGGATCTCCAGATTACGATCTCGCTGGCCGGGTTGACCATCTTTGATAGTGCCTTGAGTGAGATTCTCTTGGATGGTCAGAGTACGGTGTCGCGTTCGACCACGGTGGGGATATGGAGCACTGGCGTCAAGAAAGATAGATCGACCTTCGCCGCGTCCCAATGCCGGAGTATAGGGCGCTTCGGAAGTTGTAGTGATCGTCCTACTCAATTCTATATCCTTGAGGTCCGATTCTGCATCGTACGATCGTTTGGAATCCGGCATGATGATATCTGATGGATGGCCAAAAAGTTTCGGCATCAGACACGGTGAAAGTCGGTCGAAACGCCAAAAGGTTTCCTTCGCGCTTACGCTTGTAGAAGCTCGAGAAACACGCGAAACGCCGAAGTGACTGATTGAACAACTGATGCGATGATGATATGCGATGGAATGCGGACAAAACTCGACAGAAAGAACGTATAGTCTCCCCTGTGTGCCCTTGATCTTTATATCCATCGTTCCAAGCGAGATGTATGCGGTGGTCTGGTGGGTTTTCGCTTTGTCCGACCCAAGTTTGGCCATAGAGTCGTGCTTTTCGCCCTCAAAGCCATCATTGACACCTGAATTTGGCTGAGGGATTAAGGCTGCCAATCCTAGATGTTGCTATGTACAACGGGATAATTCGAAACCGAGCAAAAGGCCTATATTGAAATGGGAGCACATGCCTTGATTTCGATCCGGGGCAGCGTCGTACTTACCTGAATAGGCAACTCCGACACTCGAACCTACACAGCAGAAATCCTCCCCCGCAGCGAATCTCTCTCCCCCACTTTGTTGACTTTGTCGTTTTAGATGTTTTGCATCCGCTGACGCGCCTCAGCCAATATCGCGCAGCCCAGAGCGAATCAGAAATCGCCCATCGAAATCAAATTAGTAACAAAGGGAGTCAATAGCAGGGACCAGACGCACACCATTCACTATTTTGGGCTGCAGAAGGGAACAACTCACTGGCGAAGAGCAAAGCCGTCACAAACTACATTTTCGAACTCTCGGACCACGGCTCACTGGTCAGCGCCGTCGAGAGCGACACACGAGCGAGCAACGGTCCGGTGGAATTATGGAATCCGGTAGCCAGAACGGCTTCATACGATACAAAGGGTGAAGGGAAACAGCGGAAAAGGGCACTTGAACTACGCCTTCTTCTTCGGCTTCTTCGATTTGCCATCCTTACCGCCTCCCTCGCTGACCTTGCGCTTCGCTCCGGTCTTGTTAGATTTCTCCGGAGCGGAAGACGTCGCTTTTCCATTTCCTTTCACGCTGACGACCGTCGACATGCCTTGTCTTCGCGAAGGATCAGCCTTGCTCAACGCTTGGACGTGCGCTTCAGCTTCGGTGAAATCGGTACCATCATCGATGGCGAATCTGGGGAGCCCAGTCCAGGTCAATACTGTGCAGAACCGGTAGGTAGCTAACGGTGAAATTACTCACTGAGTCAAGTCCATCGAATCGATCAATTCCCGCTGCATCGTTCGTGCACGCTTGGTCTCCTCATCTACGACCTCTTCCAGGTCCTCCTCCACCGTGTTCTTCATTGGCTTCCAATCGCTTGTTCCTACAGTCGCACTGTCCTCGCCTGCCGCAACGTTTCGACGAATCGTGGGTTCCTGTTCAGGAACATCCACTCCGACCGCTTTCTTTTGCAGGTCGTGCAAGTGACGCGAGAATTTGCGAAGGATCTTGACGAAGAGTGCGAGACCCTGATTGACGGGGATGTTGAGCTCGCGCTCGACGTCCTCAATCGTCTTGCGTTGAAGACCAAGTGCAAGAAGAATGGCTTGTTGAGCGGCTGCCAAGGAGGTATCAGGGCCGAATCGACGAGTGAAGAAGAGGGATGCTAGCGAAGGAAGGAGGTCGAGGATGACATGGTAGTCGAGCATGTTGTTGCTGTACGAGTCTATTCGCTTGAGGTCGAAAGGCGTGAATAGACTGCTGAGCTCGGATGGGGATAAGACTAGGGGCGAAGGCGGATTAGCGCTATAAATGGATAGGCTCCGGCACAACGAATGCTTACCCGTTGCAGATTCGGCAGATTCAGCTGCGCTTGCGCCTTCAATCACACTAAGGGCAAGGGATGCGTCGAATTCCCTGAATTTATATGATAGCAGGGACAAGAATCTCCGTCGGAAGTCTGTAGCCAGAGGGATCATAAGTCAGCCTGACATCATGACTTTGATCTTTTGCGAAACTCACCTTGCGCGAACGCAGCCAACCAGTTCGAGCTTCCTGCCACCTCCCCGTTCAGTGTTTTCAGCATGACACAAGTGTGTTCTCCGGTCAAATCATTCGCCGTTTGTCGGACATAGAGTGGTGCGTAACCCGCTCGCTTCCAGAAACGCAACAAGTCCTTCGTCAGACCATATGAGACACCCAAGTAATCTAGTTGTTCTGGTCGCCTTTCCGAGAGACGTTGCAAGAGGGGTGGCATCTTGTTGACATCCCGGACTCCTACGCTATCAGTTTGCAAGGTGGTATCCTGCCGGATGATAAAGGTGTAAACGAAAGATTTCGAAGAAGTGTGCTGAGCTTGGAAGTATGTCTCACCTTGTCAACTTTGCTTGCCGCTTCGGCGAAGGTTTCTGCGCTATCTTCCTCCATGACTTCGTCCAAGTTGAGAAGGTCTCCAGAGTAGAACGAGTTCAGCGATTCTAAGGCTCTAGCTCCGTATCCCATCTGATTAGAAGGGATCGTCAGCTTTGGAGACCGACGATGTGACTGTATGTTTATGCTTACCCTTGCATAGTCAGGATGTGTCGCAATACGGACAACCCTGGCTCCAGACAACATAGCAAAGTCATCGTCTTGGAACTGGTGGACGCGTGCGTTGCGTCAGTTACAAATATCAACGGGAATGGAGAAAACAGCCTACCTGTTGAGAAACCAGCCATGGGATGAGATCTCCGCCACTCCTGGTTCCCTTTGCGAGTTGGCTCATAATGTTCGCCTTCGAAATGTTTCCTTCGAGGGCAACCTGGACAACGACAAGGGGATCCGGAAGAGTGCTCTCATCGTCCTTGAGGGGCGGTAGAAGGACAAAGAGGTGATGAGCTGGAGCATCTGACATGAGCTGCAGGTCATTGGGGGTGTTCTTGTAGTGCGAAGCTACGTAAAGTGCCATCATCCGTTGGAGGAAGACTTCTGAAGCGGGGTGATAGGAGAAAAGGGTGTCTCGGTTCACGTAATAGAGCTCGCACTGCGATGGATGAGGGCAACCAGAAATGTGCCTGGGCAATGTGGTTGCGTCTAGACACAACAACGCGTTGAGCCATTTTTCGACGGGATCAGCAGATCCGTATCTGATCGGCTGTTCCAACTTGATTTCGGCCAAAGTTCTAGCCATTCCAGTCTTCTGGCCAGATGTATTGGTCGATACGGCGACAGGGGTATCCTTGCCGATGACTGGTCGCGTTTGTTCTCGAAGCTGCTGAATCAATTTGATCGACAGACTTCGACCAGTACCCTCGTAACCGTTGATTGTGGAGGCCATAAAGACAAGGTAAGGTCCAAGTAGCTTGCGCACGAGCGGAAGAGGAATGGCAGCGGCTTCGTCGATAATGACTAATTCCGCTTGACCGAGAACATGCGAATCTTGGGGTTGGATGTACTATAGAGGCGATTCCAAGGAGATGAGAACTGACCGCCCTAGGTCGTAGTTTTGAAGCAAGAACTTACTTGGATGGTCTGTCGGTGACCCTTGAAGATGTTCACTCTAACTACAGCTCGTCCCCACTCCTCATTACCGGTCCTGACAAAGTCATAGTCGAGCGTTTCCTCATATCCAAGGGCATCCAAACCTTTTTTGACGAATTCGAATAGGGTTTTCAAGTTTTCTGGTGTAGGCGAGGTGACAAAGATGTTCGAATAATCGTGCGCGACGGCCGAAGCAATGGCCAAACCCAAAGCAGCGGATTTCCCTCGTCCTCGTCCGGCGGTAAGCGAGACGGTAGCGTTCATCTGCTTGGAAGTAATTCCGTTTGAAACGAAGCTCAAAAGCGCTTTCAATTGATCCGCAGTCGCACAGAGTTTAGTCAAGGGACCGATTATGGGAGTCTCTTTCAACTCGTTCTTCAGCGAGGTCAATTCGACTTGGCTAGCAGATGTTCGCGAACTAGGACCAGCGTTCGGGTTGGCGACAATGTCCTTCCCGGCAGAAATGGGAAGCACGTTGAGCTCATCGTCGAGAACGAGACAAGCAGGGTTTCCTCCGAGTGACAAGATGAAACGCTCGTTAAACCTGGGTTGAACTGAGGTGTGGTTCTCCGTCCGGTATCGAGAGTGTACATCCTGTGTACAGATTACTCAACAATATGGCCTGCATGCCCCGGACGAAACTACTCACCATGCTCATTGTGTACAATTGCTTCAAGCTTGACATGTTTTTCAACAGCAAACAGACGACACCACCTCCCTCCACTGTCTCTATGGTTCTGGCCAAGAGGTTCGGTGTGATCGCCTCATAATCTTGCAAGACCAAGAACCCAAATGTCTGACCGAGAATTTTGTGCGATTCTTTGTAGTAGCTGGCGGTCTTCGTGTCAGAACAATCTCTTGTAGTCTTGATATCGTGCTACACTCACTTGTATCGGATGTCGGTGACCGCTACAAACAGCTCGAAGGGGCTCTGCTCATTTGCTTCCCTAATGCCTCGCTTGACCTCATTCTTGATCTTCTTCTCCCTCTTTGTAGCACCACAAAACATTCGGTCGAGCTGATACCCGCGTCTGCGACAAGAGGAAATGCAAGTTGACGACCTGATCCCTGGCATGGTCTCCGATCAAGATGAAGAAGGATCGGTGGTTGTTGGCGACTCCATTGGAAATTAAGGCAGGAATTCGGGAATCTAATTGTTTACGCATGCTTGACGATTTATGTAGACAGAGTTTCTCTTCAGAAGGGGCGTCAAAAGGCGATACATCGTTTAAGTGGTGACTGCAACGATTCTGACCTGAAATTCAGGCAAAACTAGCGAACAGGTCTTGCCAAAAGTGGAGGTCCGGGACGAAATCTCAAACAAGTGACGGCATCGACGCGGACTTGGCGTGATATACTATCTCCTTTGAGCACTAGCTGGATCGTTTGCTCGATCGTTTGCTCGTGAAAGCTGTGGCTGATATTCATATGGTCGTTAAGTCATCATTGGCTCATCGAGCTGGCGTTATGAATCCTGTCCTGCATGCACAACATACGAAGCCGCTCAAAAGGAATATGGGGTTATTGTACCGCCGGCGGGTGTGAAGCACACGGTAGTCGTATTGCACAAGCGTTCCGTCCCCCTGTGGCGAGATTTGATGACACATTCGACAGAATACGGCTGAGAGCAACTCGTCCATCACCCTTTCCGGAAGCCCAAGCGCCTGTGCTAGTCGATTGCACGACTGCGTTCCTTCGTCGCCTGCAGCGAAGGTCCGAATCCCAAGCTCTCCGCCGTTGTTAGTAGCTGTTGAGCGCCGTCTCGAGTCGACAACGTCCGTGCCGTCGGTATCCATGCCAAAATGGGAAGTCC
>Ga0308160_10004905_pt1 | contig 14087 bp, 14 predicted proteins | sample PhyFR1_FD_201036 | JGI IMG/M metagenome (GOLD analysis project Ga0308160, IMG submission 201036) | Phyllosphere microbial communities from UC Gill Tract Community Farm, Albany, California, United States - DLSLF.R1 | ecosystem: Host-associated > Plants > Phyllosphere > Unclassified | place: USA...
TCCGTGTGGCAGACCGGCTCCGGCACCCAGAGCAACATGAACATGAACGAAGTGCTGGCCAACCGCGCCTCCGAGCTGCTCGGCGGCGAGCGCGGCGAAGCGCGCCTGCTGCACCCGAACGACCACGTCAACATGGGCCAGTCCTCGAACGACATGTTCCCCACCGCGATGCACGTGGCGGCCGCCTTTGCCGTGGCGCGCGAAGTGCTGCCGGCGCTGGCCAGGCTGCGCGGCACGCTGGAACTGAAGTCGCGCGACTTCGCCGACATCGTCAAGATCGGCCGCACCCACCTGCAGGACGCGACCCCGCTGACGCTGGGCCAGGAATTCTCCGGCTACGTCGCCCAGCTGGAATTCGCCGAGCAAGCCATCAAGTCCACCCTGCCCGGCCTGCTGCAGCTGGCGGCCGGCGGCACCGCGGTCGGCACCGGCCTGAATGCGCATCCGGAATTCGCCAACCGCATCGCCGCCGAGATCTCGTCGCGCACCGGGCTGCAGTTCAAGAGCGCGCCGAACAAGTTCATGGCGCTGGCCGGCCACGACGCGATGGTCCTGGCCCACGGCGCCTTCAAGACCCTGGCCACGGCGCTGATGAAGATCGCCAACGACGTGCGCTGGATGGCGTCCGGCCCGCGCTCGGGCCTGGGCGAGATCACCATCCCGGAAAACGAGCCGGGCAGCTCGATCATGCCGGGCAAGGTCAACCCGACCCAGTGCGAAGCGATGACGATGCTGTGCTGCCAGGTGTTCGGCAACGACGTCGCGCTCACCGTCGGCGGTTCGATGGGCAACTTCGAGCTCAATGTGTTCAAGCCGATGATCGCCCACAACTTCCTGCAGAGCGCGCGCCTGCTGGCCGACGGCATGCGTTCCTTCGATGAGCACTGCGCCGCCGGCATCGAGCCGGACCGCAAGCGCATCGGCGAATTGATGGAGCAGTCGCTGATGCTGGTGACCGCACTGGCCCCGCATATCGGGTATGATCGCGCCGCGCAAATCGCCAAGACGGCGCAGCACGAAGGCCTGACCCTGCGCCAGGCGGCGCTGCAGTCGGGCTTCGTCGACGAGCAGCAATTCGAGAAGTGGATCGTACCGATCGAGATGACCCGGCCGCATCCGGCGGACTGAGGTCAAGCCAGCTCACCGTCGGTCCCGGCATTGCCGAAACCGACTCCCCGCGCAGGCGGGGATCCAGGTTGCAGGCGTAGAACTTGGAAAAAAGCGCCAGTGGCGCTTTTTTCGCTTTCGCGGGGACGACGCGTTTCCGGCGATTAGATGACCGAACCCAACAGTACGCCATGGAATTTTTAACGAGGATAAAATGCAAACAACTAATTTTGAACTGACAGCAGAGTTTATCGAACTCAACCAGCTGCTCAAGCTCGTCGGCGTGGTCGACAGCGGCGGTGCCGGCAAGCATGTCGTCGCCAGCGGCGCGGTGTCAGTCGATGGCAAGAAGGAATTGCGCAAGACCGCAAAAATCCGCAGCGGCCAGACGGTCACGCTTGGCGACGTCCGGATCCACGTGAAATAGGGAGCGCGCGACGCACCATCAGGGAGCGCCTGACGCGCCTTTCGGAAACGCATGTTTAGGCGTTCCCGGCCGTACGTTTGGGTTTGCGCACTGACAAACTTGAGCAATCCCCCTTCTTTATATTGAAGACGTAACATTCGGCTAAAGGTGAGGAAGATGGATACCCCTGAATCGAGCTCCCCAACGCAGCAGCGGCTGATCGGCGACCTGCGTCTCGTTATCGAAAATGCGGAAGAACTGCTCAAGAATACCGATCACTACACCGGTGTCGTGTACCAGAACGCGCGCGCCAAGCTGGCCACCGCGCTGACGGCGGCCAACGAGGAACTGGCGCGCTTCGAAGAAGAAGAGTTGGCCCGCATGATGGAAGCAACGCGCGCGGCCAACGAACTGCATCACGACCGCACCGGCGAAGAACGCATCCTGCGCGCTTTCCACTACCACTGAGAAGCGCAGTCCAGGCGGCACACCGACACGGCGCCTTCAGGGCGCCGTGTTCATTCCAGGGCCTGCTATCGCTACCACGATGCCGTCGGCCCCGCCCTGCCCCAGCCAGCGGCCCAGGTGCGCGGCCACGTCGAAGTCTTCGTCCAGTGCGAAGGCCGCATCCAGCGCCGCGCCAAAGGTCTCGCCCGCCGCCAGGCTGGCAAGCGCCGCGTGTTCGGCAGCGCCGAGGGCATCGACCCGCACCTCGAATTGCGGGCGCCAGGCCAGCGCCTGGCTGCCTGCTGCCATCGCATCCGGAAACGCCGGGCCGCCCGGCTGGTGCGCCTGCCACAGGGGCACGGTGGCCCATTCGGATGCGTACAGCCGCAGCGACGGGTGCAGGATGGCGCGGCCGGCTTCAAAAGCTTGCGGGTCCATGCCCGCCAGTAGCGTAGCCGGATGAACGAGTCCCTCCGCCGCGTCGGGCGCATAGAAGCTTTCGTGCACCAGCCATTCGAGGCGCGCCATGTCGGGCAGATAGGGCAGCTCGGCGGCCGGGGCGAAACCGGCCAGGAAGCCGGCCAGGCCGGCACCGAAGCGGTTCAGGTCCGGGTCCTGCGCAGGCTGGGCGCGGCCGTAGCGGACCGCCAGCGCATCGAAGAATTCGTCACCGACCAGCTGGCGCAGCACCGGATGGCTCGATTGCAGCGCGCAGCGCCAGTTCGCATGCAGGTTGCCGCGGTAGATGCCGAGCCGGCCCGCGTCGCCGCGCAGCCAGGGCGCCAGGCCGGCGTCGCGCCCGGCGTCGAACAGGGCCGCGCCCAGCGCCTGCTGCAGCGTGTCCGGGTCCGGGGCGCCGGCGGACGCGTGGGACGGCGCCGGTGCGGCGGCGGCAGGCGCTGGCAGGCGCGCGGCGACCGGGCCGGGTGCGTCCCCACATACCTCGGCAATCATGCGGCGCGCGATGTCCGCCTCGTCCAGCAGCACGTCGAGGTCCGGCAAATCGGTATCCCATTCGATCAGCGCCGGCACCGCGCCGAAGCGCGCCAGCGCCGCGCGGTACAGCGTCCAGACGTCGGGCGCGACGCGGTCGCCGTGGTGGTCGACCAGGCCGTGTTCGGTGACCAGGTGGCCGCCCAGGTGGATCTCGCCGACGCTCCCCAAGGGCAGCGCGGCGATGGCGGCCAGCGCATCCTCGCCATGGTTGTGCTGGTTGACGGCGAGGTTGTTCACGTCCAGCAGCACGCCGCAGCCAGTGCGGCGCGCCAGCAGCGCCAGGAACTCGGCCTCGCTCATCGCGTCGCCGCGGAAACGCAGGTAGCTCGAGACGTTTTCGACCAGGATGGTGCGGCCCAGCGCGTCCTGTACGCGCCCGATGCGGGCGGCCAGCAGGTCCAGCATCGCCCGGTCCAGCTGGACCGGCAGCAGGTCGTTGAGCTGGCGGTCGCGCAGCGCGCCCCAGCTCAGGTGCTCGGAGACCAGCGCCGGCTCGATCTCGCGCACCAGCGCGCGCACGCGCTGCAAATGGTCTTCGGAAAACCCGTGGACCGATCCCAGGCCGAGGCCAACCCCGTGCAGGCTGACCGGATAGTCGCGCCGCAGCGTGGCCAGCACCTGCCGGTCGCGCCCCGAGCGCGCCAGGTAGTTCTCGGTATGGACCTCGATCCAGCCGACGCCGGGCCGGCGTTCGAGGAAATCCCGGTAATGCGGCGCGCGCAGGCCGATGCCCACGCCGCTCGCAGGCGCCGCGGCCATTACTTGCCTTGCTTGTCCTGCTGGGGCGGCGTCAGCTTGCCGCCGGTTTTCTGGCAGCTGCCCTTGGCCACGAATTTCCATTCGGCCGGGTCGTTGTCGACCGCCGCCTGACCGGCGCAGCCGTGGGTGGCGGTGCCGCAATCGTTCTGGCCGGCCTTGGCCGCACCGTAGCACTTTTCCTGGCCGGCCGGGGCCTGGCCATCCATCTGGCCGCTTGCCGCGGCGTTGGCGGCGCAGACGCTGGCCAGTGCGGCGGCGACCAGGGCTTGACGTTTGTTCATGTCGTGTCCATTCCCTGAAAGGGATAGCTTTGAAAAGGAAAATTCTACTGGAAGGACGCCGGGCCGTCGATGGGCCCGGCACTGCCGATGGGATGCGTACGCCGGCCGGGGTGGCTGCGGATTGACGGCTTATGTGGCCACGGGCGCGGATTGCGCATCGCGGCCGATATGGTGGCGGCTGAGCGGATTGTGTCGCGGCCAACCCTTTGTGCCGGGTACGTGTTCCGATAACGCGCCGGCAGGCTCGCCTGTTGACGCGTATCGAAAAAAATTATGCCGTCGTGTTGATGTGGTTGCCGAGGTGCGGCGGCAGGTTCTGCGCCGGGGCGGCGGCTTGCACCGACTCCAGCAGCTGGGTGGCGGTGGTGGCCTGGATGTCCTGTGCGCGCTTCAGCATGGCGATGCCGACTTCCTGGCGGGTGCCGGTCTCGGCAATGCTGGTGGCGAGCTTGGCGATACCCATCACGTCCATGTTGTTCTCCGGTTGCGGCAGCCGATACGGCCGCCTATCCCCCGGTAACGACAGGCGCGGCGCAAACTTTAGCGCGCTTTCATGCCGCGATGCCGGCACGCCGCCTGATCCAGTCCAGCACCGCTTCCGGCGCGTCCAGGTCGAGCCAGGTGATGTGCGGCGCCAGCCCGGCGGGCGCCGCCATGTTGGAAGCCACCGCGACGATGTGCGGATCGTCCGGGTACACCGGCGGCTTGCCGACTTCCGGCCGGAACACTTCCAGCTTGGGCAGCGGCTCCCACTTGTAGCCCTCGACCAGGGTCAGGTCGGCCGGCGACAGGCGCGCCAGCAGCTCGGGCAGCGGCGGCTCCTCGGCGCCGCGCAGTTCGCGCATGATCGCGATGCGGTAGGGCGAGGCGATCATCACCTCGGCCGCGCCGGCCGTGCGCAGGCGCGCGCTGTCCTTGTGCGGCGGCTCCAGCGAGATGTCGTGGTGGCTGTGCTTGACCACGTTGACGCGCACGCCCTCCCCGGCCAGCCGGCCCACCATCGTTTCCAGCAGCGTGGTCTTGCCGCTGCCGGACCAGCCGATCACGCCCAGTACCCGGCCCCACCTTCCATCAAAGCCCGACACGATAGCGCATTCCCCGGTAGTTCATGACGGCTGCACGAGGCAGCAATTTTTCCAGCACCAGGCCGGGCGCGACTTCCTCGCCTTCGTGGCGCAAGCTCTTGTCGACCAGCAGCAGGCGGTCGGCCGGGTTGGCCGAATACATGTAGCCGCCGAAGGCGACGCGCGGCACTTCGCGCTGGACCGCCTCCGGCAACTGCTGCAGGAAAGGCAGGCTGTCCTCGGGCGCGGGCACGGGTGCCGGCGTCCGGGCCGGCGCCGATGCCGCTTGCGCGGGTACCGGCGTGGGGACCGGCGTCGGCGCGGCCGCCGCAAGCGCCGCGGCCGGCACATGCGCGGGGCCGTGCGCGGCAGGCGCCGGCGGACGCGCTTGCGCCACGCGCGGCGCCTCGGCCCGCGGCGGCGGTGGCGGCGCGCTCACTTCCAGTGTCGATGACGCGGCGGGTGCCGTCGGCGCGGGTGCCGTCGCAACGAACGCAGCTGCCGCCGGCGAGGCGGCCGGCGCCGAGACCGTGGCAGGCGACCCTGCGGCCGCCCCGGTCACCGCCGGCAGCGCAGCCACCTGCCCGGCCGGCGCCTGCACCGGCGCGGCACGCCACAGGAACACGGCGCCGGCGGCCACCACCAGCGCCCCCGCGCCCAGGCCGATGAACAGCGGTTTGCGGCTGGCCGCCGCGCCCGCCGGCGCCACCGGCGCCGCCTGCGGCGCGTGGATGGTGGGGGCGTTGCCCAGCTGGCGTTCGGCCTGCGCCTTCTTGAGTGCTTCGAGGATGTAGGACATGGTTATTGTTTTCCGTTCGCGGTCGCTGCCGCTGCCGATGCGGATGCCGGCGCTGCCGCCGCTGCGAGCAGGCGCGGCTCGTCGACCCCGCTCAGCTGGTTCAGGCGCATGCAGGTGCGCGGGCCGGCGACGCCGTCCGCCTTCAGGTTCTGGGCCGCCTGGAAGTCGCGCAGCAGGCGCCGCGTCGGCGCATCGAAGGCTTGCGACGGCGGCGGCGCGGCGCTCTTGTTGATGGCGGCCAGGCGTCCGGCGATCCAGTCGACGTCCGGGCCGGTGTCGCCCGGCCGCACCTCGTCGCGGAACGCGCGCGGGACCTTCCACAGCGTGGTGAATTCGCCGTCGAAGCGGGTCGCCAGCGCCCCCAGGCTGACCGTCTGGCGGCGCCCGTTGACGGTCAATGTCGCGCTGTCGATATCCATGTGGTTCAGCACCGCGTAGCCCAGCTTCTGGCCATCGTGCAGGGCGACGATCGCCGGACGGTCCAGCAGGCGCAGTTCATACACGCCGCCCTTGCCCTGGTAGCAGCGCAGGCCCAGCTTCGGCGCCCCCTGGCAGGGTGCGCCGGCCGGCAATTGCCGGCCCCACAAGGTGCCGAGTTCGCGCAAGGCTTCTTCCTGGGTCGCCAGCGCCAGCGGCTTGGTTTGCGCCGGCTGCGCGTGAACCGGCGCCGGCACCGCCTTCACCCTGGCCACGGCCGCCGGCTGCATCGCCGCCGCCGGCGCGGGCGCCGAGGCGCGCGGCACCACCTGCCAGGCCGCGGCGCTGATCGCGGCCCCGGCCAGCACGCCGCCGGCCACCAGCGGCCAACGCAGCGGCCGGGCGTGCCAACCCGGTGGCGGCGCGGCTTCCCCGGCGAACACTTCCTGGGCCGCGCGGCGCAGGATCTTCGGCGTGACTTCGCGGCTGTTCTCGACGTAGGCGCCGAGCAGCGCGCGGTCGCACAGCAGGTTGATCCGGCGCGGCACGCCGTGCGTGAGGCGGTGGATCAGCGGCGTGAGCGAGGCCGGGATCGGCGAGCCGGCCTGGGTGCCGGACACCGCCAGCCGGTGCGCGACATAGGCGCCGGTCTCGGCTTCGGACAACGGCCCCAGGTGGTAGCGCGCGATCACGCGCTGGGCCAGCTGCTCCAGTTCCGGCTGGGCCAGCATGGCGCGCAGCTCGGGTTGGCCGATCAGGATGATCTGCAGCAGCTTGCGCTCGCTGGTTTCCAGGTTGGTCAGCAGGCGCAATTGCTCCAATACCTGGGGCGACAAATTCTGCGCCTCGTCGATCACCAGCACGTTGTTGTTGCCCTGGGCGTGGCTCTCGAGCAGGTAGGCGTTGATGGCGTCGACGTAAGCCTTTACACCAGTCGTTCCACCCGGCGCCTGCGGCAGCTCGACGCGGAATTCGTCGCAGATCGTCAGCAGCAATTCCTCGACGGTCAGCTTCGGGTTGAAGATATAGGCCAGGCGGCAATTGTCCGGGATTTGCTCGATGAAGCAGCGGCACACCGTGGTCTTGCCGGCGCCGATCTCGCCGGTGAGCAGGACGAAGCCGCCGCCGCTGCCGATCCCGTACAGCAGGTGGGCCAGCGCCTCGCGGTGCCGTTCACTCATGAACAGGTAGCGCGGGTCGGGCGCGATCGAGAACGGCGCTTGCCGCAATTGGAAATAATTGTTGTACATACGAGCGGGAGCCCAGGCTTAAGGACGCGGCGGCAAGGGTTTGAACTTGGCGCAGTATATTTTGCTTTTGTTATTGTAATAGGCGATCGTGCTGCCTGGGTTCGATACCCGCAAAGGATACGCGGATGCATCCGCCGCCAGGTGGCGGATGCCGGCTTGCGTCCGGATGGCTTGCTCGAGCTGGTCGGGCGGCACCTCGGCCACCGCGGCCAGGAACACCAGTTCGCTGGTGTCGTCGCTGACCATGACCTCGGTCACCGGGGCACCCCACAGCGAAGCTTCGCCGGTGCGGAACCAGTAGGCCCCGCCCTCATGCTTGTAAGGCGGGCCGAAGGCGGTCTTCAGCCAGTTGTAGAAATACAGGTTGTCGATCTGGTCGCGGCACAGCAATGCGTTGCCGATCACGGGACCGAAGGTCGAAGATGGCTTGCCGTCGCCGGGCTGCGCCAACGCGATGCCGGGCGCAGCGAGCGCCACTGACAGCGTGAACGCGGCCGCGCGCCGGGTCACAGCTTGGACAGCCAGGCGCGGTTGGCGGCAATCTTCGCCTTTACCGACGCCGGCAAGGCTTCATAGCATCCCGGATGCTGTTTCAGGGAATGCTCGCGCACTTCCTTTTCCAGACCGTTCACGATGAACACATAGACGGAGGCACCTTCCGAATTCTTTCGCGTGCCCAAATAGCGGATCACTGTCTTTCTCCTTGTCGAACCCCGGATTATGACATCCGCAGCGCGCGGCTGGTGTTCAGGCTGGCGTGCTGCCGATGCTGCGGAAGGCATCGTCGTTGCTCTCCAGCCACATCTGGAGCAAGGCGCGGTTGTCATGCTGCCAAGGGTGGAAGCGCGGCGCCAGGTAATCCAGGCCGGGTTTCAACAGATGCCAGACCAGCCCGCCGCGTCCGAACCAGGCGCGCGCGGCGCTGGTCCAGGTCGACCGCTTCCACAACTGGCGGTCGCGCTTCAGGTTGTCGACGGTCTGGAACGACATTTCCCACCAAAAGACCAGGCTGACGTGCAGGTACCACAATACCCGCTTCCAGTAGCCGCCGCCGGCCGCCTGGTAGACATCGAAGGCCACGGCTTTGTGCTCGGTTTCCTCGGCCGCGTGCCAGGACCAGAGCGTGCGCATCCGGTCCTCCGCCCCATCCAGCCATTCGGGATGGCGCAGCACGAAATCGGCCAGCATCGCCGTGTAATGCTCGAGCGCGCAGGTGATCGCCAGGCGTTCGCGCAGCGGCAATCTGGCGATCAGTTCCATCCGCTTGCGCGTCTTTTCTTCCAGCACGTATTCATAGCCCTGGCGCGCCAGTTCGGCGTTGTACTGCTGGTGGATATAGCGGTGGCTGGCTTCCTGGCCGACGAAATCCTTGACCTCGGCGCGTAGCAGAGGGTCAAGGAGGGTGTCGGGCGGCACGGCACGCACGCTGTCGATGAACATCTGCTCGCCCAGCGGGAAGCTCATCGACAGGGCGTTCATGAAGGCGGTGCGGTAGACGTCGCCGTTCAGCCAATTGCGGTCGAAGCCGCCGGACAAATCGACGTTGAGCTTGCGGACGGTCAGGGTGGACATGGGCGCTCAGTTATACATACAAAAGAATTAAGATTTCACAGAGGCATTTTTCGATAATGCTGAGCTATAATTTTCGGCGACTGTTCAGCATTAATCACAAGAGACGCGACGTATTCACAGATGGGCACGTCAATCCGAAATAACAAGAATCCATGCTCACGACAATAACGAACAAGAGCGGTTCCCGTTTTGCCGAACTGGATGGCCTGCGCGCCCTGGCCATTGTCCCCGTCATCCTGTTTCACTGCGATATCGCCGGTATTCTGGATGGCGGCTTCTTCGGCGTCGACATCTTTTTCACGATTTCCGGTTTCATCATCACCGCCATGCTGGTGCACGAGATCCGGACCCGGGGCGATTTCAACTTCGGCGATTTCTACCTGCGGCGCCTGAAACGGCTGGTGCCGCCCGTGCTGGGCCTGATCCTGCTGGCGCTATTGGTCACGCCGATGATCTCGCAGGATGCCTACGCGCGGCTGAGAAGCGATATCTGGGCCGCCCTCGCCTACTGTTCCAACTGGTGGCAGATCCACGACAAGCAGTCCTATTTCGACGACACGCCACGCATATTGAAGCATTTGTGGTCGCTGGCGGTAGAGGAGCAGTTCTATTTCTTCTGGCCGCCGATCGCCTACCTGGTCTTGAAACGCTTCGGGGCCAAAGCCACCGGTTTCTTCGCACTGCTGCTGGCCTGCGCCGGCACGGCCTGGATGCTCTACCTGTACCAGCTGAATCCCGGCGACGCCGACCACAACCGTATCTACCTGGGCACCGACACCCATGCGATGGGCCTGCTGCTGGGTGCCGCGCTCGCCTGTTTCTGGAATCCGTATGCGCGCAAGGGCAGCGCATCCGCGGACCGCACCGGTTTGCGGGCGGGCGCGGTCGTGGCGCTGGTTGGGCTCGGCTGCATGATGCAGATGATGAACGACCAGGCGCCGAAGACCTATGAAGGCGCTTTCCTGCTGGTGCCCCTGTTGACCGCCGTCGTCATCTACTGCCTGATGAACGATGCCGGCTTCGTCGTGTCGCGCCTGCTGCGCAGGCCGGTGTTCCAGTGGATCGGCCTGCGTTCCTATTCGCTCTACCTCGTGCACGGCGTCGTCTTCGTCTGGATGCAACTGCTCGGCTACAAGGACTTCTCGGACTGGCGCGTGTTCGCGGCGGGCATCGCCATCGTGGCCGTGCTGTCCGAATGGATGTACCGCTACGTCGAAATGCCGTCGAAGCGCCTCGACCCCGGCCGCTTCGGCGCGAAGCGGATCGCCAAGGCGACCGTCACCTATACCGCGGTTGCGCTCGCCTTCTTCGCGCTGGCGCCCACCGTGGCGCCGGACGACAAGGGCGGCGCCCTGCAGGCTGCCATGCCCGCTCCGGCGCCGGTCCCCGTTGCGGTGGCGCCGCTGCCGCAACAGGGACCGGTGCCGGCACCTGAGCCCGACCTGCCGATTTCCGGCGGTCAGGACATCCTCGCCATCGGCGATTCCGTGCTGCTGGGCGCCAGCGCCCACCTGGCCAGGGATATCCCGGGCATCCGGATCGACGCTGCGGTCGGGCGCCAGGCCAGTTCCGGGCTCAAAGTCCTGAAGGAAGGCCACGGCCGCAAGGCCCCGACCGTGCTGCTGCACCTGGGCACCAACGGCTACATCGACGAGGGCCAGTTCCGGGCATTGCTGCAAGCCCTCGCCGACCGCAAGTCCGTGCTCATCGTCAACTTTCATGCGGAGCGGCGCTGGACCCGGCCAAACAATGAACTGATCGCGCGCCTGGCCGGGGAATTCCCGAACGTCCATGTGGTCGACTGGAGTGCGGCCTCCGCCAGCCACCCGGAATACTTCGTCAAGGATGGCATCCACCTGAGCACCAAGGGCATCGCGGCGTTCACTTCAGCAATCAAAGTGGCGTCCGGGGGCTCGGTTATAATCGCGCCAACTGCGCCGAAAAAAATGCTTGCTAGCAATACATTTGCAAAAATGCAGGCAAGCCGGCAAGCGGTCGATGCCTTCGCATTGCCCGACAGCCGGCAGGAGAGCGCGAAACCGGAGACCGCCCCGGCCCCGCCGGCCCATCCGGCCACGGCCATCCGCCCCGACGAAGCGGCGCCACGGCCGCCTGACGCGGAGGCGACATCGCCGGCATGACGGTCCCCGAGCAGCCAAGGAGGTGCAATCGATGCAAGTGGTGCGCAAATTACTGACCCTGATCCGCATCTGCGGCGTCGTGGCGCTGGGGCTGGGCGTGTATGCCTGGTTGTATCCGGCCACCGTGAAGAAATGGATAGGCGCGGACGGCAGCCCGGGCGTGACGACAGCGGCGGTGGCCAGCAAGGCGCCGGCCCCGAGCGGCGGCCTGAAGACCGGCGCCACGCCGGGCCAGGCGGCGCTGCTCGAACAGCCGACCGTGCCCGCCATGTCCACCCTGCCCGCGATTCCCGCCATGCCGGTCCTGCCGCCGCCCTCGAGCGCACAGCGCTCGGTGGCGCACTGGCTCGGCACGCGCTTTCACGTCGCGCCGGGCGCGATCGCGCCGCTGGTGGTCGAGGCCGACAAGCTGACCAGGGAATACAAGCTCTCGCCCAACCTCTTGATCGCGGTGATGGCGATCGAATCGAATTTTCATCCTTACATCCAGAGCGAAGCCGGGGCCCAGGGCCTGATGCAGGTGATGCCGGTCATCCACGCCAAGCGCTACGAGAAGTTCGGCGGCAAATCGAGTTTCATGGACCCGATCGTCAGCCTGCGCGTGGGCGCCGAAATCCTGCGCGACTGCGTCAAGCTCAAGGGCGGCTCCGAAACCGAGGCGCTGCGCTTCTATTTCGGCGGCGGCGACGCCAGCGGCACCTACATCGACAAGGTCCGCGCCGAACAGCACAAGCTCAACCTGGTCGCCGCCGGCGTCCGCGTTCCCACCAATTGAAGGCTTCCATGCGCAGTCCCGTCCTCCCCCTCGTCCTTGCCGCCGCCGCGCTGCACGCCGCCGCCTCGGCCCAGCAGGCCGAGCCCGCCGTGACGCAACTGCAGGTACAGGCCCGCGGCGACGTCGCCGAACTGTCGTGCGACATGCGTCCGCAAGCGCAGGCGCCGCGCGCCCAGTCGGCACCCAACCCGGACCCGATGGAAATCCCGGCCGATGACCTGATCCAGTCGCAGGACATGCCCGCCGCGCCGCCGGCGTCCCTGCCCGCCGTGAGACAGGTCGCGCTGAAGGATGCGCAGCGCATCGCGATCTGGGGCGACAGCCACCTGGCCGCCGGCTTCTTCAGCGACGAACTCATCAAGCTTCTGAAATTCCCGGCCGACGCCGTGCCCCGGGCCGTGATCCCGGCCAACATGGGCCGTCCGGGCGTGCGCCTGCCGCTGCGCAAGTCCTGCGTGTCGGCGCAGTGGAAATACGAACCGGTCTACATCGGCGCAAACGGCGCGGCGCCCGGCCCGGGGCTGGTCAACATGTTCAGCGACCAGGGCGGATCGACGCTGGCCTGGGACCTGCGGCGCGGCCAGGATGCGCCGGGCTACGCACGCGTGCGCATCCTCTACCAGCAGACCGAGGCGCCGGTGACGGTCGGCGTCAGTGTCGACGGCGGGACCGAGCAGCAAGTCCTGCTGGCCGGGACGGCCGGCCCGGCGGCACTGGAACTGGTGGCCGAACGGCCCATGGCCCAGGTCAGCTTGCGCCTGGTCGAGGGCGCTTTCCGCTTCCATGGCCTGGACCTGGTCCCCAGCCAGCCGGCCGCCACCGCCTTCGACGTGTTCGGCTACCCCGGCGCCACCGTCGCCGGCTGGCGCAACGCGCGCCAGGACTACCTGGGGTCCTGGTTCGGCCAACACGATTACCAACTGGTGATGCTGGAATTCGGCACCAACGAAGGCAACGTCAAGCCTTTCGATGCGGCGGCTTACCGCAGGATGCTGGTGGACTCGGTGCAGAACATGCGCGAACGCTTCCCGGGCGCGGCCTGCATGCTGATCGCCCCCGGCGACCGCGGCGTGCTGGTGCCGCGCTCGGCCAACCGCAAGGGCAAGGGCAAGCGCAAGGCGGGACCGAAAATCGACCTGCGCCAGTACTCGCGCATCCACGCCGAGATCGGCCGTATCCAGGCCGAGGTGGCCGCGCACGCCGGCTGCGGCGCGTGGAGCATGATGGATGCGATGGGCGGTCCGGGCAGCGCCTACCGCTGGGCGCAGCAAGCGCCGGCCCTGATGGCGAAGGACCTGATCCACTTCACGGCGGCCGGCTACCAGCGCCTGGCGCGCAAGTTTGCCCAGGACATGGGTTGGAGCGCGGCGGCGGCCGGGCAATGAGCGCGAGCCGCGGGGCCTTGTCCTTGTGCTAAGGTAGCGGACGGCAACAGCGCCCGTCCGAAGGCGCGGCCGCCCACCCAAGCACAAGGACATTCATGAAGGCGCCTTTATTCGTTGCGTTGTGCATCGCCGGCCTGGCCCAGGCGCAGACCACACCGCAGCCACCGCAATACCCCGCCCTGCCCTCCGAGACCCCGGCCGAATTCACCAGCCCGACGCCGGGCTTCAACTACGCCAGGCGCACGGTGATGATCCCGATGCGCGACGGCACCCGCCTGAACACGGTGATCGTCGTGCCGAAAGGCGTGACGAACGCACCGATCCTGCTGACGCGCACGCCCTACGATGCGGCCAGCATGGTCGCGCACACGGAAAGCTCGGACCTGGAGTCGATCCTGACCGGCTACGACAACGCGGCCGACGTGATCGTCGAGGGCGGCTACATCCGCGTGGTGCAGGACGTGCGCGGCAAGTACGGCTCGGAAGGCGACTACGTGATGAACCGCCCGCTGCACGGGCCGCTGAACCCGACCCCGGTCGACCATTCGACCGATACCTGGGATACCATCGAGTGGCTGACCAAGAACGTCCCCGAGACCAACGGCCGGGTCGGCATCATCGGGATTTCCTACGACGGCTTCCTGCCCTTGATGGCGCTGGTGAACCCGCATCCGGCGCTGAAGGTGTC
>Ga0308160_10004906_pt1 | contig 14086 bp, 11 predicted proteins | sample PhyFR1_FD_201036 | JGI IMG/M metagenome (GOLD analysis project Ga0308160, IMG submission 201036) | Phyllosphere microbial communities from UC Gill Tract Community Farm, Albany, California, United States - DLSLF.R1 | ecosystem: Host-associated > Plants > Phyllosphere > Unclassified | place: USA...
ACACCTGTCTTCGTGGCCGTTGATGCTCGACAGCCGCTCTGTGCGCTGAAAGGGTCGACGTAAACGATCAGCACCTGGCTACAGCGCAGATAAAGACATGAAGGTCCGTACGTAGTTCTCGTACAGCTGCGAAATTTGCGCGCGACACGTCGCGTTAGTAGTCAGATCGACAGGCGGATAAGAGCAAGTGCCTCGACTTACGTAGTCGTGCGTGGTCTCCTTGAGCTCGGTCAGGTGGGTGTCGAGCAGCGCTGATCGCAGCATTCCAAAGTCGCTGTAGGCTGGATTGTCAACCCTGTCATGCGGCGAGCCCTCGATCAGTCGGCATCGGTAGGGTCGGCGCCAAGTTGATTGTGGCTTACTCGACGACGCCCCAAGGGTACCTAGGAGGAGGTCCGGCCGTTAGTCTGTCTGTCCATGCCGACACAGCAGCATCGTCGAACTCACCTCCGGACCCTGACGAGCTTGCCTTGGATGATCATCTCGTCCTCGCTGCCGACGAGCGCGAAGGGCAGACTCGCCCGAAGCTCGGCGTTGTCTGCGATGGTTGCTGCGTCGTCTTCCACATCGTCCGGAAAGTCCCAAACGGCGATCTGGTGGTGCTCGATGTCTTCCATGATGCGGCGCTTGAAGTCGCGCAGCTCGGAAGGGGTGCAGGAGTCGGCCCGGCCGATGACTGGCGGGCTCCGCAAAGCGAGAACGCGTCAGTTGTATGCAGAGTGAGCGTTTCCCTTCGGTCACGACATGCCTGGGATGACGTTGACGCGACTGCCGAGCTGGCGCATGATCAAGATGTCCATCTCACGCAGCCTGATCGCAGAGGTCCGGGAGAGATCGAGTGTCAGCAGGGGCGCGGGTGGTCGTTTTGACGGTGCCGACGCACGCATGCCCGGTGGGCTCAATGAAGTAGAGCAGCGCATGCACGCGGTCGTCCTTAAAGCGAGGGTTGCGCTTGACGCGCGTCTCCATCGCCAAAACTGACGCGGCGGTCGAGCCGGATCAGCGTCGACGGTCGGCATCTACGCCCGGCCAGGCGAATGCACGGACCCTCGTCAAACTGGCGCTCGAGATACGACGAGACCGCCTGGAAGCTGGAGGGGACATACAGCCGTCAGTGCCTTCAGACAAGTTCAGAGTGGAGAACTGATCCGACCTGTCGCCGTTGTCGAGCTTGTCACCAAAGCCGGGCGTGTCGATGACAGTGAGCGAGATGCGGACGCCCTCCTCTTCAAGCTCTGCCGGGGCGAGCGCAGTAACCTGTAGCGTCAGCGTCGGTCACCAAGAGGGCCGTCTGTGGGAAAGGTGCCAGCCTGCATGATGCGATGTGATGCGCATCGCATGCTCCCGATGTGCTTCACCCGGGTCGACGACTGGCTCGTGGGGCTGTCGAGCCGGAAGGAGCACCGGCCAGCGCGATGCCCGCGCGCAGCTCAAGACGTCAGCCATCTTGCCTCCCCTCGGATGAGAGTCCGCCTAAGGAAGAGGAGAGCTAGGCGTAGCAGGCGGGACGGACGAGGACGGCTATTCCGCACAGGGTATTGATGAAAGTCGTCCGGCCGGTTCCGGACTGTGTGGGGATGTTGGCAGAGACAGGAGGTCCGGGCCGAAAGATCAGCTCGTCGAAAGCCCCGCGCCACGAACGGAGCGCGAGGACGTACCTTGCCGCAGACCATGATGGTCAGGGCGACACCTGATGCAACATAAGGCGAGCAGTTCAGCCGAAAGCCCACGCTGGCAGGAAGGACTGTCGCAGCGGCAGCAATAGCTCGAGCTGGTCGCCCAGCAGTTGCGATAGTGGCAGGGGGCGGGGGCCGAGCGTACCCTTCTTGCTGGACCTGCGTCCGCGGTTACGGGCGATCGTCGACATGTAGTGTTTGTTGTGAGGACTGGGTGAGGTCTGAGGTGGGCGGGAGGAGGACCTGGTCGTGGGTGGGAGGTTGAAGGCAGAGGGCAAGCTCGCCCGAGTGGCGGGTCGACAGGGGGGTCTGCGTTGAGCGACCTACCCCTTTTTTTCTCGGCCGCCGTCTGGCAGGACCGCCGGCCCCGCGAGGCCCTTTGACGAGTCTTCTCCGGCAGGGAGACAGAGCCAGGCGGTAGCCCTCTCCTCTTCCCTCCTGCATCGCCGTCTTGACTGATTGCCTAGTGAGTCAATGTAGTGAAGGGCGCGAGACGGGGTCAACATGCGGCCTCCCCCTCCCTGCCGCTGACCCTCTCTCGAAGCATCACCACCGATGCTCCGCCGCAGGGTCGGGCCCACCGCCCGGCCGCGCTTCTTTCTCGCGTCGACGGCCCCATCGAACCTCCCTCCTCTGCCACCTGCTCCTCCCCCCTCCCCCTCTTCCCGGGCCCGCACATCGATCGCCTGGTCGACCCATCCCTCCTCCTCTCTCGGTCGCGCCTCGTTTCCTCAGGCCGACCGCTTTCTTGCGGCTCCCGTCCGCCTCCGCCCGGTCGACCCCCCGACCTCCCCTCCCTACCTCCCCGGCGGCGACCACCTTCGCCCGTTCGACACCTCCGCCACCTTCCCGGCCGAGGACCGATCCTGCTCCCCTCTCCCCTTCCTCTCTAGTCTCGTTTTAGGCTTCGAGCCGATTCCGTTTGCCCATCATGAGCAAGCCCGGGCAGGACCTGTCGCAGTACAACTATGGCAACATGAGCCACCTCGTCCTCCAGACGGGTGCGTCGCCCTCTCCTTGCCTGCCTGGCCTTTCCTTTCACCGCCTTGCTCGGCCGCTGACGCCTCACCTTTCTGCCCATTGCTCGCAGACCGATCCAAGGTTACGAGGAGAGACCACGAGCCTACTGGCGAGGCCGAGTCGCTCGCCGGCCGCATCAGCACCAAGGAGATGGGCACGCGCATCCACCGTACGTCTCCACTGACAGCAGGCGCCTCCTCGAGCCGACCTCATCGCCCTCCCTCACAGCGGCTGACTTCTGTCCTGTCCTCTGCTCATCCAGGTGACGCGCCCGCGACGACCAAGAAGAAGGCCAAATCGAACCAGACGGCGGCCGACCTCGATGAGCGGGCGATCCGGCGAGGAGCGACGTCGTCGGCAGCCGCCACGTCGAGTGCCTACGCCGACATCCTCGAGGCCTCGCAGGACCTTGAGGGCGTCTCCTACCGGCCGCGGACGTCCGAGACGCGCGAGGTCTTTGAGCTCGTGCTCGGTCAGGTCCACCGGCTGCTCGGCGATCAGGCGGCCGACGTCGTCCGCTCGGCGACCGACACCGTCATCGAGATCCTCAAGGCTGAGGACCTCAAGGAGTTCGACAAGAAGGCCGAGGTCGAGGACATTGTCGGCCGCGTCTCGGCCGACGTCTTTGGCACGCTCCTCAACCTCTCCAAAAAGCTGACCGACTATGGCGACGGCGCGGCTGAGGCCGACGGCGTCGCCAAGCGCGACGACTTTGGCGAGGAGGGCGTCGCCGTCGAGTTTGAGGGCGAGGACGACGAGGAGGACGAGGATGGTCTCGAGGGCGAGGTCAAGGACGAGTCGGCCTCCGAGGACGAGGAGGATGACGAGGCTGAGGACGCTGAGATGCAGCCGGCCGACCAGGACGACGAGGACGCCGACATCACGCTCGGCGACGCCGCGCCCCGCAAGAAGGCCAAGTCGGCCAAGGCGGCGGCGGGCGATGAGATTGCCGTCCACGACATCGACGCCTTCTTCCTCCAGCGGCTCGTCGCCAAGTCGTACCCGGACCCGGTCGAGACGACCCGGCTCACCAACGCTGCGCTCGAGACGCTCTCGTCCGACTTTAACCTGCGCGACGTCGAGAACGGCCTGATGGAGCTGTTTGACTACGCCAACTTTGATCTCGTCCGCGTCCTCACCAAGAACCGCGACAAGATTGTCTGGTGCACCAAGCTCGCCCGCGCGAGCGACGACGAGCGCGTCGACCTCGAGGTCGCCATGCGCGAGCGCGGCGTCGCCTGGATCCTGCGCGAGCTCGCCGGCGGCCGGTCGGGCGCCAAGGCGGCCGACGGCGATGCGATGGAGGTCGACACCGACGACGTCGTCAAGCAGGCGGCCAAGCCCAAGGCGACGATCGCCCCTGGTGCGCTCGGCCTCCAGCCGCGCAAGACGGTCGACATCAACGCAATGATCTTCAGCGAGGGTGCCCACCTCAACTCGAACCGCAAGCCGATCACGCTGCCCAAGGGCTCGAAGAAGACGAGCCACAAGGGCTACGACCAGATCCTCGTCCAGGCGCCCAAGAAGGTCGAGATTGGCGACAAGGACCTCGTCAACATTGCCGACCTGCCCGAGTGGACGCGGCCGGCGTTCGGTACCGAGTCGTCGAAGCTCAACCCGATTCAGTCCAAGGCGTACCCGATCGCCTTCGGCACCGACGAGCCGATCCTGCTCTGCGCGCCGACCGGCGCCGGAAAGGTGCGTCCGGGGCCCCTGTTTCGACTCTTTGCGGCATCCTCGCTGACCTCGTTCCCGGCTCCGCTGCGCAGACCAACGTCGCCGTCCTGACGATCCTGCGTGCGATCGAGGGCTTCCGCAACGCCTCGACCGGCCAGATCGACCTCGACAACTTCAAGGTCATCTACGTCTCGCCGATGAAGGCGCTCGTCCAGGAGCAGGTCCGGACGTTCAGCAAGCGGCTCGCGTACCTCGGCATCAAGGTCGGCGAGCTCACGGGCGACTCGCAGCTGACCAAGGCGCAGATCGCCGAGACGCAGGTGATTGTGACGACGCCGGAGAAGTACGACGTCATCACGCGCAAGTCGACCGAGACGTCGTACACGAACCTCGTCCGGCTCATCATCGTCGACGAGATCCACCTGCTCCACGACGAGCGCGGGCCCGTCCTCGAGTCGATCATCTCGCGGACGATCCGCCGGGCCGAGCAGACGGGCGACGACGTCCGGCTGGTCGGCCTCTCGGCGACGCTGCCCAACTATCGCGACGTAGCCACCTTCCTTCGCGTCGACCAGACCAAGGGCCTCTTCTACTTTGACGGCTCGTACCGGCCGTGCCCGCTCCAGCAAGAGTTTATCGGCATTACCGAGAAGAAGCCGTTCAAGCGGTTCCAGATCATGAACGAGGTCTGCTACGACAAGGTGCTCTCGTACGCCGGCCGCGAGCAGACGCTCGTCTTTGTCCACTCGCGCAAGGAGACGGCCAAGACGGCCAAGTTTATCCGCGACATGGCCGTCGACCGCGAGACGATCACTCAGTTTGTCAAGCCCGAGGGCGCCGTCCGCGAGATCCTCCTCCAGGCCGCCCAGGACACGTCCGACGCCAACCTCAAGGATCTCCTGCCGTTTGGCTTCGGTATCCACCACGCCGGCATGAGCGCCGTCGACCGGGCCGACGTCGAAGAGCTGTTTGCCAACGGCCACCTCCAGGTGCTCGTCTGCACGGCGACGCTCGCCTGGGGTGTCAACCTCCCCGCCCACACGGCCATCATCAAGGGCACGCAGGTCTACTCGCCCGACAAGGGCCGCTGGATCGAGCTCTCGCCCCAGGACGTCCTCCAAATGCTCGGCCGCGCCGGTCGCCCGCGCTTCGACACGTACGGCGAGGGCATCATCATCACCAACGCCTCGGAGCTGCCGTACTACGCGTCGCTCATGAACCAGCAGCTGCCGATTGAGTCGCAGTTTGTCTCGCGCCTCGTCGACAACCTCAACGCCGAGATCGTCCTCGGCAACGTCCGCAACCGGGACGAGGCCGTCCAGTGGCTCGGCTACACCTACCTGTGCGTCGCCCGGCTTCGCCCATTTGTCGCCCGCCCTCGTCCCTCGCTGACCCCTTTTTGATCTTTCCCTCGCCGCTGCAGCTACGTTCGTATGCTCAAGGAGCCCACGCTCTACGGCGTCGGCGCTGACTACCAGGACGGCGATGCGACGCTCGAGCAAAAGGTGCGCAGGCTGGACTCTCGCTCACACGCCTCTATCGTCCTTAGTCGACTGACCTGGACCTGCATTCTTCTCACCCGCCCCGCCTAGCGCGCCGACATCATCCACACGGCGGCCGTCATGCTCGAGAAGGGCAACCTCGTCAAGTATGACCGCAAGTCGGGCGTCTTTACCTCGACCGAGCTCGGCAAGATTGCGTCGCACTACTACGTCACCTACGCCTCGATGACCATCTACAACCAGCACCTGCGGCCGACGATGGGCATGCTCGAGCTCTTCCGGGTCTTTGCCCTCTCGCACGAGTTCCGGCTCATCCCCGTCCGGCAGGAGGAGAAGCTCGAGCTCCAGAAGCTGCTCGAGCGGGTACCGATCCCCGTCAAGGAGGGTGTCGACGAGCCGACGGCCAAGACCAACGTCCTCCTCCAGGCCTACATCTCGGGCCTCAAGCTCGACGGCTACGCCCTCCTGTCCGACATGGTCTACGTGCAGCAGTCGGCCGGCCGGATCCTGCGCGCCATCTTTGAGATTTGCCTCCGGCGCAACTGGGCCGTGCCGACCAAGGCGGCACTCGACATGTGCAAGATGGCCGAGCGCCGGATGTGGGGCGCCATGACGCCGCTCCGGCAGTTCAAGGGCGTTCCGGCCGAGATCATCCGCCGGGCCGAGCGCAAGGAGTTCCCCTGGCACCGGTACTTTGACCTGTCGCCCCCGGAGCTCGGCGAGCTCATCGGCGTCCAGAAGATCGGCAACCGCAACGTCGGCACGCTCGTCCACCGGCTCGTCCACTGCTTCCCGAAGCTCAACCTCGAGGCTCACGTCCTGCCGCTCACGCGGTCGCTCCTGAAGATCGACCTGACGATCACGCCCGACTTCCAGTGGGACGAGGGCTTCCACGGCCACTCGCAGCTCTTCCACGTCACCGTCGAGGACGTCGACGGCGAGATCATCCTCGTCCGCGACCAGTTCCTGCTCCGCCGGCAGTACGTCACCGCCGACGAGGACAAGAGCGAGCACCACATGACGCTCACGGTCCCGATCCACGACCCGCTGCCGCCCAACTACTTTATCAACTTTACGTCGGACCGCTGGCTGCACGCCGAGACCAAGCTCGCCGTCTCGTTCAAGCACCTGATCCTGCCCGAAAAGTTCCCGCCGCACACGCCGCTGCTCGACCTCCAGCCGCTGCCGACGGCGGCGCTCCACAACGCCGAGTTTGAGCGGCTGTACGCCCACGTGCCGGCGTTCAACAAGATCCAGACCCAGGTCTTCCAGGCGCTCTACACGACCGACGACAACGTCTTTGTCGGCGCCCCGACCGGCAGCGGCAAGACGTTCTGCGCCGAGTTTGCCCTACTCCGGCTCTGGGCCAAGGCGACGCCCAAGAAGGCCGTCTGCGTCGAGCCCTACCCGGAGATGGTCGACCTCCGCGTCGCCGAATGGTCGGCCAAGTTTGCCGAGGTCCAGGGCGGCAAGAAGGTGGTCGCGCTCACGGGCGAGCAGGCGGCCGACCTCCGGATCCTCGCCCGGGCCGATGTCGTCGTCTGCACGCCCGCCCAGTGGGACAACCTCTCGCGCCGGTGGAAGCTGACGATCCGCAAGGCCGTCACCGAGATTGGCCTCCTCATCGCCGACGAGGTCCAGCTGCTCGGCAGCGGCGCGGTCGGCCCGGCCTACGAGGTCCTCGTCTCGCGCACGCGCTTTGTCGCCTCGCAGACCGGCAACGAGACGCGCATCGTCGCCTGTGGTGTCTCGCTCGCCAACGCGCGCGACCTCGGCGACTGGATTGGCGCCTCGGCGCAGAACGTCTTTAACTTTGCGCCGAGCACGCGGCCGCTGCCGATGGACATCCACCTCCAGAGCTACGACACGCCGCACTTCCCGTCGCTCATGCTCGGCATGGCCAAGCCGGCCTACCTCGCCGTCAACGACTGGGCCAGCAAGAAGCCGGTCATTGCCTTTGTGCCTTCGCGCAAGCAGTGCAAGCTGACGGCCAACGACATCCTTACGTACTGCCTTGCCAACGAGGAGGGCAAGCGCTTCCTCAACATTGAGGAGGAGGACCTCCAGCCCCACCTCGACCGGCTCTCGGACGCCGGCCTCAAGGAGACGCTCGCGTACGGCATCGGCTACTACCACGAGGCCCTCTCCAAGTCGGACAAGCGCATCGTCGAGCGCCTGTTTGAGTCTGGCGCGATCCAGGTCCTCGTCGCGAGCAAGGTGCGCGCCCTCCGGTGTGCCGGACCGGCTGGCGCCGTTGCCTTCAACTGACATCTCTCTTCGCCCCTCCTCCTCGACACAGGACACCGCATGGGGCATCCCGCTGACGGCCTACATGGTCATCATCATGTCGGTCCAGACGTACAACGGCCGCGACCACCGCTACGTCGACTACCCGGTGGCCGACCTGCTCCAGATGATGGGCCGCGCCTGCCGGCCGGCCAAGGACGCGAGCAGCCGCTGCGTGCTCATGGTCCAGCAGACGCGCAAGGAGTTCTACAAGAAGTTCCTGAGCGAAGCCCTCCCGATCGAGTCGCAGCTGCCGGCGATGCTGCACGACCACTTCAACGCCGAGATCGTCGCCAAGACGATTGAGAACAAGCAGGAGGCCGTCGACTGGTGCACGTGGACGTGGTTCTACCGCCGGCTGTCGCAGAGTGCGTTCTCTGGCCCTACTTCTTCCTGCGCCTGCCCGACTGACCCCTCGTCTCCCCATGCGCAGACCCCGTCTACTACAACATGCAGGGCACGTCGCACCGGCATCTGTCGGACCACCTGTCCGAGCTCGTCGAGGAGACGCTCAACTCGCTCGTCGCCTCCAAGTGCATCGCGATCGAGGACGAGATGGACGTCTCGCCGCTCAATCTCGGCATGATTGCCGCCTGTGCGTCCGACCCGAGGGCCAAGCTTCGCTTTGCGCGCCACTGCTGACCCTTCCTCTGTCCCCCTTTTCGTGCTCACCAGACTACTACATCTCGAACGTGACGGTCGAGATCTTCAGCATGTCGCTGAGCGAGCGGACCAAGCTCAAGGGCCTGCTCGAGATTGTCTCGTCGGCGTCCGAGTTTGAGGACGTCCCGATCCGGCACCACGAGGACCTCGTCCTCCGGCGCATCTACGACCGGTGCCCGGTCAAGCTCGAGCAGCAGGACTACGAGTCGCCGCACTTCAAGGTCTTTGTCCTCCTCCAGGCCCACTTCTCGCGCATGGTGCTCCCGGCCGACCTCGCGTCGGACCAGACGGCGATCCTGAACAAGGTCATCAGCCTGCTCTCGGCCTGCGTCGACGTCATGTCGTCCAACGCCTACCTCTCGGCCCTCGGCGCGATGGACCTCTCGCAGATGTGCATCCAGGCCATGTGGGAGACCGACTCACCGCTCAAGCAGATCCCCCACTTTGACCAGGCGACGATCGCCCGCTGCAAGCAGGCCAACGTCGAGTCGGTCTACGACATTACCGAGCTTGAGGACGACCAGCGCAACGACCTGCTCCGGTTGGACCAGCGCCAGATGTGCGTCCCCGCCGCTTGGCCTCATCTTGCCAGCGCCCTCCAGTTTACGAAGCTCACTCGCTTCCCTCCCTCCCAGGCGCGACGTCGCCAAGTTTGTCAACGCCTACCCATCGATCGAGGTCTCGTACTCGATCGACGAGGCCGACTACAACGCTTCGACGCCGATCACCGTCCGCGTCACGCTCGACCGCGAGGCCGACGAGGACGAGGACGAGGCCGACCAGTCGGTCATCGCGCCCTTCTACCCGGGCAAGAAGCTGCCCAACTTCTGGCTCATCCTCGCGACCGGCAAGACGCTCCAGGGCATCAAGAAGGTGACGGTCCAGCGCGAGCTCAAGGTCAAGCTCGACGTCACACTGCCGGCCGGCGACCACGAGATGAAGCTCTACCTGATGTGCGTCTCGCCCCTGACCGAAAGCCCGCTTCCGTCGCTCGCCGAGGCATTGACTCCCGCTCCTTCCTGCCCGATCCTCCTCCTCCAGCTGCGACTCGTATCTCGGAGCGGACCAGACGTTTGATCTGCCAAAGATCTCGGTCGCCGAGGGCGAGGACTCGGACGAGGACGACTCGGACGAGGACGAGGACATGGAGTGATGTGGCGCGAAGGTTTTGCGCGGTGGCGGCAGAGGAGGCGGAATGGGTTTGCTCTCCCAACCCAAGAGCTTGTAGAACGATATCCCTCATGTGCTTGTTTCCCTTTCTCACTCCACCGTTCTGCCGAGTGAAAGGACAGCTGCGTCGCGGCGTGTCGTCAGGTGGTCATGGATCGAGATGCGGCGTACGCGTCGACCCGTCCTCAGGAGCAGCTGCCGCCGCGGCGAGGGGCGCGCGGACGAGCTCCAGGGGAACCAGAGGAGCAGGCGATGCGCCTTCTGAACACAGCGTGCCCATTCGCGAGGCAGCGAGGCTGCTGTTCGCCAGCGGATCCGAAGTCGGCCTGGGACATCGGGGCAGGCAACGACGAAAAGCGGTGCGACAGGCGCCTTGCGTTCCAACGACCGCTTGTTGAAGGCGCAGCGTCCCTCGGGACCGCGTTCGAGAGACGGTCTCGTTCAAGAGCCCGATGAGTCGGTGCGTCTGTTGACCCGGAGCGGCCGCTCATCTTCAGACGGCCTCCATTCGCTGCCTCTTGGCCGGCACGATCGTCCGACCGACCTCCTGCAGCGCGTCGACATAACGCTCGTCGGTCGGCGCCGAGAGTGTGCTGACGAAGGAGCCGGTTCGGATCGACTGGATCGTCCGATAGAACCGAGGCGGGCCGTCGGCCTCCTCGTCGGCCCGACGCGACGCCTTGGACGGTGACGAGCGGGACGTCAAGTGCGACGACGGCGCCTCGGCCGGAGCCTTGGCTCGCGTCCGCGTCGATTGCGCCTTGAGCAGGCGGTTGACGGTCTCGATCTGGCGCGTGGGTCCGACGCGAAGATCAGCGAATGCCAAGGCTACGACGGCTCGACGCCCGGCCGCACCTTGTCGTCCTCGAGCTTCTTCTCGTTCTGATTCTTGCGTCGGCGGGCCGTCTCGGCCTTCCGAGCTTCCTTCTCGGCCTGCGTCCGTTCGATCGCCTTGGACTCTGCGGGTAGCGCGAGGCGAGTTTGACCGTCAGTCCTGAGCGCAAGGCTGAAAGCCCTTGTCTTATAAGGATTCGAGACGCACCCTCGGGCAGCATCATGAGCGGTTCGGCAAACGAGTCGGTGTAGGCCGCGCGCTGCCGGGCCGTCAACTTGGTCAGGTCTGGCGGGCCACCTGCGCCCCGCGACGGCACCTTCTCGGCATCGTCGTCCGACGAGCCGAAGGGGTTCTCTTCCCCGTCGCCGAGCTCGTCTTCGAGCTCGTCGGCCGGACCCGAGGCGTCGAGCTCGTCGTCGTCGTCCTCATCGTCCTCGTCGTCGTCATCGTCCTCCTCGTCAGTGGAGGCATCCTCGGACTCGAGGTCGTCCTCCTCGTCTAGCAAGGATAAAGGATCGTCAGCGTCCAGCGCGGAGCTCTCGTGCACAGATGGGTAACGCACCCTCTGCTGCCGCGGGAGGCGGCGGCGGCGGCGGTGGTGGTGGTGGTGCAGCGGCCTTGCTTTTGCCCTTCGGCACCGTCTTACCCTTGGCAGCGGCCGGTACGGATGGAGCCGGAGCTGGCGGCGGTGTTGCTGACGCCGACGACCCGCCGTCGGCCGGCTTCTTCTTCATGTTGAACTTGAGCTTGAGCTTCTGCGGCTGCTCGGTCGCTACAGCTCCGGCCGAGGCGCCCACCTTGGCCGCCGCCGGGGCAGCAGCTGCCTTGCTGCTTCCGGTTACCGCCTTGGTCGCTGCTCCCGCTCCCGCCACCGTAGCCTTAATGGCTGGCACCTTGGAGGTCGAAGCCGCAGCGGAAGCTGAGCCTCGCCCGCCCGCCGAAGGGGCGGCAGCTGCTGTTGCGCCGCCCTTGGCCTTGGGTGCCGAAGGCCGCGCCGTCGTGCCGACCTCACGCTTCGGCTTCTTGGCCTGCTTACGCTCCTCCTCTTCGGCCGCGAACGAGGTCGAGCCGTCGCCGTCGTCATCGACGTCGCTGCCCTCGTCCGAAGAGGTGAAGAAGGGGCTCTGGCCGGCGGTCGAGGCCGCCCTCGACGAAGTCGGCGGCTTGCGCGGCGAGGAGGACGCGAGCTCGTCGAGCATCTCGCCGTCTGGAGAGCGGAGGGCCGTAGGAGCTCAGCAGGTCAGCTAGGGACTCGTCGATCGACTCGGTCCGGACTAGCGACGGGCGACGCACCATCCAGGTCGGGCTCGCTCAGCTGCAAGAGAGGAGGAAGCCAGCTCGGATGTCAGCCCGGTCGGTACGCCGGAAGCGCGGTGATGGAGAAGCGGGTCGGGACGGACCATCGAGCCATCGTCGTTCTCGCTCGACTCTTCGCTGACGACGCGTGAAGCCTTGTTTGAGAGGCGAGCCATCGGCTAGATTGTAGCTGCTTTAGTCTGCGAGCTGGGACAAGTGATGGGGAGAGCCGCGGCGGTTGTAGGTAGGCTGGGCTCGGGGGTGGTGGCCGCGACGACTCGAGCCTCGCGGCACCGGCGGCGGCGGGACGAGCGGCGTCGTGCGTACTCCTGCGGCCGGTGCACGGTACGTCCGCCGCTACGCAGACAGAGCGATCGCAGATACAGGAGGCGTGAAAGGGGTCGTCATGAAGAATCATCGTTAAGTGAAGGATGGTCGCGACCTGGTCGGTCGTCCCGGAGGCGTGCCTGGCAGCCCACCCGCAAGCTCTACTCCTCTAGCTCGTCGGCCTCGCGGATCTCGCGCTCGATGCGCTCACGCTCGGCCTGCCGCATACGCAGCAGGGTGGCATTCTCGTAGTCGGCCGTGCTGGTCGAGCTCGGGGCCGAGCCAAAGGAAGGGAGCGAGGCGGCCGCCGGGTCGAAGGAGAAGGAAGGGGCGGACGGAGCCGTGTTTGACGGCGCCGGCGGCGGCCGCGGTGCAGAGGGTCCGCTAGGTGCTGCAGACCCTGTGGCCGGCGGTGGCGGTGGCGGTGCTGCTGTTGAGGTGCTCTGTGAGCCGAGCCGGGCAACCCACTCGGGTTCCTCGCCGGCGGCCCATTTGGCCTTGACGCCGCCCTTCGAGTTGAGCCCCCGGGCGAGCCGGCAGTCTTCGACGAGCGCCCAGCAGCCGGCGAGGTTGTCGGGCGTAAACTCGAGAACGGCCGAGACGACCTCCTTGGCCTTGCCCTTCTTGACCGACTTGGTCGACGTTGTCGGCGCGCGGAGCAGCGAGTGGGCGATCTGGCCGTACGTCGGCCGGAGGTGGGCCTCGAGCGTCGCCGAGGACGTCGTCACGCTCGCAAACTCGGGCAGCGGAAGGCTCAGGCGCAGCGTCCGGTCGGCAGCGCCAACCTCCTTGCTGCTGCTCCCAGCACTAGCGGCGCCCTCCTTGGCCGCCTCGCGCGCCCGAGCTCGCGAGTTGAGACTCTCGCGCTCGGCCCGCTTGAGCTCCATCCGGGCAAACTCGTCGGCCGCGAGCTTGGCCGCCTGCGCCGCCTCGCGCAGCTGCCGGCCCTCGGACTGGACGGCCGACTCGGCCGCCTTGAAGTGGACATTCTTGGCCGCGTCCTCGCGAGACTTCTTGAAGGCCTCCTCTCGGGCGACGAGGTCCTGTAGGGAGAGCTCGGTCAGCCAGGGCGTTGCGGGAGGGGGGGAGGGATGGGGGGAAGAAGGGGGGGAGCAAGGGGGGGAAGCAAGGGGGGGGAAGCTGCTGAGGGTACACACCGACACGAGCCCTCGCTTGCGCGAGGCAAAGCCCTCGAGCCGGGCCTCCTTGCGCTGCTTCTCCTCGGCTTTGGCGTCGTACTTGGCCCGCTGCGGGGCGTCGAGCAGGATCGCCTGCGCGACCGACAGGAGGTGGAACTGGTGGGCGGCCGCCGGATTGTCGGGGTTCTGCGAGACGGTGGAGAGTGAGGCTGCCGTCAGCACCAGCCCGGATCAGAGGCACGTCGAGGGGTTAGTCGGGGAGCCCAACGAACCCGGTCCGGGTGGCACTTGAGCGAGACCTTGCGGTAGGCCGACTTGATCTCCTTCTCGGTCGCCGCCGGCGTCAGGCCGAGCGCGGCGTACGGGTCGAGGTTGGCCTCGTCGTCGGTCGCAGACATGGCGGTGGGCGGGAGAAAGGGCAACGCCGGTCTTCTGGTCAGGCTCCTGTAGGCGCTGAGAGACGAGGGGCTTCAGGCCGGGGGGGGGGGGGGGGAA
>Ga0308160_10004907_pt1 | contig 14086 bp, 12 predicted proteins | sample PhyFR1_FD_201036 | JGI IMG/M metagenome (GOLD analysis project Ga0308160, IMG submission 201036) | Phyllosphere microbial communities from UC Gill Tract Community Farm, Albany, California, United States - DLSLF.R1 | ecosystem: Host-associated > Plants > Phyllosphere > Unclassified | place: USA...
GTGATGCCCACCGAGGTAGGTGTCATGCAGTGTAACGAGCTAACGAGTAGAACGATATGTCTGGAACCCCATCGGATTCGCACGAAGCAGCTCCCATACCCGCGGACATTCACTCTCTCACTCAGCAGCCATTTGGCGAGACTGAGCGTCTGGCTGGATCGGACGACCTCGGCGACGTACCCAACCTCGACCTCAACGAGAAAGCAGAAGCTGGCCAGCAGAACCGGAGCGACGATAACGACAATCACTCCAAGACCGCTCATACATCAGTGTTTGGCTCGGCTGCTTCTTTACTCCCATCGATACCATTCATGTCATCTCGAGCCTCTGCGTCGACCGAAGCTGCGGACGGGACGGTAACGGACAATGTCGAAGCTCGCCATCGCCGTCACAAGTCTCAGCCGCCAGCCATATCAGACCCATCTTCGTCCACGACCTCGGTGAAGACAGAAGAGTCGATAGTCAAGGATCTGCCTGCTTTTTCGCCCGATCTACGGTCTACTCAGCTGTCGGTGAATCGCGCGGAGCCGCAGATCGTTGCACGGGACGATGTGGTGCTCGACATGTCTGGGTACCATAGTGAAGGCCGGTCTGGGAGCGCCTCGGATGGTCGATCTAGTTTTGAGGTACGCACCTCTGTGCTCGATACCTTTGCTCGAGATCTTCTCGCGGCCATTCCCAACGAAAAACGGCCAATCATGACATTACGCTCTACAGATCCCAACCTCTTGAATACCAACATCAGTCTGGAACCCGAGGAGGCGATTGACGATTCGTCCGACGACGACGAAGAGCCGGAATCCCGTAGATTAGATAGAGCCAAGTCGGAACCGCCAATCGATCCACCCAATCCAGTATCGCCTACCCTCGACCCCACCAAAGCCGCAATGGCAATGGACTATGCTTGGGATTGGGGGAGAGTTCCGCCCGAGGGTCACCGGGAACAGACTCACCATGTACCCGAGCGTCGAGAGAGTATGCCGCCTATCGAAAGTGATCCTACGAATGCGCCATCGGCCCGTCTTCGAAATGTGGAAGAGAACCCGTACTTGTTCGTGTTTGACTCTGAAGGCCGATCGCATACTTTCGAGTTGTCCCTGTCGGAAACTTCTGTCGGCGACAACGAAGGCAGATCCGAATCCACCCGACAGTCTACCTTTTTGGACCATCGAATTACCTTTCAGAAATTCATTGAGAGTCCTCAAATAGTAGACGATCCCAGGCTGGTCGTGCGCTACAGCTTGCAGTAAGTTGTAGCTTCACTTCACTTGGCTGATGGCAGGTATTCCACTTGGACAAATAACTACCGTCTACTCCACGCTCTGTCCATGTATCGAAGATCACTTACGCCTCCCACACAGGGCAACGAGCTTCTACCGTCTCTGGACGAGCTGGGCGTTGATGCACCTCGTAATACAGGCTATGCCTGGTCACGATGGTGGAGACGATCTCAAGCCACAGCGCCCAACTCTGCTCCTTCAGCTCCACCGCTGCCGCCAGCTCCGTCCTTGCCTGAACCCGCACCCGCACCCGCACCTGCAAATAGTCGGTATGCTAAGACGCTGCGCCTTTCGTCTGATCAACTGGTAAGTGCATGCTGGGACCCGCTGACTCGCAGAAACAATTAGATCTCAAAGCGGGGCCAAATACTGTTCAATTCTCCGTTACCTCGTCTTACACGGGCTTCTCAGTCTGCTCTGCCCGTATATTTCTTTGGGAGGAAACGGATCAGATAGTCATTTCAGACATCGACGGGACCATCACCAAGTAGGTCGGCTAGTGTCGGCTGAAAACTTCGCTAATGCTAGGTCCGATGCACTCGGTCACGTCTACGCGGCGATTGGTCGTGATTGGACACATCTTGGCATAGCCAAGCTCTATACGGACATCGCCAACAACGGATACAGGATGCTATATCTGACCTCTCGCGCCATCGGTCAAGCGGATTCTACTCGAGGCTACCTGAAAAGCATCGTCCAGGGCAACTATCGCCTTCCCGAGGGGCCTGTCATCATGTCTCCGGATCGGTTAATGGCCAGTCTACATAGGTACGCCTCATCCAGGAGGTACGATCGCTGATTGCAGAGAGGTCATCATGAGAAAGCCCGAATTGTTCAAGATGGCATGTTTACGAGACATACTCAGGTTGTTCCCAAGCGGAACCCAAGAGGCGTTTTATGCTGGATTCGGCAATCGAATCACGGATGCCATGAGCTACCGTTCCGTCGGTATTCCTGCATCAAAGATTTACACGATCGACTCTACCGGTGTGGTCAAGACTGAGCTACTACAGGCGGCTGGCCACAAAGGCAGCTATATCCAACTCGTGAGTATCGGCATTCAAGCTTAGCTAATCGCAGAATGATCTCGTCAACGAGGTATTCCCCCCCGTCAGCACCAAGTTCAAGCCCGAGTACACCGACTTTAATTATTGGAGGTCCACCATACCTGACGTCGCCCTGCCCGATCTTTCACCGCCATCACCGGCGCTCTCGGCACGATCCGACACCTCGAGTCGCCTGAGTGTACTGGGCAAATTTACGGGTTTGGGTAGGCGGTCGTCGCAACAACCTCTCTTGCCAACTTCTGAACCCTCCTCTCGCCCGAGCAGTCCTCTGGTCGGACCTTCTTACACTTCGGATGATCTTGACGATCCCGACAGCCGCCATAGCAGTATGCCAGGTTCGTTCGAGGAGGATGCCGGGACTCATTTCCCGGCGAACTTCAGCTCAAATCGAGACGAGGAGCAAGGACAGGACGAGGGGCAGGATTACGATTACGACAATGAAGAAGATAATTTTGATGATGATTTGCTCGCCACGGGCGAGATGCGTAATGTACCTTTTTAGCTTGAGGACTATGTATCACTGTCGAAGAGGGCCTATTATCATGTCGCTTTCTCGATGTTGAGCTCTCTAGGTCAAGGACCGCGTGCAGGGTCGACTCCTCGATTGCGGTGAATTGCGATATTCTCATCATAATGTCAAGATGAAATCAGAGTGGCCATGATATACAGCTTTCACTTGCATCTCTAGAATGAAAGGTCATTTAACTGTCTAGAGGACCGTCTCCTAGATCTGGACCGACTTTCACTCCTGCCACAGCGTAGCTGTACGGATCAGCGGAATATCACCAGTCTGTAATCAGGGCTACTGACGAGAAAAACAGGATCTTCATAGCCAACGCCATGACGGCGTGCAGGCCCACGACACCGAGAATCAGCAACCGGCTCAGTTTGTTATCCGCCTATTCATCAGAAGGGTCTGCAGACCGTCAACTTACAGATTGAAGAACGGGATATATATTTTGAACCCTGTGCATTAGCCAGCAATCAATATAGCATGACTCACAGGAAGAATCCGGAGCTTGCCGCCCCTCCAGCTACCAATACCCAACGTAGAATCCCGACAGGAATCAGACAAAGGAAACTGATGGGTACGAATACGCCCATCGCGTAGCCATATGTTCCAAGCGCTTCGGCAACGCTCCAATCACCTATACCTAGCCATTTGGTAGCGCCCCATAACAATGCGGGGACAAGTAGGCCATATACGTACACCACGGAGAGCGCTGTCGACAGTAAAGGTAGGTTGGTGGTAATGTGCTGGTCGGGATCGGACAAGTATTGTGTTATCGACGAAGTGAGAGTCGAGGTGGTGTACAAGACGAGGACGAGTGTCGTCAATGTCCAGAAAGGACCTAGGTCTTAGCTATCACCCAGTCTGCCATTCCCGGAGGACTCACCATATAAATCAATAGACCCGTTGCACGCTTCTGCGATAAAGTTTGGTCGTGGGAGCATCGACAGACCGACTCGTTTGAGTACCGTATTGGTGTCGACATCAAAGTAGCTCTGATAGTAGGCAATGTTGAAAGGGCTGAACGGCACGATGGTTGTCTCTGAATGTCCTTGAGCGCCGGACGATGTCGGTCCGGATGAGCCTTCTGAGCCTAGAAATGCTGCTAAGTCAGTCTCAATCCTTTATATCAGGAGGAATCTTCTTCCAGCTCGCCACATCATTACAGAGGCTACTGACAGGTGGAGGAGGGTACAAAGGGCGAAACGTACTCTTGAACTGTAGACCCTCATTCCGACCGCTTATGTCCCCGGGCTACTGCATTAGTTTTCCAAAGCTATGAATTTGCCTACCTCGTCGTCTACGTCGACGATAGCATAACCCCCTTGAGACATGGTAGTGTATGAATATATAGAGAATGATTGCTGGGTGGGTGGGGTCCAGCTTGACTTGACTATCTCTGTGTTTAGCCGTTTAGCCGTTTCCGTCGCTTAGTAGTGTATGACTCATCCTTGCTCTCTAATCTGCATATCTTCATGGACAAGCCTAAATCGTCAGCTTTCGCTAGAGGCGATGGGGAGGTGCATATAGTTCCCATGTCGGTCATTCAGAGGCCACTGCCCTCTGAGTTGGACGAGGAGAAAGTAAAAGCATTTATGCAAGAGATGAAGGTACGGCAAGCAGAGATGAGCTCGTAGCTAATTTCAGAATGGTGACGTGTTCACGCCCGTGGAGATCATCAAGGTCCGGTCAGCTTTGAAGAGCGACCCCGACGGACCTGTGCACAACTTTTACATGCAATTGGGAGGTTGTCACCGCTTCGAGGCCTCAAAACGATTAGGACTGGAGAGTATTAGAGCACGCATCATCGAGGCGCCTGCCAGCCAGATGAGGATATATCTCGGAGCGGGAAGTCCCTTCTGATCAATTGTGCATATGGGAGTGATGTGGGTAGTACATGTATGTTGTAAAGTACAGATGATGATCAAACATTTAAACGAGTCTTTCTGTTGCCGGTTGTTGATGTAGGGGTAGATGGGTTGAGCTTGACTCTGACCGTGTTGGTTCTGGGGTGTTGGGGAATGGGATAGTGGGTTCGACAGTCCCACGCCGCGTTTGTCGTTCCAGTCTGAGTCTTTCTATCTCCTTTTGCAATTCGCCCGTGGTCTTGGGCGGCTTATGCGTACTCTCATAGGGGGGCCAGATGACCGCTCCGTACTGTAGATGATCAGCGCCGTCTGTGAATACCTTGAGAAGTTTGACGTACAGGTTTGACATATGTATCGTACCTGCGGTGTCAGTGGTCCTGATATAATCGAGCTGCTATCTGAGCTCACCATTCTGGATCACCGAATTTCAACATGGCGAGGATCGGGAAGAAAACGTAACACCCGAATTTGAAGACCTCGACTTGTACAATCAGCCATGACATATTTTTGCACTTGCACCTAGCTTACGATTTGGTCCAGCCATTGTGAAGAGTTTTGTATAATGATATGATTGATTGAGACCTCGCACCATACATCGAGAGGTGACTCTGATGTACCGACATTTTGCTTCCGTCCCTTGATCATTAGACTCTACCTTACTTTATACCCATTACCTTAGCACACACTCTACCTCAATCAAACACGATGGACGAAGCAACAAATTCAACTATAACAGAGCCTCTGGACTTAGTCCGTTTATGTCTCGGAGAGTAGGTCCAGTTTGCATAGCAATGCTGGAGCATTTGGCTGATCCATCAGGCGAGTCTTTGTCAAGCTAAGGGGAGATAGGACTATCGCTGGACAGCTTCATGTGAGTGGCTAGTCCGCGTTTACAGATACCTCCAAGTATATCACACTAACTCTCAGGCTTATGACGCCCACATGAACCTGGTGCTTGGAGGAGCAGAAGAGACGATACACACCGTAGACGTTAGTGAGGATGGACAGCCCCAACCACCAAGGGTACGCGACTATCTCCGAGTGATTGGCACTGATCGTCTGCAGATTGAGAAGAGGAACATGGAGATGCTATTTGTGCGAGGAGATAGCGTGATCCTAGTAAATCCAACATCACTCACTTTCCGTTTTAGTGCTGACATACAGATATCACCCACACAACAGTAATTTAGAATCGGAAAAAGCTCTTCTTCCCATAACTCAGTGAATTTAATGTATATCATGACACCTGCTACTTTGACGCCCGTCTCCCTTGCTGCTACCCAGACCACGGCGATAACAATATGGCATGGGATCATGGAAGTTAGTACGGATAAACCGGATAAATATAAACCGTGGCGGAGAATTAACGAATTCAAGGAAGAGAAAAAGGAAACTCGTTCTCACACTCTTGTTATCTACACCTTACAACCCTCTCTACCCCTATAGCCATGAGTCTCCAGCACCTGGGTAAAGCTTGTCCCTTTCCGAGTCCCTCATCTTCTGACTTTCAGCTCGGTCCTCGAGGCAACTCGTGCGACCTTCATTGGCCGCACGATCTATGCTTTCGACTCAAAGGGTCAACAGCATCTTTCAAGAACGCGTGTCTTTTTCCACTACATCACGTGCCCTCAACACTCCTCCTCCTACTGGTCCTCTGATCCCTCCACCAGCTCCACCTGGTGCGGTCAAGGTCAAGGTAAGCAGCATCCTCTTTCACACCGCCATCGCTAATTCTACAGGTGCCATTCCGTCAGAGGTGGAGGAAGCGAGTCCAGGGCTTTGGTCGATTCACACTCTTTGTCATCTTGGCTGGTACCGGTGCCTTCATCTATGGTGAGTAAACGATTATTCTCCAGGCGCTGATGAGCAGTCACTCAAAAGGAGAACCACCCTGGAGATCAGCTGGATCAAGATCCCTCCAAGCCTACTTTGGTCGTCCTAGGATCGGGTTGGGGAGCAACTTCGTTCTTGAAGAACTTTGACTCTGACGAGTACAATGTCGTCGTCATTTCTCCCCGAAACTACTTCTTGTTCACCCCTCTTCTACCTTCAGTCACTGTCGGAACCCTGGAACCCAGAAGTATCATTCAGCCCACTCGATACATTACCAGGCACAAGAAGAGAAAGGTCGCAGTCTACGAGGCCGAAGCACAGGAGGTTGACCCCACCAAGAAGACTGTTACTTTCCAAGGTATGCCTGTTCTCATTCAATAGCTACATTCGCTAACTTTTAGACCCTACCGACATTCGAGGCGCCGCCGGATCCGTCACCATCCCTTATGACTATCTAGTCTATGCTGTTGGATGTGAGAACCAGACATTCGGTATCGAGGGAGTTCCCAAATACGCTTGCTTCTTGAAGGAGCTCAGCGATGCCGACAAGATCAGGACACGACTACTTGATTGTGAGTTTCCTTATTCGCATGTGCATCAATGCTGACTTTCAGGTGTCGAGACCGCCGCTTTCAAGGATCAGCCCGAGGAGGAGATTGACCGATTGATGCACATGATCGTTGTTGGAGGAGGACCCACCGGTGTCGAGTACGCCGGAGAACTGCACGATTTCTTGATTGTGAGTCGTCTTTTCCTACGCTTTGATAAGTTGTGTGCTGACCATCAGGACGATCTCAAGAAGTGGTACCCCGAAATCGCCGATCGGTTGAGGATTTCGCTCATCGAGGCGCTACCCAATGTCTTGCCCGCTTTCTCCAAGCAGCTCATCAACTACACTGAATCCCAATTCAAGGAGAACAAGATCGATGTCCTCACCCGAACTATGGTCAAGGACGTCAAGGAGCGATCGGTCGTTGTGCAGGATGCCAACAAGGAGATCAGGGAAATTCCTTACGGACTCTTGGTTTGGGCTACCGGAAACACCTCGCGTGACATTACCCGAAACCTCATGGGCAAACTTCCTCAGGCTCAGACCCAGCGTCGGGGTATTGTCGTCGATGACTACTTGTCCATGATCGGTGCCGACGGTATCTACGCTGTTGGAGATTGTACAGCAACTTCATACGCCCCAACCGCCCAGGTCGCCAGTCAGCAGGGAATGTACCTCGCCCAGATGTTTGGCAAGCTCGGACAGAAGGCCAAGTTGGAGAGGCAGCTCGCAGAGCAGAGAGCCGCCGGCGCCGAACCCCAGGAGATCGAGACATCGGCCAAGAAGCTCACTCGACTTGCGAAGCTCACCCCCTTCCACTACTCCCACCAGGTAAGTATCCTGTCAAAACTTAGAATATTCGCTGACTAGCAGGGATCCCTCGCCTACATCGGATCTGAAAAGGCAATTGCCGATCTCCCTCTTCTCAACGGAAACGTCGCTTCCGGAGGTGCTGCTGCCATGTGGTTCTGGCGTTCCGCTTACGTTGTAAGTCCTTAGGATCTGTATCGAATGCGGAGCTGATTGTTAGTCCACCTTGTACTCGGTCCGAAACAGGACTTTGGTATTGACCGATTGGATCAAAGTCAAGCTTTTCGGCCGGTAAGTTCACAAGATATACACATTTGTACATAGGCTGACCATTAGTGACGTATCCCGAGAGTAGATCAGGCCCGCCGGCTTAGTGGTCACTGTTTGCGCTTGATAGACTTGTGCTCTCTGATTGATTATGCATACATAGATGTCGACCAACATTATGATCCACCCTTTGTCGCTGACAAGACCTTCTCAGCCTCCGTCACCTGGGAGCGTATCACGCCTTCTGCCAAGTCCAGCCGGTCCACATCACGGACGGCGACAGTCGGTTTACGCCAGCGTCGCGCCCAAACTTGAAAGACTGGGCCCGGAGACTCTGTTGTGGATGGGAGGTAGCGAGAGTCCATGAGCGACGCGTATACCATCGCCAAGGACGCATTGACGGGCGCGCCGGGGTGCCAGGTTGAGCCTAGAACGTACTTGCACTAACGGCTTCAGCTGATTCTCTGATTTGGGAACTCACGATAACGAATGCTAACCAGTAGCCCCATCGCATGATGGCAATATATACGGCCAATCCTGCCCCCTCGGCTCGGAAGCCTTCGTCCATGACGTTCGTCTGGACAGCACCTGGGTCTACGTTGAGACATCGAACAGCTGGAACAGGACTGGTCGATTCTGATTTGGGGTTACCGTACTCGCGGTCGAAATGCGACATCATCAGAGTAGCCAGATATTTGCTAGCGGCGTACGTTCGTGGGGCCTGGACGAGTTGTGGGTCGGCCAAGATGTCGTCGTTGAGGGCAGAGAAAGCTGCAGTACGAGATGAAGTATGAATGATGCGAGGAGCGAATTGAAGCGTCGAAGGAGACTGTTGGAGTAGATTGACCAGTTCCTTTGCCTAGACTCGTTAGCATATTCACATGAAATGATTGACAAGACTCACCAACACATACGTAGACAAGACATTCGTCGTCCACACCATGCCCGACTTGCCATCCTTGGTCAAGACTCCACCAGCTTCTCTCATAAATTTCGGTCTCGTAAACGCCTCAATGGGTCCCTCTGTCAGCAGCTGTTTGGTGAGAGCCCAGTAATCGTTTCCAAGGAGTTGAGCGTGAGCGGCATTGAGGTAGAGCAGCGTGATGTGCGGTAGACTAGCTGTGAGCAAGATGGCGTCGCCACGTATCAACATACGTCTTCTGAAGACGCCGACACAAAGCCAACACCCCGTTATCGCCTCCAAGTGTACTCTGATCACATGTCTGAATCTGGATGTCCAGTTGATCCCACCATCCATCCATCGCGAACAGGCCGTTTTTGGCTCGTTTTTGCAATAGTAGCTCGTGTTCGGCCAAAAGTAGATCGCGGGTTTTGTCGCCTTTCGCCTGGCTCCTGCACACCAAGACTAGGGTCAAGAATGATCCTGCCTTCTTTGGTTGACCTTCTTTGGTTTTGTTGGTTAGAGACTCGATCGAGGGATATAGGCTGGATAACGATGGATGTATAGATGATAGAACTGGCGTTGTTTCGTAGATAGGTTGGCCTGGGGGTAGCGATAAGCAGCGCAGAAGGACTTGGCATATGGCAAAACCCAAGCCGCTTTGACGTCAGCTCAGGTATTGATTCATCTGCATATGCATTGTAACGCACCCATTGGCTCCGGTAACAACAGCAACGACCCTCTCTTGATCAGTAGAGCGGCTCTTGCTGCTACTATTCGATGACGAGGTCATGATTATATATAGTAGATATGAAAGGTTGAAATGGACGTGATTTCTTTTTCTTGGTCATGTTGACGCGTCCAAGTCGTTCCACTCTACACTATACATATACCTTCTACACATCTCCATACATACCACATCCCCTTCTTGACTGCTTGTATCCCATGTCCAGGTGAGTCACCGAATCTCAAGCTGCAAATGCATCTCTGATGTCTTCTTTAGGCGGCGTGAAGCAGCCGAATTAGCACGAGTATTGGCCCTATCAACTCAACAGACCAAAGACATTGCCGAGATATCTCCACATAGCTTATCGTCCGGACACGCAGGAGCGACTCAGGACTCGAGAGACATGGAATTGAAGATGATGCAGCCAATGGGGCAAGCGCCTACAGGACTGTCGGAGGATGAGGTTGCCCTCTTTTCCAGTCGCAGTGCAGAAGGTAAGAGACCATGTTGAAACCCTGCTGACCATGCAGACGAGGCGAATCAATCTCGTATACAGAGTTTCAACCCATCCGAAGCGCTCCATCATTCTTCCGCCCTCGATTCACCCTCACATTATGGTGCTATGCCAGCCCCCTTGGCATATGTGCGTCGAGATTTAGAAATGGCAGTATCCGACAACATGGCCAAAACCCATACGTCTGGGCCGTCATCAGGTCATCTCTCGCCAACTCAGCTCTCGGCGCAGACAGTGCCGGAGCCCGACTTTGCGACAACCTCGAAGAGGCAAAATCAGGATGTCCAGACTATTCAGCAACGTACGCCACTTCGCCCCAAAGCCTCCAATCAAGCTTTTCAACTCTCTTCTTCCCCTATCGAGGCTTCGAGTAGCCTAAAGAAGCCCCGCCATACCATCAGCAAACATATCGATGGGTTGTCTGACTCGGAAGAGATCGAGGTCATCGAAACGGTTCGTCCGACATCCGGATCAAAGCGTCGTCGTCCAGAGATCATCTTGGAATCCAAGTCTGCGTCTCGGGCCCGATCTCGACTCGATTCACCCGATCCACTTGATCTAATACCGAGTGGATCTGCTGATACCTATCCTTCGAATGAACGCCACTCGGCCCAGCCTCGATCGTCTGCTACCGAATCCACTCATGTGGGCACCGAGCGAAAGTCGAGCCGAGTCCAGGCTGCAACAGAGAAGAAGGAACTGGAAAAAGAGGAGAAAAGAAGGCTTAGGCGTGAACGCAAGGCCAGGGAGGAAACAGACCGCATAGCCAAAGGTACTCAGGAGCCCATCGCGAAAAGCAAAAGGCAGAAAAGTGCAACGCCCGCTACTGCAGCGAAACCTATCACGTACTCTGGCAGTTCAACCCGAAGTGCAAAGCCAACGACAGAAGTGGATCGATCTTCAGCGACACCAGCTCCATCAACTAGCCACATTTCACCTGTAGAGTCGAAGTCGAAGCGGCCCGCTCAGCCCCGTGTCGGAAAATCTCGCGCTTCAACCATGGTAACGACACCGTCAGAAGAGGCTGAACCGGCAGAAACCCTCCCTACCTCGCCAGTGAAGATTGCAGAGGCGGATACAATCGACGAGGAGCCCTCACCACCAAAGCTTGCCGCCCAAGAATCACCTTTACCGAACGAATCCCGACAAGGAAGCGACATCTCAAAGTCTAAGCTACATGATGCTCGCTCGCAATCTCCCTTGGCCGACCCTCGTCGCCGGGAGCTTGCTGCCTCTTCATCGTCCAGCAGACAATCACCAGGTCCCGCCGGACCAGATGGGAGGCCGCAGAGACCTGACGGGATAAGGTGGCAAACAAGTAAGTCATATCCTCATACATCAAAGCTGATGGACGTAGGCCGTAATGACTTGTCGAGTGTTCTGGCCAAATTCGGAGGGGCACGACCAACAGGTATGTCGAAACGACATCGTATCGCGCCTTTACATGCCAAGATTGGGCCCCCTGCCAAAGCACTTCCGCCCGTACCACAAAAGCCGGTCAAGAGGAAAAAGGGAGATGAGAGTGATGATGAGGATAGTGAAGAAGGTGGCAGTGAGGACGAGGATGGTTTGCGCAAGCCCAAAAGCAAGGTCAAGGGTATGGACTGGTTCATGGTGGAAGATTAAGAGTGAGTATGATTATGTAATATAGATTAGATCACAATTTGTATACTTGTTGAATGTGTCTGTCTCTCTATCTCGTCGAGTTGTACTATCCACATCATACACATCAAACATCAGCCACAGCCACAGCCATATATGGAGAACGCTCAGCCAGGGCCGGGTCCGAGCACTGCTCGTATCAAATTCACCCTGCCCGCTGGACCGAGACCGCAACCCACGGATAGCGGCAACACAACCGGAAATGCAGAGCAGGCATCATTGGGTTCATCCGGAGCTGTACCTCGACAACCCGTCCGTCGCCGGCAACGGGGCACTGGAGCCTCTCGTGGACGTGGAGGAAGCTCTAGAGGATTCCGTCATAATCCCACGCGTCAATCATCAGTAAGAGCATCGACTAGGATCTCTCAACTCACCGACGCGGATCAGGCGGACCCCAACACTTCTCGCAAGTTGACGCTATCATTCAACAAAAATGGGACTGCGAGACAAGAGTCTGAGGCAGGGAGAAAGACGAGCTTTCTCGGCGAATACGATAGAGATCTGGACGAGAATCCAACGGAACCTTTGGCTTTTGAAGAGCAATTCATTCTGAGAGTGCCCGAGTCGATCGCTGGAAATCTCAGAGAGATGGTCAAAGGCAAGACCAAAGGATTGGATGGAGTCGAGTTCAAGTTTCTAGGTACGTTTCAAATGTGTTTGCAGATGGACTAACGGATAGACACGCGAAGAGCAGCGTTCAAATTCGAGGGAAAGACGTATGCTTCCAAGCTAGTCGATCTGCCAAACATTATCGAGAGTCAGAAGACTTTCGATTCTCGCCATCTGTTCAAGGTTGCAGACATCTCGCAGGTGAGACTCTCTACAATTCGCTGCTCCGCAAGCTAACGCCCTCAGATGCTGGTCGTTGAAGATAGAGTGAACGAAGAGAGTCAGATCAATGCCTCTGCGCTCAATATTGACGATTTCATCTGGCCACATGGCATAACTCCACCGCTCAAGCATGTACGCAAAAGGCGTTTCAGAAAACGGGTGTCGAGAAGGGCTATCGAAGTGGTGGAGGAACAGGTGGAAGAGCTTCTTGGGAAAGACGAAGGAGCCGATGATATCCAGACCGGTGCGTCCTGAGATGCTCTTTGATTCGCTGTGCTGACGCCCAGATCTGATCGACGTCAACCCAGGAGTCGACGTGCCGGACTCCTACTATATCGACTACGATCCAGATGCAATATGGAACACGAACGCCCACGGTGAAGGATCCGAGTTTGGCGGGTCCGAGATGTACGATGATCCTGGATCGGTCATGCCTCAGAGTGATGTCGACGAAAATGGCTTCTACGATGACGGAGCTGGGTCTGAAGGCTTTGATGGAAGCGATGAGGATGTGTATGATGACGATCTCGCTGCTGCGCTTCGACAGGAATTGGCAGACGTCTCTGACGATCACGGTGGTTCAGATGCCGGTGAGGGATCGGGAGATGATGAGGACGAAGAGGGCGTCAGGTCAGGCGACGATGAGGAAGATGAGGAACTGGCCGAGAAGAAGGACAAGATCAAGCAGTTCACGGGAGAGATCAAGATTCTGGAAAGTACAATAGAGAAGAAACGAAACGGCTTCACAGGCGGTAATCCCATCATGGTCAAACGATTCGAGGAAACCATTGCAGGACTTCAAGCCGACGTCAACACCAAGGTCTCTGCTCGGCAAACACTGCTCGCAGAAATCGAGAGCGTTATGCTCGCCAAGGCAAAAGCCGCAAATCCACCGGAACCAGAAGCCCCATCTCCTGTACCAGTACCCACGTTTGATAACTCGAACGCAATTCCGGAAGAAGATGAGGATGACGGTGAAGAGGACGAGGGAGCTACCGGACCAGCAACTCCAACACCTGATCTTCGGCGTAGTGAACCGGATAACGACGAGGATCTATTTGGAGACGATGATGAGGAAAGTTATGATGAGGACGGGGACCATGAAATGCTCAATTCGCCCAGTCTTAACCCAAATGCAGAACCAATACTTCCCGAAGATGGGTCCTCGAGCGAAGCGGAACCCGAATTGGACGAGGAGATGGCGGCTCTCCTGCAAGCGGAGCTGAACGAGATCGACGGACCACCAGAAATCGCGGCAGCCGATG
>Ga0308160_10004909_pt1 | contig 14084 bp, 10 predicted proteins | sample PhyFR1_FD_201036 | JGI IMG/M metagenome (GOLD analysis project Ga0308160, IMG submission 201036) | Phyllosphere microbial communities from UC Gill Tract Community Farm, Albany, California, United States - DLSLF.R1 | ecosystem: Host-associated > Plants > Phyllosphere > Unclassified | place: USA...
GTGGCCGGAAGGCCTGTCGCTGAAGAAGCTGCCGATCGCCGATGCGTCCTGCGTGAGAAGGCTGGGCCTGTTGTGGTACAAGGCCTCGGCCCGGCTGCGGCTGGTCAATGCGCTGCTCGAGCAGGCGCAGCAGGCGGCGCGGCCAGGCGCTGGCGGGCTCAGTTGACGGTGGCGCCGGACGCCTTCACCAGTGCGCCCCACTTGGCACTGTCTGCCTCGATCAGACTGGCGAAGGACTGCGGCGTGCCTGTCATCGGCTCCGCGCCAAGCGCGGCCAGCCTGGCCTTGACGTCGGGCCGCGCCATCACCTGTTCCAGCTGCCGGTTCAGGGTCGCCACCACGTCGGCCGGCGTTTTGGCCGGCGCGGCCAGGCCGAACCAGATCGTCACTTCGTAGCCGGGCAGGCCGGCTTCGGCGATGGTGGGCACATTGGGCAGCGCTTCCGATCGGGCCTTGCCAGTCACGCCTAGCGGCTTGACCTTGCCGCTGGCGATGTACTGCACCTGGTTCGATACGGTGTCGAACATCATCGAGATCTGCCCGCCCAGCAAGTCGGTCAGCGCTTGCGCCGATCCCTTGTAGGGCACATGCGCCAGGTCCACCTTGGCCACCGACTTCAGCAGTTCGCCCGAGATATGGTTGGAGCTGCCGTTGCCTGCCGAGCCGAAGGTCAGCATGCCCGGCTTCTGGCGGGCCAGCGCCAGCAGTTCGGATAGCGAATTGACCTTCAGCGCCGGCGTCACCACCAGCACGTTCTGGGTCGAGGCGACCGGCCCGATCGGCTCGAAGGCCCTGGCCGGGTTGACCTTGAAGTTGCGGTACAGGCTGGGATTGATCGCCATGGTGCCGGTAGTGGCGAAGAACAAGGTGTAGCCGTCCGGCGCGGCGCTGGCGGCGGCTTCGGTGGCGATGGTGCCGCCGGCGCCGCCGCGGTTGTCGACGATGACAGGCTGGCCGAGCGCGCTTGCCAGGTGTTCGCCAACCATGCGCGCCATGGCGTCGGTCGGCCCGCCGGCGGTGAAGGGCACGATCAGCTTGATCGGCTTGTCCGGATAGGCCGCCTGCGCCGCCGGAGCGGCTGCGATCAGCAGCGAGGGAATGAGGGCGGCGAAAAAGCGGCCGATGCGGTTGGATGCGTTCATGCTGGTCTCCTGTTTGTCGGTATGACTGGATTGCTGGTGTTCCCGGCGCGCGGCCTAGCCTCAGCGGCCGCTGAACCTGGCCGGCCTGCGCTCGATGAAGTGGGCGACGCCTTCCCGGAAGTCCTCGCTCTGGATGCTGTCGAACATCTCGCGGTTGGCCAGCGCGACGGCCTCGGCCAGGCTCTGGAACGGCGCTTCCCACAGCTGCTGCTTCATCACCTTCACCGAGCGCGGCGACACGTTCTGCGCCAGGTCGGCGGCATAGTCCAGGACGGTGTCCATCAGCGCGTCGGCCGCGCAGACCCGGTCGACCAGGCCCATCGCCAGCGCCTCGTCGGCGCGCACCTTGCGCGCCGAGTACAGCAGGTCGGCTGCGTTGCCAGGGCCAACCACGCGCGGCAGCAGCCAGGCGATGCCATGCTCGGCGATCAGGCCGCGTTTGGCGAACGCGGTGGAAAACACCGCGGCGTCGCTGGCAAAGCGCATGTCGCTGTACAGCGCGAACACCAGGCCGAGCCCGGCGGCCGCGCCGTTGATGGCGGAAATCACTGGCTTGCCGACCGCCGGCATGTAGCTGTAGCGCGACTGGTAGTCCGGCCGCCGGTTCATGTCATGCGGCCGCATCCACTGCGCGGCGCGGATGTCGCCGGGCGGCAGCACCTCCAGCTCGTCGATGTCCATGCCGGCACAGAAGGCCCGGCCCTGGCCGGTCAGCACGATCACCCTGACGGCGTCGTCCCGGTCCAGGGCCTCGAAGGCCGCGCGCAGCTCGGCTTCCATCACTTTGGTCAGTGCGTTCATCCGTTCCGGGCGGGCAAAGCTGACGATGGCGATCGCGTCGTCGGGGCCGGCGCGGCGCAGGCTCAGTTGTTCGTAGTGCATGGTGTCTCCTTTTCCTGTTTGGGTCGTCATGCCGCCGCCTGCGGCATCTGGATGGCGCGCGGCTCAAGGAATTCCTCGATGCCGTAGCGGCCGCCTTCCCGGCCCATGCCCGAGAGGCCGAAGCCGCCGAACGGCGCGCGCGGGTTGAACGGCGCGCCGTTGATATCGACCTGGCCGGCGCGCAGGCGGCGCGCCAGCCGCAGGCCGGCATCGTCATCCGCCGCCCAGACCGCCGCCGCCAGGCCGTAGCCGGCGCCATTGGCCTGCGCCAGCGCATCGTCCTCGCCGCCATGGGTCAGCACCGCCAGCACCGGGCCGAACACTTCCTCGCGCGCCAGCGGCGCATCGGGCGCGACCTGGCCGAACACCGTGGGCGCGACGAAATGCCCCGGCCCGGCCGGCGTGGCAGCGCTGCCGCCGGCGATCAGGTCCAGGCCGTCTTCCTCGGCGACGCGGATCATGGCCAGCACGCGCTCGCGCTGGCCGGCCGACACCAGCGGCCCGAGCCGTGTCGCCGGCTGGCCAGGGTCGCCCACGACGAAGCCCGGCACGGCGGCGGCCAGCAGTTCGCGGTAATGGTCGTAGTCTTCATAGGGCACGATCAGGCGGGTGATGGCGCTGCAGGTCTGGCCGCTGTTGAGGAAGCACGACGACAGCGCATGCCGCACCACCCGCTGCGCGTCCGCGCCCGGCAGCGCGATCGATGCCGACTTGCCGCCCAGTTCCAGCGCCACCCGCTTGAGCTGGCCGCCGGCCACGGCGGCGATGCGGCGGCCGACCGCGGTCGAGCCGGTGAAGGACACCATGTGCACGCCCGGATGCCCGACCAGGTCGGCGCCGCTGGCGCCGTCGCCGAAGACGATGTTGACCACGCCCGGCGGCAGCAGCGCCTCATGCACCGCCTCGCCCAGCGCGCGGGCTGCGGCCGGCGCAAGCTCGGAAGGCTTGAGCACCACGGTGCAGCCGGCCATCAGCGCCGCGGCCAGCTTGGCGGTGATCTGGTGCAGCGGATAATTCCAGGGCGTGATCGCGGCCACCACGCCGACCGCTTCCTGCGTCACCAGCGAATGGCCCACCTGCTGCGCGAACGCCAGTTCCTCTCCGATGGCGGCGCTCTGGCGCCAGGCGGCGACCGGCGCCTCTACCTGGATGCGGCGCGCCAGCTTCAGCGGCATGCCGACCTCGCGCGAAATAGCCTGCGCCAGCGCCTCGCCGCGCGCCTCCAGCGCCGCGGCGATGGCGCGCAGGTAGCCGGCCCGGCGCGCTGGCGTGCTGCCTGACCACGCGCCGAAGGCGGCGCGGGCGGCGGCGACCGCCTGGTTGACTTCGCCGCTGCCGGCATGCGCCACCAGGGCCACCGGCTGGCCGGTGGCAGAATCGTCGACCGTGCTGCGGCCCTGGCCGGCGGCAGGCCGCCAGGCGCCGTCGATGTAATGGGAAAGATAGTCGTTCATGTCACTGCTCCTTCAGATTGCCGCGGGCGGCGAGGAAGCGCTCCATCGCCTGCTGCGGCTCGCCGGCCGCATAGCATTCGAGTTGTGCGCGGATGCCTGCCACGCAGGCTTCGTCGAATCCGGCCTGGGTCATGGCCCGGAAGCGCTGCCGCGACAGGCGCACCGCGGTGGCGGGCAGCGCGGCCAGCGCGCGCGAGCGCGCCATCGCCGCTTCCTGCACCTCCCCGACCGGCGCCAGTTCGGTGACAAGGCCGATCTCGTAGGCTCGCTGGCCGCTGATCAGGTCGCCCGACAACGACAGCTGCAGGTTGTGCGTCATGCCAACGTGCAGCGTCATCAGGTAGGAGCCGACGATGCTGGCCAGGCCAGCCTTCACCTCGGGCTGGCCGAGGCGGCCGTCCGGCGCGGCGATGCGCCAGTCGCAGCACAGCGCGATCTGGAAGCCCGCGCCGGCGGCCACGCCGTTGAGCGCGGCCACGCAGGGCTTGTCGAGGTCGCGCACCGCCTGGTACATGGCGCGCTGGGCATTGAGCCAGGGCACGATGCGGCGCCAGTCGACGTCGGCGGCCTCGTCCAGGTCCTGGCCGGCGCAGAAGGCGCGCCCTCCGGCACCGGCGATCAGCACCGCCCGTATGGTGTCGTCGCGGTTGGCCGCGTCCAGCGCCGCGATCAGCTGCGCGCGCAGTGCATGGCTGACCGCGTTCATCCGCTGCGGCCGGTTCAGCGTGATCACCGCCACGCCGTCGCTTGCCTCGGTCAAGACTTCATTCATCGCTGCCTCCTTTATTCAGTTCCACCACGGCGTCCACCGCCACCACGCCTTCGCCGCGCGCGCCCACCATTACCGGGTTCATGTCCACCGACAGCAGCCGGGCGCGCTGGCGGCAGGCGAAGGCGCCCAATGCCGCGGCTGCCCGGGCAAGCGCGGTCAGGTCCAGGGCCGGCCGCTCGCGGTAGCCGTCGAACAGCGGGGCCATGCGCAGGCCGCGCAGCGCCTGTTCGGCCTCTTCGGCGCTGAACGGCGCCAGCAGGGATACCGTATCGCGCCGCAGTTCGACCAGGGTGCCGCCCTCGCCCATCATCACCACCGGCCCGAACACCGGGTCCACCGTCACGCCCAGCATGCATTCATGCACGCCGCGCACCATGGGTGCGACCAGCACGCTGGCCTCGCCGCTGCCCATGGCCCGCAGCGTATCCAGGCAGTCCTGCGCGGCCAGCGCGGCGCCTGCGGCGTCACGCACATGCAGATGCACCAGGCCGTGCTCGCTCTTGTGCGGCAGCGCCGCCGCGCAGCCCTTGACCGCCACTGGCGCCCCGAAAGCGGCGCAGGCATCCGCCGCTTCGCTGGCGCTGGCGCACAGACGGTGCGGCACCACCGGCAGCCCCGCCCGCCGCAGCAGGGCAAGGCTGTCGGCCTCGCCCAGCATGCCGCCGGCCGTGGGCATGCCGTCCGTCGACGGTGCATGCGTCTGTAGGGAAGGCGCGGCTACGGGCGCTTCGGCGTCGGCCGCATACTGGCGCAGCGCCCACACCGCGTCGCTCTCGGTGCGGAACACCGGCAGGCCGTGCGCCGCAAAGACCTGGCGCACCGAGGCCTGCGGCGCGCACACCGCCACCGGCCGGCGCATGCGGCCGACAAAATCGGCGGTGGCGCCGGCCAGCGCCGGCACGTCGTAGCCGGGGCCGGCCACCGGGATGCCGACCAGGAACATGTCGGCCTCTGCATCCCTGCCCAGCGCTTCCAGCACCTTCGGATACATGCCGTTGTCGCCCATCAGCGCGGCGGTGAGGTCGAGCGGATTGGCGGCCGTGGCGAAGCCGGGCAGGATGGCCCGCAGCCGGTCGCAGGTGGCCGCGCCAAGCGCGGCCAGGGGCAGGCCGGCCTGCTCGGCGGCGTCGGCGCACAGCACGCCCACCGCGCCGCTGTGGCTCATGACCACGGTGCGGCCGGCGCCGCATGGCAGGCCCTGCAGATAGAGCGGCGCGGCGCTGACCAGCGCCTGCATGTCGTCGACCCGGCGGATGCCGTGGCGGCGCAGGAAGGCATCCAGCGCGCCGTTGTGGCCCACCATGGCGCCGGTATGGGAAGCAGCGGCCGCTGCGCCCCTGCTGCTGGCGCCGCCCTTCAACAGCAGGATGCTGGCGCCACGGGCGCGCGCCCGCCGCGCCGCCTCTGCCAGCAGCGCCGGCTGCGTGACGGCCTCGGCATACAGCAGGATCAGGCGGATCCCCGGGTCGGCGGCGGCCAGCATGGCCAGCTCGGCCACGCCGAGGTCGGCGTCGTTGCCGGTGGCGCACAGGTAGCGCACGCCCAGGCCCATCTCCCGCAGCAGCGCATAGGGCATCACGCTGGCCGCGCCGCTCTGGCTGATGATGGCGATCGGGCCGTCCTGCGGCGCCACTTCCATGAACATGGTGCTGAAGTTGAGCACCGCGCCGTTGGCGAAATTGGCCACGCCCTGCGCATTCGGCCCGATCAGCCGGGTGCCGCGGGCGCTGGCATAGTCCAGCATTTCCTGTTGCAGCCGCCGGCCCGCCTCGCCGGTTTCGGCGAAGCCGGACGCCATCACCACCACCAGCGCCACGCCCAGGTCGGCGCAATCACGTACCGCCTGCATGGCCAGCTCGCCGGAGACCGCAACGATGGCCGCCTCCGGCACCGAGCCGATGGCCTGCAGCGACGGATAGCAGCGCAGGTTCTGCACCTCGGCGCGGGCCGGGTTAATCGGGTAGATCGCGCCGGCATAGCCGAATCGCGTCATGTAGTGAATAGGCCGGCCGCCCACCTTGTTGGGGTTGTCGGACGCGCCGATCACGGCGACCGAGGCCGGTGCGAAAACCGTGGCGCCGAGCGCCGGCGGCTCGGCCTGCGGGTTGCAAATAACGGACATGAATGGATCTCCTGGGTGACGGCGTTTCGATGAATCCATTCTAGGTAGCTGCGGGGCCTTGCGTAAGAGTAGAATCTGTCAAACCAGATATCACTTTTATGGATGGCTTGAATGGATATACGCAGGCTGCAGACCTTTGCGCTGGTGGCCGGACTGGGTTCGCTGTCGAAGGCGGCCAAGGCAGCCGGCATGGCGCAGTCACTGGTCAGCCGCCAGATTGCCCAACTGGAGCAGGAGTGGGGCGACCGTCTGTTCCAGCGCACCGGGCGCGGCGTTGTGCTGACGGACTTCGGCCGCCATGTGCAGCCGGAAGTGCAGCTGCTGCTGGACCAGGCGGAACGGCTGCAAGGCGCCGTCAGGGACGCGGCCGGCGTGGCCACCGGCACGGTCTACATCGGCCTCTTGCCGTCGATGTCGCGCAGCTTGATCGCGCCGCTGTTCGCGGACATGCGGGCGCGGGCGCCGGCCGTGCGCCTGCGCTTCATCGAGGGTTTCAGCGGACAGCTCGACGAGCAGCTGCTGTCGGGCCGGCTGGACATGGCGGTGATCAACCGCTACGGCCCCTCGCCCGACCGCGGCGAGGACGTGATGGGCCATATCGACACCTGCCTGATCGGCAAGCCCGGCAGCGAGCCGGCAGCGGGCGACGCCATCCCCTTCCGTGCCCTGGCCGGATTGCCGCTGGCCATACCGGGCGCGCCGAACGGCATGCGTTCGGTGCTGGATCAGCATGCGAGGCAGCTCGGCGTGCAGCTCGACGTGGCATTGGAGATCGATACGCTGTCGGCGATGAAGGACGTGGCGCTGTCCGGCGCGGCGCACACCCTGCTGCCGCTAATGGCGGTGCGCGAGGAGGTTGCCGAAGGCCGCCTGACGGCGCAGCGCATCGTCGAGCCGGCGATCCGGCGCACCATTGCGCTGAGCGTCACCCGCCAGCGTCCGTTGTCGCGCGCGGGACGGCTGGCACTGGCGCGGCTGCGGCAGATGGTGCCGCAATATTTGGATTGAGATGCCGATCGAAAGGCTACATCGTGGGCTTGGAAAGTCGCTGTGGACGCCAAAATGGCGGATTCCGCCTAACCCGATCCAGACCTTTATTGACAAACCATGTCAGCCCCTGGGTGACTGCACGAGGCGCGACGCGTAAGGCAAGTGCCGTTTCGAGAGGTGCTCCTGCCGTCCACGATATGCGCCAGTGCCAACCAGCACAGGCGTTCGCCCGCTCGGCTTCTTGCGGCATGCCGGATCGGCACCGTATTGCCGAATTTGCAGCAGGATTTGAGGCGATGGCCGTGGTGGCAAAGGGATAGCCGTGGATCGCGGGCATGATCTCAAGTTGAGGTGCTTCCCCTGCTATCGTGGACTGCCAACCATCATTCAGGCCTTACCCGATGCGACACTCATTGCAAAGGCATACACGGCAACGACGAACACAAGATGCTGGACCCCCGCAACGAATCCCAGCCTGAAGAATTTGCGCGGCAAAAAACTGAAGATTGGCAGCTCGTAAATGTCGTTATCGATTGAGATATCCGCGTACTTGAGTCGGGCAATAATCGAAGGCAAGCTCCCAAGAAGCCATGCGTTGATAACGATCGCGACGCAGAACATGGCTATTGAGATCTGCGCAAACGTTATGTCCACCGCACCTCTAGTGAGAACGCCATTGGCTGCAATTGCGGCTGTGGCAATGCCTGTCATCCATGTGCTCCAGTCCTTCATTAATTTTGCTGATTCCACCGCTGCTTCGTACTGGACGACATCTTCAAACCGACCGCGAACAATCTCAATGATGCATGCGACGGCCAACCATGCTCCAGCGACTAAGAAGGGAAGAGATTCAATCGCAAACATCATTTTTCTCCGAAGGTATCAAATTCAGTTCAGTTCGCCGTCTTCAATTCACGCCACCTTTTTGCCAGAACCCGGCAATATCCAGCAGTTGGCACAGGCAATGCGCTTACAGCGGTGGCCTTACCCTGAGTTCTGGCTTGGGTATGGGCTTGAAGCCAATTTCCAACGTTTCGGCATCGGTTCCAGCGGCCAAATGCGCGAGCTTTTCCAGTGCATCTCGAAGTGTCTTTTCCTGCGCCTGCGTCAACAGGGTTTCATAGCCGGGTGGTGGCGGCGAATTGGGAGGCGCGCCGGACTTCGTTGCACGCTTGATTAAAGTATCGAAATCCGTCGAATGGGGACATGCCGGATCCATGGCAGTTGCTATGCCCGCCACGCGCGCTTCGATCAATTTAAGGAGGAGATTCAGTCTCACAAACCGCTGCTCATCCCAGCCCCTGGCTGCATTGCCGCCAACCGCATCTGGCGCAAAGCGCGCTATTAACTCCAATGCGGCGTCCTTGCCGCGATTGGCGATGGCTTCAATGTCACGCGCACTCATATTGAGGTTAAGACCCCCTTCGCCCTTTGCCAGCCGTACCCTGGCAATACGGTCACGCACACCGGGCATGCGCGACAGCGTGTTGTCGTTCCAGTTCTGCATGGTCCCCAAAATGGCAGCGATGAAACCGCCGAATCTTGAAGCGGATCTCGCGTTCCTATCAAAGTTGTCCCATTTCTCGCCATATCCCTCTTCATAACGCTTGGGCAGGAAAATCATTTCCCGGCCCTTGATCTCTGGCTCAAGATTAATTCCGAATGTCGGCCAGGCTGGAATAAGGCCGTCGAACAAATGCATTGGAAAGTTGGAGCTGATGCCGCCATCCGAAAACCAGCACCGGCGAAAATGCCGCTGCCCGCGCGGTGCATCGTAATCAATCGACCATAGTGGCACCGCGGAAAAAAGAATGGGAAAACTGAGGCTCATTCTGGCAGCCAGAATTACGGGAAAATCTTTTGGCGCGGGTAGTGTCAATAAGCCCAGTTCCTCCGCCTCTCTCGCGTCCGGGTCCAAATTTTCCCGACCCGGCTCAATCTGATAAGGCGATGCGCAGGAAATCATCGAGGACAACACGTCCGCGGGGAGATATCGAGCAAGTTCTTTTGCTGAAAAGAACAGCCGCTCCCGGTCCCTGAACCTGCTTGGCCCGTCTACCACGACTTGAAGAGGAAAGAGATAGGGGCGACCATGTCCCAGATTGGTAGAAAACATTTGCAGATCGATTGACCGCCGATTCGCTTTTGGCAATCGGTGCAGCCACGGCGGAGGGAAATCAGGCGCATCCCATAGTTGGCCAAAGGTTAACGGCGGCTCACCGGGCTTCAAGCCGGCCGTGCGCTGGATGAGATCATGCAACCACGGCGTGAGGGCCGGGTGATCTTTTTCCTCCGTCATTCCTGTACATAAGCCAAATCCGTTTTTTACGATGTTCCGGGTGATGTCCAGATACAGGGCCGCTGCAATGGTCGTCACCAGCATCACAAGCAACAGCAAGACCGCAGCACTGCCATCCAGTCCTGCTTGCCACGCAGCCACTGTCGCTACCACGCTCATTAGCGTCGCGGGCCAGTAGGCGTACAGGATGCCGCCAACGATCCAGGCCAGGCGGCGATACGTTCCGCCGCGATTTAATGAACAGAGGAGAACGGAAAACAAACGGCTTGTTTGGGGCTGCGCCTGGAACAGGCTCAACAACCTGCTGCGCTTGCCACCCGGCAATCTTGCCATCAGGTTTTCCGGCAAGTTTTCCAGGATGTCGAATCCGTCTCGAGTTTGCGTATGGCGACGCCGGAATTCCGCCGCGGCGGTAATAGCGGCCGCTATCGCTCCGGCCGATGTTCCGCCAATACTTTTGAATCGGTAATGCTTGGCAAGTTCGGCGATTGCTTTTGGATACGCCACACCGCTGGTAATGCCGCCCTTCATGACCAGGTCGCAAAAACGGTCCTTTGGCGGTTCTGTAGTTTTAGGCATCGCCATCACTCTTTTCCATACTTGAAGGGTGGAACTGTCTTTCACTCGTGGTGCAAACACGATGGTGGCGACGCGATACCTCTCATCATCGAGAAAGGCTTTTTATCAATTAACCTACGAGCGGTTTTTTGAAAAAAATTCCAGAATCCGTAGCAACGCAGGTGTTCGGTACTGATCGGATTCCATAAAAATGGCATGTCTTGCACCTGGCAGTATGTATGTCTGGCAAAGCGCAGCCGAAGCGCCAGTGTTCATCAAATCGCAAAAGTGTTTCTGCGCCTCATTATGAACAGCTGTATCCGCACCGGCCTGGATAATCAGGACGGGAATTTTGATTTCCCTGGCTGACTCGAGTGCGTGAGCGCTTCCCTTGCAAGCTTCACGTACCCATTTTCTGCTTGGCCCACCAATTTTCGCTGCCTGGTTTTGTTTTTCGTCGAAAATTTGCAAGGACTTTTTGTATCTTGATTCACTGTGAGTTAAATCATTATTTTCAAAGGCGACAGGATGGGCGTCATATGAACCCTGACCACTAATATAGGTGGCAGGAAGGAAAACACTGGACACCGCAGTAATGGCGCATACCAATCGCGTCTCGTCAAAACCGGATACCGGAAATCGGGGTTCCATCATCGGTGAGACCAACGCCATCGCATCAATTGCCGCTGTGTTTCTTGCTGCATACAAAGCCGCTACTGCTCCGCCCATCGAGTGACCGAGAAGGAAAATCTTTTTCTGTCCTGCTTCGGGTAAAACTATTTGATCGATAAAGGTCTCTAGATCGTCAACATACAGATCGAAGTCTTCCACATGGCCAAGTTGCGTGTCAGCTTGAACGATACGTCCCGAAAAGCCTTGCCCACGATGGTCATGTATGTAGACCGTATAACCTTCCCGACCAAGGTGGTAGATGATTTCTGCGTACTTGATATACGATTCGGTTCGCCCGGATGAAATGACGACGATTCCCTTGCCGTCCTTGTTGCTGGATGGCTGAAAACTTGCGTAGGCAATTTCAACGCCATTCGCGCCAACGAATTTTCCCGCTTTTCCCTGCGAAAAATTGGGGGCGATATGAAGTCGATATTCCTCTTCAAAATTTTCTTCAATATCAAAAGGTGTTTGATGCTGTGCCTGCGTCGCGCGGGCCTCAGAGGCACCCGCACTATTTGTGTAATGGCACATTACTAATAGCAACAGGTTAAACAAACTTTTTTTGTAAATTGCCATGCTGTCGAGTCCGGCCAGATAATCTTATTCAGCGCTATTTAACCGATGCATTAGTTACCCAATGAGTAAAGCCCGGGAGTCTGGGTCTGACCCCGCGGCAGCGTGTCCGCATAAAGCTGCCTTAAAAAATCAACGAATTGATCTTGCATGATATCGTTGTGATCGCGAATCAAGGATTTATCGGTGCGAATATTCCAGACCAGCGAATTAGGCGAATTATCGACGTTTTTTTCCGTGACAAAATGCTCCAGAGTAACGCCACCGCAAAAATTGCGCTTCCAGTTATTGACCAGGAGGCCGTTCTGAATATTTTGGGGTTGAAAAAATTTAATATCATTTCCTGTTTCAATCTCTTTATTTTTCTCAATTTCCGGAGCAGTACGGAATCGGTCCCCCTTGGGCCAGATCCAGCCAGCGCAAGCAGAGTTTGTATCCTGCTGCTCTCCCACGCCAGAAAGCCGGTGCGTCAGATAGTGATCGATATTTCCCGGCGTGCGACGCATGGCCACCTTTTGCTCTTCGGAGGAAATGGGGAACTCAAACAAGGTATTAAAGAATCTGCCTATTGGAAACGTGTTCTTCGTCGCCCAGTCGGCAGTCGAGGTTATCGTTACCAGCATGGGTGGCTCATAGGAAGTCACTGTGTAGAGCTTTGCCGCCTGATAAAGTGATTCATAGCGCGACCCCTCAAATGCTGGGTTGATCAGAATGACCATGTCGGCCATTCGCTCGGCCTTTTCACCGTTTAATATTTCAGTGATTCTCTTTGCATCGTCGCTTGATAATTTGGCCAACTGGTTTTTCGAGACATGGCGGTCATGGTGCGCCGACAACGATGCAATCATGGGTCCGGAAACAGCGGAATAGAGTATCCATGCGCCAAAACTGTGCCCCACCATCAAAGTCCGTATCTTGCAACGGTCGCCATGCTTGGCACTGAAATGATCGGGCCCGCATTCCTTGCTGAGTGACTTGTCGTTATAGAAGCGCTGAATGGCACGCAGACGGGCGAACAATTCCTTTGCAGAGTTATTCGAAACCCGAAGCGCGGCGTTTTTACGGGACCAGAACGACAGATTTTGCGTAATTCCGGGCAGCAGCCAAGATTTTCCATGCCATCCCACATAGATTCCGACGACTTTCCTCGGCTGCGGCTCCGCGGCTTCGATTCTTCCCATCGCAGCGACGAGTTGACGAAATTTTTTGACATCATCGTCTTCACTAGTTGAATCATGCTTCCAGCCATGCACATAAAGCACAATACTCAGATCCTGATCATCCTTTACGATGAGATTGGTGAGCCGCTCCATGAGATGATCGATCTGGGTTTTTTTATAGAAACAATTTTCTCCTTCCCGGAGCAAACCGTCCGTTCTTGCGCAAGGAGCCCGTTTTTTCGCAAGCACGGCGTTTTCGTTTTCTTCATTTTTCAGGTCAAATAGCCAACCCTGATCATCAAATTCCACGAAATGGAGTTCATGTAATTTGGAAATTTCGGGAGTAATATTCTTGCAATTTTCACTGACATTGGCGTCATTTCCGAAATCGCACAACACTTTGCCTGGTTCCACGAGTTTTGGATGTTCAGGCATGGAAACACACCCAGCTAATGTAAAACTTAAAAGAAATATCATCGTCAATAGACTGAACCAAGTCTTCATCGCGTTCTCGTCTTTATTTTCAGGTTTGTTGTGATTATTCTTTTCTTAATGAACGCCCTGAGAATTGATAATTGTCAAAGAAATCCATGAATGATAATTTAACAATTAATTGATATTTTTCAATTATGGAATCAGTGAGTTATTCCCACGCACGGAATTACTTCCCTAAAAGGAAAGCGCAATACAAGCTGCTCTGTGCAATTATTCGGAGCGCAAAAAGGCCAGTACGACAAACTCAAGGCGCATCGCGCGCCATGTTTTTTCGAAGACAATATGGCGTTATCGGGTTCACGACGTTACCTGGGAATCCGAAAGCGAGGAGCTTTTCGCCAAAATAAACATGGCCAGGTTCACAATACGTTGCGACCTGCGAGGACGCTCTTTATGTTACCCATTAGAGAGTGGTGGGTCACAGTAAGGCGTTGAGGGTGGATGGCTGCGATATCACTGATGAAATGCCATGTGGACGCCAATGTGTGGCGGGTCCGATTGAATAAAGCTTATAAGTGCCGCAGGCGCCCCGTCATTCCGTCGGATAAACGCGTTATCTAATGACGCTGTTTTATTTTCCACTACCCTACATAAGACATTCAGCTCGTAAAACCGAGTCGGGCTTCAGTACGGCTGGCAGTTGCGGGAGCCATTTCAGCAGCCTCATAGGCACCGACGTCACCGCGCGCTGAGCCGAACTGAGCTGCAACTTCACATGCAACGGCAAGCGCAATCGCGCCGTAGCACGACCTCACCTGCCCCAACGCCCTTACACATAAAAACGCCTGGCTGAACTGCTTCAGCCAGGCGCCAGACACCAACCGCATCGCAGAATGCTAATACTTCGCCGAAGTGAACCGCCTCGACGTCGACATTACCCGCAGTTGATTGTCGACCCCGGTCACGCCCTGCACCGCCGCCGCCACCTGCTGCGCCGCACCGCGTTCGGCATCGCTGATCAC
>Ga0308160_10004911_pt1 | contig 14079 bp, 16 predicted proteins | sample PhyFR1_FD_201036 | JGI IMG/M metagenome (GOLD analysis project Ga0308160, IMG submission 201036) | Phyllosphere microbial communities from UC Gill Tract Community Farm, Albany, California, United States - DLSLF.R1 | ecosystem: Host-associated > Plants > Phyllosphere > Unclassified | place: USA...
AGAGACGAGCCATTCCCATCTGTGCAGAGTATACTTTTCAATGACTATCCGATTGTGTCTGAGATGAGGAAATAGACGCACCCTTTGTTTCTCTCCACCACTGAGCAAATCTTTCCATTCTTTCCTCGCGTCCAAACCTCCCTCTCGATCAGGAATGTAACCCAAATGAGCCCTCTCCATGATCTTGAGGAGATCAGCATCCGTCTTGCCGCTGAGAAGGTAGTCGGGGTAGGAATGAGGGTAAATGACTTGATCGCGGAGACTGCCGCTAGAAAGGTAAGGTCGTTGGGGTAGGAACATGATTTCTGCGTCCTCTGGTCGACGAACAGTACCCTCGAAGACAGGCCAGAGACCTGAGAAGCGATCACGCGTCACTCAGTCAAAGTCGATAGACGGAACAGTGAAATTGAGCGCACCTGCAAGAACTCGAGAAATAGCAGTCTTTCCGGTACCGTTCCCACCAGCGATCAACAAATGCTCTCCAGCCTTGATCTTGACGCTCAAATCATGTACGAGCTCTTCTCCACCTCTCGCGACTCCAGGCGCAGGGGCAACAATAGGGACTTTCTCGAACTCGACTTCGGTAGCGACATTCGTGAGCTGGAGTTTGCCGTTGATCGAACCGAGATCGTAGAAGGGCTTCGAAGCTTCGAGATCGGTAGGACGAGGGAGGGCGACGTAGCGAGACGAGGAAAGGTCGTGAAGAGTCGAAAGGAGAGTGTAAACTCGAGAAGTCGAACCCGCTAGTTCGGAAAGATCTTTCCATGAGAGCATGAGTCGACCACCGGCGTCGGCAAGCGAGAGGAGAAGTCGTCGATTCGAGATGTAATCTGTGTGTCGGAAAGGAGTCAATCCGGGTGCAATGCGAAACTGAAAGTGAGACGGGAAACGCACTCTCGGTTCTTTGAGAAATGCTCAATCCATCAGTTCGCACTTCAGCTTCGACTTCCTTCTCTTTGATCGTCGTGCCGGTGGCAGCAGCAGCAAGGGCTCGAGCTTTGGGGAAGAAGACTGGGATCGAGATGAGGATGTATCCTGCTGCTGACCAAGCGTATTTGACAACGAAGTCTTCGGTCTGGACACACGATAGGAAGTCAGTTTGCGAACAAACATGATTAGAAAGGAGAAAACTCACCATTCCGTAGAGAATGCGAATCTGTAAGGTACACCTGATTCGTCAGCTAGGGATTATGGCAAGCGAGACGAGAATACGAGTTCACCTTGTAGATCGAGTTGACATGCTTGATGAGTCGGAGGTAAGCTTTCGTCAAGATGTCCTTTTCCATTTTCGCACCATCGTAGAACCTGCAACCCCGAATCACTCTTCCTAGTCAGATCAAAGACAGGCGACTGACGAGGAGCTCGGAACTTACGCTACTTCCTCAGCATTGATGATCAACCTCGCATGAGCTCCTCTGAAATCTCCCTCCAGTTTCGCTTCGATCGCAGCAAGCTTTCCGAATGCCGGAGTCACTTTGCGTAAGATCCATGCCGTAGCGACATAAGAAGCCAAGAGACCCAGGGAACCCTTTCCTCCGATTGATCGACCGAGTTGGATGTTGAATAGGATGAGATCGAGAGTAGGTTTCGAGATGTTCGAGCTGAATAAATACAGTCAAGTAAGCAATCGCCTCGTGCTGAGCTTACTAGACTTCTGATGACTCACTAGAGAGCACTGAGAATATCGCAGAACCTAGCAATATCAGTCGTAACGAATTGATCTGCACCGCTCGCTCCAATCCTCGCATCTTGGTTGACGACTTTGTAGAAAGTAGCGTTCTTGTCGAGATAGAGATCGTTGACGTATCGAGTGAGACGGGTTCGGAAGGAGAGTGCGAGTTTGGATTGGAGGAAACGAAGCATGGAATTGGTGTAGACTGATGGAATGGCGAGGAGGAACCAGTAGAGAAGACCTCGAAGGAATCCTCGACCGTTTGCAGAGACCTGCACGGGGATCGGCGTTCAGCTCATAAAGCGGAGAAAGAGAGTGAGGAGGACTAACGAGATCTCCAACGAGTTTTCCATCGAGTTGAGCAACCAACAAACTCAGATAAGTTCGCAAGAGCAAGAAAGTCGTGTGGGCTCCGATGAGTGCCACTTCTTTACTCGACCACCGCGGGACGATGATTCGAAAGATTGCTCCCAATTGTCGAAAGAATTCTTTGTTAACGCGAACTTTCTCGGCAGATGCGGCAGCGACAGGAGTGGTTGATGAGGATGACTTTGTCGTTGGAGGAGGTCGCTGGAAGTAGGGTCGATGGGCGGCAAAGGTAGAGGCTTTCGTAGGGCGGATGATGACTTTCGACACTCGACCTCGAGACGGAACGAGGAGTTCGCGTGATCCATTCGGGAGCCTGTAGAGCCGGTAAATACTGAGCTTGTTGTATCCGTATAGAGCACATGTTCTCAAGCGCAATAGTGAGACCGAACATACGGTTTGAAGAGATCTCTTTGCGCTAATTCGATTTGAGGTGTACTCATTTGTTCTCGATTCCCTGTTGCTCCCTTCTTCTGATCAGCTTCATATCTTCCTACTTATGATATTCGGAATGGACCTACGTTTCTCCCTTGCATCAAGCGAAGCCTTAGCCAATCTCTTCCTCAAGACTCTGACCAGAACCAGCGCTGCTATTACTGCCGCTACACCACTCTTGTTCTGTTGCATTACCGTGTTGACTGCTAGTAGCTTCGATTGTGCCGGTGCCATGGTTAAGGAGGAGAGGGGAGGAGGTAGTGGGGGCTTTTCAGCTGAAAGAGAAGAGGGGGGAGAATGGGAGGGCCGGTGAGTTGACTTGACGTGTGTTCACTGCTTGTAGGGCTCAATAGAGTATCTGGATGGTTGACTAGAGTGCCGGTAGCGAGTGAGAAGAGCGAGATGGGATCGAAGATGAGGCGATTGCCGGTGGGAACGAGAGGTCAAACAGTGCCTTGTAGACGACTTCTGGCGAGGTATCAGCCTCCTGTAGGCGTCTTGCAAGGTGTCGAAAGCTGTTTGAGATGATTGGGGGAGAGAGTCAGAAGTGGACCCAGGGAGAGTTTCGACTTGGTCGCAGAAATCGATGCAAAACCTGCTTCGCAACCGACTTTTCTCTCTCGCTCTCGTCTCGAGTGCAGATCGAACGAAGTGAGATTGAACATTGATCGTGTTTTCAACGTCAATCTAGAGGAGCAGACATTATAAAACAAGAGTAATAACGGTTTAAGGGTAGAAAACAAGCGACAAAAAAAAAAGGTTACTGATCAACGAAAAACGAAAGAGGGAGAAGAGATAGAGCAAGAAGGGAATCTACCGAGCGTCTGGAAGCTTGTATGGGATAGAGAGGCATAGATACATATTGAGGAAAAGCGGGCAGGGTAAAAGAGGTGGGAACAGATTAGAAAGGAGGAAGGGGGAATCAAGAGGGATAAAGGTACTGAAGTCGAGATAGTGGGTAAATCGTAGGTCGGAATTAGAGAAGAATATGTACAGGGGAAATGGATATTGTTGGTTGTAGAAAGAGGTGAGGGGTTTGGGTAAAGCAGTGTCTATTTACTATGTGCAGTTGGGTGAAATTAAATGGGTGAGTCGTGGAGTGTTGAGGAGGTGCAGGAGTGAGAGGAAGGAGAGTGAAGCTGGAAGATGAGACAGAGGCGGTGGAGTAAGGTCGGGATTTTACGTCTTGCGAAGAGGGATAGCTCTCGCTCTCCTACTTTTGAGTGAGACTTTCTCTTCCTCGCTTTCCTCCTCACTGTCTCCCTCTCCATCGTCCTCAACATCATCCTCGCTCTCAGCCTCCTGTTGTTTCTTTCCTCCCTTCTTGACCGGTAATTTCGGCTTGATTTTCGGTCCTCCTCCTCTCGATTGAGATACTTGAAGTTGATTCGAGGTTGACGCATTCAAGTTCTTGTTTTGTCGACGATGTTGATCGCAATCGAATCCAGCGTAAACATCATCGTCGTTTCCCCATTTCGGTGCTTTCGAAAAGTCTCGGTCGAGAGTACCTTGAGCTTCAAACATGATCGCTGGCAGTCCTCCTCCGTCTCGCTCTCGGGCGAAGTATCCGTGAACGTGGTGACATTGACAACCGGGTTGAGGGTGAGCTTGAATGAGGTAAGCTCGAAGTTGGTGAACTTCGGCGAGGAGAGCTTGACATTGTGATTGAAGAGTTTGGTTTCCCTCGCAATACCCTCGAGCAGCTACACAGTTGAAACAGAGTCAGCTTTCTAAGTGCGCGATATGAGACAGCTGAGAAGCAAGCAAGACGTACCTCCTTCGAGAGCCTCTACCTTCTCCTTTTTCCGTCTCCTGCTCTTACTAGCTGCGATCCTATTTCTCTCGAGCGCAAGCTTTCGTTGTTTCTCTTGCTCTTCCGGATCCAACTCAATCTCCATTTCTAAAGTGGGATCCCAATTCTTGGGTTTCCTTCCTCTTTTCTTCCCGGTCGGCTTTGTTCCGAAATCGATGGACTTGGAACTGGTCTGTGTCGTGTACTGAGGTTGTTGCTGACTCGAACTGGTAGAGGCTTGAAGAGGGGCGAAAGGTTGAGAGCTTGGGTTCAATTGTCCAAAGTGAGTAGGGACGGAGAAGGTAGGAGCTTGAGGGATGACGGCCGCTCGTTGATAAGCTGAATGAGGAGGAGGAATTGAAGGATGGGTAGGAGGAACGGCGGAAGCGAGATTGGGGTAGATAGAAGATTGGGCGTGATGAGGAACGAGGGCGAAAGGATCGGAGAAACCATAAGCAGAATCTTCCATCGAAGTGTAGGACATGGTCGATTCGTGGAAAGAAGGATCATTGACGAGGGGAGCTACGGCAGGACGAGGCATCGAAGCTGGCGCGAGAGTAGTGCTGGCGAAATTCGAGGAAGTGAAAGGTTGGGAAGAACCCGGGAAAGCGGCTGCAGGGTGAGGTGCGATGGTAGGGATGTGGAAAGGAATCGGTTGAGGCTGAGGCTGGAAGTGGGCGAAAGTAGTCGGAGCGGGAGGAGGCATATTCGAGTTCGAGAAGGAATCGGTCGAGGAAGCTCGAAGTTCAGTAGGTTTCGTCGCTGGAGGTGAGAAGCCTGTTGATGAAGCTGGAGAAGCTGTCGAGATCCTGCCTCGAGATCCTTTCGGGATGAAATTGAGGTCGTCTTCGAAAGAGTGGCTCGTATTTGATCGAGAAGATCCCGTCGAATCGGATAAAGTTACTGAAGCTGATGAGTCTATTAAACCTCTTGCGAGTCCTGGAATAGCTGGGAGTCCTCCTCCTCCAGTCTCTTCGACAGCGAGTCGGAGAGACGGTCGTTTCGCTTGTCTGAAAGCTTGCGCAGTTCCATCGTCGATTCTTTGACCTGTTCCTCCCGGAGTGAATAAAGCAGGTGAAGACAACGCCCTCTTCCTCCTCGCTTTCGGTGTCGGCAAGTGAAGTTCCGTCAGACCCCCTGGTCCGTTCTCCCTGCGATTCTTTCGATCAAGTGCCGGTTTGAGATCTGATATCGAAGTAGAATCGAGAACTGCAAATGATCTTTCGAAGGGGTTTATCTCTTTCGAATGGACGAAGAGACCTGCTTGATGTTGTGCAGGTTGAGGAGGAGGAGGGGCGACAGGCGGAGGAGCAGAGACAGCTGGGTCGAGGGAGAAAAGGGAATCTGAGAGGAAAGAAGAGAATGGGAAAGGTGATGAAGGTAGAGTCGAGGCATTGGTCGAATCATCTACAAGTATCGCAAAGTGTGTCAGTAGATGCTCCAGTAATACAGAATGAAGAGCTGAGAGTTCCGATGGAATCTCTGAGAAGGGCACAAGGTGGGGCTAGAGAACAGGGGAAAGGGAGAGGGGAGAGAGCACTCACGGTAGGACTGATGTAGGACTGTAGTCCCTGCCATTGTTGAAAGAGTTCGAGCAATAGTTAGGTAGGGTAGGAGGGAGGGAGGGAAGGGAAGAAAAAGGAGATCAACAAGGCGGCACCTCTCGAAAATTTCTGAGAGGGATCGTCAATTCATCTCTCTCTCTTCTCTTCTTCTCTTTCCCCCTTCAAACTTCAACCTATTCTCACGCTTGCAACGGCTATGTTTCGATCTCTACATTGTGCTTCGACTCAGCTTGCTTTCCCTCCTCTCTATCTACTGTTTCTGAGGACTTCTTTCTCACGTTCATCAAGCCGTTGCGACATGCAGATCTGCATCCCATCATGTCCGAAAGGTGCAGACAACGTTTTCGGACGCGGATAAGAGCCGTCTCTTTCGGTACCTTTTCGTTTCATTTTTCTCAACTTTCGCAAGTTATTCTTCTCTTTCCCACAGCTCGTTCGATGCTCACTTTCATTAACGACTTGGCTCGTAGTCTCCTGATCTCTTTCCACGGCTCCTCAAGAAGTTCGAAGAGCGGGATTGAGACACATGCAACAAAACCTTCCTTCAAAGGGAATTATCAAACAATTGTGTTGATTGGCAAGATCAGAAATTGCTGAGTCGAGACGCGCTTCACGGTTCTCCCCTTTTCCTTTCACCAATCTCTTCACGCTCCTCCGGCAGGAAACCCCCAAGACCTTGCAGAGCAAGCATTCCTCTCTTCGTTTACTTCTCTATCATTTCAACTTCGACTGTGCCGGACACCTTCCCTTCCCTTCCTTTCTTCTTCTACCTCTCAGCACACATCATCAATGACTTCCCTCGTTCAACTTTTACTCCTCACGGCGTTATCACTCGCTTCCTTCGCACCAGAGGCCCGTGCCAACTCAGTACCATCTCGACCTCACGTAGACCTCGCTCCCATCACTCTACAACGCTTACGAACTCGAACAGACCGCAATTCGACCTCGATAGATGGACCTTCAACTTTCGCCAAGATTCCGCGACAACATAGATCTTTGGAAGAGAGAGCGACAGGGAACCCTAAAGGAGCGAGCTTTTACTCTGCTGTTGTCGCTGTAGGAGCTTCATAGTGAGTCACACCTTTCAAGAACTGGTCGGAGAATCCGAGTCTAAATTCTTCTCCGCGATTTCTCGTTTTTGTTTCCTTAGCACCGACAATGGTCACACGCGAGATGGAAAGTACGCTTCGTCGTTACGACAGTATTACCCTTACGACAAGTACAGTGGAAAGTACACCAATGGGAAGGTTGGCGTCGAGTGGATGGTTGAGGCGACGACTTCTCCCGCTCTGAAACGATCACGAACCGGTGCTATCGCTCTCCAAGATTGTGAGTCTCTGTATTCCTTGTATGTGCAATTACTGTCAACTGACCAATGCTTGACCTCGATACAGACGCTTACGGAGGCAGCGTCGTCAAGAATGGGCTGAGTGGAACTGGCGCCAACTCCCCTGCCGCTGTTGATCAGATCTCGAGCTACCTCTCCGACTTGAGAAGCGGCGCATTCAATCCCGGCAGCGGTCGTGTGCTTCACTACTTCAACTCTGGTACGTCTCCGACTCCCTGACTATTTCCAACCTCGGAGACTAATTTCTCTCGCTCCTCGTAGGCATTAATCCCGTCTCGCAAATCTGGAACAACGCAATGTCGGGAGGCTTCTCTGCCTCAGCGAAGGCCAATGCGGTCGCCGCCATTTCTTCCAACATTCAAGCCTACGGAGCCTCGATTCAGTCAATCGCTCGAGACAGCACCGTCCGCTCGAAACTCGCTGGAATCGATTTCGTCATGGTCGGTATCCCTCCACTAGAGATCGTCCCTACATTCGGCTGGCAGGTATCATCGGGAGTTTCGAAATCCGACGCGCTCGATTTCCTCAAGCAACTTTCGAATCAGTACAACTCGGAACTCAGGAAGTTCTCTTCATCTTTCAAAACTCAATTCAGATATAGTCGAATCTTCTATTACGATCTAGCTGGACTCGTGAGTTCCCTTCTACATCAATCGAAAACCGCCGTCGAATATAACTAATCATCTCGTTTCTTTCGCAGTGGTACTCGATGAACTCTTCCCCTTCCTCGTTCGGTCTCTCAGCGTCGCCGATCACCAAGTCCTGCTACGACTCCTCAACCGGTGGAGTCTGCTCAAACCCGGATAACTTCCTTTACTGGGACACGCTTCATCCGACGACAGCAGTTCACAAGATCATGGCGCAAAAGATCAACGCTCTCGTGCTGGGAATGTAACGAGCTATCAGTTGTCCACCTATCATTCGTTTTCATCAACGACGTCCTAGCGATGTCGTCTATATCATTTTATTCCTCTACCTTGTTAATTCACCTTGATCAAGGAGCACAGGTTGCTTCCTTTCGATCCTCTATTCCCCTCATCTTCTTTTGTTTAGAACCCTCATGCATGCACTTCTCTCTCTTTTACGTTAACGTTGCAATATCATTTCCGAGGTTGGTCAAAAAGAAATCGCTTTTCCACGTTCCGCTAACAGACGCTACTTTGACTCGCTCGCTTTCTCTTTCGACCTTCGTTCTCGCCATTCCGACGCTAGGATGCCCACTACAACTCGGAGAAATGTCAGCTCTCGTTTCCTCGTCTCGCTCGAAGGAATCCGACTCACTGAAATAATCGTCTCGGAATGCACCGTTCTGCCATACTGTCTGTCTCCGTCGACCTTCTTCGACGAAACCCCTATGAACGCACTCGAAACGTCAGCTTCATGCGACGAGAGATGCGAAACCCGATCTCCTTACACTGATTTGTAGCATTTCAAAGCTGCCTCGTTCCACGCAAACACTTCGCCCTGGAGTCAGTCAAGTCGTGTCAGCAAAGTCGCCAGGTAGCTAGATATGAAGGACCGAAACAAAGGGCTCACTTCAACTTTGTTCAGTCCGTAACCGTTGAACGCTCGTTCCAACATCCATTCCATCGCTTCCTTCGCGTATCCCTTCCCCTATAGAGTGAGACATATCAGCTTAGACATCGAAAGCAGGCGGAACAGTGCTGCTTACTTGATGTTTCGGTGAAATCGCAAGACCAAAAGTTGCTTTTTGATGCAGATTGTTAATCTTGTCGATGGTGAGCCACCCCGCGGGCTCAAGGTCCTTCGTCGCTTTCTTCTCTGCATCACCGCCATCCTTGACGCAGAAGATGCAGTCGAGAGCAGCAGTTTCCGATAATTGTTTAAACCATTTCTCGACTTGTTCCTTTGTTTGAGGTCGTACTGAGTTTGCGGTCAAGCCGTGCTGCACTGATTCGTCGTTGTAGAGATTCCAGAGGAAACCATTCGGTTGTTCAAAGTCGGCCGGTTCGGGTGAACGGAAAACGAGACGAGAGGTAGAAAATGATGGGGTTTCGATCATCTTTTGAGGAAGATGCGAGCGGAAGCGAGAGACAAAGCAGAGGAGTGAAAGGAGGAGGAGGAAGAAGCAGAGCAGGCCAGAGTCTGGGTCGAAGAAGAGCCGTAAATCCGATCGAGTCAAGGGGAAGCTACTCCACGTGGGTTCGCAGATTCGCCCAGTTCCCTCCTTATCCACTCGAATATACCACATCATCCCCATCTCATTCACCCCTGCCCTGCTTTGTAGAGCTCAAAGTCGAAAGGTTGAATGAAGCGAAACTTGGACTTGTGAGCTGCCAGAAAGGTGTGAGAGCTTCCGAGCGGTTGTTGTAGCTGTTCACATAGATACGGAGTGCCTCGAGCGTACCTTCGGCGAAATAGAAGGTGGTGGTGAAGGGAGACAGAGCAGGAAAGGTCAAATTCGCTTCTTGTTCTCCTTCAGTTCACTGCACGACAATGAGCTTCAATCGCCTACCTACAGAAATCAAACAGCTAGTCGTAGATCAAGCCGCCTACTCGGATGCAGCACACCGCGGTCGTACAGCAGAAGTCGACTCAGATTCAGATTCAACTGAAGCTGTAGCCTTCCCGTACGATGGGCAAAGAGGTGGAACTGTACAAACCTTGTCGAAAGTCAGTTCAGGAATACGCACTTTGTGCTATCCACATCTCTTCTCGGTACGTTCGATTCTCTTCTTTCCTCATCTGCATCTCTTTTGATCAAGTCGCCTCGGAGGAACAGGTCTTGCGCGTCTCTCGATGCCAACAGAAGATCTTCCAACATCGCATGCTCGAATCTTCGATCCGCAACTATCTCACAACGTTAGAAATCGATCGCAAAGCCGACCTCGAATCGCTTTCATTTGCGCTCTTCCACGTTTGCCCTCGTCTGCCCAACCTGGATTCAATCACCTTCAGTGGTAAAATGTGGTACAAGCTACTCGGTCGAAGTATCCGCGCAAGCGATGTCGAAGCTCAACGAGAAACCCTCAAGAAATTCGCTCAATTGGCGAGCAGAGTTCGATCCTGGAGCCTCGAATACGACAACCCTCAGCAGATCATCACTTACCTCTTTCTGAATCCCTCAATCATTCACAGCTTGACGATTCCAGCTCTCCTCCTCCTCGAGACCTCTCCGTTTCCCGCCGTACTCGCATGGTTGTCCACTCTACGACATCTCACCCTCTCCTCCAACGGATCTGTCCCTCCTGGTACCTGCATGATTCCGACATCTGCACTGGCGGTCCAATACTCCTTCCGAGATACCCTCTGCTCACTCAAGTTCGTAATCAACTCGAAGAAGGAGGTCCGAGAAGATTTCGATGTCACTTTGTTCGAGTTCGCAAGCCTCTTTCCCTCACTTCGACTTCTCCACGTCGATTTCAATACCACTCCGATCTTCATCGAAATCTCTCCCATCAGTCTTCCACAACTAGCGAAACTCGAGATCCGCTGTCATGATCAATCCTCCGCAAGCGAAATCCTTCGCCTCCTCGACCTACCTCGTCTTGTCTACCTTCAGCTCGAATTCGATCAGTCTCACGATCTACCTTACAAGAGCTTGTTATCGGCTGAGATGGATGAACTCGTCGAACGAATCACGGACTTGAGTGACAGTCTCAAAGTACTCTACGTCAAGCACCCTATCGGCATGTACAAGAGAGTCTGGTCGCAACTTCTCAAGGGCCTCGAGCCGCACGATATCCAGATTCGCAAGAACTGGTGGATGGAGGAGCGGAAACGCAAGTGTTCTCAACGCCGCTCAATCAAGAAGAAGAGCAATTCGTCCAGCTACCGGAGGTACTCGGAGAACTCATCGTTGAACTGGGGAATCGAATCGCGGAGAAAGGGCAGAGATTGGCTGGAGAAGGGAAAGTTGGGGAAATGAGGACGATGTTGAGTCACTTGCGAGGGATCAGGACTATGGAGGAATGGCAGGATGAGTGAGGACAGAGAAGACAGCTGGGAAGTGCGGACGATGAAAGAGGAGATTGAAATGGGTGCGAAATGCTTGAGGAACATTGAGAAGTGCTTTCGAAGAATCGGTAGGAGCGCTCGAGATATAGGGATGCAACGTCGACGCTCGCTTTACATCAGTACATCAGTGAAGCTGAAAGCGCGAAGGGAGAGGTCCGCGGAATCGCTTCGGACCGAGATAGCTCTCCTTTCTCTTCTCTTCTCTTTCCTCTTCCCTTCACTCCTAACGCTTTCAACTCCAATCCGCCCACATACTTCCTCGATAGCTCCAAGATGACTACCTCAACCGCTCCGCAAACCCTAGGAGGGTGTGTCGTATGCGGAAAAGCTTCATCAACTCGTTGTTCGAAATGCCACCAAGCTGGAATTGATTGGATGTTCTTCTGTTCTCAAGACCATCAGACGCTTGTGAGTCAAGTCGAATGCGTCTCTCATGATCTCGGGCTGATTTTTGAAGCGAGTAGATTTGGTCCTCTCACAAACGAGTTTGCGGCTCGAACCCCTTCAAATCGCCATCTCTCAATGAAGCTGAGGTATCCGATCTACTTCGACTAGTCAAAGAGCCTCTCGTCACGTTGAACGAGAAAGATCCTTACAATAGTCCGAGGGAGTCAAGGTTGGAGAAAGATGTGAGATTCAAAGAAAGGGCAAACCGAGCAGAAGCTGAGGCTTATTACGCTGTGAGTACTCTTCGTCACGACTACAGCGGATCTGATCTAACAATGCATATTGGCGGACCCAGCAACGAGCGAAGGAGGCGTCGAAACCCATTCTTACGGAGCAAGCTATTCTTCGCCTTGTCTCTTTGCGAATCACTCTCTTCGATCTCAGGAACTTCGAGCTGTTCTGGACCTATCGCGGGCAGATCGGAAGTATCATCTCGCCGGACAAATTCCTCCGCGTCGTCGCCGAAAGTCCTTTCGATTACCTCGCCTATCTCGTCGGAAGCACCATCGTAACTTGTTATGGCGACGCTATCGACACTCCTCAGTATACTCTACTCCATCATCGACTTCTCATTATCATCGCCCTCGGATCCCTTCGTCATCAAGAAGAGATTGGATCCGAACAGAGGCAAGCTCTCTTGAGCTATTCCACTGACGGTCTCGACTGGTTCATCTCGTTGGTCGAGAGTGGAGACATGACGCTTTACTTCGGATCACTCTCTGATATTTTCGAGAACCTCATTCCGAAGTTGATGAAAGAGTTGTGCGTTGCCAACCCGTCGTTGAGCGAAAGGTTGAAGCTCGAGTGAGCCGGGCAGAAGCGAATGGTCGAAAGAGTGAGGTAATGTGCAGCCAAGAGGAGCTATAGGGGAAGAGTTTGAGTAGCGAGAGGTGGTGTTTTCACTGTTTTTGTCTACGTCGAGATCTTTGCGATTTTCTGGAAAAGTGCGAAAAGGATCAGTATTAGGGTTTCTAGTGGTGCTGTCGGAGAGTGAGACAGATAGGACGCGAAGCAAGGAGAGCGAGTCTATTCATGCGGCAGAAGCGAGGAAGCTTCGACAGTAGTTTGCGAAACTTGGTTTTGCGAGAGCAGTCTACCTGGTTGGGATGATCGCCTGAATACCTTCAGGGACAGCAGGAGCCGGCTCAGATCTGTAGAATCTCTTCGTGTCGCGAGTCGATGGAGCAGTGACGTTGTGAATTCTGGTTTCAGAGTCAACTACGAAAAACCTTGTTTCATGCTTAATGTCTCGCTCATCTGCAGCGAGGACGAGGAATTCAGCAAGCGAATCGAGAGAGAACCCTCGAGCGAGAGCGAGAAAAAGAAAGACATACGCTGGTATCCGAGATAATCCCTGTGCTCGCTTCGTTTTCCGCCAATACGCACGATGACGTCTCAGCTCGCTCAGCTCTGCGTCGTCAACCCTCTTTGCGTCGACCGTGCCACCTTCCAATCTAACCCCTTCCTTCTCAGCGACTTCGGCCAATCTTTCAAAATCGTCGAGTTCGAATCCATCCGTCCAAGTTGCCGGTCTCCACCCTAAAGCTTGCATGAGCGTATAGTCAACGGCATCTGGGGCGACAAATCTGGGGATACGCTCGCCTTCTACCGCGGGCAAATCCTCCAAATTGTCCAATTCGACGACCTCCAGAGCTGGTATCTTGGTCGAACCGGACAGAAATCGGGTAACTTCGGGAGTGACTCGTTGATGCCGAATCGTAAACGTTGCAATGGAAGATTCGGGAGTACGGGATAGAGATCGTCCAAGGGGATTTCGGGTAACCCAAGCACTTTGAGCGAAGTGAATTTGGCGAGAATCCGAGGGAGAGTTGTTGACTCCTCGTGCGACTGATCTCCGAGGTCGAGGATGAGGGTTTCGACGTTTTGCGGATTCGGAAGTTGGTCGAGAAAGTCGAGAACTCGATCGAGATCATCGAGGGAGAGGAAGCGATGTGAGAGCCGGGAAGGACGAGGCGAGAGATGGGAGAAGGGAAGAGTCGCCGAGATTTGCTCCCAATGAAAGATGCTGAATCTTGACGAAGGATGGTGTTGCCGGGAGAGGAATGCGAGAGGAAGGGGAATGGGAAGATAAATCGGAAGAATTTGGGATGTTGAACGTGAAGTCGTCGAGGGTTGGATACTTGCCAATAATGTCGATTATCTGGGGTGGATGAAAGAATTTGGCGTCGCACTCGGAAGGAAAGTCGACCCGGAGCTCTTCGAGAGTTTGGGAGAAGGGGAAGACGACGTCTTTCCGACTCGCCAGCCTTGCGAATCGACTAGGCCCGACAATCTGAAGGCATTCAAGGCGTTTCAGAGAGTGTAGCACTGCCAGCAAATCGGCATTTGACGAAGTTTCAGGGTCGATCTCATCAACGTCCCATTCGTCGTCCAATTCCTCCGAATTCCTCTTCAGTTCGAAGGTGAATGACTTGGTATCTGCTAGGAGGCCTGGTCGAGATTGTGCTGTCCGACA
>Ga0308160_10004912_pt1 | contig 14078 bp, 13 predicted proteins | sample PhyFR1_FD_201036 | JGI IMG/M metagenome (GOLD analysis project Ga0308160, IMG submission 201036) | Phyllosphere microbial communities from UC Gill Tract Community Farm, Albany, California, United States - DLSLF.R1 | ecosystem: Host-associated > Plants > Phyllosphere > Unclassified | place: USA...
ATCAAAAAAGATAAAAAATTCAATCAAATGAAATTCTATTTATGTAAACCTTTATATATATTTTTACATAACTTCAATTCATTATTAACATTTAATTGTATTTTAGAGCACTATTATTTTTTACTTGTTAAAAAACATAATTCTTTTCCATATTTGGTATTTATTATAATTTTCAACTGTAATAAAATTTTCTTAATTACCCCCGTTACTTTTGTAGAAGAAATCACTAAAAATATTTTATATTTCAATATATAAAATAAAAAGAGGCAAGCCTCTTTTTATTTTTGCTAATATATGTTTATTATTACTCTTCTTTATCTTTTGATGATTTTTCTTTCATTTCTTTAATTTTATTATAACCAGATATAGCATCTATTAATGTATCTCTATATTGCTCCTGTTCTGAACCACCAAAATCAGCTACTTTTTGTAATATCATATGAGATATTTCTTTTTTCTTTTCTATTGGTAGAGGTCTTTTTTCTTCTGCAAATGTCTCTACTAATGTTTGAATTGCTAATTCAAAACATTTTAAATCAAGAACTCTTATTGCGGTTGCAAATAAAGAAAGAACATCACTGCCTTCTTTATCCCAATAAGGCATAGAATCTGTTGCCAGTGCTTTTGAATATAGTTCTCTATCCTCAGCAGTTCTTACATCATCAAATGCACCTTTTGCAAAATCACCATGTTCATAATAATATTTAGTTATTTTAGACATTGGGTTATCTATTTTTACTTTTACTGGTTGTGGCTTTTCTTCTTCCATATTTCTTGTAGATTCTACTTTAACATTAGATTTTTTCGGTGCTAAATCCCAACCTAAAATATTTAATATACTTCCTATTTTTTTATCACTATAATTTCTTTTATTTATAGCTCTTAACCATTTTTCTTTTCCAGCATCTGACCAACCTGCACATATTTCATTCCTTCTTAATGACAAAGAAAACCAGGCATTAAAAAATGCTTCATTTTCTACATAAGATAAACCATTTAAAAATTTATTATAAATATCTTTAGAACTTTGAAGCTCTGCTATTACCGTTTGTAGAGATAATGCATTTGTAAATGCAAGAGCAAAGCTTTTATTTTCTATTAAAGCCTGCTTAGTTAAAGTATTAGGTTCTCCACCAGATAAAATTAGAGAAGATAATGCTGTTGGATTTCTTTCTACTTTTTCTTCTACATTCACTCTTCTTCTGGTTATCGATGATAAAGGCTTATATTCTTCTTCTGTTTCATCATCATCATCAGATGAATTATTTTCCTCATTGTCATTGTCGTCTTCTTCCTCCTCATCATCATATTCTTCTTCATCTTCTTCTGTTAATTCTTCTGCAATATTATTATTTTTATATTTGCTCGCAGGAGCACCATTAAAAATAGCATATAATGACTGAGCATAATCAGAGAGAGAAACTACATCTACATTTGATTTTTTAGATAACAATGTTGTCACTCCTTGACACCATTCTTTTTTATCATGTTCTGTTATTATTTTTCTATTTTTAGAATCTTCATAAATATCTGACAACATATCAAAAGCAATATCATTTTTTATATTTACAAATAAAGAAATAAAATTCTTTTGGGCTTTTTCATTTTTCCACATTTCTACCATCAGACCACTTAATGCTTTTTGCAGCATAATATCACCTTCAATTTCTTGAGGTGTAAATTTACTTATTCCCATTAAATGCTGTCTAGCTTTTTCGAAAGCTAATGATATAAAATCATCAGGATTTATATCTTCTTCGAACATAGATGCTCCAGTATAATTAGTATTATTTAAATGTTTTTAATTTTATATTATCTTTATTAGTTATATACTTCTTTTTAATAAAGGCAATATAATTTTTATTGTTTTATTTTTATTCTTCTTCTCCAGTTATTTCCAATTTTTCTTTATTTATTTTTTCCACTTCATCTTTACTAAATAAAGGTTCACTATTTTCTTTATTTTCTTGAAGACTTTGAACTGCAATGGAACAAATCAAAGAATTAAACCCTTTTAAATTATTCATCACATCTAAATGTAAACTACTGGTCTCTATTGTTGGTATTTTCCTCTTTGATAATCTGGCAAAGTGAGCTTGAGAAAAACTATGTTCTAAACTTCTAAAAATATCTTTTTGTTTTAATAGTTCTGCTGCTGTTTTTGGATCTTGATCTATGAAAACAGCCATTGCAAGATTCATGGATATTTTTATTTCTTCGGTTAATTTTAAAAGCTCTTGTTTTCCTTCATTTGAAAAAGATAATCTTTTTTCAATTTTTTCATTTTCAAGTTGTCTTATAATTCTATGTAGTACATCTCCTGCTTGGGAAATAATAATACTCCATTGCATTATTTGCGCCCATCTAACGCTTTCTTTTCCTTCAAGACCAGAAAGCTGCATTAAATAATTGCGTATAGATAAATATAAACTGTCCACTATTTTATTATTTTCTCTTAATGATTTAGCATCAGATGTATGTGCTTTATCCCCCATTAATAATGGTAAACCATTTACCATATTTTGGACATAGTCACTCATTCTTATAGTTTCTCTTCCGGCATTTATTAAAGCGAGAGAAGGACTTTCCAAAGCTGTTTTTTCTAAATATTTAGGCTCTTTTTCATCTTGTTCTTTTAATTCATTAGGAATAATTTTTTCCATTAATTTAGCCATACTTCCTACAAAAAATAATTGAATTATTGTTCTGATAAAGTTCCATCCTAAATGAAAATTAACAACAATTTCCAATGGTTTCATTCCAAATTTTACAGCCTCATTAGCAATTACACCTGTAAAAGGTAAAACAATACAAGCGCCTACGGATTTAAAAATAAATCCACCTATTGCTGATTGTTTACTAACCCCACCAGCCGAATTACCACTCATCATAGCTAATAATCCGCTACCTATTGTAGCTCCAACAGAGACTTCTAAAGCAGATTCTAAAGAAATAGCACCTGTTGCTGCCAAAGTAGCTATTAATAATGTAGCAGCAAGACTTGAATAAGATAATAGAGCAAGCCCAACACCTATTAAAATATTCAATCCTATATCAGTTGTCATTGATTCTAAAAGCTCACGAGCTATATTTGTCTGAAATATAGGTTGTGCTGTTTGTATTATCATGGACAAAGCTAATAACATTAGCCCTAAACCTGTTAAAGCTTGCCCCACATCGGCTGATCTGTTTTTATATTTCACCATTAACCAAACACCAATAATTAACAAAACAGGACCAAACCAACTAAGATCCATTGTTAATATTTTTGCCATTAATGCCGAGCCAGCATCAGCACCTAATGCTATAGCCAATGCTCCTTGAAGTCCCAATAAACCTTGGGCTGCAAAAGAGTTTGCCATCATTGCAGTTGCATTACTGCTTTGAGTCAAACAGGTTGTAAGAGCACCACCTATAAATGCTGTGTATTTTTTAGAAACGCATTTACCTAAAGCTCTTCTTATTAATTCTCCATATGCTCTCAGAACACCTTTTTGAACTGTTCTGGCACCCCATACTAAAATTGCTATAGCACTTAATAAAGTTAATATAACATGCATCTTTATCCACCATATCCATTAAAAATCATTTAAAATCCAGGATTTAAATTTTACTATAAAATATAAATAATATCTATCTTTATTTTATGCACATATTTAACTAATCGCCATTTTTAGCGCAACTTTTACAATTTGGCTTGTGTAAAATTATTTTTTTGATACTAATTATATTACATTTTTATATAAATTATGGAAAAGGAGAATTTTATGATGAATTATAAATTAGATTTTATTGGATTTATTCCTGAAAGAGAAAACAAAAATATAAGTAAAGTATCTATTGATCCTTTAAGTTTAAAATTTGGTGAACACCAATTTTATGGTCATGATTATGCTTTTAGATTTTCTTTTACTCTTTTAGGTCAAAATGGTCAACAATTAGCTTCTGGAACAGGATATTCTGATGCTAAAGTTAAAAAACTGTTATCTTCTAATGTTGATGAAGAATGGTCTTTTGTTGTTTATAAACTATTTGATCTACAGGATGCTGGAACAGAAAGAATAGAGCAAATAAAAGTCAAACTTACACAAGAAGATAAAGATGCAATATTAAAAATTAAGGATTTTAAACAAAACCTGGAGGTTGCAATGAAAGAATTACATGATAAAAAAGAATGCATGAAAGATAAAATTGAAGAAACAGCAAACAATGCTAAACAAAAATCAGAGCACATTATAAATAAGGTTAGTGATAAATTAGGTTGTGCTTGTAATGATTTAAGCAATTTTAAAGATAAAGCTGTTACTCAAATGAAAAACAAGCAGTATACGGAAAAAGAATTCTTAATAAGTGCAGGAACATTAGTAGCAGGTGCAGTTCTATTAAGTAAGTTATTTAAACGTTAATATTTTATAGTTATCATCTCCAATTTGGCGGGTTTTACCCGCCTTTTTTATAGTCTTTTTTTGTTTTTATTATTATTCCCTATATCACCCCCCATTTCTTTATTTAGTACTTTTCTTTCATAATAAGCATAGGCAAGTGGACACAATCCTTTATCTTCTATTAAATCTTTAAATTCTTTTGAATTAGTATCTAAACCGCAATCAATAAGTTTAATTAACATATTCTCTTTAACTACATCATCTTTTTTACTGTTTATTAAAACTTCTTTTGACATTATGGCAGGGATTTTATCATGAACAACATAACTTATAATTGAATTCCCCATTGTATCTAATTTATTTATATCAGGAGAAAAAGTATCTATAAATTTATTAAAGTATTCATTATCGTTTTTTAAAGCAAGTAATTGTATAGGAGTGCAATATTCTTTATCTTCACTTTTTACCAGTGGGTTAAAACCTAAACCATCCACATTAAATCCTTTGATATCTTTTATTTTACACGTTAATATATAAGGATTTTTTAATTTATTATTAAATAAAATATCATTAATAATATTGTTACCATTATCATTTATAAACTCTAAAGATAATTCACCATTTAACGACTCATATTTATTTAAAATTAAATCTATATATTTTACATTATTATTTTTACACATATCTTTAATTAATTCATAAAAATATTGAGATGGTAATTTATCCAAATAGCCATTTTCTACCATTAAAGGTATTTTTTTTGAACGTTCTTTTATTATTAATTCTGGTATGGTTTTTCTATTATTTTTTGAATATAAAGATATTATAGGCTCATTTTTATCTATTTTATTTTCTATTATAAAATCAATTAAATCTGTTTTCTTTTTTGTCATTAAAAGATCATAAATATCTTTATAATAAGTGCCTTTTATTGCTATCGTATTAAATTTTGTTTGAGCACCTGATAATAACATTTGTTTAAATAAATTTTCATTATATTCAGCGGCTATAAAAAGAGGAATTTTATAATTTTCTTTTGTATCCTTGTAGGGGGAATTCATATCTAATCCATATTGCAAAAATAGTTTAAACATATTGCATTCTTTATCGTCTTTCATATAAGAAATTAATAAAGACATGACTGAACCATTATCAGAAAACTGCTTATTTGCATCCAATTCTTTTTTATCCAGATGTTCTTTCACTGCTAACAGATCATTATTTTTTATCAAAGAAATTAATCTTTTTTTAGATACTAAATAATGCTTGTCTTCATTATATGTTGTTACTGTATTATTACTAAACATTTCTCAACTCCATTTATTATTTAATTTTAATTATAACATATAATAAAAAAAGGGGCATTGAAGCCCCTTTATATTTTTTTTATTTTATTTCCTGTTAAATAAATCTTTAAATTTATTACCATTATCTACGTTATAACCAATAGAATAACCTGTAATTAAACCTAAATCGAATGCATAATCTTTAGTCGATGGCTTTTTCAACGCTGCTGATAAGCATGACTCTATTTGTTCATTGTTTTTACCTTTAAATGAGCAAATAGCATAAGCTTTGCTTAGGGGGTTATCTGTTTTTTCATCAGCACAAGATACGAAATCTTCACTTTTACTACATTGACTAATTACTTTTACACCCTCATCTACAGAAACATTTATCCAGTTAACCGACCAGACTTTAGATATCTCAATAACTTGTTTTTTCTTTGTTAGATCTTTCTTTACTACATTTCCATATACTTTTACACCAAGATTAGTTCCTTTAAAAATTTCATTGTTAAAATCACATAGCTCACCCGTTAAGCCAAGGCATACCTCATTAAATTTAAGATCGCTTTTTGATAGTTCATCTTCTACTACAGCTCTGTATTGAGATTCCTTTCCACCTATCATGTTAATCAATGAAGCGCTTTGTTCTTTATTTAATTGTTGAAAACCAATCAAGTGTTGAAGATTTACTTGTTTTGAATACTCTTCAGCTAAGCTGTCAACTTTGAAATCAATATTTTTGGATATTTGTTTTAATTTAACATCTTTGCTCTCGACTGTTGTTTTTTCTTTATTAGGAGTATTTTCTGATTTTGAAAAAATAGAACAACCAGAAAGTAAAGTTATTGACAAAAATACTGCTAATGTGCCAAAAATATTCTTATTCATTATTCACCTCTTTATCATAGAAAAATATGAATTAGTTTACTATACAATAGAGAGAAATTTCAACCTTTTTATTTTAGTTAAGTAAAAAGAGACCATATGGCCTCTTTTATTTATTTTGACAAATCCAGTTTGACTTTACCAAAGTCTAACATTTTATCATTTTCTTCTACTGCCGCTTCAAGTTTTACTCGACCGCATTCTATAAACAAGTAGTTATCCTTAACTAATTTATCAATATTTTTATCAGTTAAATATTCTTTTTGAAGAGCCTCTAAGAATTCTCTATTTTTATCTTCAACTTTAAAATCTAGCTCATTAATTGTTTTTATATATGCATCTTTTACTGAAATGCCATTTACCAATGGTATTTCTATATTCAACATAGTATTTCCATTTATTGTAAACTTCTTTTTACTTTGTATTGCCAAATAAAGAACGCTATCGGAAAGTTTCAATGCATCTATAGCTTCTTGTATTTTATCAGCAGCACTTTTACTTCCAATTTTATTAGATTTTCTTAACTCTTCTACGACCTTACTGGCAGGCGCAATTTCTTTTTGCTTTGAAAACATCTTAAAACCTCTTAATAGTTGTTTATTTATCTTAATATAGGTTATACCGTCAAAAATGTTAAATCAAATTTTTATATGCAAATTTTATTTTTTAATAATTCTTTTTCCAGCCTGAGCAGCTTTCATAGTTTTTGCTGCTTTCAGGCTTAATACCATGCTAAATACTTTAGGCGCTACATCTATAAAAACGTTTACTGCCTTTTTTATTTTACCTTTACCTTTTAATTTATAACTCACTAAATTATCTTTATTATATCTTTCATTTAAAGCTACAATTCCTACACTAGTAGAGTAGGCATCTTTATATGAGAAATCATCTGCATTAATTTTTTTATATTGCTTACTCATTTCTTTCTCTATTTCTATAAAACTTAAAGCATCATTAACTGATGTATATCCTTTGTTCGTATAGTTATCTACCAGGAACTTTAATCCTTCTTTTGATAAAACTTTTAACTCTGATACTTTCTCAAGCCACTCATCAGGCATTTCATTTTCATTTAACTTTTTATTCTGACTTATATAATCACCAGCAACACCAGCAATACCTACCGCAATAGCTAATGGTAGATTAACGACCAACAAAAAGGGGCTTGCAGTTTCTAATAGCTTCCATGTATTTAACGAATCTTCATCTTTTAACCTTGATTTTTCAGAGTTAACATTTTTTTTAATTTCTCTTTCTAAATTCATAATAACCTCCAGTTAAAACTATATGGATATATTGATGTATATCATATTATTTAGAAAAAATAAACCTCAGTAATTTTTGAAAAATAAAAAGTTGGAGGTATAATCATAGACAGTAATTTAATACAAACAGAAAGAGAAAAAAATGGCCAAACTAATATTTACATATGCACCGATGAATTCTGGAAAAAGTACAAGCTTACTTCAGGCAGATTATAACTATACAAGTGAAGATAACAATACAATAATTATATCTCATGCTATCGACACCCGATTTGGAGAAGGCGTTATTGCTTCGAGGTTAGGTTTACAAAAATCCTGTGAAGTTATTACTACTGAAACTAATGTTTTTAAATTAATTCAAGAAAGAATTGAACAAACAGGTTCAGTTGATTGTGTTTTAATTGATGAGGTTCAGTTCTGTACACCAGAGCAAATTATGCAGCTTACAGACATTGTTGATGAACTTGATATTCCAGTATTGTGCTATGGGTTAAAAACTGATTTTAAAGGAGAATTATTCCCTGGTATAGCTAAATTATTAGCTGTTGTTGATACTATCAGAGAATTAACACAAGTTTGTCATTGTAAAAAACGTTCACATATGGTTCTTAGATATGGTGAGGATGGAAAAATTCAAAGAGATGGTGAAACTATTGTTGTTGGAGCCGAATCAATGTACCGTTCTGTTTGTAGAAAACATTGGAAAGAAGGTAATCTTGGTCCTCGTATATATAAACAACTTGGAGTTCCAGACCCTTTTTCTAAGGAAGAGTAAACAAAAAGCCCCAAGAGGGGCTTTTTTATTTAACTTTCTTGTAAAATCCTTCTTTAATAGAAGTGATTATGTCAAGCAGCTATAGGATCTAAGATTCTAACATTGTCTCTATTTTTATAATGCTCTTCTAAAGACATATCAAAATATTCCATTTTAGATAATCCTGATTTATGAACTTCTAAATCGTAATCTTCCATTAATTGAATAATTTCCTTCCAAAGCTTAGTATACCTTTGATTTTCTACTAAATGTTTCTTTTTCATTAACAAACGTAAAGTTCCGGTAATTGAAGAGTTATCACAAAAAACTATAATCTTTTTTTCATTACCAGCATGATCTATAGCATATTCAAGCGTTTGTTTAAATGAAAATACATCAATATAATCTTTATCTCTTCGATTAGAAGGGCAATAATCTCGACGATAAAGCATCTGATTTTTCTTCGTATCTTCAGCTTTAAACAGGATATTCAACATGTAGTCTTTGCTTTTTTCTGAAATATCTTTGCAACGATCAATTGTGCTGTAATAATAAACAAACACTTTGGATTTTAATGACATTACATGACGAATTCTGCCCTTTTTCGCCAGCTTATCAGCACGAGCATTATCTGGATTACCATTATGACCTTTAACCCAATTAAAAGTTACGTCTACACCTTGTACTAAATTGTAAAGTTCTTTCCAGAGACCACGATCTTTGGATTGAGTAAATTCATCAGATAGAACGTCTCTGCCACCTGACATATTTTCATAAATAGCTCTGTAATCTGCATAGAGGTTAATACTATAATCTACATTATCAAAAGTTTCTTTGATATAAGAGATTGATTTCAAAGCAGCGATTAATTCCATTTGAGTTGAAGTAGTATCTATATCACCACCAAAGATTTCAAATTCTTTATAAGAACCATCCTCTTTAGGAATCTTAATCAATGCACCATAACCACCCTGCCGAAATTCATCGCAAGAACCATCAGAATAAATCTCTACATTAATTTTTTTCATTTTCATCACCTTGCCAAGTGTATTACTAACTAAACTTTATCATAGTTGCATAAAAAGTACAATAAAAAAAAGAGCCATCAGGCTCTTTTTGTTTCATATTCGAGTTCTTCTTTTATTGAAATTTCATATTCCTTTATTTTTTCTTTAAATGTAAGACTTATATCATAATCTTTTATTTCATCTTCAAAAATAATCCCGTATTCATCTTCCTGTAAAACTACAGGAACTGTATTCTCTTTGCTTATCGATATTATTTTTTCGGACAACTCATTTATAAGAGTTGTGCCATATTTCTTACTAATAATTACCTCTGAAAACTCTTCAACAGGGGTTGATAGTTTTATATTATTTCCATCAACTGATATAGTAAATGGTTGTTCTATTCCTACACATCCTGGCTCACCACAAGGACAATTTAAGACATAAGAACTACCTTCTTTTGATTTCATTAGTGCAATAAAAGGTGCGGGGTTAAAAATAGTACCATTATATGATAACTTTTTACCATTAATAAAAGGTTTTACCACTAACACTTTAAATGGCATTTTTGATGCTTCAACTATTCCATCTTTAAGTTCAAACAGGAAATCAATTTTTATCATATTACCCCCCCTCTTAATGAAAAATATATTACTACAAATATTTTTTTATTACAATCTATTTTTACTTTTAACTACCAAGGTACTATTTTCTTTTATAGCTTCATTCAATATTACTTTTTCGGTTTCTATCAGAAGACCATTCAACACATTCAAAATTTTTCCAGTTATATCATCACCATCACTGTTATATTTTTTATTCGTATTATCCTTTTTTTCTTTTAACACTTTTATACATTTTTCTTTATTATTCTTAGACATCAATTTAATATCATTTATAAATACAGACAATTTTTTATCTATTGTTTTTTCATTACCTTTTAAAATAAAAATAGAACTTATTGAAGTTATTAAGTGTGATACTAATTTTTCACTCTTTATATTAGAATTTTTTACAAAAAAATCTCTTACTTTACTTGGTGAGCTTTCAAAAATAATTACGTCTCTTATTTCTATTTTTTTACTCTCTAAGAGATTCAACAATTTTATTTTATCATCATCGGATATATTTCTATTATCACAAATATTTAAAACTATTTGTTTATCTTTTTTTATTTCCAAATCTGTTTCATTAATAAAAAATAAAATATCCTCTAATTTATTAGAATCGGAGACAAATCGGTTAAAAAATGGGAGAAAGAATCCATCTAATTTAGTGTTAACAGTAAAACCATCATTTATAAAAATTTTAGCAAGATTCATAAATTCTTCTTGTTTATCTTTATTATGTATTTTATTATAAGCCATCTCTATAATAGGATAATTTTTATCAAATTTATAATTAAAACTTAATAGATTCCTGTATTTTTCTAATATTGAATTTTTTTGTGATTCAAACATATATGAAGTGATCATTTGATTACTTAGATTTTCTGTTTTCAAATAAACTTTTGATAAAGCTTTTTTTGATATTCCATTTACATTAACCAAATTACAAAAAATATAACCATCAGAAAAGTCATAATTATAATTTATGAACAAATCTATTATTTTATCTATTTTTTCCTTAATAATTTCTTTTTCTAATTGATATTTTCGATGATATTCTAATAAATTAATAATATGATCACCCTTACTAAAATTTATAGTATCATCACCAGTTTCATTTTTTAATATTTTTAATATTTCTTCTACTTTTTCTGTATTTAAATAAACTATGGCATGAGATAGTTCATTTTCATAATCCTTATTTTTCAAATCAGTCATATTATAGCCTTTTCTTATTTTTTATTGAATTTAAATTATTATCTATATCATTATTAATGATATTTTTCTCAATCATCGATTTTTCTGGATTAATTATTTTAATAAATGTTGATATATTAGGATTATTAATATTATCATTTATTAAATCATTTATTATCTCTATTTTTTCTTGATCTTTTATTTCCATTTCATTAGCAAATAAAAAAGCATTATTTAAATAAACAAACATTAATGGCATAATTTTTCCACTATCATCAACACTGTCCACCATGATATTTTTAGGATCTTTGGAAGCTTTTAAAGATTTATTTAATAAATAATAAAAAGAATTTCCTGTATTTATTTTATTATTATTTCTTATTTGTTTAACTTCTTCTAAAGGGAGAACATCATATAAATTAATAAATAATGGGGATATTTCACTATCCTTATTTCTTGCAAATCTGTATGAAATATCCATGCCGTATTTTGACAATAAATTTACTTTTTCTATTAACACATCTTTATCATGTAGTGAATAATCTTCATGAGATAAAAATTTTATTTCATCTTCTAAAATTTGAGTAATAATATTATTTACATATGTATTTTTTAATTCAAAATCTAAACCATGTGATAATAAAACATTTATTATTTCTATTTCAGATGAATTGGCTATATATTCAAATATATTCTTACCTCTGCTAAATTTTATTTTATCCAGATTTATTTCATAATCTTTAAGATATTCTAAAATAAAATTTAATTTTATACTTTTATCTTTACTTTCTGATTCTATTAAATACTTTATTAAATTATTTTCATTAGGTGGAAATGTTTTAAAAATTTCAAACCCTAACTGATGGGCTTTAATTGTTTTTTCTAAATCTTCACTACTCTCACCTATTAATAAGTTTTTATTATTTAAACTTATGTTTTTATTATTTGATTTTATATTTAAGGTATTATTTAATTTTATTATGTTTTCTTTGTTCATATTAGTGAAATATGTTAAAAAACTAAATATATCAATTCTATCACTAAAATCTTCATTTATATTAAAGTTATTCTTTACATCACTTAATTTATTCAAGTATACAGAATTAAAAACCTCACCTTTTAGAATCTTAATTTCATGTAAACAATTTTCTATATATTTAATTGTGGAAATACTATTTATTTTTTCTGTACTCAAACATGATAAATAATTAAAAAATTCATCTATACCATTTTTTTCACTAAAGTTAGATTTTTTATTAAAATTTAATATTTTACTGATTATTTCTATTTCTTTGTTATCTAAAATATCCATTCTATTTTCCTGATCATATTTTATATAAATTATAACTTATTTGTTATTTTTATCTACATAAAATGGAAGGAATTTTTGTAATAAAAAAAGATCTCAATTGAGATCTTTTTAAATATTTATTCCATTTATTCAAATAAGTATATTATTAAATTTTTGAATCTTTTATGGATAAAATATAAATATTTTTATAGAATTCTTTATCTTTCTGATATACTGGTGAATCTATTCTTATTTTTTGAGTTTCAGATATATAAAAATCTTTATTTACATTCCATTTTTGTAGAGATGGTAGTTCTAAAGTTAAATCTTCATTACTTACTTTATAAAAGTTCATCTCTTTTAGATATTTCTGAGTTAGATTTACATTGTATGTATTAGGTGATTTTTTTAAACCCATCATTAAAATACCTTCACCATATACATCTTTAGTTATTTTATTTGTTATCACATCTTCTTGATATTTAGTTTCTATAGAAGAAATATAAGGAACTATTTTTTCATTAAAATTAGCTAACATTTCTCCTTGATTACTTGAAGCAGAATTACTTAATATGAGCGTATATTTTTTATTGTTATAAAGAGAAGCAAGATCAACTAATGGTGAGTCATTATTATAGGCTCCTATTACCTGGATTCCTTTATATCCTGGAACAACTTTTTCTTTAAATACATCCATTCTGTAGTCAATACAATTAATTTCTTTTTTGTTATCATTTTTATAACAATCAGTTTTAACATCAGAATATTTAAATTGATTGTTAGAAGTTTTCATTCCATCAGTTGCGTTAGCATTTAAAGCTACACCTAATAATGAAATTATTATAGAGCCAGCAATTTTTTTATTCATACTTTTATCCTTTTGGTTTATTTTAGGATTACTTTATACTATCTTTGACAAGTAATTCAAAAAGTAATCGATTACAAAAAAATATATTAATAAGATTTAATAAAGTATTTTTGATTGCCTTACAAGGAGATTTTGAACAATAAAAAAGAGCCTTTAAAGGCTCTTTTTGGTTTTTTTGTTAAAACTTTAATTTCTTCTTAGTTTTATGAGTTTTTCGTAAATCCTCTTTAACCCAAAAAATATTAAAATCTTTTCTTCTTACTTTTGCCATTCTTCCATCTTCATGAGCAAAAACAAGACCCTCTACTTCATTTTCCTTGAGAAATTTCTTTATAGAATAAAAATCTCTATCAATTTTTACTTCAAGCGCACCATGTTCCCATAATTCATGTTTTTCAAGCTTGTAAGGATTATCACTTAACTTTGGACCTACTAATTCATAGGTTTTTCCTTCTATTAATTTACCAGAATTATTCAATGCCTCTATATGAAAAGCATCTTCTGGTTTATTAGCAGAAACTGGCAC
>Ga0308160_10004913_pt1 | contig 14077 bp, 16 predicted proteins | sample PhyFR1_FD_201036 | JGI IMG/M metagenome (GOLD analysis project Ga0308160, IMG submission 201036) | Phyllosphere microbial communities from UC Gill Tract Community Farm, Albany, California, United States - DLSLF.R1 | ecosystem: Host-associated > Plants > Phyllosphere > Unclassified | place: USA...
TTACCGATCTGACACCCGTTTGTGAGAGTGAAGCTTGTCCATCATCGATCACCCGGAACGAGACTTTCGGAAGCTGTAGTTGATAATTGGTATCTGCCTTCGACTCGAGTTTAGGCATCGTAACTCCCGAACGGATCTCAGATGAGCCGGATCTCTTACGAAAATTGCCTGGCACCAAGTCTTGACCTAGGATCAAAGAATATACGAAGGATATATGGACACCAGAAATGAGTCAGGTCTTAGACGCGACGGTCAACAGCACAGAAGATGCTTATGTAAGTATGCCACGTGCAATCGGTTCATTATCGGTTGAAAGCGGTTCTTGGCGGCCCGGGCCGGGCAAGCGAATTGCATGGTGATGTGAGGGGAGGTCAAGTGGAGCATCATTTCTATCGTCCTATTCTCTGATATCTCAACAGACGATCATACACAGAATGAGCAGTATCCCCATCATCCAGGCTGAGCATTTCTTCCCAGCTCAGAACCTCTTAGGTGAAGGTACGTTGGCGTTGTTGATAGAGGACATTCTGCTGACGTGGAAGGTATTACTTGGGATTGTAGGACTCAACTTCTCCACTGGGTCGATATCGACAAAGCAGAGGTCCACACGTGAGCTCTTCGTTTCCATACACTGCGGACTAAGCTCATCAGATAGCTTAGACCCAGAAACCAAGAAGCACTCTGTTGATGTCTACCCAGAAACCACCCACATCGGTACCATCGCCCTCCGAGAGAAAGAAGGGGTAAGCCAATCCTACTGGGCATGCTTCGCAGTGGCTGACCCAGAAGCTTCTAGCTTCTTTCAGGCATTCCTTAGTCGAGATCCCAACCCCTACCACACCTACCGAAGTCGGTCCCGCCAAACAGACCAACTCTAGGAAATCAATCAAGACTCTATCCGAACCTCTGCCCAAGGAGGAATACGAGATCACCCGATTCAACGATGGGAATGCCGATCCCAACGGAAGCATGTTTCACGGAAGTATGACCTTGCCAAACAAGAAGGATGGCAAGAAGAGGGGTGAATTCTGGCGATATGATCCCAATGGAAAGGAGGTCAAAGTGATTGATGCTGTTGGTACTTCCAACGGTCTCGGTTGGTCACCTGATCACAAGACCATGTGTGAGTTGCAGTCACCACACAATCAGATTGATCAATGGCTGACGACCAGACTACGTGGATTCAGGCGACGACAATATCGTCACTTTCGACTTTGACGAAAACTCGAACCTCACCAACAAGAAACTATTCGCAAACCCACCCGATGCAATGGATGATCAACCCACAAACGGAGTATTCGACGGTCTAGCAATGGACGGGCTTGGAAACGTCTGGATCGCGCGATTCAAGGACCGAAGAGTTATCGGCTACACCCCAGAAGGCAAAATCATCTGTTATATCCACACTCCTAAATTCAAGAACCCCACCATCCCTGTCTTTGGAGGAAAGAACCTTGATGTCATGTACATCGCCGGAGCTCATTCCAAATTGGCAAATGAGGGAGAACTTCAGGACGAGTATTCCTACTCGGGTGATATCATGAAGGTCGACTTTGGACCTGGGTCGGAGATTAGGAAGCTTTTGGGCGAGAACTGGAAAGGAGCCGAGAGGTTCCGATTCCGAGGTTAAGCGAAGGGGAAAGGTTCTGGAGAATGAAATGCACATATTAGATAGACGGGTGGATGATTGCATATTTGCCTTCGATTTGAATTGACGTTTTGAGTGTAGCATTGGAACCCCGGAGACAGCTCGTTGTTACGTCTGTTTAGAATCAATTCAAAATCCGCTGCTGCATCAAGCTCTGCCAACACACCAACCAATCTGTCCTAAGATCTGAGGTGCAAAATGGCCACCACAGATGTATGTGTCTTGCAGCCTTGGCAATGTACTCTCGAAATGAGTATTGAATTGATATTGATACATCCACCATGATTGTTACATAAGCTTACAACGAATACCCGCCCTCACTACCTAGCGACTTCCGCAGTAGGAGTTCCCAAAGACTGCTCCTCAACAGGCGCAGTATCCACAAAGTCAGGCAAAGCTTGAGAATCCGTGAGGTAACTCGGGGTCTCCCCCTCTCCAATAGGATCGTCATCCAGACCTAGAGCGTCCAATTCTGCTTGTAGGTCCATCTCGTCAACTTCGTCGGGGACACCGTAGCTTCTTCCTAGCGATTCTTGGATCTCGTTGGCTTGATCGATCATATCTTCCATATCGTAGTGAATGCTCTGTTTCGTCAGCTGGTTATCTATATGACGGGCATAAGGACTGACCTCGATTTTGTCAATGTCTATTCCTTTGTACTGCTTCTTCATCTCCTTGTTGGCTACACGCATAGCGTCCACCGTTGCCATCTAATATGTCAGCAGGTTGTATGCCGATGAGAGCGACGCAGCTTACCGTGTTCTTCAAGTTCTCTGTAGTCATTGAAGCTTGTTCCATGTTCCAAGTCTGTTGTTGCAATTGCATCAACTGTCCTTCGTACATTCTCTTTTGCTTCAACGTTCTGAGCGCCCGCTGTTGAATCGCAGTCTATATACATCAGCCACCTGCTCAATCGTACGACGTCATTGTCGAAGCAAGCAAGACGTTTCCAAGCAATATGGCAAAGTGCTAAGCTACAGAGCAACCGATAAGGCCTCCATCACTACAGATCTGGCGCACAGGGTCGAGCCAATAGAGAAAAGTCTCACCTTGCCAGGCCCATCTCTCAGCTTTGCCATTTGAGCTTTGAATGCCCCCAGCTCCGCATCTAGCTTCTTGATCTTGACTTCTATCGTCCCTATACGAGTATCGGTCTGAGGTGAGCTGGTACCCGGCTAGCGTTGATTAGTGGCTTACAGATGAGATAGCATCGTTGAGACTGGGCTTAGGCTTGGCCTTGTTTGATCCGAATATCTGGTCGGTCAGCTTGCTGGGTTGGGAAGGTGTATGATATGACTCACTCTGTTCATTGTGGTACGAGCTTCGGCCGAGGAGTGAAAGTGATTGGTCCAATAGGTTTGCTTTCAAGAGGCAAGAACTTGAGCTGATGGCGATTGTCAAAGGTGAGTGAATGGTGTTGTAGCTGTATTCTTAGACTGGTGATATAGATATAGATACAAGTGTGAATGCGATAAGTGAGCTACTCCGACACGAGGATGAGACGCACAACCAGCACACAGCGGCAACGACAACAGTGCATACCGTGGGAAATCGTCGGAGAAACATCGGAAGATCTTACCGTAGATCAACTATGAGCTGATGCCTATCTCCAGACACAGCAGAGTAACGACAATGTCATGCTAGATATCCTACTGCCATCCCTCTTGCTTATAGCACTAGGCGCAGCCCTCCATTCGGCTGTCATACAAGCATCGAATCGGGGAAGGGGGAAATCAGAATTACCGATACATCGACGATCACTTTCGACATCTTCAACAAACTCGCCTTGGGTCGTCGAACGACATGGCCTGTCGGTCTCTGTCACCACTACAGGGCTCAACAATCTACCGAGCCAGCTCTTAGATGCCAAAGGTAGTCGGCTGAAGCCAGCTTTTCTGCTCTTCTACAATATCGGCACGGTCGTCGGGGTACTAGGTGGGATTGCGGCCATTGGGGCAACGATATGGCAGCTGGTCCAGATCTGGGGTAGAGTCTGGCTAGAGGCGCGCTCGCATGCCGCTGAAAAGGGAGAGGTGGTCGGATTGGTAAAGCGGGCGCTTGAGGATTTATCAGAGACTAGTGCGGGAGTTCCGACGCCTGCTTTGCAAGGTCTTCAACCCCTTGTAAGTCCACCAATGCAAGATCGAGGAGTGGTTCACTGACTTTCAGATACCAGGCGTCACTCTGCCATTGAGCCATTTGCCGACCTTGGTCCTTGCCCTGGTAGTCAATCAACTCATTCATGAACTCGGACATGCCCTTAGCGCTGCTGTGTGAGTTTGTTCCCGATGGGGAGCTGACCAACAGTGAGGATATAATCCCTTCCAGCTTCAGCCTCAACCTCCATTTCGTACTGCTCAGCATGGCAGTACATTTGCCTCCTACCGTCGACTATTTGCCCTCGTAAGCTACTTGACTCTCCTCGACAGACCTCGAAGCTGAACATCCAGGCGAGCCAAGATGCGCTTAGCTTCTTCCGGACCATTTCACAATGTGGTCACTTACGGTTGGCTTGCCCTCCTCGCTTTCAGTGGAACCGGAAACCTCCTGTGGAGTGATAGAAGTGATGTGGGCAGATTGGTCCAGACCGTGTCCGAGGAACGTATCACTTGTGCACAGTTTTGGTATACTGAGCTGATGAGCCAGACGTCCCCTCTATATCGTCATATTTCTCCTGGACGCCTGATCACTCATCTTGATGATGTGACTGTAGCGGGTGAGGGGGATATATGGTCGAAGTACTTGAGAGGAGAGATCAACAGCGACCAGGACCGCGGGTGGTGTATCCATAAGGACATCTTTATTGGTATGTTCCACTCATGAATTGAGGGATATACTGACGCCGTAGGATTACCAGACTCGCCATGTCCCCCTGATTCTGGCAAAGTCGGGTTTGATGCCCCCGACACCGATATACCTGGGAGCAGCAAGTGTCTAGATCCAAATCCAGTCCTCTACAACCCATCAGTCGCGTGCCCTTGCCCCAACCCCGACGAGATCTGTGTCCGTCCACTACAATCAGAACGCATCATGCAGATCCGGTTCGGTGATGGCGAGGTGGTCCTGTGGCAAGGTGATCGGACATTGGTCATGCGAGATATTCAAGTCGGTAGGAAAGGTGCTCGTTTCCTGGGCCCTGTGGTAAGGTGGGGAACGGTCTTCATCGAGTGAGCTCTCTTCCTCTGCAATCCGTCATTTCGCTAAAAGTCGCAGATACCTGTCTACAATCGCTCTCTCCCTTTTCCTGTTCAACCTCCTCCCACTGCCACATACGGACGGCTCCCAGCTTCTCAGAGCCCTACTCGCTTCAACGGGCACTCCCTCAATGTTCTCTTTAGGATCATCTCGCTCTCATCCCCTCACCCGCTCCCGCTCACCATCTCGGTCTAGACAAGACAGGCCGACAATCAGTATCAGACATACTCCGGCCCAGGAGTATGATCTGGCCTCAGACTCGGACGACGGACACAGCTTCGGGTACGGTCATGATGTGGAAGGCAGGACGAGGGGGCCACGAGAAGAGGCTTGGAAGAAGCGTTTGAGAAGGGTGGTAGAGGGTGGATCTGTAGTGATGGCTATTGGCTGGGTTGCTGGTTGGGCGATGTTGGCATTACTTAGATCAAGCTAGAGATGTACTACTATGCCCGTGATACGTTGTATCGCTTCGCACTTCAAATCTGCCTCGGAATTACCAACGTATCGACAGGTCTTCCATGGGTGAGGGTGAATATGGAAGGTGGAGGTGGAGGCGTCAAGTGGAGGGTGGTCCTTCGAAGACCGGCCAATCTATCTTGGGTATCACCTACACTGAACACCATCATCAGCAACAATTCAAGATGAGCCCCGAGATCCCAAAGAAGATGAAAGCTCTCAGAGTCAACTCCGGCAATCAGTACGCCTATCACTTTACGTTCAGCAATCAGGATTGACAAAGTAGAAAATACTATTCCCTGGAAGAAATCGAAGTCCCCACTCCAAAAGGCCATGAAGCGTTACTCAAAATCCACGCAGCTGGAATGTGTCATACGGACTTACTGGTGATGGATGATTTCCCACTTGCCAAGTACCCTCTGACTGGATCACACGAACCCGCCGGAGAGATTGTTGCTTTGGGGACAGATGCCGAGGGGGGTAAAGTAAAGATTGGGGATCGTGTTGCCGGATTGTTCCATCGGGAGATATGCTGTAGGTCTAGCTCATGGTAGTAGAGATGACTATACTGACTGATAGATAAATGTCCAGATTGTACCCAAGTGGATCCAAAGTACGTATATTCGAGTCGGTTCACGAAGGATATTGCTTATCGTCAGGTTCTGCCCCAACTCGAATTATGGCGGGATCATGTCGGACGGTTTCTTTGCCGAGTACGCTATTGTGGATGCTCGACTCTGTGCAAAGCTATCAGACAAGATGACTTTCCAGCAGGTACGCAGGCAGAATGCTTAGATCCAAAGAATCATCAATGCTGACTTGATAGGCTGCACCTCTCACCTGTGCCGGTACGACCATCTACGGCGCTATCAAGACGGCCAAGCTCAAGCAAGGGGAAATCATCGGGATCAGTGGGCTGGGAGCATTAGGTCATCTAGGTGCACAGATTGCCAAAGCTATGGTGAGTCGTCGGGTTGACCAGACCGGAGCAGAGATATGACTGATATTCGACAGGGATACAAAGTCGTCGGTATCGATGCTAGGCAAGAGCCTATCGATCTGATCAATGGGAGCAACGTGCCTCCCGATATTGCTATCGATGCAAGAAAGACATCGGTAGAAGAAGCTCAGAAGGAAATCGCGAAATTACGTCCGGATGACTATATCGGTTGGCCAGGTGTCGATGGTATGTCCTATCTCCATACTCGAAGAAGGCTGACAGGTAGCAATGATCCTAACAGCCGACCCGGTTCAATCACATCGATACGGAATAGACCTAGTCCGCCGACACGGCAAAGTAGTAATAGTGGCTCAACCACCTAAATTCGATTTCAACTGGAACGACTTTATCTTCCGCGACTTGACTTTTATCGGTCATTTACATGGAAACGGAGATGATTTACAAGAAGTAGTTGATCTGGTGGCTGAGAAGGGGATTAGTGTGAGTGTTACCGAGTTTGGGATTGAGGATCATGAAAAGATGGTGGATAGTCTTGGAGATGAGAGTAGGAAGGGAAAGAGTGTTTTGGTGTTCTAGTCCCGCAGAGTCGCACAAGTCAGTAAGTCGAAGTCAAGTATGCAGTCATGAACATACGGCCGAACTCGGGCACGACCTAGATGAGAAGCAAGGGAAGCCAGCCACTGTGTAGGTCACTTACCTCTGACCTACCCCTCGCAGCAGCCAAAATAAGAAAGCCAGAGAAGGGCTCGACCAGCGCGCAGTCTTGAGCACAAGCGCAGCCCATCCCTGTTGTAAACCAAAGGCTTCATATACCCAATCACAGTGGCGAGACATCAGGGTAGGCCAAACACGACTTCACCAAGAAGCAAAAGAAGCAAGGTCTGTGTATCTCACTTCACCTCTGATCGTCCCCTCTGCCACCAAAACACAACTTTGGAGAAACAGGCTCGACCTACCGACATGCAAAGAGGTGGCCGCACAACCCAATGCAGAATCACTTAAAGGGCAATTCTGCAGAAGGTTCAACATTCTGGTTAGAGCATGTTGTACTCTGTTGCGCGGTGACCATGTCCTTCAATCAGGGTTTATATACCACCAGATCCTCCATGTCATACCTCAAATGAAGGCCAGTTCGACACGACCTTTCGACACGACCTTCAGAAGTATCACTTGTGTAAGTCATCCAAGTTCACCTCTCAATCCTGCTCACCGAAACACACGACCGTCAAGCAGGCTCGACCAACCGACAGGCAAAAAGGTGACCACGGATGGGTGTTTGCTTATATATGTCCTAGCAAGCGCAATAAGCACCCAGGTTATAACCTGGGTGCTTGCTAGGAGTCGAATTAACGATTAGGCGATTTGTGCTACGCGGCCATACCCCCTATTCAGACAAGGGCTTGTATACTCGTCTCGTCAAAATTGGGGCCAACAAGTCGAGGACAGAAAAACACGATCCGAAGCAAAAGAAGCGAGCCAGCTCACCTCTGCTCATCAGCTCTCTCACCAAAACACAAGACTCGGCAAAGAGGTTCGACCCAGAGAGTCTGCAAAAAGGAAAGACCACGGGGTATTCGTATGGTCATCTACGAATACCCAGGTCATGATTGGGTATTCGTAGAGAACTATTCAAAGTTGACGATTTTGTGCTACGTGGCCATACCTGTCATGCCAGGAGGTTTATGTACCCACAAAGCGTTTCTCACGACGGACCAAAAAGGTGAGCAGAAACGACCCCGATGAGGATCATGGCTTGATCATCTCAGCTTACCTCAGATCATCCCCACCTGGAGCAAAACACAAGGGCAGACTACAGATTCGAGCTCTCGCCCTCTCATTTTGGCAAAAAGGAACCTGCGGGCCATTCATATGAGGTCTACAAATACCCAGGTTGGATTGGGTATTCGTAGACCTGACATTGGTTTGCAAGGATTGTGTGCTACGCAGCCATACCCTGTTCAAACAAAAGGGTCTATATACAACGAGTACCCCAAAATATTGGATGAGTGGCGACAGAAGCCGGTCAACACGACTTTAATCAGAAGCAATAAGCCATTAGGTGTGTATCTGACTTACCTCAGCTCTCACTCCGCACCATCAAAACACAATACTGAGCAATCAGGCTCGACCACCCGTCATCGCACCCGGCAAAAAGGAAAGACCGCGGGGTATTTGCATTAGCCCTGCAAATACCCAGGTTGGATTGGGTATTTGCTGGGCTTATTCAAAATTTTATGGATTTTGTGCTACACGGCCATACCTGTATATAACATGAGGGTTTATATACCTCTCAGACCCAGATCCAACTTCCGTCAATGAGACAATTTCCGAAGGGAAATCAGATACGACCCCAAAAGAAGCATGTCCTGTCTGTCTAGACTCACCTCAGACCTGATACTTACCGCCTATTCCACCAAAACACAACATCCCTTCCTAGGCTCGACCTGTCGACATGCAAAAAGTGGACTGCACAGCAGCGTAAATATCAAGCTCTGCAAACTCCAAGGCGTGATTTGGGGTTTGCCGAGCTCGATATTTGCAGAGCTGAAGTGTACTACCGCGCAGTCCTATATGCTGTTGAAGATAAGTGTTTATATACCAGAATTATATTCGAGCTGTTTGTTTTCAATTTGGATGAGCTCGGGTGAAGTTGGAGGGGAAATAGGGATACTCGTCAGGGCCCATTTTCTTAACCATATCGATATATTGATATCCCATGAGTGAATCAAAGTGACCATACGTGGGTCAAGTGGTCACCGGACTTCATTCACAGCTCGGTGAGCCTGAGCTGTCCTCGACAAAGCTTGGTGGCAACTGAGGCGTCATTCCAGCATTGCCGTGATGAACGGTTTCCACGGCAGGAGTTGGACAACATGAGAAGGTTGGGTTGATTCAATTTACCCTGACACGTGACACGTGTCAATCCTGAATTCCTTCTTTTTCCCTGAATTTCAGGTACCATCTATCAAATGCTCTTTTGGTTAAGTTACGAGTGTCGTCTGTTGTCTCATTCCCGCTCAATTGTACACATAACAAACACCACCACTGTCTATAGTCTTCTCTTTGTACACTGAACAATGGGAACATAACACCTCTACAACACCCGACCGATACTCAGTAATCAGGAGTAACAATGGCAACACACAAAGAACCGCCAAGCACACGTCACAATGTCCTCGACTTTTCGCCTCGTGACCATGACCGAGAAAGGGGTCATGACCAATTCGCAGTCCTGCCTGATTTACCTTCTTATAGGACCGAACTCGATATAAATACCCGACCTCGCTCGCATACGTCTTCTTCTTCGCATAATTCAATACTTGACCAATCTCTTTCAGCTCCGACTTCACCTCTGAGTCGACCACAGGGGTATTCGTCATTAGGTCTCATTACACCTCTGGACCTTCCTGGACCTAGCACCCATGTACCGACAGGCAGTATGAGCAGATCCATGCCTATTAGTCATGCTCCCGCCCCTCAAATTCCTCGACATAGCGGACAACCGACAATGTCTTCATTCTTCCCGCCCGCCAATCGCGTTTACCCCTCTGGCCCGTCCGGCATACGCCAACCCCAAGCACCACTATCATCTACGAACCTAGCCTCACTGGATAAATCCACTCGTACCCGCTCGAAATCCCGCTCAAGAGTAACGGCAGTCATGAGTGATTCAGGATCTGGGAGCGAGACGGAAAAAGGAGGTTCAGATTCGGATGTTACTGTGATTGATCATAGACGGGCTGGAAAGGCTTCATATAGTCAAACGGATATCGCTGGTTTACAAAATCGGATGACTGGGTACTTTACGGCTACTACTCAGGCCACTAGCACGAATGCTAGTAGTGGAATTGCAAAGTTCCGAGATACGGATACCATCACTCTACCTCGACATGGTAGACGTTTAACACCTCCTAAACCCGATTCTCGACCTCTACCTCATCATGCCAATTCCGTCCCTTCTACCACATTCACAACGACAACGAGTCCAGGTAAATCACCTAAATCAAAATCGTCAACTTCCCTCAACAGTATGCGGAAATCACCTTCTCAATCGCCTCGACACCCAAGTCTTCCACTTGGTCGATCTCCAACAACGTCGCCTCGCCATAGCAGTCGTAATCTCGCCCCTCTTACGCCAATGACTTCATCTACATCCATAAGTCTGTCACCTGTCAATCGCCATAATGGGATCAAGGGAGGTGGAAGTGATGCGGATGCGGAATATGATTCCTTGACGGACGATTCTTCAGTTTCATTCAATACGAAACGCCATTCGGGTTATGGAATCCGACATCGTCGAAATCCAAGTACAGGCAGTGCTGGCCACCCTGCCGGCGGGAACGGCCTCGGACTCTCCCTAGGAGCCGACAGTAGCGATTCTTCCAAAGTGGACGACCTCATCCCCGAAGCCCTGGAAAGGATGTACAGGTCCTCCTCGTTATTGTACTTGAGGATCCTCGCGATCGTACCTGCTTGCTGGGGGACTTTGGTACTCACTCATGGAGTGGTATCTGGAGGGATATGGCATGATGTCTGGCCTTGGGGAGCGGATTTCTCTGCAGAGGCAATGTACAGCCGGAGTCATGGGACACATATGGAGGTCGGGATTTGGAAGAGCGCCATTCGAGGTGACCTCCTTCTTGCTATAGCTTGGGTAAGTCATCTACATTGACAGTGTAATGATACTAGACTGATAAGTAGGCGATCCTCACTGGCCATTTCTGTTTTCGATTCACGACCGGCCTCACATACCGCTGGCGATCATATTACGATCTTCTACCCGTCCTAGTCCGCCTACTCGCTCTACAAGCCCTCTGTTGGCCCGCTACCTACATTACTCTATCCTACCTTGGTCCTTCCCAACCGTTATTCGCATGGGCAGTCATTGGCGTATCTACCGGAATCACCTATGCGATAATCATGTGGTTGGCATCCAACGTCCTTCCTGATCCGGATGATGATCGCTCCCGATCGAATTCATCGAGGTCAAGGTCATCGAAAGGTAGTAGGACGAGTTCCAGTAGTGATCATACTCCTACTCGAGATCGCAAAAATAAATACAGGTACAGGCCCAAAGCACCCGTCTTTCCGGTATGGGGAGAAGCACCGCTTATCGCACCGCCTGAACCACCTCCTCATTTGACTTGGTGGGAGAGGCTGAATTACAAGAGACGCTGGGATTGGGAAGCGGTAGCGAGGGAGGTCGGGTGGAAAGTGGGTGCTTTACTGCTTTTGACTTCTGCTTGGGTATTTTGGCAAGTCCACATCGGATGGCTTGTCAGGCCGGACCAGCTCGAGTCGTAATGCAGGATGAAGGATAGGAATTTGTCTTGGCAATACATTCAAAACACACGATACTAGACACGATCAGAGACGACACACGACGATACGATATTCACGAAACGGTCGGGACCACACACGTACGACAGGACAATCGAAAAGCAGGCCTTGTTGTCAAACTGGTAAAGGACCAGGACATTTATGCTCTTCTATACACGACGAGACCTGTCCACAGGAAAGTACTCAAAATAGATACCTGCTTCATTACACTCATACAGATGTGATAGATAGCCCAGCAATGCAAATGCATAATTGTGTACAGATACAACTCTACCGCCCACTCATTGTCCCTTTTGTACACTTCATGCCTCTTCCTCCCTCAGAAACACATGACCCTGTCCTAGACACCTAATCTCCCTGGCTTCATGTTCGACCTGAGCCTTGGCCAAAGCCCTCTTTGCCAGATGGGTCAAGTAAAAGAATAGCGATATACACAAAACAACTCCAAAACAGGTCGAATACCACCTGATATCCTGCCTTTGTTGGTCTTCTGGCGATAATGGTTCGTCGGTCGTGCCGTGGCCATGTAATTCGGATAGACTGTGTAGACCTGCTCCTATCCATGTATGAAGGACGAGTTTACATAGTGATACGGCTGTACAGGCTGTGTATGTTTTGAGCGTTAGAGCGGGTGAAGAGGCGAGAATGACGTTGAGGAGGTTGTAGGGGTATGGCGCTATTCGAATGAGAAGTAGGAGGTGGGGGTTGGAGGGGATGATGTGGAGTAGGGAGATTGCCATTGGGGAGTTCTGCAGACTGGGGGATCAGCGACGTCTCTTCAACGACGAAAGCAAGGGCGAGACGTACCTCTTTGTAATGACGTCCCGAAGAAGCGTTCGAGAGACTAGAAACACGATAATCGCCCCAGTCAGACTGGCGATGTACGAAACGACAAATCCTTCCCATACTCCGAATGTATATCCACACAAGACCATCAGAGTCGAGTAGAGCGGTAATGGCGGTATTGTCGTCAAGAAGATGAGGAGACCGAATATCATTTGACCTTGGTATCCGAGTGAATAGAGCTCTTTCGATAATTCGTCCAAAGCTGCACCATTAGCATCGGCTCCAGCCATCTTCTTGATGACAGGGTGACGTACCAGTGAATAGCTCTCCCTTCCAGAAAGCACAGGCAAGTAGGAAACCCAGAGTGGTCAAGACCCATCCAATCATCAATCCCCTCCCGATAGCCCCTTCGCGTGAACACATCCGGCACTTGAAATCCAATAGCCTACATCTCGTCGAGTCCCATATGTTCCCATTTGGGAGTGGACCAGATGTAGAAGACCGACCATTCCGACGAGATTGTGATGGCTGACGAGGAGGGAACGAGGGATTATAACTTTGGTGCTGTTGTTGTGATTGTGGATATTCTTCTTTCGTCAAAGGATGATCGCGATAGGGCAGAGCATTGTTGTTTGGATTTAAATGAGCACCTTGGCCCAGGACTAGGCTGGAAGAAGAAGAGGATTGGTGATAGGTATGATATTCCGTGTTTGTATGTACGAAATGAGGTCTTTGGACATTCATTGAATTCCTCAATGTCGATTGTGGGATGGGCGATCTATCATGGTCGGTACCACGTTCGTGTCTCATCTCGCGAGTACTGTTTGATGGAGAGTATAGGTTGATGGTAGGTGGTCGAGAAGCTGAAGGGGGTGATGTAGAATCGCGGGATCCTATCAAGTCACTCAGGATATGATTGCGGGTTTCGAGATCACGTTGTCCAGCCGCAGTCGCTGTTGCCAAGGACACGGTGTTGGGTGTGGTTGACGGGGTTTGTTGCTGCGTGTGTTGCGTTTGGGTGGTTGTCATGATCTGTACAGGTCTGGTAGTGATAGCAATAGCACTGGCAGTGCAGTAGCAGTGGTACTAGTTGAGGTAGTGATAGCAGTAGCAATGGACCCCCCTTGCTCCTTTACTTCGAATCCAATCCCATTCACTCTAATGGACTGCGGAATCTGGTGCTGATCACCTCTCTCTCTCTTTACCCTGAATAGTCAATTACCCTTTACTCCGTACTCCGGATACCCTGACATCCCCCGCAGGCCCGCAGGGGTTTATCCGGGCTGATACCCTGAATGCCAATTACCCCGAACCTGATTCACCATCCCGCTTTCTCGGGCCAGGCTACACCTCTCTTCATGGCAACTTGCTGCATATATAACATGTACATCTACTAACTGACTACACTCGCTCATACACGTACAGATAAGCCAATGAACGCATCTCTTCCCCACCACCAGGTGGCGCCTTTGCGACTTTCTCATCGTTAAACAAGACCCACTCGTCCTCACTCTCGTCAGCAAGTCCGCTCTGGGGTTGTCGGATCGTAGCGACATAATGACCAGAATGGACAGATGGACCTTTATGCGAGATGAATGCTTTCAATCGGTAATTGGCGGGTGTAGAGGCTGATCCGCCGATATCGGGTGCTTGGGATGAGGCACTCGTGGCAGGGGCAGCCGCTTCTTCTT
>Ga0308160_10004914_pt1 | contig 14076 bp, 17 predicted proteins | sample PhyFR1_FD_201036 | JGI IMG/M metagenome (GOLD analysis project Ga0308160, IMG submission 201036) | Phyllosphere microbial communities from UC Gill Tract Community Farm, Albany, California, United States - DLSLF.R1 | ecosystem: Host-associated > Plants > Phyllosphere > Unclassified | place: USA...
AGTTCGCGAAGCTCGTGGACATCTTGCTCTAGCGCGTCCAGGAGGATGAAGCTATCTTCTGTTCGTCATTAGTCTGAGCTCACTATCGTGGGCACGAAGCAGCGAAAAGTCGTACCAGCCGGTTCATAAACATGTTCATAGTCCTCCTCAGTCAAATGCGAGATATCGGGAGTCGGGAACTCGAGCGCATCAGGCATTTATAGTATATGCGAAAAGAGATGGACAAGACCAAGGGAGAAATTAACTTTCTTGAAAGCCGTCAACAACCGGCTAGATTTCTGTTGATATTTTGATGTTGAATTCCATTTGAATCAAGGCTGATGTCGGTCAAGGTAGATGTTGAACAATCTACCGCGGCTAGAAACGAGGTGAGTGTGCTCTGCACATTGATGGCACCCAGACTGATGGGGAATAGGGCAATGCATCGTTCAAAAAGGGCAGGTGGAATGAAGCTATTGGTAGATCCTGAACCTCTCCGGACCATATTGAGATCTGACAAATAGGACATTACACCAAAGCTATAGTCTTCAATCCTCAAGATGGATTGGGGTATACGAATCGAGCAGCAGCTTATCTCAAGCTTGACAAGTGAGTTTACTCGCCCAACACCCTATCAACAAAGCTGATGCGAGATTAGGTGGAAAGATGCTGAACGAGATTGCACAACTGCAATTGGCCTACCGAACGGCCAGACCAATCTCAAAGCCCACTATCGACGATCACTAGCACGCAAAGCTCTTGGTAATTTGGCAGGGGCCCTCGAAGGTAAGCTGTCGACTCTACGAGCTCGGCTGATGTTCAGATATCAATGCAGTTTTGGCGGCTGAACCTACGAATGAGACTGCTCGAGAGGAGCTTGGAGAGATGGAGGAGATGCAGCGCAAGGAGAATGAGGCCAAGGAGGCAAAGGCCAAAGTAGGTTCACCTGAAGGAAGGTTTTACTGACAGAGGCAGAAAGCAAAGGAATTACCTCCATCACCAACCCTCAAGCCCGTCACGGCTCAGAGCTCTCACTCGGCCCCTGCCATCTCGACCGAAGTGGCGGGCAACGCGTCGTCAGAAGCTAGCCTAGCAGCAAGCCCAACAGTCAGGCTGAGCCCAACTGCGATGGAACCAGTCAAGACGTCTTTCGCGGACCTGAAGAAAGGCCGTCAAGCAGGACGAAAGACCTTCACTACTACACTTCCCGTCCCACCAAGCGAGGTTTCATTGGTGTCACCGTCCACTCTTACTCTCGAGCAAGCATCAATCACAGATCTCACGCCAGCTACCTCGGGCTCTGCGGATATCCCATTACCCCTGCTCGACCCAACTATCCCGGGTTCGGCATTGGCCTTTATCTCCTCCATACGAACTCGCTCGGCTAAGGCTACTTGGCCAATCATTGCCGATCTAGCGAAACGACCAGAGAGTATAGGAAAGATGTTGGATAATATCCTCGAGCCTGATCAACTTGCCCTCATCCTCGTGCGATTGCAGGAGACGCTAGACCTCGATGGAGGAACGAAAGAAGAACGTATGGCGGGAGTGAGGGCATTTGTAACTGGTCTACGGAGGACAAATCGATGGAGCATGACCGTAATTATGCTTTCGAGCAAGGAGCGACAGATGGGACAGGATATTTGGGAATCTGTAGGCGGGACTGGAGACTGGACCAAGACAGCGTAGTGCTGGGTCCAAGTAGATCAGATTTAATCATTGCCACCTCCAAGTGTAGCATGCCCAGGCGAAGTAATCTGATAATGATCATAGAGACTGACATTTTGAGATTTCGTAAAGTGTCTACGACATATGTACAGTTTTAATTTTCCCCTCCTCGAATGATGCGTTCACTCTCTTATCCATTACCATTACCCCCTATCGCTCCGTCTTGGTGTGATTGTGTCGTGATGATGTCGTTCTTCACTCCAAGAATTGCCAAAAAGAAACCCCAAACCCTTCTATCGTCTATTTCTCATCTCCCAAGGCATTGATAGTACTATGATAAATTCCCTGCTACCCGTCAGCTAGATCCAAATGGCTCAAATTGTCCAAGTGGCTGACCCTTCATATCCGTATCTCCTGCACCATTTGCGTGGTTACTCCCTGCACCTGATCCTCCGTCCGACAAGCTCGAGATAGAAGCGCGGTGCGACATTCCAGGTGCACCATGTTGAGGCATTGTCTGTTGTTGTGCCGGGTATCCGTATCCCATTGGTGGACCGCCGTAACCAGCGTAAGAGGGAGGCATACCGCCAGGTTGCCTGTTGGTCGTCATGTGCTGTGGATCTAGGACACCTTGGGACAACATGTCGTGAGATCCAGACGGGGTGCGACGTCTAGGTGATGGTCCTCGACGGTACCGGTCGTCGGCTTCATGAGATTGGCTGAGCGGAGTGGATGTCTGTGTTCGAGGTGGGTAGCCGTTTGCCATGGGGTTCTGGCCGTATCCGGGCATGGCCACGCCGTAGGTAGGATCTCGATTGTGGTTGGGGAAGGTGTTTTGCATAGGCGAGTAATTGTGGTGATCGGGACCTAGACCGGGGGAATAGATACCGTGGTGAGGGTGAGGTTGCGCTCCGTATGGTGAAGGAACAGCAGGTCCGGGTCCGTATCGGTAAGGCTGGTGAGGCATACCGGGATAGTACGATGGAGGAGCAAAGCCGTTGAAGTAAGGTTGATGATGAGCCTGAGCCATGGATCCGACACTCGAGTGAGCTGACGAATGACCATTGACGGGTGAAGGGACGCGTGACGAGTTGGCGGATTGTGGTTGACCCATGGCCATTGGGTGGGGCATACCATAAGGTGGATAACCATGTTGTGGATCGTACATGTAAGGGGGAGCGTACGGCATGGGACCGCCAGATGTGGGAGTCTGGTAGGGTGAAGGCATGTGACTGGCGGCTGATGTTGCAGACGAAGGTGTTCCTCCTCCTGAACCTTTTGATTTGCGGGGAGCTCGAGTCGTTGTGGATTTCAGGCCGGCAGACTCCATGGCCGCATTGACGGCTGCGCGAGCTGCGGATCCTGATCCCCGTCGTAGGGTCGGCGAGAGATGTGTGCGATAGCTAGACTAGTGAGCTTGAACCGCGACGCGACGCCCTTTGGTGGACATACTGTTGCTGTAGGTTATCCTGCCTGCTTGTCCGAGTCTCGCATCCTGGGAATGGGCACATGAACGCCTTGACTCCGGTGTGTATCCTCTGATGCCTCTGCAAATGCCCACCCGTCGTGAATCCCCTTTTACAAATCTGACAAATGTGTGGTTTGGTCTTTCCATCCGCTGGACCAGTCGCTCCATTCTTGCCCTTTGTTGGTGTCGGACCGGAAGTTCCGCTGTTGTTGGATTGAGAAGAGTCGCCATGTTGCTGATGTTCCATATGATGAGCGAGTGAAAGGTCGTCTTTGACGGAAATGGCAGACGAGTCGTGGTAGGCACCAGGGTGCATATGGATAGGGGGAGCATGTTGATGAGGGTGATGAGACAATGACCCTGGATGGAAGGCCGTAGGCATACGAGACGCGTGCTGTGGTGACGTATCTGTCGACATGGCCATATCGTTGAACAAGTCTGGATATCCTGGAGGCAGGGTCGTGAGGATTGGATCAGGCCGTGTCGGAGCACTGTCTGGCGGTGTGTGGGGTGGATCTGTCTGTGAACCTGCATTGGTCATTACTTGTTCCGTCTTGATCTTTTTCTTAGGAGACATGGGACAGTGTATTGGTGAATGGACGAAAGAGGTGTAGTAGATACAAGGTTCCGAAACAGAAAAGTTTACTTACACACAAAGTGGAGATACCCGAGACTCGAGCGCTAAGAGGCGGTGTGGCTATACTATACACCTCCTTTGGATATTCGACTAATGCGTGTGCTGGATATGACCAAGACCAATGCAAGCTGACTGTTGATGATTTGCGAAGTTACATTGCAGCGAAATTACTTTGGCATGTTCCGAATAGTCGGATCCATAGAGGCGGTACCATTGAGCGAGTTTCAGACGAGCGGGTATGGCCGACAACGTTCAGGGAGTGGTCGGAAAGGGAGGTGATCGTGTGTCGTGAGTGGTTCGAGATTAGATCGGAAAGGCAGGGACCAGTATAGGACAGGAGTCATGGCGTAGTGGCGTAGATGGAAGGAAGCAAGGCATTTGGAATTGGTGGACGGGGGTAGGAGAGGAGGTGCTGTGGTCAGCGGACTGCGCTGGGGCTGCTAATGATGAAACGCGGGAGAAGCAGACAGTGGCGTGTTCAGCAGCTGAAAGCCACCACACACCAGAACCCGGAGCCAGGTGGTCCGAGTACGTGCCAATGCCTCGGTCAGAAGGATTTTGAAACGCGGAGGAGGTGGTGGAATTGCTTCGAATCTAGGGTCGAAGACACACACACACACACAGTCGTGCTAGGTGGATGACGCACGACGGGGATGAAGGTGCGGGACGAATGTATGGTAACTTGCACTCACACTTGATTGATATGGTCTTTCCTGGAGAATGTTTATCTTTCCCTTAACACACAGTCGTGACTGCCAGGTTGTTTCCTTTTCCCTTAAGAGACGTGCAAGTGGGGGTACCGTTTTCCAAACCTTCCAGACACTTGCAATGGCTCGATTGGCTCGATTGAAAAACTGCATCAGGTCAGCATGATGCCTCCCCGCACTGTCCGCACGTTCGAGAGCGTCTTTCGCACCAACTTACTGCTCTACACCTCTGAGAACCACCTATAGACAGCAGCGAGTTGATGTACGACGTAGAAGTTTTGTAGTTTGTTATCTTAAAGGGAAAGAAAGGGTCAAGTAAAGGGAAGATTACCGTTAACTGCTGTATATGGCTGGATCCTAAAAGTCGGCTTGGATAGGATTGGCGCGTGGTGCGTATGCTCACGCCAGACTGGCTAAACGGGTCCACAAACAAACCAGACCGAGGGTCAAGAGAGTATGCAAGGCGCGGCAGCAGAACAAGCGACGAGCCTCTTCTAGGGGTCTTAGCGATCTGCAAGGGTATAAGCAGAGCTCGCAGGCAGTCCACGTTTGGCTTTCCTGTAACGCCCGCATGGAGAGGGAGATTGGCCAGAGCGGGAGTGAAAGCAGCATACAACCGACTTTCCTCCGAACCTTACCCTATCTCGTAATTAACCAGTCGGAACTCGTCATACCTCTTGGCTGGTGACCATCCGATGGGCAGACCGTTAGGCTTCTTTGCTCGGCCGTATTGCCTGATTCACCTCGTGCCGCGTGGTTTCGATACCTGCAACGCAGAGAGCGAGAGCACAGCTCCCACCCCCGTTATATCGGCTGGCTTGTGAACAGGCAAGGCACAGAACATTCGTGACAACCGCGCCCGATCCGGTCCGGCCAAATGACGATGTCGAGCTATGGGTCCGCTGAGGTCCCGATGGTCGTGCTGGACACTGGTCGACTGACCCGCCGAGTGTACACATGGCTGAGATTAGGTTCTTGAGTGTGCTCGTACAAATGAAAATGGCATCGAAAGAGAGACAGCAACCCACCAGGATTTCTCTTTGGTGACGAGATGATCCTGAATGGGCTGCTGGATGAGACCCTAGATTGGACCTGGCAGCAAACAGGGTGAGAGACGCTTATCGGACCCTGTCTCACCATCATCACGTGTGGTTTCACCAAGTCACCCTTGTCAAGTCGTCCGTCAATTGCTTGGACGAAAATCGTCACTCAGCTGCATGATCTGGGCACTATACCTGCGATGCCGACTTGCTCTCGAGCTCTGACTATGTGGATTGGCCGGGTGTCTACGCTGCGCAACCAGCGAGACCGACGCACCCATTGCCCCCATGCTCGTTGGTTCCGCTGCATAAGCCCGCCAAGGCTCCCTCGATCTGAGCGCAGAAGGTGGACGTATCCACGCGGAGTGTTGATTTCCGAGGCTTCTCCACGATCCCCAGTGGTTCTATCCGCCCAGCACCGAATGCGGTCCATCTCCTATAGGTGAACAGGTCAACATGGTATATTGTAGGTGAGGGTATATGTCCTATAAGTGCGTAGGGTACATGTCATATAGGTAAACAGGGAGTGCTATTGACACGTACTCCTGAATCCCATAGCCAACCGAGGCCGGCGTGTCTTTTGGGCTGACTGATACTCTTGAGCCGGACGTGAGCAGCTGTGTTGTTGACACTGCATTGTCACTAGCAGCAATTCCTACTCTCCGTCGCCAGAAACGAGAATGATACAGGGAGTGCTCTTCCGGCGTACTCCAGCAATCAAAGAACTGGCTAGAGACAGGCCAAACACTCTCCGCCTTGCACTCATGCCCTCGGCTGATGTATGATTGCTGTTGGCTAATGCATATGGCTTATGCATGGGTCATCCAGATCGATCCAGCTAATGTGTAGGTCAACTGACTCCACCGGCAGGTGAGGGTACAAGTCCTATAGGTGGGTGGGGTACAATGTTCATAAGTAAACAGGGAGTGCTGTTAGCTCGTACTCCTGTTCACCGCGGCGGCACTCGCGGTCTCTCTGGCCATCATCTCGTATCACATCCCATATGGCCAGCCTCAGTGCTTGACCTCGTACTCCTAAACCCACAGCCGACCGAGGCCGGACAAGAGCAGAGCCGCTCCCGACACTGCATTGTCACTAGCAGCAACTGCTACTCTCCGTCGCCAGATATGGACCATCAGGTATGAAACAGGGAGTGCTTTTCTGGCGTACTCCGCTGCGGTACCAGCAATGACTGGCTCGAGACAAGCCAGACACTCTCTGACTTGCACTCAGGCCGGTGGCTTACACTGACTGATGCATGGCTGATGCTGGCTGATGCTCGCTGATGCATGGCCGATGCATATGACTGATGGGCACGACATGATGCATGCATCAACCACTGAGAGTGATCTAGTGTATAGCATAGGGATTTGGCGCAGATAGATATATAGGAGTGCTATTCTCGCGTACTCCTTCCCGCGCGGCGATCCACAATTTAAGATGTAGGGTAATTAGGGTACGATCGAGGCCAGGATTCGAGGTGATCACATACACTTCATGGGAGCTACCGGCGAGGCCGTTATCGAAACCTGTCTAGACTGTTTCCGAAACAAGGTCGATTGTGGACTCTTTGGCGTTGTCGCCAAACTTCTCACCGAGCCATTCAAGGAAGGTGTGGTCCAGCAGCTGGTCTGGACAACCGAGAAGACCAAGTCCTTCTTCAAGTTGCTCCTCCGTGGCAAATCACTCAAATTGACGATCAGCGGGAAGATCGAGCCCCACGTGGTATGTGTCAATCCCCAATTGACTTTCCCTGCTTCCGAGGCATGTCCATCCAGCTCCAATCCACTCGTTTTGCGACCTCTGACTCTGGCAGTACCCTACCTTCTTTTACGACATGCCATACGAGACAGTGCCGATGCAGAGGATGGTCTTTTGCGCGAACCCGTCACCATTCCCTGTTCACTCCAAGAGGTGGCTCGACAAGGTATCCCAAACAAAGATCACTACCCATTTGACCCACCCCCATGTCGCCTCACAACAGTCCGATGAACATGTTCCCTCCCAGCCCCGCACCGAAAGTCTCGAAGAGTTGGAAGATAGTCTCGAAAAGGAGCTCACCCGCATGGGTACAATCGGGGGTTGGTACAGATGGGAATGATGACGATGCCGATACAGGCGCAGTCGACACGGGTATTTTGAATATGGCGGACGCACATGAAGAGGACGAGCTCTCCTCGGGGAAGCTGAACAAAGTACTTGATGATGTCCGGCTCGGATTTGTCGAAACACATGTAGATGCGTTCGTGGCTGCAAGTCAGTCTATGCTCGCGATTTTGAGGTTCAGGTGAAGGAAGGTGCCATGATGGATTGGCCAGTCTAGTAGCCAAACCGAGCGGACCCGTCAAATGGGTTGACCATATAAGGAACACGATAACCGTAGACAGAGGTACTACGGTTCTAGACTCGTATAAGCTGGGAGTGGGTAGTGAGCGATGGCTGTCAGATGTTTGAGACCATCCTAACAGAAAGGAGGGAGTGAACAAAGAGCTGAAAGTGTAATGACGAGCAAAATGAATTAAACTCACAAGACACCGGTCATCGGTAGCCAGTCACAAGCTGCCCTCGTGTTCTCCAAGAGCTTTTCGATATGTCGACACGAGCCGAGGCAATGAGCTTGACGATCATAATTGTCGAGATATGCGTTGTTCTCGAGGAATTTAGGTGTTAGGGCTTTACCGCCTTTTTGCCAAATCCTATTCTCGTCACCTCGTCCGACAGGGTGACCTCGACAAAAGATAGCCATGTCTTGCATCTCGAGGGAGGAATCGGGGTACGGAAGGACGTAATTACCATCGGCGTCGAAGATGCGGACTCGGTGGACTGAGCCGTCCTTGTGGGTGATATCGACGGTGCATTGATTACCCCGCGACTCGGTGATGAGATGGAAAGGATATCGAGCCTTCTTCTTGTCCTCGGCTCAACAATGCCATATTGTCGGATCGGCAGAACCAACAGGTTGGCTACCATGACGAGATCATGGTAGAACGCTGAAAGGGAGCAAGGTATGCCTACTTTCTTCCATTGGCAAGAAGCTGACATTCCCCAGCTCCGCCGCATGTGCGAGCGTGCTTGCAGCTGTTTGGATGAACCACCGATCCGTCGTATTGATCCAATTGACCAGAGCGTATGACTTGTGGCGTAGACAGGAGCGAGCCGTGAGTCGAGCCGTAAAGATGAGCTGTTGTAGACAAGCTGAACCAAACAGGTGTGCTCTTGCGAAAACGAGACACATTACGTCATCGCTCGGTACCTCCGTCGAACCGGGGTCGCCTGCGCCAATCTCCCTCTCTCGGGGTCGACCGTGTCCCCACTTGTACAACAGGCCGAGACTGTTCGTTTCGGTCAGCTATGGCGATACGTCACCAATGCTCTGCCAATGCATTACGCCAAGCTAGACGCCGAGATGGACGCCTTGTCGAAATCTCTCGGCAAAACCTCGATAACTCCGGGTGACCACGTCGAGGAGGATATCGACAGCACCCAAGTCGATGCACCTACTCGAACTCTGGTCAACCCGGAAGCGCTCGAGTTGGCCACTCGGCTCAGCTCTATCGACCAAGATCGAGCAGGCCTGTCATTCAAGAAGGGTCCAGCGCTGAGGTTCCTCCTCTGGGGAGTGGAGCCGTTCATCGAAGCTGTCGTAGCCGACCTTACAAGGTTGGCATACAAGGATGTCCCAGAGTACATGATGCTGCCGAGAGCTGCTCGCCTCTTGGCCGGAGCCGATGACGACGATGAGGAAGTGGATCCTAGTGAGTTTCCTGTTCCCTTTGCACCTAAATGCTGACTTTAGTGCATGAATATGGCCTATCATACACCACGTTGAGTGAAGTTCTGAGTAGCCTCAGCGTCGGAACGGATCGTTACGGCGAGATATTCTCGACCACCATCGCTGTCAAGTACGGGTGCCAACGGTGTCACTGGAAACAGTTTGACGAGCCCGAGAGTGTGGTGGTCTTGGATAACCCACTCCTCGAGTGGTTCGCACCTCAAGCTCGAGAGACCTGCTCCCGGAAAAAGGCTCGAGATGACGGCATCTGCGGCGGGACCATCACTGGTCAACGCCAATTTCCCGAGGGCATCGCGAAAATTCTATGGATCGAGGGACCGATGTCCAATCTTGAACCACAAGACTACGACGACAGGGGCTTCTTGACTGGTTGCTTGGAAACTGGCTTATACTGGCGACGTATCGGAAGCGTCCTTTACCAACACAACGACGATGATAAATCGATTACTGCTCGGAACGACGGTCAGGGTGGCTGGATTCACTCGCCGGACTTTAGGAGACAAAGCCAACCCCTTTTATACCATGTATACATGACCCCCTTTCATACCATGTATACATGACCCTATACTGGGTATACAATGAGTAGTCCTACCCGGGGTATCAAGTTCGGCCGAGCGGATCCCATCGAGAGTCGATCCAGACTGAAGACAGGCGTGAAAACGAGGTTTCCGAGTTACAAAACATGCAGGACAAGTCGAGCTAGCGTTTACGATGACTGGCTACCACCCATTCTCACGCTGACCAGCCGTCAAGCCAGTGAGCTACCCCGATCTTCCTCCGCCGCTCGCACTTGCCACCACTGCCTTGACGCATCTGTGGGAGATCCACTAAACAAACAGCTCGCAATTATATGCTGCTTTGCTCCCTCGAGCACAAAGAGAGTCCCTTGTGTTGCCACCTCCCCCTTGTGATCGTGCACGACTCGCTCGTCATAACACGCCGTTCCCTGGCGTTGGGTGTCGTCTCCGTATAGCTTGTAGAGTTCCTTGGCCATGATCGATTGGGTCTCGGCTTGTGACTTCCAGTCGGGATGCAGCTCAGTCATGAGGGCCGTCGTCATTCCCGGAAGCAACATCGATGCTTAACCTTGTTGAGTCGGGCCTTGTACATAAGCATCTCCAATCCAATCGTATCCGATGTGCAACGATTGGTCGTCGTCATCGAGGGGTGTCTTGGGGATCTGGTATCCGCACGAGGTGGCTACGCTTGACGGTATCCTCAATGCGGCCAGAAGCGTATTGGTCAGAGTTCCACTGGATTTCGCCTTTTGAAATGGATTCTTCCCCTTCCAGTGACCGAGGCTGTCTAAGGCTCGTCCCCTTCGACCCCTCTTCGTAGATGCTCCCCCAGCAGTTGTGCTGTCAAGCGGAAGTCGTGATTGAGGCATGATGTTCAGTTGTCAAGATGGCAGATGGAATATTGAGAAGCCGTGCTAGTCCACAAGTGCTCTTTACAGCTTTATGGCGGTGCTGTGGCGATTTCAGACTCAGCCTGAGGTGGTGATGTAGTATCAAGGAACGTTCCGCCCCGCATTGGGAAACCTGAGTGAAATGAGCGGCTATGTGAAAGAATACGACCGGAGGAGCCGAACCTTTTTCGTCAGCCAAGTCGTTTCAGAATGAGCGTCCCTTGTGCGTCTCCCTTTCTTCACGCAGTCAATCCGCCGATGCGGCCGTGCGAGACTGGCATACATCCGCGTACGGCCTGAGCATTGCGTAAACGCATGACGCAAGGACGAAGAGTGAGAGTATTCTGGGCCGCATTGGAGATGAGGGATCAGCGCTCGATGATCAGGATGTAACCACTGCATGCAGGTCCTAGCAACATCTACTACTCTTACAGAACCAAGAGCGCTGCAGTATCAGCATTGTCCCTTTGACATACAGAACATCAAAAGGGAATGGTAGATCAGACAAGGAGGTGCCCTCCGAAGAGGGTAGGTTCGATTCCAAGGGATTGTCGACACTCGTGAATGCGAAGAGGGAGTCCCATGATCATCAGGAGATAGGTGGAGTGGAGACGGAGATAGAGTTTTTGAAGGGATGACATACGTAGTATAGTCGAAAGGGATCAAGCGCGAGGAGCTTATCGGGTCTTGAAGTCTGTTCATCAGCAATGCTCCAAGATAGATAACATACAGTCGAGGAGGACCTGGAGGGCGGGAGAGTCCTGTCCGTAGTTGGTGATAACGACACAGGAGCAACCGACGACCTTTCTGGGCTTACCCTCTCGGTCAATCTTCTGCAGGATTGTCAGTGTATTCTTTTCGTAAGAAACGGGTGACATACGGCGAGACCGGCCCATTGTCCGAGGACCTTGGCGTCAGAGACCTTGATGAGCTGGATGTTGTGCTCGGCACAAAGAGCCTCGATGAGCTTGAGGTACTCGGCTAGAGCATCAGCCAAATTTTCTTGATCTTGAAGCTAAACATACCCTCGGTGACAGTCTCGACCAAGACACACAAGTGAGCCTCCTTCTTGTCGAGAGCCTTGGTGCACTCCCTCAATCCTCGGGCGAGACCATCGTGGACCAAAGCGGTCTTGATGACGGCCTGGAGAGCGTCTTCGACAGACATGGGTCCGGACTTGTCGGCAACCTCGACCTGCTCCTCGACCTCTGCGGCGGGTACATCTTGAACTTCGGATCCAGCGTCAGACATTTTGGGTGATTTCTAGTCTTCTTCCACTGGTAATAAGGGGAGAAAGTTGAATAGAGTGTTTTGGGTAGAGGAGTAGAATCAAGGTAGCCAGGTGGAGGTCGTCATTTCGGCGGAGCGGGATTATCGGAGTTTCATTATTTCGCTTCAATCTGGGTTAGTGGCACTACCTCTCCGTCATGCATGCATCATTATATTCATTATGAAATTGGTTCAACAGTCGTATCAGTCGTCCATACCCTCAACCCCCCTCTAGCATGACTGTCTGGATAGTATTGTTCACCAGGACTCCAACCATGCCAAACTTCCCTATAACCCATATCCCTCAGCGCGTCCTTGATCGTTGGTCCCGTCTTGGTAGTCTCGGTCTCTCCCATCCTTGCAACCCCCTCGAAAATAAGCACATGTGATGGCTTGGTGTGTCCAGTAGTGGGTGAATGCTCGATCCTGAACGCTTCCATATGCTCCAAGAATGAAGCCAGCGGTCTTTCAAAGAATAGCTGAGTTTCATCCCGGTACGTCTTTCGGTCGATCCTACCGAGTCAGCGATCTCACACGAGACGAGCTTACCTGTCATCAACCGGTGGCTCACAGCCCAGTCTCCAATCTGGTATGTCTCGATGAAGGTGACTCTGCCACGGAGTGGAATAGCAGGCGATCGCCACGCCCAATCCAGTGACTTCACCCAATTCCCCACGCCTGAGAAGGTTCATGACCTCGAGTTGCGCCCAATCGTGATACGTGTTGAGATACACATACGGGATAATTGGCGCCAGCATGATCAGGTAAAAAGCTCGTTTTGGGATACGTGTATATTGTCGAAGGGACTCGCGGAATCGGTATGCCCCCATGATGGTCGGTGTATATGCCCTGAATAGCGACGGTAGAGCAAAGAGCAGTAGAGAGGGCAAGAAAGGGTGCAGGAATCGCCATTCAGAATGAGGCGAGAATGACAAGACGAAAATCGCAAAGGTGATAGCTCGAGCCAGGGAGCGCATACCCTCCGGTGCATCGAGTGATCGAAGAGAGACCGGGACGTAGCGTTTGGGTAGTAGGCAGGCGATAAAGCCTTGTCCCCACCAGTACCATATCGGAAACAGCATGACCGGAAGAGATTGAGTGAGATGATAGAGTGGCCCGGTCGCTCCAAAAACGGCAGATATCTTCATGTTGATGTTCGTAAACGACCAAAGCGGAAAGTAGAGCTTTCCGGTGATCTGGTAATCGAGCAGAGTCGAGCATACAAGCACCATGAGCCTGGAATTAGCTCTGTCTCTTCGTAGATCCCAGTATCAGGACACATACGCAGTCAAAGCGCCTTTGATCAAGTCGCGAAGGACCCGGACTGGGTTCCGATTACCTCTCATTCGAATGAGGTACTCTGCTCCGAGAAAGGCCCAGAACGCAAGTGTCGTGGGTCTCATGCAGATTGCGATACTGGCAAACAAGACAGCCTTGGCGAGGCTCTCGTGTGCACTGTTCCGGTCAGCTTTGTATTGGGAGGACAGGTGAACATACGTTTCTGGCTCGTCAAGACTAGGGCCAGCTCGATCCATAACCACATAATTGAGCTTTTCCCCAGTATCGACCGTCCTCGTCTGCTGCTTTTCCCTCATCGAGATGTGGTCTACAGGGGATAGAGCACTTGGAGCTACCGCCCTTGGAGTATTTGGCGGTAGAAGCGGAAAGTAGACTAGGGCAAGTGTCGTCAACATCGTCTCGGGCGAATTTGATAATGTCCGGGTCAAAGCGTGGGCATTGAATATATTGGTGGTCGAGAGGAAGAACTGGATGTTAGCTTGTTGCGTTTTGGACTGAGCGGTAGGCTTACAGCTCCAGCTGCCGATCCTGAACCCATGAGCTTGGATGATAGCCTATAAGTCGCCCAGTCCGTCACTGCCGCGACTACCACCCCAACCATTCGAGGCATCAACACCTACTCGTCAGCCCCCCACTTTCAGATATCACATACCAATAAGCGAGTATCATCCAGCCCAGTCACTTGCAAGAACCGATAAACCAAAATGAAAACACTAGGCCAAAGCCATCCCCTCAATCTACCTCCATCCGGTAAATCCCTCCATTCCCACGTAAGGAACCCATATCCAAAGACATGTCGATGTGCTGG
>Ga0308160_10004915_pt1 | contig 14076 bp, 13 predicted proteins | sample PhyFR1_FD_201036 | JGI IMG/M metagenome (GOLD analysis project Ga0308160, IMG submission 201036) | Phyllosphere microbial communities from UC Gill Tract Community Farm, Albany, California, United States - DLSLF.R1 | ecosystem: Host-associated > Plants > Phyllosphere > Unclassified | place: USA...
CGGCCGGCGACTGGGCCGGCGGCGAGCGCGGCATCGCCTGCCATCCGGGACGGCGCGCCGAATTCGAGGCCGGGGTCAAGCTCGCCATCGATTATGCGCGCACGCTCGGCGTCAGACAGCTGAACTGCCTGGCCGGCATCGTGCCGCGCGGCGTCGACGCAAGCCAAGCGCATGCGGTGCTGGTGGCCAACCTGCGCTTTGCCGCCGCGCGCCTGAAGGAAGAAGGCATCGCGCTGCTGATCGAGCCGATCAACACGGTCGACATCCCCGGCTTCTTCTTGCACGGCACGCGCCAGGCCGTGGACATCATCCGCGCCACGGGATCGGACAACCTGTTCCTGCAATACGACATCTATCACATGCAGCGCATGGAAGGCGAGCTGGCCGCCACCATCGAAGCCAACCTGCCACTGATCCGTCACATCCAGCTGGCCGACAACCCGGGCCGCGGCGAACCCGGCACCGGGGAAATCAATTACCGCTACCTGTTCCAAAGGCTGGACGCGATCGGCTACGACGGCTGGGTCGGCTGCGAGTACAAGCCGCGCAGCACCACCGCCGAAGGCCTGGAATGGCTGGCGCGGCACGGCATCTGATGCCGACATCATTCAAGGAGACGATCATGACGAAAGTGGGATTCATCGGCCTGGGCATCATGGGCGGCCCGATGGCCGGGCACCTGCAGGCGGGCGGCTGCAAGCTGTACCTGCACGACGTAAAAAATCCGCCGCTGGCGCTGGTGGAAGGCGGGGCCACCGTCTGCACCAATGCCGGCGAGGTGGCCAAGCGGGCCGACATCATCATCGTGATGGTGCCGGACACGCCGCAGGTGGAGCAGGTGCTGTTCGGCGAAAACGGCGTCGCCGCGGCGCTTACACCGGGCAAGATCGTGGTCGACATGAGTTCGATCTCGCCGCTCGCCACCAAGGAATTCGCGAAAAAGATCAACAAGCGCGATTGCGACTACCTCGATGCGCCGGTCTCGGGCGGCGAGGTCGGCGCCAGGGCGGCGTCGCTGACCATCATGGCTGGCGGTTCGCAAGAGGCCTTCGACCGCGTGCTGCCGCTGTTCCAGATGATGGGCAAGAACATCACGCTGGTCGGCGCCAACGGCGACGGCCAGACCGCCAAGGTCGCCAACCAGATCATCGTGGCGCTGACGATCCAGGCGGTGGCCGAGGCGCTGCTGTTCGCCTCCAAGGCCGGCGCCGATCCGGGCAAGGTGAGGCAGGCGCTGATGGGCGGCTTCGCGGCGTCGCGCATCCTCGAAGTGCATGGCGAGCGCATGGTCAAGCGCACCTTCGCGCCGGGCTTTCGCATTGCACTGCACCAGAAGGATTTGAACCTGGCGCTGCAGGGCGCGAAGAGCCTCGGCGTCTCGCTGCCGAACACGGCGGCGACCCAGGAGCTGATGAATTCCTGCGCCGCCCACGGACTGGCCCAGCTCGATCATTCGGCGCTGTGCCAGGCGATCGAGCGCATGGCCAACCACGCGATCGCCGCGGGTTGAAGGACAGGCCATGGCAACGATGGTGATGTTTCATCCGGATTGCCTCGAGCACCGGCCGGGCGCCGGCCACCCGGAATCGCCGCAGCGCCTGCACGCGGTGGTGCAGGCGCTGCAGCAGCCCGAGTTCGCCGGCCTGGCGTGGCGCGAAGCGCCCATGGGCACGCGCGCGCAAGTGCTGCGGGTGCACGAGCCGGACTACGTCGACCTGATCGAGGCGGTGGCGCCCTCCAGCGGCCTGGTGCAGCTCGATGGCGGCGATACCGTGATGTCTCCCGGCTCGTGGGATGCGGTGATGCGCTGCGTCGGCGCCGCCTGCGCCGGCGTCGATGCCGTGCTGGCGGGAGAGGCGCGCAACGTGTTCTGCGCCACCCGGCCCTGCGGCCACCATGCGGAACCGGGACGGGCGATGGGCTTCTGCATCTTCAACCAGGTCGCGATCGCGGCCCTGCACGCGCTCGACGTGCACGGACTGGAACGGGTTGCCGTGATCGACTTCGACGTCCATCACGGCAACGGCACCCAGGCCACCTTCTACCACCGGCCCGAGCTGTTCTTCGGCTCCAGCCACCAGTCGCCGCTGTATCCGGGCACCGGCGCGGCCGACGAGCGCGGCGACAGCGGCAACATCGTGAACGTCCCCTTGCCGCCCGGTTGCGGCTCGGCGCTGTTCCGCGCGCGCGTGGAAGCGGTGCTGCTGCCGGCGCTGCGCCGCTTTGCGCCGCAGCTGATCCTGGTGTCGGCCGGCTTCGACGCGCACCGGCTCGATCCGCTGGCGCAGATGGCGCTGGAAGACGAGGACTTCGGCTGGATTACGGAGAAGGTGATGGCGATCGCCGATGCCGTGTGCGCGGGCCGCATCGTGTCGGTGCTCGAAGGCGGCTACAGCGGCGAGGGACTCGGCGGCGGCTGCGCCGCGCATGTCCGAACGCTGATGCAGCATTGAATACGTAGGGTGGGCACTCCGTGCCCACCCTACGCGTTTCAACGTTGCCACGGCGCCGGAATCAGCGCCGCGATCCGCTGCGCGCCTTCGTCCAGTAAAAACTGGTGGAAGGCACGCGCCACCGGCGGCAAGCGCTTTTCGCGGCGGTGCACAACGTACCAGTGCAGCATCAACGGAAAGCCGTCCACCGGCAGCACCGTCAGGCTGCGATCGAGCAGTTCGCGCCCGATCGTGTGCGCCGACAGGAAGCCCAGGCCGATGCCGGCGATGACCGCCTGCTTGATGGTCTCGGTGCTGCGGATCTCCATCGCGACCTGCAGTTCGGCCAGGTGCGCGCCGAACGCGTCTTCCATCGAATGCCAGGTGTCGGAACCGCGCTCGCGCACCACGAACGGGTGACGCAGCAGCGCCGCCACGCCAACATGTGCCTGTCCCGCCAGCGGATGGTCGGGCGCCGCCACGATCACGTACGGGTGCGGCGCAAAGGCGTCGTGCTGCGTGTCTTCGTGCGCCGGCGGGCGCACCATCACCGCCAGGTCGGTGCGGTTGGCCGCCAGCTGTCCCAGCAGCTCTTCGCGATTGTGCACGGTCAGGTTCAGCTGCACGCCCGGATGCCTGCGCGCGAACGCCACCATCAGCTGCGGAAAAAAATAATCGCCGGCGCTGATCACCGCCACGTTCAGGCGGCCGCTGGCGATGCCCTTGTAATGCGCCATGGCGGCCTCGGCATCCTCGAACTGGCGGATGATCGCGCGCGCGAAATCGAGCAGCTCGGTACCGGCCTGGGTCAGGTAGGTCTTCTTCCCCAATTGCTCGAACAGCGGCAAGCCGGCATGGTCTTCCAGCATGCGGATCTGGGTCGACACGGCCGGCTGGGTGAGGTGCAGTTCGGTGGCGGCGCGCGAAAAACTGAGATGGCGGGCGACCGCCTCGAAGGCTTTCAGCTGGCGCAGCGTGGCGTGCTTCATGGACGTCTCCAGGCGCCTTGGAGGTATCAGCGCTCGCTAATGATTATCCCTAAAAAATATGAATATTACGAATCCTTCAATGCGCCTAATATCGTCGAGGACGAGTTGCACATCTCACTGGAGCCTGCGATGACCGACCTCACCCTCACCAACATCCTCACGGCAGACGGCGATCCCGGCCACGAAGCCGAAGTCCGCCGCAACGCCTACAACGCCGCCTTCTACGAACTCGGTCTCGGCTGGTTCTGGGAATCCGGCTGCCACCTGGCCGGCCCCGCCGGCGAACGTGCCTGCGTGCGCGAGTACCTGGCGCAGCACCAGCCGCATCTGCTGACGGCCTACGACGCCGACTTCCTGGTCGACGCGATCCTGGCCGCCAAGGAGCGCTGCGCGCCGCAGTTCGCTGCCGGCGCGCGGCCCGGCGCGACGATCGACTGGCGCGAGCTGCAGCAGCGTCAGATCGGGATATGAGATTTTCGAAACTTAACCGCGGTCAAGGATATGAAAAAACCGTTCTTCCACAATCGGCCCAGCTGTTGAACTTTGACCAAGGGTTCCAGACTACCTAAGCATAGATCCGTTTCGTCACGCGCCAAAAAATCAAAGCAAGGGAGACATCGCATGAAAACCGAAACAATGGCAACCGAAAGGCCAGCGTCCTTCCGCTGGATGCAACTGGTCATGGGCATCATCTGCATGGCCATGATCGCCAACCTGCAGTACGGTTGGACCCTGTTCGTCAATCCGCTGTCGGAAGCGCATGGCTGGTCGAAGGCGGCCATCCAGGTCGCATTCACGATCTTCATCCTCACCGAAACCTGGCTGGTGCCGATCGAGGGCTGGGCGGTCGACAAATGGGGCCCGCGCCCTGTGGTGCTGTTCGGCGGCCTGCTGTGCGCGGCCGGCTGGGTGATGAATTCCTTCGCCTCCACGCTGTTCGTGCTGTACGTCGCCGCCGCCATCAGCGGTGTCGGCGCCGGCGCGGTGTACGGCACCTGCGTCGGTTCGGCCCTGAAATGGTTCCCCGACCGGCGCGGCCTGGCGGCGGGTCTGACCGCGGCAGGCTTCGGCGCCGGCTCGGCGGCCACCATCATCCCGATCTCGAAAATGATCGAGAGCAGCGGCTATGCGGATACCTTCCTCTACTTCGGCATCGGCCAGGGCATGATCGTGATCCTGCTGGCCCTCATGATGGTGCGTCCGCCGCACCAGGCCGCCAAGGCCGGCAAGAAGAAGAATCCCCGCGTGCTGCAGACCACGGCCGACTTCACGCCTTCGCAGATGGTGCGCAAGCCGGTGTTCTGGGTGATGTACGTGATGTTCGTGCTGGTCGCCGCCGGCGGCCTGATGGCCACCGCGCAGATGGGCCCGATCGCCAAGGACTTCGCCATCGACGGCGTGAAGTTCAACGTGATGGGCATGATCCTGCCGGCCCTGACCTTCGCCCTGGCGATCGACCGTGTGCTGAACGGCCTGACGCGACCCTTCTTCGGCTGGGTGTCGGACCGGATCGGACGCGAACAGACCATGTTCATCGCCTTCGCGCTCGAATCGGTCGGCATCATCGCGCTGTACTACTTCGGACGCGACCCGATCATGTTCGTGATCCTGACCGGCCTCGTGTTCTTTGCCTGGGGCGAGATCTACAGCCTGTTCCCGGCCACCACGGCGGATACCTTCGGCACCCGCAACGCCGCCGGCAACGCAGGCCTGATGTATACCGCCAAGGGCACGGCTTCGATCTTCGTCCCGATCTCGAGCATGATCATGGCCGCCAGCGGCAGCTGGGAGTCGGTGTTCTTCATCGGCTGCGCGATGAACGCCGCCGCCGCGGTGCTGGCCTGGTGGGTGCTGCGCCCGATGCGCAAGCGCTTCATCGAACAGTCGGTCGGCATGGTCAGCGCGGCCGAGGGCGAGCAGGTACCGGGCGCCCCCGGCGCCGCCCCGGGCAGCGCAACGCCGGGCACGAGCGCCGCACGGATGGTCAACTGAAGTCAACTGAAAGAGGCTTTCCATGATCCAGCACTGGATACGGTTCCAGCACCTCGACACGGTCCGCTTCGGGACCATCGAGGGCGACAAGATCCGGGTCTTCAAGGGCGACATGTTCGACAGCCCGCGTCGCACCGACATCGCGATCAACCTGGCGGAAGCGACGCTGCTCACGCCGGTGGTGCCGGGCAAGGTGCTGGCCTTGTGGAACAATTATCACGCGCTGGGCCGGAAGCTCGGCCTGGCGCCCCCGAGCGAGCCGCTGTACCTGATGAAGCCGCCGAATACCTGGCTGGCGCCCGGCGCCACCATCCGCAAGCCGCGCGTGGCCGACAACGGCGCCAAGGTGGCCTTCGAGGGCGAACTGGCGATCGTGATCGGCAGTACCTGCAGCGGCGTGTCGGTGGAGAATGCGCCGGACTACATCTTCGGCTACACCTGCGCCAACGACGTGACGGTGAACGAGATCATCGGCCGCGACCCCACGTTTCCGCAGTGGGTGCGCGCCAAGGGCTTCGATACCTTCTGTCCGTTCGGCCCGGTCGTCGCCACCGGCCTGAATCCGGCGATGCTGGTGGTGCGCACCCTGCTCAACGGCGAGGTGCGCCAGGACTACCCGGTCAACGACATGGTCTTCAGCGCGGCCGAGCTGGTCAGCCGGATCTCGCAGGACATGACGCTCGAACCGGGCGACCTGATCCTGTGCGGCACCTCGGTCGGCGTCGGATCGATGCGCCCGGGGAGCACGATCCAGGTGGAGATCGACGGCATCGGCACGCTCACGAATCGCTTTGAGTAAACCAAGAGGGGTGTGTCATGAAGATCGCAGTGATCGGGGCGGGCGCCATCGGCGGGCTCGTCGGTGCGAGGCTGGCGCTCGCGGGTGAGGAAGTGAGTTTCATGGTGCGCGGCGCCAACCTGGATGCCATCCGCGCACGCGGCATCCGGCTGGTGGAAACGGATGGCGAAGTCAAGACGGCCACGCAGGTCCGGGCCTTCGACGACTACGCCGCCGCCGGCCCGCAGGACATCGTCGTGCTGGCGGTGAAGGCGCACCAGGTGGCCGGCGTGGCCGGCCGCATCGGCCAGCTGTTCGGGCCGGACACGGTGGTGGTCACCATGCAGAACGGCATACCGTTCTGGTACTTCCACCGCCACGGCGGCGAGTACGAAGGCCGCAGCGTGCGCAGCGTGGATGCGGACGGGGCGCTGGCGCGGGCGATCCCGCCGGAGCGGATTCTCGGCTGCGTGGTGTACCCGGCGGCCGAATTGACGGCGCCGGGCGAGATCCGCCACATCGAGGGCAACCGCTTCCCGCTGGGCGAGCTGGATGGCAGTACCAGCGCGCGCATCGTGCGGGTCAGCGCCTGCTTCGAGCAGGCAGGCTTCAAGTCGCCGGTGCTGGACGACATCCGCGCCGAGATCTGGCTGAAGTTGTGGGGCAACCTCTCCTTCAATCCGATCAGCGCGCTGGCGCATTCGACCCTGGTCGACATCTGCCAGTACCCGCTCACGCGCGAGCTGGCGGCCAACATGATGCGCGAGGCGGAAGGGGTGGCGGCGCGGCTCGGGATCTCGTTCCGGGTCAGCCTTGAACGCCGCATCGCGGGCGCCGAAAAGATCGGCAAGCACAAGACCTCGATGCTGCAGGACGTGGAAGCGGGCCGGGAACCGGAGATCGATGCATTGGTCGGCTCGGTGATCGAACTGGCGCGCATGACCGGCACGCCGACGCCGCATATCGATTCGGCCTATGCGCTGATGAAATTGCTGGAGCAGACGATGGCGCAGGCGCGCGGCGGCGTACGCCTGCAGACGGCTGCGCTGGTTTGAACAGGACGTAAAAAAGACCGGCGGGGCGTTCAGCCCGGCCGGTCGATCGTTCGCGACTGCCGACTACCGGATTACAGACCCCAGGTATGGGCGCCGTCGTCACGGTTGGTGGCGCTCAGCTTGTCGCGCAGGTTCAGCTGGAACAGGGCGGCGACCAGGGCCGCGAAGGAGAACGAAGAACCAGTTTGCTGCGATGCGGTGTTACCGATGCTATTCATGGTGCTGCTCCTTAAAAGATCAAATCAGGGTAATCGTTGATGTATGCCCTTGATTCTACAAGCAGGAGCCAGCCCGTCCAATTGAAGGACGTGATAGTCGACATTCGCCTTGTAAATATCTTGCTATGAAAAGAGGCAGAAACCGGCGGTCAAAAAATCTTCGCGACCGCGTTGCAGCAAACGCACAAACGCGTCATGCGCTCAGATTTTGCCCTGGTGTTTCAAACGGCTGAGCGTTTCCGGCGACAGGTTCAGGTAAGCCGCCAGTTCCTTCTTCGGCAGCCGTTCGAACAGCTCGGGATGCTTGCGCACGAAGCGGTGCACGCGGCCCGGCGCGTCGAGCAGGTGCAGGGTGATGGTGTGGGCCATGATGCCGCTCATCAGGTTCATCACCTCGTGCTCGAAGGCCTGCTTGCCGGCGCTGTGGCTTTGCAGGAATGCGACCCACTGGTTCAGCGGCATCTTGGCCACGCGCGCCTTGGTGACGCAGACGATGCTGTAGGGCGTCGGGGTCTTGAGGCACCAGGCGGCATAGCTGGTCTCGATGTCGCGCTCGGCCGAGAAGCGCAGGATCATTTCCTTGGCTTCGTGGTTGGTGACCTGGCGCTTGAGGATGCCGTCGAGGACGAAGTACTGCTCCATCTCGTAGACGCCCTGGTTCAGCAGCAGGTCGCCTTTCTGGTGGTTGACGACCGTGAGATAGGGCTCGAGCGCCGCCATCTCGCTGTCACGCAAGGTCTTGAGGACAACATTTTGCTTCAACTGCACACGAATGATGTTGCGTTCCGGGTGATTGGCGATGAGCGTCATGGCGAGCCGGGGATTGTCGGGCGTCCCGACATCATGCGGCGAAACTTGACCGTGGTCAATGATTCAAATCAGGGGGCATCGCTATGATGATTTCAGCTCAAAACGCCTGGCCAGGTCGCCCGGAGCAACGCTCAAAACACTGGAGACAATCATGACCCATAACGTATCGGTGGAAGTCACCGACGGCTTCCACCTCGTGATCGACGCCCTGAAGCACAACGACATCGACACGATCTTCGGCCTGGTCGGCATTCCGATCACCGACCTGGCCCGCCTGGCGCAAGCCGAGGGCATGCGCTTCATCGGCTTCCGCCACGAACAGAACGCGGGCAACGCCGCCGCCATCGCCGGCTTCATCACGCAAAAGCCCGGCATCTGCCTGACGGTGTCGGCGCCCGGCTTCCTGAACGGCCTGACGGCGCTGGCGAACGCCACCACCAACTGCTTCCCGATGATCCTGATCTCGGGATCGAGCGAGCGCGAGATCGTCGACCTGCAGCAGGGCGACTACGAAGAGATGGACCAGCTGAACGCCGCCAAGCCGTATGCCAAGGCGTCCTACCGCATCAACAAGGCGGAAGACATCGGCATCGGCGTGGCGCGTGCGATCCGCGCCGCCGTGTCTGGCCGCCCGGGCGGCGTCTACCTCGACCTGCCGGCGCAGCTGCTGGCGCAGACCATCGAGACCGCGCACGCCAAACGCTCGCTGGTGAAGGTCGTGGATCCGGTGCCGCGCCAGATCCCGGCGCCGGACGCGGTGCAGCGCGCGCTGGCACTGCTGAAGGATGCCAAGAAGCCGCTGATCCTGCTCGGCAAAGGCGCGGCCTACGCCCAGGCCGACGAGGATATTCGCGCGCTGGTCGAGCGCACCGGCATTCCCTACCTGCCGATGTCGATGGCCAAGGGCTTGCTGCCGGACACGCATGCGCAATCGGCCTCCGCCGCCCGCTCCTACGTGCTGGCCGAAGCCGACGTGGTGGTGCTGATCGGCGCCCGCCTGAACTGGCTGCTGGCACACGGCAAGGGTAAAACCTGGGGCAAGCCGAAACAGTTCATCCAGCTCGACATCGCGCCCACCGAAATCGACAGCAACGTGGCGATCGCGGCGCCGGTGATCGGCGACATCGGCTCCTGCGTGGCGGCGCTGCTGCAGGGTCTCGACGGCGCCGGCATCCAGCGTCCGGACGACGAATGGCTGCAGGCGATCGCCCAGCGCAAGGAGCAGAACCAGGCCAAGATGGCGGCGCTGCTGGACAAGAACCCGGTGCCGATGAATTTCCACAGCGCCCTGCGTGCGATCCGCGACGTGCTGCGCGACCATCCGGACATCAACCTGGTCAACGAAGGCGCGAATACGCTCGACTACGCCCGCAGCATCATCGACCAGTACCAGCCGCGCAAGCGTTTCGACTCGGGCACCTGGGGCATCATGGGCATCGGCATGGGCTACGCCATCGGCGCCGCCGTGGTCAGCGGCAAGCCGGTGGTGGCGGTCGAAGGCGACAGCGCGTTCGGCTTCTCCGGCATGGAACTGGAAACCATCTGCCGCTACCAGCTGCCGGTGACCACCATCGTCTTCAACAACAACGGCGTCTACCGCGGCACCGACGTCAACCCCCTAGGGGGCAAGGACGTGGCGCCCACCGTGTTCGTCAAGAACGCCCGCTACGACAAGATGATCGAGGCCTTCGGCGGCATCGGCTACAACGCCACCACGCCGGAAGAACTCACGCGCGCCCTGAACGAGGCGATCGCGGCCGGCAAGCCGGCACTGATCAACGCCGTGATCGACGAGACCGCCGGCACCGAGAGCGGCCGCCTGACCAACCTGAATCCGCAGAGCGCAGCGAAGAAGTCCTGAACGCTGACCCATTGAAGACATCGACAAGGAGACTCGCATCATGAGCAAACCACTGGAAGGCATCAAGATCATCGACTTCACGCACGTGCAGGCGGGACCGGCGTGTACGCAAATGCTGGCCTGGTTCGGCGCCGACGTGATCAAGGTCGAGCGTCCCGGCGCCGGCGACGTCACCCGTTCGCAGCTGCGCGACATCCCGGGCGTCGACGCCCTGTATTTCACCATGCTGAACAGCAACAAGCGTTCGCTGACGCTGGACACCAAGACCGCGGAAGGCAAGGAGATCCTGACCAAGCTGATCAAGGAATCCGACGTGCTGGTCGAGAACTTCGGCCCTGGCGCCCTGGACCGGATGGGGTTCACCTGGGAACACATCAGGGAACTGAACCCCGGCATGATCGTGGCCTCCGTCAAGGGCTTCAGCGACGGCCACCACTACGAAGACCTGAAGGTGTATGAAAACGTGGCCCAGTGCGCCGGCGGCGCGGCGTCCACCACCGGCTTCGACGACGGTCCGCCGACCGTGTCCGCCGCCGCCCTGGGCGACAGCAACACCGGGATGCACCTGGCGATCGGCATCCTGACCGCGCTGCGTTCGCGCGACCTCACCGGCAAGGGCCAGAAGGTGGCGGTGTCGATGCAGGACAGCGTGCTGAACCTGTGCCGCGTCAAGATGCGCGACCAGCAGCGCCTGGACCGCGTCGGCTACCTGGAAGAGTACCCGCAATACCCGCACGGCACCTTCTCGGACGTGGTCCCGCGCGGCGGCAATGCGGGCGGCGGCGGCCAGCCGGGCTGGGTCCTCAAGTGCAAGGGCTGGGAGACCGACCCGAACGCCTACATCTACTTCACGATCCAGGGCCACGCCTGGGCGCCGATCTGCCGCGCCATCGGCAAGGAAGAGTGGATCGACGATCCGGCCTACATGACCGCCCAGGCGCGCCAGGACAAGATCTTCGACATCTTCGCCGTCATCGAGGACTGGCTGAAGGACAAGACCAAGTTCGAGGCGGTCGACATCCTGCGCAAGTTCGACATCCCGTGCGCGCCGGTGCTGACGATGAAGGAACTGGCCAACGATCCGTCGCTGCGCGCCAGCGGCACCATCGTCGAAGTCGACCACAAGGAACGCGGCAAGTACCTGACCGTGGGCAGCCCGATCAAGTTCTCGGACCTGAAGGTGGAAATCAAGGGGTCGCCGCTGCTGGGCGAGCACACCGACGAGATCCTGGAAAGCATGGGCTACAGCCAGCAGCAGATCGCGGCCCTGCACGAGCAGCGCGTGGTATGACGGTCATGGACCCGCAGCTCGATTTCCGGCAACTGGTGGAAGCCTTCGGCGACGGCGTGATCGTCTGCGACGCCGCCGGTACCATCGTGTTCTGGAATGCCGCGTCCACCCGCATCTTCGGTTTTACGGAACAGGATGCGCTCGGCCAGTCGCTCGACCTGATCGTCCCCCAGCGCCAGCAGCAGCGGCACTGGGACGGCTATCACAAGACGATGGCGACCGGGGAGACGCGCTACGGCACCGACCTGCTGCGGGTGCCGGCCCTGCACAAGGAAGGCAAGCCGCTGTCGATCGCCTTCACGGTGGCGCTGCTGCATGGCGCTGACGGCGAGGTCTCCGGGATCGCGGCGGTGGTGCGCGACGACACCGCGCGCTGGAACGAAGAGCGGGCCTTGAAGGCGCGCGTGCGCGAGCTGGAGACGGCCGCCGTGCGTTAGCGTTACATGGACCAGCGGATACGCGTGCCGGGCTGCAGGCGTATCCGCTAATATGCTGCCAACAAGTTATCACTGGCAGCCCCATGAACCAATACCGCAACAATCACGACGCCGAATCCGACAACCAGCTCGGCGACGACGACGCCTTCCTCGAACACGACCTGAAACTGGCCGCGCGCGGCGCCGAGCTGGTCAAGCTGGAGGGACGCGTATTCCTGCGCTTCTCGGGCGCGGTGCGCGTCGACGGCCTGCACGTCGAATACCGCCTGGTGCCGGCGCGCGGCGTGCTCGCCAAGCCGAGCAAATGGCGCAAGATGGACCTGGGTGCACGGCGCGAACTCATCGAGGAACGCGCCACGCGCGACGCCATGGATGACCTCAACCAGGAAGTCGAGGAATTCGTGCGCGAGGTCGCCGACCAGTGCGAGGAGGCCGGCTTCGATCCGATGCTGTTCCTGCACGTGCTGGAAGAGCTGGAAACGTCGGAGCCGGCCGAATACGTGTTCGGCCGCATCCAGCAGCGCCTCGAGCACGCGGTCGAGCGCGAGCAGGAAGAACGCCACGCCGCGCGCACCAAGGAAAGCATCAACCTGGCCGAATACCCGGCGTCGTTCGAGACCGCGCGCAAGATGGCGCGCCGTTTCATCGCGCTGCTGGGACCGACCAACTCCGGTAAAACCCACAAGGCGATGGAAGCGCTGGCGGCGGCCGACAGCGGCGTCTACCTGGCGCCGCTGCGCCTGCTGGCGCTGGAAAACTACGAGCGCCTGCAGAACGTGGTGCGCGAGGAGGGCGAGCCGCTCGCCGTCAGCCTGGTCACCGGCGAAGAACGGCGCCTGGCCGAGAACGCGACCCATATCGCCAGCACCGTCGAGATGCTGGATACCAGAACCAGGGTCGAGGTGGCGGTGATCGACGAAATCCAGATGCTGGCCGACCGCGACCGCGGCGCCGCCTGGACCGCCGCCGTGTGTGGCGCACCGGCCTCCGTCGTCTACCTGGTCGGGGCGCCGGAAGCGCGGCGCGCGATCGAGGCGCTGGCCGAGCGCCTGGAATGTCCGCTCGAAGTGCACGTTTTGAAACGCAAGGCGCCGCTGTCGATGGAGCCGTCGGCGGTCCGCAAGATCCGCAACCTGCGGCGCGGCGATGCCGTGATCGCGTTCTCCCGCCGCAACGTGCTGATGTGGCGCGACATGATCACCGAAATGGGGCTGTCGGTGGCGACCGTGTACGGCAACCTGTCGCCGGAAGTGCGGCGTGCCCAGGCCGAGCGTTTCCGCGAAGGCCAGGCCGACATCGTGGTCGGCACCGATGCCATCGCCATGGGCCTGAACATGCCGATCCAGCGCATCGTGATGACGACCGCGGTCAAGTACAACGGCTATGAAGAGGAAGAAATCTCGGCGGCGCTGGCCAAGCAGATCGCCGGCCGCGCCGGGCGCTACGGCGTGCACGAGGAGGGTTTCGTTGCCGGTTACGACGACGATACCCACGAGATCATGCGCTCGCTGATGAAGGAAAAGATCCCGCCGGTCAAGGCCAGCGGGTTTGCGGTGGCGCCTTCGATCGAGCAATTGCATCGCATCTCGTCGGTGACCGGCGAAACCTCGCTCGTCAAACTGCTGAAACGCTTCGTGCACAACATCGACGTGCCGGACGGCTTTTTCTATCCACGCATTACGGAAGAGCAGAACGAGCGCGCCGAATGGCTCGATACGCTGGACCTGAGCGTGGCCGAGAAATTCACGATGTCGCTGGTACCGATCTCGACCCGGGTGCCGACGCTGGAAAGCGCCTGGACCCACTGGGCGCAATCGCTGGCGCGCAAGAAGGTCTGCAAGCTCCAGGTGCAGGAGCAGGAACTGTTCTGGCAGAACCTGCAGGAAGTCGAGGATACCTGCCGCATGTATTCGGCCTATGCCTGGCTCGGCTACCGGATGCCCGAATATTTTCCGAGCATCGAACTGGCGCAGCAGCTGGCGCGGGAAGCGTCGGAACGGGTGGATACGCTGCTGCAGCAGCAGAATGCGGCGGCGCGCAAGCGGCAGTCGAAGAAGGAGAAGGGGCGCTGGTAACAGCACGTCGTCGCTGCGAACTTGGGCCCCTGCCTTCGCAGGGGCGACGGGCCCGGGTCGACAATATTATTTTGCTTGCCAGACATCCGTCCAGGCAGCAGCTCACTTGGCAGTCCGCCGGTCCGGCTGCCCTTTTAC
>Ga0308160_10004917_pt1 | contig 14072 bp, 15 predicted proteins | sample PhyFR1_FD_201036 | JGI IMG/M metagenome (GOLD analysis project Ga0308160, IMG submission 201036) | Phyllosphere microbial communities from UC Gill Tract Community Farm, Albany, California, United States - DLSLF.R1 | ecosystem: Host-associated > Plants > Phyllosphere > Unclassified | place: USA...
ACTTTCCATCAAGATGAACTGTTAGCTCTGCATTATTCAGAATATATTTTTTCAGAAAATCATTCACTGATTGTCTGTTTAAATAATCCATAGCTTCTTCCATTGATAAATCTTTATGAGTAATTAAAACGACCCCACCAGAGGCTATACACCCTTTTTCTATTATAGCAGCTTTTAAATTACTTCCAAACTGTGTAATAGCGAGGTGATCTGCTTTGAGAGCTAACTCTTCATTATCAACATACTGATCATAATTATTGATATGAGCCAGATGACCTTTTTTTATATTTTTACCTAAAATAAGCCACGCACCATTATTAGGATCTTTTGATGTATCCTGTTTTAAGAAATCTTTACCTCTTTTTCCATTAAAGGGATATAAGTTACTGCTATTAATAATATCAGAATAAAAATCATCAAAATAAATAATCATTCTGTTTTCGTCATTGGAATAAAAATCTTCTGTTTTTACAACACTACCCGTTTCATTATTTCTTATGGAATGAGTTTGAATTTCAGAGTTTAGTTTTTTAGAAAAACCCATAATTACCTGTTCTAAAGTAATATCAAAAAAAGGATTTCCTACATCAATCGCTTCATACAGGCTATTATCAGACTTGACGATATTACGCCATATTTTTGAACCACTACCTGCACGAGTAAACGAATGAGGCACAATGAAATACAATATACCATTGTCAGTTAAGTGGGTTTTGAAATATTCTATGAAATTTAATGCTATATTACCAAACTTGTCATTTAACTTTGTCTTTTGTTCTTTGGAAAGTAGATTCCCGTAGGGAGGATTACCTATTACCAAATCAAATTTTATTTCAGGGATATATTCAAGAGCATCACTAATGTGAACGTTTTTCATTTCAACGTTATATAATTCCTGCATCCTTTTTCTACAAACATCTATAGCTTCACTATTTATATCCAGAATATGGATATTATCAGCAATTTCCTGATAAGTTTGATTGGTTATATTTTTAACTTCTCTTATCAAAACTTCAATGAAGTTTCCACTACCTACAGATGGCTCAAGCACTTTAAAATGATGTAAATTTACACCTTCCTTAATCAATTTATTCAGTGCTGCTTTTACCATAAAAACAACAATCCATTCGGGTGTATAAAATGATCCTGTTTCACTTCTTTTTGACCCTTCTATCCCCTGATCAAAAAAGGCATATTTACCCCAAACATCATTTATTTCTTTCTTCTTTTTAAAGTTCATAAATCTGATAAGATCGTTTTCTTTTATTTTGAGTATTTCTTCATTCAGTAGCATTAAATTTTCTCCTTTAAATGCTATAATTGTATTCTATATTAATAATTATGACAATTGAATACAAAATTATAATAGCTATATCATACCTTATTTGATTTATGAAAAACAAAAAAATACTGCTATTTCTTAAATCATCAATATGGATTATAATTAATATGTTATTAACAGGAGGATATATGAATAAAAACAGTGGTGAACCAATAAATGAATTACGAACAGATTTACTTATATGGGTGGATCTGGAAACTACTGGACTCGACGTTGCGGATAACATGCATGGTGTCCATAAAAATAAAATTCTTGAAGTTGGTATGCATATTACAGATAAAGATTTTAATATCATCGACAAAGGCTTTGAAATCGTTATTTATCATAGAGAAAAAGATTTACTACCTTTAATGAATGACTATGTTATCGATATGCATACTAAAAGTGGTCTTCTTGAGAAAGTAAAACAATCGCCTTATGATTTAAAAACAGCCCAACAGATGATGGTAGATTATGTCAAATCGTTTAACATAAAACCAGGATCAAGTCCTATCTGTGGAAACAATGTGAGTTTTGATAAAAACTTTCTTGATGCTCAAATGCCAGAATTTGCTAAACTTCTGCATTACAGAAAAATAGACGTTAGTTCTTTTAAAGAGGTTGTTACAAGACTTTATCCAGAAGTAGCTGCACAACTTGACAAACCGTATAAGCATCGTGGTCTTGATGATATTCAGGAATCAATCAAAGAATTAAAATTCTATCAGGCCCATATCTTTGCACCCCAAGCGGCAGAACCAGAAGTCTCTAATTCCAGAAAAATGAAACCTTAAAATATCTCATGAAGATGTTAAAGTATAAATATCCCCTTCTGGGGATGTTTTATTATAGCCTGTTTTTACTTTTATTTTCAGTTAAAGACGAATCGTTATTATTCAATTTTTCGGACAACTCTCTTTTTTCAGTGATTGTTTTTATTAAATTTAATGTTTCCTTTATTTTTTTATTATCATAACCAGAGGGATTTTTATCAAATTTGTCACTTAAATGCTCTATAACTGTTTTACCATTACTCAGTTCTTTATTAAAATTCAGTCCATAATTTTCAATTAATTCTTCAAAAAAATTTATAGAGGCATTTGATAGTAATTTTTCATACCAGAACATATTAAACTGGTTATTTTCATTTGTGAAATTAATATCAAAACCAAACTCAATAGCTTTTCGTATATCTTTATCATCAGCACCAATATATCCTGTAATACCACCAAATCCGTCTATTTTATTTACTATGTCTTGTTTACTAAAACCATATTCTATTAATTTTGAAGACAGGTATAACCTATTTTCACTACAAAGACCACCATACCCTAATGTATTATGATTTATATTTTCTAATAATTTAGAATAATTACTGTCTGATGAAATTAATAGTTCTCCTAATTTTTTTACAAATTCAGAACTATATTTTTTTCTTTCCATCAATGAAATTAAAATACCAATTGAGTTATCATTTTCACAAAAACTTTTCATTACTTTTTGTTGATACTTTCTTAATTCTGGCTCCGAACTTAATAAAGATATTTGTTGAGATATATCATATTTGTTTAAACTATAACCTAATTCAACTAAATCAAACATAAAATCAAGATTATAACTCTCATCCATATAAGGAAAAACTTTAGTATAACTTGTTTTATCAGTTGCTTTTCTTTTGGTTATTTTATTTAATCTTAATAATTCTTCTCCGTTATCATTACCAATAGCATCTATGTCTTTTAAAAATTTGAAAAAATCTTTTGTTAGATATTTATTTTTATGGTTTTTTCTTTCAGGAGTTGTTTTCATTTTTTCATTTAATATGTCAATCCTGAAACCACCATCAAACATTAAACGTGGAAATATTTCAACAAGAATTTTTGCACTCTCTGCATCTTTTCTGTCATAAAGTATAGTAAGTAAGTCATAGGGTTTATTTACATTTAACATTTGCAGTGCGGATTTTCTGAATTTACCTTGTGAGCTTTTTTTCTCTGCTAAAATTTCCAGTAATCTTTCCTTATACATAATATGTTCTCTTATTATTTTATTTATTTATTTATTTATTATAGCAAATAAAAAAAGGACAACAAAGTGTCCTCTTTACTTTAGTGATTTTAATTATGCAAACTTTTTCCAGCTATCATCATACATTTTGAAAACTTCATCAGGAGCATATTCCATCTCCCATTCCTCATCACTTATGCCGTGTTTTTTAATTACCATTTCTATCAAAGGTTGTTTATTAATTTCATAAATAACTTCTTTGATTTTTTTTATAAAATTAGGACCATCAATATTTAAAAACATATCGTTCCAGCTATTCTCATTTTTGAAACGAATATAAACAAAAATTATTTTATCTTGCATATAAATTTACCTGTGTTACACACCCCCTATAAAAGGAAGTAATCTTGCTGTATTCCTCACATCATCAATGCCTCGATGAGGTGTACCTATAAACTTCATTCTTTTTTGAGCTAATGCTTTTCTTACACCACATTTCCTGGATAGACCCTGGTGTTTATAATATTTATCACTAATATTAATAAAAGGAAGTTTTTCTATAAAATAAATTTGAGTTAAATCTAAATTTAATCTTTCTGACTCTTTTTTTATCTTATTTTTATCGAAATAACCCCAAGAACCCCAAAGATCAACATTTTCTTTTGCAAGAAAAGCATTTAAAAGGATAAGAGCATTCTCAAGACTCTCTCCTTTATCAACATCTTCTTGTTTTATTGAAGTTAATTCCTTACAAAAATCTGTAAGAATTTGATTTTTAACTGGCCTTACAAATACATTAAACTCATTATAGGTATTTCCTTGCATATCTGCTATAGCTACACCTATTTCAATTATTTCCATGTCTTTTCTTTCTATGCTACCTTTATCATCACAAGTGCATTCTAAATCTATTACTGCTATTTTTTTCATTCTTATATCCTTTATTTTCATATTTTTCATTATACCTAAAAATTCATTTTCTGGTCAATATAAATTTATAACTCATCTTGTTTAAAGTGCTTTTTTGTAAGTATTTTATGTAGTATACTAAGGACATATCAAACAAAAAGGATTCATTATGTCTGCTAAAAACAACCCTAAGCCTCTTAACATCTCTAAACGTTTGAGTGATACCTTTAAAAGACTTGAAGATCTCTCATTTATTGGAAAAAAAGTAGCCTTAAATAAATCATCTCCTAAAAGTAAACCTTACTGGTGTACTCATGATGGCAATGGATACTCTCGTGGGGTAGAGAATGATCAGGTATTTATTTTTGAAATTAAAGACAAAGATATTAACATTGCTTTTTCCATTAATGACATCAATAATTTTGTGGATGATAATATTTTTGCCAGCATTAAATTTAATAATATGAAAGGGCTTGATAATCGTGGTATTGTAGTCGCATCAGGCAAATTTAATTATGACGATCTGCGTGTTCGTTTAAATGAGTTTGTTAAAACAGCAACCATTGATAATTATCAGGAAAAGTTCTCTGAGCTTTTTGAATTTGAGATCCCAACACCTTCTGAAATGCGTTATTACTTGTTAAATAAAACAAGTGAAGAAAATGTTGAAAAATCAAATATTTTAAAATGTCGCTTTTTTATCGATGATTATCTTCCAGAACTCCATGCTGAAAACCTTAAACTTGAAAAAATTGTTAATGAAGAGCTTGCAAAGACAACCGAGCACCAGGTTCTTTTTGAACTTGAAAAAGAAATGAGCAAACTTCAGAAGAAGATTTCAGATCAGAAAAAAATTGTTATGGCGACAAAGAAGGTTATTCAGGATGAAAAAGGTTATACCGAAGGGGTTCAACAAGAAAAAAAATTAACCAATGTTAAAGATTATTTTAAAAGTAAGGGAGAAAGTATGGATGCATACCATATTAAATCTTTAACAGGATTACAACCAGAAGAATTTATTGCATCATTTGAAAAACGTATTTTGTCAAAATCAGTTCAGGTTATCAATAACCCATCACCATCTAAAAAAAGAATGTAAGTATGATTTAATTTAATGGCACTTCGGTGCCATTTTTGTTAAGCTATTGTATGTTAAAAAGTTAAAGAACTTGAAAAACACTTTATATAATGGGATAATTTATTATACAGTTTTTTTCAGGAACTTTTTTATGAATAACAAATTTACATCTATTCTTTTTAACCAAAAAGAAATATATAAGAAGAATTTTACTCAATTATTGTTGAAAAAAATAGAAGTTGAGGAAGAAAAAAAATCTTCTTTATGGGAGCTGATACCTTATAATTATCTTAGCATTGTTTTTTTATTTCCTTTAATTGCAGTTTTATCTTTTATTTATTTACCTGACACATACTTTTTATTGAATTTTCTGATCATAAAGATTATATTAATTCCTTCAATTAGTATCCTTCTTATATATACACTTTTATGCTCTATAAAAGTAAAATGTACATCAAAGAGTAAAAGTATGAAGGAAAATTTTCATAATATAATCGATGACTCTTTTGAAAAGCAGAAAGCCAATGATGAACTTATCAAGGCATTTAAAGATACGTATGGTGAAAAGCCTCTGATGCATATTTTTGATGTTGAACCTGTTGTTTTGAACGCTAATTTGATTGCTAAAAGTAATTTTTTTGAAAGAAAAATAAAAAATAAGGAAAATGTATGATAGATATTTGTTTAAATCTGGCTTCTGAACAATTTAAAACCGACCGTGATCTTATCCTTAAAAGAGGACTTGAAAATGGATGCACTGGTTTTATTTTAACTGGCACCAGTGAATCATCAAGTCTTTTGGTTCAGAAAATAACGAAAAACAATCTTGAATATACCAGATCAACTGCTGGTGTTCATCCTCATGAAGCCAAAAACTGGAATACAGCAAAGAATACTATCAGACGACTGGTTCATGAAAATGAGGTTATAGCTGTGGGGGAATGTGGTCTTGATTATGATCGTATGTATTCCACAAAGGAAGATCAAATTAAAGCATTTAAAGAACAACTTGATTTATCACTTGAAACAGGAAAGCCTGCCTTTTTACATATCCGAGGACATCAAGGCGATGAGATTGAAGTCATGAAAGACTTTAGTGAAATCTATAAACCTTATTATCATAAAGGTGTAAAAGGTGTTGTTCATTGTTTTACTGGTTCTCACACCATGCTCAAGCAACTTTTAGAATTTGATCTATATATTGGCATTACTGGATGGGTATGTGATAACAAAAGAGGTAAAGATTTACAAGAAGCTATTTCTCTCATTCCAGATAACAGAATTATGATTGAGACGGATGCGCCTTATTTGACTCCTAAAAATATGCCAAAGAAAATTTTCACCCGAAGAAATGAACCTGCATATCTTGGATATGTAAGAAGTAAGGTAGCAGAGCTTAAAGGGATCTCAGAAGAAAAACTGGAATTAATAACTAATAATAACGTTGAAAATTTATTCAAGTGGTTGCCATAATAATTCAGTAAAAAAAGCCTGCTTTTGCAGGTTTTTTTATTAAAAATATAGTTATTTAGGTTGTTTTCTGATACTATTACTAAACATATATTTAAAGGTAATCTTATATGCATATTATAAAAAAAATAACCTACGATAACATTGAATCTTTTATTAAAAATAAAGATTTTTTTAATGCTATAAGTTTAAATTATCCTGAATTTGAAACATGGTTATACACAAAGGTTTTTCCAGGGCTGGAAGATGAAACACGTTCTATATATGTTGCCTATAAATGGTTTAAACCTGTTGGAATGATGATTCTAAAAGATACAGCTAAAGAGAAAAAAATATCTACATTATATATTTCTCCTGAATATAAGAAAACAGGAATAGGTAGCGAATTTATTAACATAGCTGTAAGGCTATTAAAGAACAATATAATAATACACATGCCAGAAAGTGTTTATAATCAAAATTGTTCTTTTTTTAATAAACACAAATTTCGTTTTGATTATAAAACATATAAAAACAATCGTAGTGAATTTTATTTGAAAAGAACATGCAAAGAGGCTTTATGACAGATACTATTCAATCAACTAAAAATGCTCTTGATATGTATTTTAATGAAAGGGCTTCTTTATCTACATCTCCTGATGATTCAAGAGATGTACTTAATAATTTAAAAACAGAAGCTATAGAAATCGTTTTTGGTAAAAAAGTATATTTTGATTTTATTGATTATTTCATGGCTTTGCCTGATGAACTTAAAGAAAAGGTTCAACTTTTTTATATTCTGAATATAGAGGACATTGATTCAAAATATTTAGAGCCAATTATTTCGAAGCATCCCCTAAGCTATGAGTCTGTTAAAGCTTTGACTGAAAACTTGTGGTATATTGAGACTTTGCAAGAAAAAGGTAAAAAAACTTTTAAACATAATACTAATAGAATAATTTTTATGTCAGGTTTATTAGAACAGCCTTATTTTGTTGAGCATATTTGTAAATCAGAACCGTTAATATCAAAACCCGACCATATTGTGTATAACGGCTCTTATTTAGTTAAAGGAATTGTTGACTATTTTAAGGCTAGACAATATTTAAAAGACAAGCAAGGCTATGACAAATTAGTTAATCTTTTTAACATTATTTCAAATCACAGAGATAATATCTATGAAGGAGATGTTTTTAAAAGTTGGTTTAAAGACATAGCTTTCCCTCGTGAAAAAACATCAGATAATGAACTTTTTCAGGTTATTTGTGCTTTACATCAGGCTTTTCCTGATTTTATTTCTAACAAAAAACTTAACAAAGATTTCTTTTCTATTTCACCTTCGCTTATAAACAAAAGTGAGGGTTCTTTATGGTCTACTTTATACTGGCAAACGATACAATCATTTTTAAAGTATCAAAAAGATATTCTTAGTCATGATGAACTTAAATTGATTATTGAAACTTTATACATTGGCAGTTCTGATTTCAAAACATTTAATGATAACATTTCTTTCTTTAAAGAAGAATATGGTTTTGATTTAAAAGAAATTCATTCGATCATATATAATGTTGCAATTAATCATAAAGATAAAAAAAATGATATTTTGACTTCTTTCTTTATCTCTAATAAAGAAGCCCATACTAAAATGCATCAAAAAATGTCTAAATCTAAAAATATTCATATGGCTAATGATGTTAAGATTCCTGAAAGATTAAATGTTCAAAAAACGGTTTATTTCCCAGAAGAAGAAATTAAAAAGATTAATTATATCCTTTACCATTGTTTAGATATTTATTTTGTTACAAACAGATTTATTTCTTTTTCTGATCACGCAAAAAACTTCCCTGTTAATTTAAAAAATGTTTTTGATATTTTAAATGATAAACTTAAAGAGCAAAATACTTATTGCAATCTTAAAAAAGTATTTTCGAAATATTACAATAATAATCTTGATGGTAAATTAATAGTTGCTGATTTTATTATGAATAATATTGATTATAACTCCTATAACACTGAACAGTTAAAAGATATGGTTTCTGTCTATTTTCAGGGGCAGGGTGAAGAACAAATTCTTAATTCTTTCCTTATTAAAAAAGAACAATACATAATTAATAGCCAATTAAACGATGCTACTATAAATTGTAACAAAAAAAGGTTATAATATTTAAGTTTAAAAATATTGGATAAATTATGTTTAAAACAAAAAAAGAAATAGAAAACTGGCTTTTAAAAATGAACATTAAATCATATAACATCAGAGAAGAAGAGACATATATCATTGATGTTAACGGAGATGTTATTATTGGTGGTAATGGAGACCAATTACCTGTTCAGTTTGGTATTATTCACGGTTCTTTTGATTGTTCAAAAGTTGGCTTAACCACTTTAAAAGGATGTCCATATAACGTTACTGGCTCTTTTAAATGCAGTAATAATGACTTAACATCTTTAAAATATTCACCAATAGAGGTTGGAATTAATTTTGATTGTTCCAGCAATCAATTAACTTCTTTAAAGCATTGTCCTTTATTTGTTGGTTTAGGATTTAGTTGCACTCATAATAAGATAACATCTTTAGAGTATTCCCCAAAGATAATTGGTGGTTTTCTAGCTTGTAATAATAATAAATTAACTACATTAAAAGGTTGTCCAGAAGAGATTGGTAATGGCATAGATTGCTCAAATAATCTTCTTGAGTCTATGGAATATTGCCCTAAATTTATTAACGGCATGTTAAATTGCAGCAACAATAAACTTACTTCGTTTTTGGGTTTCCCTGAAAAAATTAATGATTCTTTGGGGATGTTAAATAATTTGATAAGCAAAGAACAATTAAAATATTTTAACACTTTGGTGAATGGTTTTATCATTGAGGATTTCTATAAAAATGATAAGCTTTTTTTGGCAGAAGTTAATGAACAAAAAATAAAAAGAGAAAAAGAGATTTTGCTATCTATAAAAAATTGTTCTTATAAGAATACTGTTCAAAAAAGAATATGATATAACATACTTCAACCACTAATTTTTTAATTAAATAGAGGTGTTAATATGAAAGCATTAAAAACAAAAAAATTTGAAGATATTCGCAAAGATCCTCTTGGAAAAGAAGCTCTTAAGCATTTCGCATCCAGTGATAAAGAGACACATGAATTTATTTTATCTACTGGTAAAAGATATGTGATTACATCAACCGAATCAGAAGTATTTTCAAATTATAATAAAAACAAAGACAACAAAAAATAATAATGAATTTTTCAATTATATGTATAATAAACATGTATTGTTAAATAATTTTGACATATTTTATTATAAATATTATTCTTCATGAATAATAACAACAGGGTTATATTCATGAGAGAAAGACAATTAGATCAATTTTATACTAATAAAAACATATCAAAAAAATTATTAACAAAAATAGATAGTTTATATGGTTTGAATAATTTTTTTCTTTTAGAGCCAAGTGCAGGTAATGGTAGCTTTAGTGATCACTTTCATAAAGACAGTATAGCATTTGATATTGATCCTAAAAAAACAAATATCATTCAAAATGATTTTTTATTAGTTGATAAACAATATTTTTCCCATTCTACTAAACCTATTTTCACAATAGGTAATCCTCCTTTTGGTAAAAATTCTTCTTTAGCTATCAAATTTTTTAATAAAGCTGCTGAATTTTCTGAGCATATTGCTTTTATCTTACCAAAAAGCTTTAAAAAGGAAAGTGTTATAAATAAACTTAATAATCATTTTCATTGTGTATATGAAGAAGATATTGAGGATAATGCTTTTGTATTTAATGGTAAAAAATATGATGTTCCCTGTGTTTTTCAGATATGGGAAAAACGAGATTATCATAGAATTAGCTCTAAATTAAAAACCACCACGCAATTATTTACTTTTTCTACTAAAGACAATGCAGATATTGCTGTTCGTCGTGTCGGCGGGTTAGCAGGAAAACTGATTATGGATTTTATTAATTACCAGCCACCTTCACATTATTACCTTAAAATAAATAACGATATTAATAAAGATAAAGTTATACAAATCATTTCTGATTCTTATAATGAACTACAACAAATGGCAAAAAATACTGCTGGAAACCCTTCTCTTTCTAAAGGCGAGTTAATTTCTGTTGTAGAAAAATATTATTTTGATTAATTCTTTTGTTAATTATTTGCTTTTATTAAACTTTAAAAAAGATTATAATAAATAAAAACTTTAAAGGCATAAAACATGAAAAATAATCAGGTAACATATCCATTAAGAGCATTACTGGAATCCCTTTCTATAAGTGTATATGATTTTATTAATGATAATAAAACCGGAGTTTTAGGACGCAACTCTGAAGCTTTTTCTATTGATGTAGATAAAAGCCAGGTTCCAGAGGATATTTTTAATTTTTTGATCAATAAAAAACCTTTAAATGAATTTTTAAAAACAGATCCTATTCCTGATAACAATAAGAGTTTCACTATTTATCATGTTAAAAATGAAATGGATGTTCGCAGTTCTTCTGTAACTTTCTTCCCTACTTTATCTATATTCAGACCAGATCTGCCTGAATTATTAGCCAAACAATTATTAACAGAAATTGAAAATAAAAAAGAATTATTCGAAACATACTACAATGATAATGAAGATCCCTCTTTCAACTTTGAAAATATTATAAAAAACGACTTAAAAAATAATAGTTCTGTTAAAAATAATGGCTCTGAATCTGTTCTTAAATCTGTTCTTTATGATTTTGTGTTTAATAAACATTTAAGAAAAGTTATTTTTAAAGAAATATATAAAAATGATGAAAATACATTAAATTATGCTAAAAACTATGATTCATTTTCCTTATTACCATTCTTTACACCAGGCATGGCCGTTTTTTATTTCAATAAAAATATAGAGTTATTTGATAAGCATAATATTGATTTTACTAAAAAGCCATTTTCTGTGGGAATCAATTCATATAATGTTTTTAAAATTGAAGAAGAAAACTTAACAGAAAATGTCATGAATCATTTAGTAAAAATGAATTTACATAATTCTGAAAAGATAACTTTATATAAGAAAAAAAATAAAGGTTTCGATTTTATAAGGGCAACTCAGAAAGAAGAAGGATTGGCTATTACTATTAAATTAAATCTTAATGAGCATTTTTTCCTTAAAAATATGGGAATTTCAAATAAAATTTGTGAAAAACATGGGGTTATTATCAGGTCTGATACCATTGATAAATTAGTTAATCAACTTGAATTATCATTAAAAGAGTATGAAAAATCTCAAGATGCTTATTTATTTGCTGACAGAGTAGAGCATATAAAGAAAACTATTACTACCTTAGAAAGAAATCTTATTTACAGTTCAATGTCAGAAATCACCCATAACACATCATTAAAGAAACGTATTTAACTTCTTTTTTATCTCATAACCGATTAACCTCTTTATTCATGAAGAGGTTTTTTTTGATAAATAAACTACTTATTTAATAATAAGAAATCACTTATATAAAAGTTAACAGGTTGTTTATATTTCATATAAGAATACCATCTATCCTTAATACATAATATATTATTATACTTTTTATTGAAAGTAATTGATTTGGTTATATATTAGTTAATATAATAAGAAAAGGATACGAGATAAAATGAAACTAAAAATAAGAAATAAAGGTTTTACTTTAACTGAAATATTACTGGTTATGGTTATTGGTGCTGTTTTGATTGTGGGAGCTTTTTGGGCGTATGCTAAAGTTTCAAGTAGCAATAAAGTAAAACAAGAACTGGATAATATAAAAATAGTTGTAGCAGGAATACATTCTTTATATGGAAGTAGTGTTGATTACAGTAACTTAAATAATAGCACTCTTATGAAAGCTAAGGTTTTTCCTGATAATATGTTATTTGAAGAAGCGACTAACTATTATCTGGTAAAAAATACTTATAAATCTCCATTTAATGTTAGTGTTAATGGAATGTCTTCTGGTGGTAGTCAAATTATATGGGGTTCTATAAATATTAATACACAAGGTATCCCTTCTACTGATTGCACTTTACTGGCTAACTCTATTTATAATTCTTTTGGCTCTAATGGTGAACTGGTTGAATTAGCAGTTGATGGAATAACAGTGTTTCTTGAAAGTGAAGATGAATATTCAGCAAAACCTTATGATTTATCTAAAACATCTGAATTATGTGGTAAAGAGAATAATGATCCTGATTTCCCTGGGCATAGAATATTACTCTCTCTAAAATAATATAAATATTTGCTTTTTTGCAGATTAAAGCTATATAGTTAATTACATTTCTAAAATGAAATTCATATCAATGGAGAGTAAAATGTTTAAAAGTCTAATTATTTATAATATGAGTGAAGATCTTTCTATTACAGAAGAAGATCTTAACAAACAAATGCCTGCCCTGGCGTTTAAACCTTGTGGTTCACAGGATTTAAAATCTACTGGTTGGGTTGCACCTCTGAATGGTTCACCTGAACTCTTTTTCGCTGCGAATGGTCATATCCTTCTTCATATCAAAACAGAAGAAAAGATTCTTCCTGCTGGCGTAATTAAAGATTATCATCTTGAGAAAATCGAACAGTTTGAAGAAAGAGAAGGTCGTAAATGTAAAAAAACTGAAAAGGATACATTGAAAGATGAAGTTATTCATGAATTGCTTCCTCGTGCTTTCAGTAAATTTAACATCGTTCCTATCTGGATTAATCCTGCTAAAAAAATGATTATGGTGGAAGCTGGTAGTTCTAAAAAAGCAGAAGATGCCTTAGCTTTATTGCGTAAAACTTTAGGTTCACTTCCAGTAACTCCGTTCACTACAGAATCCCCTATTGAGTATACCTTAACTGAATGGGTTAGAGATAGTAAACCAGCAGAAGGATTTGTTGTTCTTGATGAAGCAGAACTTAAAGCTGTATTAGATGAAGGTGGTGTTATTCAGAGCAAAAAACAAGATCTTGCAAGTGATGAAATCCAGAACCATATTGAAGCTGGTAAATTTGTTACTAAACTGGCTCTTGACTGGCAGGGTAAAATCACATTCCTTATTACAAATGATGGTTTACTTAAAAGAATTAAACTTGGGGATGCTATAACTTCTCAAAGTGATGACATTGATAAAGATGACTATGCTCAGAAATTTGCATCTGATTTCACTCTTGCTACAGGTGAGCTTTCTCAGATGATCAGTGATATTGTTCTTGCATTCAATTCACCAGAAGATGGTAAAGAAGAAACTGATTCTGATTCTGAATAATATTTAATAACCTATTTCCTAAAAGGCTGCTTATGCAGCCTTTTTT
>Ga0308160_10004918_pt1 | contig 14072 bp, 13 predicted proteins | sample PhyFR1_FD_201036 | JGI IMG/M metagenome (GOLD analysis project Ga0308160, IMG submission 201036) | Phyllosphere microbial communities from UC Gill Tract Community Farm, Albany, California, United States - DLSLF.R1 | ecosystem: Host-associated > Plants > Phyllosphere > Unclassified | place: USA...
AGGGATCGCAATCGTTAATGTATCCTTTTCGGAGCTAAAAAATGTTTGTATCTCCTTTACGATTTGTTCAGTGGCAATGTACTGATCATAATATTTAATCACCTGTTGTTTCATTCGCTGCACTTCATCATCTGTCATGTTTAGAGCAAGCTCTAAGGCACGGTCCAGCGATTCCAGGCTATCAGGCTATCATAAACCAAACAATTTTCGAGATGCTCCAATGGGGGATAAAACATCTTATTGTATTGCAGAATTGGGATTGCACCTACAGCCATTGCTTCATAAGCATTGTGTGACCATGGCATTCCCATACCTGGAAGGCAGAGATAAAAATCACCACTACTCAGGATAGGCAACCAATCTTCCGGATTGGTTTTTACCTCTGCAATAATGAATTTGTCTTTTGCGGAGCCCGCCTTTAATAGTGCATAAAAGTTTTCTTGTGTCGGGGAATAGATAATACGTGAATCATTTCCGTATTGAGCCTTAATATAATCAAGCACATCTACTCTTGAGATGGTCCAGTTAAAATCATCCTTCAATACTTTGTTGTTATATAACTGACGTTCAAAATTTCCGGAGAATATGATACGTGTTTTCCGCTTTGATGATCTGAAAGCTATGAAATTCGTATTGTCTTCATAAGTTTGATAAAACCTTGGATGTAAGGTGTAAGGCAGGTAGAAAGCGTCAATTTTATCTTCAATCAATTTATAACTACAGAGCAGTTTAATACTTTTCTGCTTTCTGTCCTGACCAGATAGCACGATGTTGCTGTTTTGCACGGTAGAGTTCCGGACTTTGGTATAGTCCTGATCCAAAAGCATTCTTTTATAGGGAACGTCATTTAAAAAGAATCGGGGTTCAAGTTTAACAGTAACCTTAAAGCCACTAAACTTTAAGAGCTGGCAAAGGATGAATGAATAGCGTCCCATGTCTTTATTCAATAGGAAACTACCTAGGTTTACTTCTGCTTCAGGGGAGTTAGATCTATACCTGGCTTTGCTTTTCGTATGTGCGTAATATTTTAATCTTTTTTTGATCTTCCCGATTATGTTCTCGGAGTTTGAGCGTGAAAGCATTTGAGCGAGCGTTAAATATATTTGGTTATAAATTGCTTTGGATAACAATCTTAATCCAAATTATATATTATATTCTATTAATCAAGGATTTAGTCGTTGGAGTAAATAATACAGGTAAATTTTTTCTTGTTGAAATATCAAAATACTGAGCAACTTGAGAAATAATGAGAAGGGTGCTTTTTGCCTATCCGCCATCTATTTGTGTACAGATAGGTTTTTTGCCTCATTGGAGGCGGACAAATTAATTTGTTATACAATCGCTTAATTACAGTTTTGATATTGGCACAGGAAATTGCTGGTTATTTAAAACTTCTTATATATATTCAAATCGCTAACCAACAGTGCTTTCTCTTCACAAAATTACGCTCATGGTAGGAAAAATAAGACTTTGTTTAATATTGCTGATATTGACTTGCAGCTTTGGCGCATGTAAAAAGGAAAAACCACGAAAAAATGATGTTCCAGAAACGGTTATTCCGGAGACTGATGTTCCTTCGGAGCTACAGCAAACAATGGTCTCTACGATAGCTGGTGATGTTAAACGTGGAAATGCTGACGGTAAAGGTTTATCAGCCCGATTTCATAGTCCAAGCGGTATTTGTATTGACGTTAATGGTAATGTGTATGTAGCGGATTACCACAATCATGCTATCCGTAAGATTACCCGGGAAGGTGATGTCACTACCCTGGCCGGTGGAATTGCGGGGGATACTGAATTAACGTCTACCGCATTTAATGGTCCAATGGGCGTTACAATAGATTCGAAAGGCAATCTGTACGTTGCCGATGATAATAACCAGAAAGTGAAAAGAATTGCAGCTGAGGGGACAATCCAGGTAATTGCCGGATCGAAACAGGGAGAACTGGATGGGCCACTTGGCACAAACAAACTCAATTATCCTTACGCTGTCGCTATAGATGAAAGCACTGGTTCCATTTATGTTTCCCAATTTACGAGTTATGTAAAACGGATTAAAAACGGTGTAGTGGAAACATTAGCGGGCGGCATTAAGTACAATTATGAAGATGCGGCTTTTAAATTTCCATTAGGCATTGTAATTAATGCGGAAAAGGAATTGATTGTCTCAGATTATGGAAAAAACCAGATTTTTAAAATAAACGCTAAAGGAGAGGTTTTGCTAATTGCAGGTTCTGGCGTGGCAGGTGCTTTAGACGGTCAGGCTTCTGAAGCTACTTTTAATTTGCCCCATGGGTTGGCAATAGATAAAGAAGGCAACATTTATGTAGCTGATAGGGGTAATAATAAGATTAGAAAAATTTCAACTGCCGGGGTCGTTACCACGGTAGCAGGGAATGGCGCGTTGGGTATAGTTGATGGTCCAGCAAACCTGGCCTCTTTTAACGAGCCTACAGGTCTTGCAATTGATTTGGATGGAAATCTTTTGGTTACTGACCGTGGCAATCATCAAATCCGGAAAATTACTTTCAAAAAGTAACGTTTGGCTTTTGCTTTCCGCGTTTAGACTACAAATATCCATGATTTGGATAAATCAATCTTTTAACGATTGACGAATTTTGATTTGTTCATTCATTAATGTTTATCATATGGAAAATCAAACAGCATCATCGGAAAATAATCAACTTGTTGCCCTGGTTACAGGCGCAAATCAGGGTATTGGATTTGAAGTGGCTAAAGCACTGGCTAAAAATGGTTACAGGGTTTATATAGGTGCTCGAAATCTCGAAAATGGTGAAAAGGCAGCAACAGAAATTGGGGGAATGTCTACGGCCATCCAGCTTGATGTAACCGATCAATCAACTGTTCATACTGCGGTATCACGAATTGAAAGCGAACAGGGTCGGCTGGATTTGCTGGTTAACAACGCAGGCATTTCCCATGCAGGGAAACCTGGACGTAGTTTGGAAGAGATCATGGCCGAGGGCCATGCCAGTACCGCTTCTCTGGATGAGGTGCGTGCGGTTTGGGAAACCAATGTTTTTGGTGTCATCACCGTAACGCAGGCCATGTTACCACTGCTTAGAAAATCATCGGCCGCACGCATCGTTAATGTGTCTAGCGGACTGGGTTCACTTACCTGGATATCTGACCCGGCATGCTGGGCAAAGGAACATTTCGGTGTTGTTTATGCAGCATCGAAAACAGCTATGAATGCAGTAACCCTCGCTTTTGCCTTAGAATTGGAAAAGGAAAACATCAAAGTCAATGCAGTAAGTCCGGGATTTACAGCAACGGCGCTGAACAATTTTCAGGGAACGGATTCTCTGGAAGTCGGTGCCCGGGAACCTGTGCGCGTAGCACTTGAAACCGATGGCCTTACTGCCAGTTTCACTGGACCTGATGGTCAGCTTCCCTGGTAAAAATACATAAAAAGGCCCGTAATCTTCATTATGGGCCTTTGCTGTCAGTTTTCTAGACTTATTTTTTTATTGTCATTGCTGTTGCTGTCGCTTCCATGATGGCTACAGAGCCATATGATACTGATCTTTGACTGGCAAAATCGCCTAACTTCATATTTTTCATGTTTTCCGCAACCATGGTGCTGTAATCCGATGTACCGTTTAGTTTTAATACGGCATCATCTTTCACCACGGTATATAGACTTTCGGTTGTGGTTTTAATCTTTGCACGTGCGTTTTGATATAAGAACACTTGTAGGTTTTTTACATCGAAATTGTTGCTGGTTACCACTATTGATTTGTCATATGCCTGCACCCTTTGCAGATCTTTTACGGTAACATTCAACGTTACCAAATCATCTTCCTTAGACTCGATGAAAAGTGTTTTTCCGTCACTCCGTACGGATGTTTTTGAAGCATCATAATTGCTTATACCAACTACACTTTGTACTTCGCCCTGTGTTAATATGACCTTCACATTTCCACGTACAGAGATCCTGTTAAAACGCGGTGCTGAAGGAGACGTTATTTCTGTGGCTGCTGAGCTGGATGCGAAAGTAGGTACTACTGATGAAGTTAACGCAAAGACTGTAACTGCCGCTGCGAACAATGTTTTGGTTAGATTTTTCATGGCATTAAGGATTAAAGATATTTGTCAATAAGACGCCTTCCTCCTTAATATGTTGCAGGTTCTGGGTTAATATTTGACCAGTATGGATGACTTTTAGACCAACGCCAGAATTTGTTCGACGAACAGGCTAATTGGTTTTTCAACCATACTGCTGGATCAAATAAAATAATTGTAACAGATTGTTTGTCTGTCTATTATGTTTATTTATTTGCCTACTTTCTTCAACAGGATTTCAGGTTCATTGGTTGTAATCAGACCAATGCCTTCAGAAACTAACCAGTCCATTTTGCTTTCATCGTTTACGGTCCAGGCATTGGTGATTAGCTTTTTGCTTTTTGCATCTTTAATCCAGGTAGGATTTTTTTCGAATACCGAAAAGTGATAATCAAGTCCATGGATTCCATCTGCCTGTAACTCCTCTGGGCTCTTATCCCCATTTAAATATTGAACCGTAGATTTCGGTGCTATTTTGGTAATTTCTTTACAGATTTCGTAGTCAAAACTGATGTAATCTACTTTTGATGCCGCTTTTAGGGCAGTAACCATAGCGACTACTTTGTGACTCAACGCGATACCTCTTTCTTTACTTACTGCAGAAGGTTTAATCTCCAATACCAACCTGGTTTTCTTTTGTTTAATACCTTCTTTTAAATATGCTTCCAATGTTGGGAAAGCTTCGCCGTTTGAAAGTTTCAGCGCGGCTAATGTTTTAGAATCTGTGGTTTCAATTGGTAAACCCTGGATGTGTGCATCATGGTTAATAAACAACACAGAGTCTGCAGACATGTGCACATCAAATTCAGATCCGTCACAACCCATCTTAATGGCTTCTTTAAGTGAGGCAATGGAGTTTTCAGGTGTATTGGTGTTTTTCCATGCACCACGGTGGGCAACAACTTTAGTTTGTGCAAAGGTTAGGGTTGTCAATGCCAATTGAGCCAGTATTCCCAGCGTTAAGATTCGTTTCATATCAGGTCGTGATTTTTAAATATATGCAAATATGAAAAAACTTTTGAGGGGCGATGTTACCGTAAAGTGAAAGGATTGTTAGCAATCTGTTCCTTTTAAGCAAGCCTATGTGGTGGGTGTTTGACTTTTACTGCCTTATTTTCAGTAAATTGTAGATTGTTGCATGGCTTTTGTTAAGGAGTCAATTTACTGATGATGATTAATATGGATATCAACTTTTCCCAGCGTCCCTTTTATGTTAAAACCATGTGTGTGTTGGTTAGTCTTATTGCATTCGGATATATAATCATCATTGCAAAAGAAATTCTCTCCCCACTGATCTTCTCCTGCCTATTTTCCATTTTGCTTTTGCCCATGGCTGCCTTCCTGGAAAATAAATTAGGCTTACCAAGAAGTGCCGCCTCCATGCTTTCTGTTGTTTTGATGCTTGGAGCTATTAGTCTGGTGTTGTATGTTATCGGTACCCAACTTAGTCAGCTGGCAGGCGACTGGCCCCAGTTTAAAGCGCAGCTATCCCTTACGGGAACCAGCCTGCAAAACTGGATTGATACCCGCTTTAATATCGATGCCGCAAAGCAGCTTAATTATGTGCATTCAGCAACTACCAAGGCTCTGGCATCCGGTACTACAGTTGTTGGTGCAACGGTGCTATCCCTTTCCTCCATCCTATTGTTTTTGGTTTTTACATTCATATATACTTTTTTCTTCCTGCTTTATCGTGCCCTGATCATGCGGTTTCTGGTATCTGTTTTTCTGGAAGAGAATAAGAAATTGGTTCATGACATCATTGAACAGGTTCAATACATCATCAGAAAATACATCATCGGCTTACTCATTCAAATGGCTGTGATTGCGATTGTTGTGAGCCTGACCTTTTGGGTGCTTGGTGTTAAATATGCCTTCCTGTTGGGATTGATTACCGGTGTACTCAACATTATACCTTACATCGGCATCTTTACCGCAATGGTTCTAAGTACACTGATTACTTTTGCTACGGCGACGGTGCTAACGAAAGTCTTGTTCGTGCTGATCGCACTGGTATTGGTGCATCTAGTAGACAGCAACATCCTGTTGCCTTTAGTGGTCGGGTCAAAAGTTAAGATTAATGCATTGATCACCGTATTGGGCGTAATTATAGGTGAAATGCTATGGGGCATTTCCGGAATGTTTCTTTCCATACCGGTCATTGCAGTGCTGAAAATTATTTTCGATCGGATAGAGAGCATGAAACCCTGGGGCATTATCCTTGGTGATGAGGAGCAGAAACAGAACCGGCTTGCTAAGCGGCTGATTGTTGGCCGTGGCGCGGAAAAGGTTATCAAAGCATAGGGTTCGCTTACCTTACCGGCCGGAAATTTGCGACCGCCAACGAAATTGGGTAGTAAGCTTTAATCAAGCATAGCTACGATGGCCTCGTTCCCTTGATTACGGGCGTAATCCAATGGTGTTTTACCGAATTTATCCTTTTGGTTTTTGTCGGCTTTAGCATCCAATAAAATCTTTACAAGTTTTTCATGGCCGAAAGTTGCTGCAAAGAACAGGGCATTTGCATCGTTATAATTTACCAGATTTGGGTTGGCACGATTTGCAAGCAGTAAAGTCGCAAGTTCTTCGTAGCCTTTAAAACAAGCGCCCATCAGTGCTGAATTGCCGGATTTATCCTGACGGTCGGGATTGGCACCTGATTTAACCAAAGTTTTGGCCACTTCCAGGTTATTGTTGTAAACCGCAAGAATGAGCAGGGTATGACCGGCAAGGTTTGTTGAGTCCGGGCTATTTCCTGCGGCAAGGTAGGTGTTTACAGCCTTTACATCATTTGAGCGTACGGCATCAAATATGTCATTAGTCTGTGCCAGCGCTGCAAAATTTACTGAAAGCAGCAGCAGAAATAATTTGATTGTTTTCATAATAGAAAAAAGGGGACACGATAAGCGTCCCCGGGGGTTTTATTATTTATGTGTGTTTGCTAATACTTTTTCCAGTTCTTCTCTGGAAAGATTTAATTCTTTTGCCAAACGCATACCGTAATCACGATCTGCCTGGTAGAAATAGAAGATCATTTTTGCAACAGTTTCATTATTTCCAACTTGTTTAAGCGCACCGGAAAGATTCGAAATTAAATTGTCCTGATCTTTTTTAGAGAAAGAGCGGTAAAGGTCTCCCGCTTGTTTGAAATCATTAGGCTTGGAAATTTTTGCCTGTGTAGTCTCAACATTTTTAAATTTAGAGACAGAATATTTGAATTTGGTATCTTCCTTTACTTCTGGTCTGTTTGCAGAAGGTTGGTAATTGATATCGCCAAAGTCTTGTTTTTTGGTAGACATCACACCGTTCTGGTTGTAATATTGGTCTCTATTTTCGGTGCATTTACAGGTAATTGCTGGAAGTTTCCACCAATTCTGTAACGTTGAGTATCAAAATAAGAGAATAGACGACCTTGCAACAATTTGTCTTCTGAAGGCTCAATACCTGGAATTAATGTAGCAGGAGAGAAGGCACTTTGTTCCACTTCCTGGAAATAGTTGTCTACGTTTTTGTTTAAGGTCATGGTACCAACTAAGTTTAACTTAGCAACAGATTCTGGCCATACTTTAGTAACATCAAGTGGATTGAAATCTAGCGCATCAAATTCTTCTGCTTTTAACATCTGCACATATAGATCCCATTTTGGGAAGTTACCTGCTTTGATGTTGTTAAAAAGGTCCATGGTAGCATGTTCCGTTTGTGTAGCCTGGATTTTATCCGCTTCGGCCTGGCTTAGGTTACGCTCACCTTGTTTAGATTTCCAGGTGTATTTTACATAGGTAACCTCGCCTTTATCATTGATCCATTTAAATGCGTGAACACCAGAAGCATTCATTTCACGGAAGTTAGCGGGCGTACCGTAGTCTGAAAATAACCAGGTAAGCATGTGGGTTGCTTCAGGAACATTCGCAAAGAAATCGAATACACGACGAGGATGTGATGCTTCATTGGTAACCGGAGATGGTTTGAATGCATGCACCATATCCGGGAATTTTATCGCATCGCGGATAAAGAACACAGGCAGATTATTACCCACCAGGTCATAGTTACCTTCTTCAGTATAGAATTTAACGGCAAATCCTCTTGGGTCACGGTAAGTTTCAGGTGATCCGGATTGATGTACTACAGTAGATATGCGCACAAATAAAGGCGTTTTTTTGCCTTTGGCAGAGAACATTTTGGCTTTAGTGATGTTGGAGAAGTCTGCTGCTGCAACGAATTCTCCATATGCGCCAGCGCCACGAGCATGTACTACGCGTTCAGGAATACGTTCGCGATCAAAAGCTGCAAGTTTTTCAATCAAATGGATATCTTCCAATACAACCTGGCCATTATTGCCAATGGTTTTTGAGTTCTGGTTGTCGCCAATCACGGCACCGGTATTTGTGCGCATGGTTTGTGCGAAAAGCAGTTGTCCGCTAAATAGCAGCGCTGCGATGAATAAAACTTGTTTCATAATGTGTGTTAATTTTAAATTTTAGTCAAATGTATTGACGATTATGCCATTGACATAACTGAAATTTTCTATCTTTGCTATAGATAAAATCTATCGTATTGAACATCCAACAGTTAGAGTACATTATAGCGGTTGATCGCTTTAAAAATTTTACGAGGGCGGCTGACCACTGTTGTGTAACGCAAGCTACCCTGAGTGCCATGATCAAAAAACTGGAAATTGAACTGAACATTATCCTTTTTGATCGTAAGCCGAAAGGCGTTTTCACCACCGATGCCGGTGTGGAAATTATTGATGTAGCCAGGAAGATCGTTTTACAGAGCCAGTCTTTAACAGAAAAGGCGAAGATGATTAATGGCACCATTGCCGGTAAAATCAGAATTGGCATTATACCGACCATCGCGAATTCATTACTACCGCGGATAGTTAAGCCGCTTCTGGAACTTTATCCGGAATTAAAACTGGAAATCGCAGAATTAACAACTGATCATATCATCAAACAACTTAAGGAAGGCCATATAGATGTCGGCATTCTTGCTACGCCGGTTGTTGATTCGGAAATTGATAAAATGGTGCTGTTTCATGAGGCCTTAATGGTTTATGGAGAGGTAAGCACCGATAAAAAATATCTATTGCCAGAGGAGATCCGTCAGCATAAAGTTTGGCTTTTTGAAGAAGGACATTGTCTGCGGGCGCAATTTATCCGCTTATGTGCTTTAAAGAAGAAGGAAGAGACTGTAAAAAACCTTATTCTGGAAGCAAGTTCATTTGACACGCTCTTGAATATGGTGGATGAATTTGGTGGACTGACCCTGATTCCGGAGCTTTATTATCATTCGCTGCCGGAACATCGAAAGGCAAGGGTCACACAATTCAATGCACCCGTGCCTGTTAGGGAAATCAGTTTGGTCTTTCATATGCCGCATGCCAAAGGACGGATCATTGAAGCTGTTGCCAACCTGATCCAGGCGAAAATCAATCATACATTAAGGTCTTATCAGATACCTAAAGAACAATTGGATGTGGTAAGCATGTAATTCCTAAGGTCAGTTAACCATTTAGCCCCCATTAACTTTGAAATCATATAAACAACGTTTACAAGAAGTAAAACAAGCAGATAACCATCAGGAGCTTTTAACGGCTTTGTGGAACTATATTTCCTTTCCAATCAGATTGCCGAACAGACCCCACCAATTGTCGCTATTGGAGCGTGCAAGCGCTTTCAGTATGCAGGCTCCGGATCCTTATTTTGCGAAAAAGGACTTAACATTTAATGGTTATATATGGGGAAGTGGCAGCAGAAAAATATACTTTACCCATGGCTGGAGTTCCAAAGCAGCAGATTTCACTGAAATTATTACTGCCCTTCTTGAAAAAGAAGACGTACAGGTGATTGCATTTGATGCATTAGGTAATGGCAGTTCAGAAGGCGAGCTGAGTAACCTGATGCTTTATGTAAAGCCATTGGAAGCCATCATTAACACTTATGGTATGCCAGATGTATTAATTGGTCATTCTTTAGGTGCAATGGCTAATGTTGTGGCTTTAAAAGCATTTGATCAACAGCCGGAGTTATTAATCAACATTACGCCTGTGGTTGAGCTTAAACAAAATTTCATTGGGATGATGGATTATGCAGGGGTGTCTACACAGGATCAAATGAGCTGGCTGCAGGCCTTTCATGATTACTATAAACTGCCGGTAAGTTATTTCGACATGAAATCTCTGTATACTGTTCCGGAATCAATAAAGCAGGTGGTGTATTACGACGAACAGGACGAATTATTACCTTTTGTGCAACTGGAGGAATTTCTACAGCAACAGCCTCAGATTAGCACAAAGGCATTTACCGGTGCCGGGCATTTCAAAATTTTGAAAGAGCAGGCCCTGATTGATGCCATTCTGGAGGTCATTTAAGTTCAGTTTGAGTTATTTATGCTGACAGAAAACCTTTTGCCGGCATGATCAGGCGGATATAGTTTCCGAAAGGTTAAAGCATTTCTATCTTTGCGCAAATCAACCAAAGCTGGCAAGCGCCTAATAATGGAAAATCTACAAATAGCATACTTGCAAGAGGAATTACAAGACTTAAGGAACCAACTAAGATATCATCGTTTATACCAGAACTTATCATCTATTGATGATATCAAAGTCTTTATGGAGGCGCATGTGTTTGCGGTTTGGGATTTCATGTCTTTGCTGAAAGCCCTGCAGATCAGCTTGACTACCGTGACCATACCCTGGACACCGAGGAAGAATCCAATTCTGGCAAGGTTTATTAATGAGATCGTACATGGAGAGGAAAGCGACATCAATGAGCTTGGCGAACCCCGAAGCCATTTTGAAATGTACCTGGAAGCCATGCAGCAACTCGGAGCAAACACGCTGCCGATGCAAACTTTTATCCAGGTAATTGAACAGGGAACAAGCCATGGAAACCATAGGTTTAGATCCTGCAGTGCAAGATTTCGTGAAACATACTTTCACGGTATTAGCCAGCCAGAAACCACATTTGGTTGCTTCTTCTTTTACTTTTGGCAGAGAAGATCTGATCCCGGATATGTTTATAGAAATTTTAAAGGGATCTGATCAGGACAATAAGCGCTATACTAAGTTGCACTACTATCTGCAAAGGCATATAGAAGTTGATGGTGGTGAACATGGCCCTTTATCTTTACAAATGATTACTGAACTTTGTGGTGACGATGAAACTAAATGGGCGGAAACTTTAGAAGTTGCCAGGCATTCGCTTTCGCAACGAATAAAGCTGTGGGATTACATATCAGCGGGGATTATTTAACCACGGTATCTTCCAATTCAATTAATCATCAGTTTTTAAGATCAATTTCAAGTAAGTCATTTAAACTGTTGCTGCTGCCTTTTAATACCTGATCAACCCAGACACAAAGCCTGCTTTGATTGCCAGGTTGTTTTGGATCCCAATCTTTCTTCCAGATGATGTCAATGTCGTGGTTGTGGTACCGGATATTTCCCAAATAAAAGTAGGACCAGCTGTTTTCAGGTAAAAGGGGTTGCAAGGAAAATCTATCTTCATGGGATGCTTTAAAGCCAATAAGGTCTTCGATGATGATGTCCGGAAAGCTGGAATGGAAATAATCTTTTTCACCGCCAAAGGTTGCTCCATCACTCGGGATATACCATTCACCAATATTGGGTGTTTTAGCGCCATGCATTAATGCAAGTTTTTCGATGTAATCATATAGTAACTGTTTTTCGGCTTCTGTTGCGGATTTTTTATAATCCCTTAAATAGTTTGCATAGCCTTTATAAACCACGGAGTTTTCGTAGGGCCAACCCCGACCGTTCCAGGCATAGGCTTGCTCATTATAGTAGGGGTGTTGCCGTTCTGAGGTTGTCATGCCTTTTGTATTATAAAATCCTTTTGTTGATGCGAACATTTCCCATGCTTTTCCATATGGCTTGTAATCAGCCACGGGTATAAGCTTAAAATACCAGGGAGAATAACCCACGGATTCCCTAATCCTGGCTTCATAATCTTTAGCGCCGTATTCATTGTCGCCTGCAGAGAAAGAATTAAAGAACTGATCCTCTTTATTCCAAAGCACATCCAATACTTTATGCTGCAGCGCTGCGGCTTGTTTATGATATTTTTGAGACTTGCCGCCTGCTGCAGGCGATGGATTATTGGTTTCATCCAACTGGTACAGATCGCCCAGCGATTGAAGATTTCCATAGACGTAGCTGTTCAACGAAGGTCTTACCATATAAAAGTCTGGATAACCTTTCCGGAATGCTTTGGGATACTCTTTGGCTTTTTCAGATGCTTCCGCATTGCCTGTGGTTTCCCAGCCCAGGTAATATTGTCGCCAGTCTTTGTCCGTGTAAATGCTGTATGGACCATCGCTTTTTATAAGTCCGAGTACCGCTGATAAGCTGAATTCCATGCCATTGTAAAGGTCCAGTATTTTGTACATGCCGGCGGTCCTGGCAGCGGCATTTTTAACCATATACAGGCTATCCCATACCTGCTGGTGCTTTTCCAGATCCGGAAGTCTTTTATGCAACCACTGCTTATCCGGATGAACCTTTAAAAAAGCATCTACCCCATTGATCATCCAGCTGGAGAAATGATGGCTTTCCGGGCGGCTCATATAAGTTAAGAAATTACCATTCTCCCGTTGATTTAATTTGGAAGCTGATCCTGCCATAAAATAATCTGCATAAGACTTTAAAAACTTATCATCTCTTAGCCAACGCACATCATAAAACTGATGCCCTGCAGGGCAAGTGATTGCAGCACTTAAGGAAGCCCAGGGTTTTACACCAAAGAACTCCGTTACCACCCAATAATTCTGGTTATCATAAGGATCATGATATTCCTTCAGGTGTTTGCTGATCATCCACCAGCGGTAATTATAGATTTTGGAAATGAGGGTGTCTGAACTGAGGAATCGTGGCGCATTTTCGAGCAGGAAGGCCTTGTTGTTTGTTTCGTTAAATGGTCCGTCGGATTTGGGTCTGTCCTTATAATTGTTGAATTGGTCTATCTCCGTATCAAATCTGCTTTCAGCGGCTGCTTTAAGCCGATTAAGTTCATTGTTGTACTGCGGCTCTTTTTGACTGGCACAGGCTGATAACAGGAAAAGTATCACGAGGAAACAACCTGTAAGGTTAACAGGAGCGGTTAAAAGAAGATTGAATGATTTATCCCTCATGTTGTCCATCAATGAATACCTTAATAAATTTGCCTTGCTTTATTTTAAAATGGATTTGGTTAATTCATTGACCTCCTTTAGCAGCAATGGAAAGGCTGGAATAGCCATGCCACCATGATCAAAGCCCTGAAGTTCATACAGGCGGGTTAATTTATGACCCGCAAGTTTCATCATTCTGTTGAGGTAGGCATTCTCTTCGTAACGGCCTAATAATTCCATCTCACGATCGCCGGTAATTAGTAACATCGGCGGTGCATCTGCCCTGACATGATATAACGGCGAATATTTATCGATGGTAGGCTGTGTAGCTTTTATGCCCATTTCCTGGCGTACCGTGAAGTGAGTAATTGCCTGGCCACTGAAAGGGATAAGGCCGGCTATGCTGTTGGCATCAACGCCATACCTGGCTAAATACTGTTTATCGAGTGTAATCATCGTGCCCAGGTAGCCACCAGCGGAATGGCCGGAAACGAAGATGAGCTTATTATTGCCGCCGTAGGCTGCTATGTGCTTGAATGCCCAGGCTACTGCTGCTGCGGCGTCTTCAATATAAGCCGGGGCTTTTGCTTTAGGGGATAAACGATAGCCAACGCCAATAACAGCAATGCCCTTATCCATTAATTCTTTGGGGATTTCTTTGCTGCCGCCGGTAATTCCGCCGCCATGAAACCAGATGATTGTCGCAAAGTTCTTTACGTTTTTAGGGTAATATATGTCGAGCCTGCATTGAGATTTAATATAAGTGTCTTTTACAGTTGTAGAATCCGGATAATAGAATAGGTTGTTTATCCGATCCGAGGTTTGTCCAAAGACGGTTGTACCGGTAAATAATA
>Ga0308160_10004919_pt1 | contig 14071 bp, 18 predicted proteins | sample PhyFR1_FD_201036 | JGI IMG/M metagenome (GOLD analysis project Ga0308160, IMG submission 201036) | Phyllosphere microbial communities from UC Gill Tract Community Farm, Albany, California, United States - DLSLF.R1 | ecosystem: Host-associated > Plants > Phyllosphere > Unclassified | place: USA...
TTAAATGTATCGCAAGAGCGAGGAAGTGTACTTACTTATGGCCCTAATCTTCCGCTCGTGAAAGGCTGGCCTCCATGCGATTATCAAGGATAATTTCCCAGATGTCTCCTCTCAGTATCAATCTGCCGAGAACATTCAGTCACAGCTTTTGGACACTCAGAAATCATTAGGTGATTTGGAAAAGTCGACGCGGCATACAGTAAGTACTTTGAGAATACCACAGCTTTCGTTCGACGTCAACTTTTTGCAATTGTACTCCAGGATACCCTCACAAAACCCCTCTTGAGCCTCCTCCAATCCCGAGCTCACCATGTCATCTCGCAACGTTCAGCTTCGGCGCATCTTCAAGCGCTAGAAGAACTTCAGCAACACGTAAAGCGGCTGCAGGAGCTGGAAGTTCTGATCCGAGCAGGACAGGGAGATCTGGAAGGGAGAGAAGAGGGTGTCTGGGCCGGAGAAGGTCTTGTTATCCGGAGCGAGGTCCTGAGGCACGCACGCGCAGCGGGTCGCTTACAGGTCAGTATCATACTCCACTGCTACGCTGGTCTATAACATTACTGAAAGAGTCGTGATCCCCTCAGGAACGGGCGACTTATTTGAGATCGTTGTACATCTCGCAATTGGAGGATGGATATCAGAGAGCCTTACACTTTGATCAGGCTCTTTCGAATCAGAATGGCCGATGCGTCGTTTCATCGCAGATACGTCTTAAAGCCCAGTCAGGTATGCTTTATCTTCTCACACGTCATTATCATGCGATTATTCGAGCTCACCCTTCGCGTTCGTGTCGTCATTGTCATAGCGGATGGCAAGAAGCTTCCTTCTGAAGCACCCTTGACAACGCTCTCCTTTCTTTTCAACGTCTTGGACGACTATTCAAGGCTAACCCCACTTCTAGAATCCACAAGAGAACATTTCATCGCTGAAATCGTTAGACCGCTCGTACGGCATCGGTCAAATACTAAGGAGCAGGCTCGTTTGGTCTCTTCTCCCGCCGGGGACTCCATCAGTTTAACGGTCGAAGTAAAGGCAACGGAACTGAAGGACTCTGGAAAGGACGACGAGCTTTACCAAGATCTGGAAGAAATTTTCGATCATCTCGATCGTGTATTTGTGACTACGGAAAGCACACCTCAACAGCTGGCGGAAGATCTGAAGCGCTTCCGCCGGGGAGTGGCTGAAGCTACAGTTCAGTGTCTATTGCATGATAGAATTCAAGCCGGCGCTCCATCGAATCGCTTCGTACTACAAGGATGGGCAAAAAGAATAGCGAAAGCGGCTGAATTCGAGGCTCGGCTCGATACCCGAGTTCAGGGCGAATCTCTATCCTTAATAAGCGAATTCTACTCACGGGATGCAGGACAATATTGGGCAGCGAGACAGAAAGCAGCACTCCTCGAACAGGCGAGGGCGATCATCGCAGGTGGCTGGGAAGGATGGGAGAGCGTCGAGGTCAAGAAGGAACAGAGAATTGGGGCTCTTCCATTGGAAACGCCCAGAGTCTTGGACGAACACACTGAACAAGAACTGGGTTCAACAGAGCAGAATCGAAACTCTGAAGGAGAAGCGGGTTGGGGTTTCGATGATTGGACGGCAGAAGAGGAGAATCCCAAGCCGACTCCAGACGCGCCAATCGAGATCACTGAACCCGTGGAAGCCGAGTCAGGCTGGGGCTTTGACGATGAAGAAGGCAGTCCAGTTCGATCTGGCCCGCCGAGTCCAGTCGTCCTGAAGACCAAACCTATCCGTCAGGCGCGGAAACTGGGGAAAAAGCAGAAACAATCTCAGCTTGAGCAGGACGAAGAAGATCAAATGGCCGGATCGGTCTACTCTGAGCAAAGCTCTGCTGCACCATCCGAGGTAGCTGAGACCGCTACGGAGGGTTGGAATGACTCGACCTCGTGGGAAGAAGCTACGTCTACGCCGGTAGCCGAGCCTGCCCCGCTTCCAGCCGGACCCCAGATCGTTGTTGAGCGATACCAGGTGTCGAAAGCTTGTGATGCTTTGTTGGAGGTAGTCCTCAACGTTTTGGAAATCGCGCAGGGCTTGGACAGTACCAAGTAAGCGATAATTGGAGGGACCGCGAATGACAATTGCGTTTCTAATATGCTCTCCCCCTAAGTGTTCCCGCGGACTCGTTCACTCACATCTCGGAGGTGGTGCAATCGGCCGCGCCCGAGATCCTGGATTTATATCAAGACTTAATGCCTCAAGCACACGCTGCCCAGATCGACCATGTACCTGCTCTGGCCATGCAATTCTCGAACGATTGCAGCCAAATCGCGGACGTCGTAGAATCTATGGCGCAATCCAGCACGTGGGACCCGTCGGAATCGGTGCTCAAACTACGAGAATTGAGCGATATGGCCTTCGAGAAGCAAATGGTAAGAGCTATCTGGCACTCTACGCTTCCTATACGCAACGTTGAATGTCAGACCCTCCTGTTCAGTCCACTCAACGGCGTGGCATTCTGGAAGACGTAGCAATGGCGGAGGGCTTCGAAGGATCCTCTTCCGACCACACCTTTGAGCGGCAGAAACAGGTCATGTCTCAGATCAGGCATAAAGTCGAAATGCTTCATCGAGTGTGGTTGGTAAGCCTTGGCTTGGCTGTGCAGATCATAACGCGCGAAGAGGCTGACTGCAAACTTGATTTCTCAGTCTGTCCTTACGGAAGGCAGATGCTTGTCAAGTATCGGATTACTCGTGGAGACGGCGGTCGCTAGGGTGGCCGATGATATAATCGCGATCTCAGATATCACAGCTGACGAATCGGAAAGACTCAAGCAGATTTGCGAAGTCCTGAAGCACGTCGAGGATATCTTCTCTGGGCACGTGAGTACACCCAAGGCGGCTATCGCTTTCCAGCCCATCAATCTGATTGAATTAAATGTGTAGGATACCAATATCGTAGCCTACGTGCCACATTGGTTACGTTTCTGCTACGTGGCCGAAATCATGGTAAGTTGTCAAAGTAGTAACGACAAGCTCGAATTGTGCTGACACGGTAAATCGCAGGACGCCAGCCTGGCAGACATCACATACCTCTTCGATTCGGGCGCTTTAGTGGACTTTACGCCTGACGAGCTCATACACATGATTTTGGCACTGTTCAGCGATACGCCCCTCAGACGTGATACCATCGCCAAGATACACAGGTCGCGGATTTCGTCCGCCCGATGATATCCAGGTATACTTCTGACGACTCCAGTCATAATAACGAATATAGCAATGAACTCGTGTGATCGTAGAATATTGTCGACGTTGTAGATGCTTTCAAATGCGCATGCCTAACCGGATTATATACATACCGGATATCTTAGGCGTCACCACGTCTATGCCGTCACGTCCAGACCCGCGGTCGTTGAAAATGACTTGTGAAGGCAGCGCCTCTTTATGTACAGGACACGATCCGAGGACGTCATCGCGGTGACGGCCAATCTTCCACCTTCTGCTTTCCTCTCGCTCCAGTGTCGAGTTCCCGTTTCCAATCTATTATAGCCTAGAGTTGCCGTTAATGGGTCCTGGGTGATAGCAAGGGGTCCAGCATGAAGTTGTTCTGGCATGGACTTTGTCAGTCGAAGCGGCTTTCTAGGGGAAAGCGTCTCTGCCTTGATATCGGGGTCATGTGGTCGCTTGACAGGCGACAGCTCCACGACGTCGGTTCCTGAAGTAAGGTTCGCATCGACAAAGGCTGTCAAGCTGTCCTCTGACGGAGCGAAAGTCGACGACCTTGATGCCAAGCCAATGTTGCCCAAGTGACCGAGGGCTTTCAAGCATTCCGTCGCATATTCGGGTCCGGTCAAGGCCGCTGTCCAACTTCGATCAAGGTGCAGCTTCTGCACTCGTGGCCATCTCAGTGCGAAATGCTGTCAAAGTCGTCAGCTCGGACAGTGTGCAATCTCCATCGAAACTCACTGCCGAGCCTGCTAATTTCTGATAACCTGCCCCCATGAATTCCACGTTGAGAGGCCGATCAAAAATCACTGCGGGAGACGCGCATTCATCGCGAAAAGTGATTCGGTACGATAGGCCAGGGGGGCACTGAAGCCAATGAATAGGTTCAGTCGACCTTATAAGAATGATTTCGCAAGGTGTAAAATACCGTAGAGGAGCCGCGGAGCACGCCCAATCTTCTGCCGGGAATCTTCCCCAACTGTATATCACGGTTGATACGCTCCAGCTGATCTCGATTCATACCATAAGATGAAGTGAAAAGAACTTCGAAATGTGGTTCCTCCTGCATGCCAAGAGTAAGGTCATTTGGCCCCTTGCTGTTCGAAGCGGAATCGCTTACCTTACTGGCTTCAACCTCTTTCGGATTCACCAATACAGCGGCGTAGAAAGAAGTGAGAATTGAAGTCCCAACTGTATATGCCAGTCAGCGCTCGAGCTCATGACAGACCACCAGCTGGGACTCGCCTCGCAAGTCTCTAGCGCGGTCTTTATCCCAGCCCATGCCTATTACAGGCAGATCAACGCAATCGCCCATCCCTGGCAAAAAATCACGCTTTGATCGCGGAATGGAGACGTCAGGAGACACAGTATCTTGATGAATCGACAGCGCCTCAGATGGCCACCACTGACTTTGATCTTGACCCATCTCAATTGAGAGCTGTTATAGCGCGAGATGTCTGCCTTGAGAACTAGCCCCTCTGGATCAAGGGACGTCAGCCATCAAAGGCGAAATCTTAACGCAACTGCACTGACCTTCAATGAGGACATTCGAGCGCGCAAAAATCGTTTCAAGCTGATGTCGCGCGAAAGCTACGCCATACCTCAAGTCAATTGGATGACGCTCGACTAATTGCGTCTGGAGAAATGATTTTGATCAACCTCCTTTTTCGTTCCTCAAGAAGGCGCTCGATCACTCACAAAGCCGGGTATGCAACGAACAGCCTGCTGAAGGAGTAACCTTCGGGTATTGTACTGCGTATCAAGCAAGGACCGGCCGTTGTGATATAGGATGTCGAAAAATGCAAGATAGTAATGACGATGATGTGCTGACCTGCGACAGGCAAAGGTCTAAAAAAGCTTTCGCCACTTCGTGTACCTATGATGGCTCTTACTCATTCCCACGGATCCGAGAAAGGTTCCAGAACTCCTCGATCCCGGGACCTCTGCCCTGGCCACGACACGCCTCATTATATGGCAACAGTTCCGCTTCAAGAATGATGGAATCCATCTTGGCGACTAGCGAAGGAAAATGTTCCAACCTAGATGCCATTGCATCGTGCTGAGGTAGGTCTGCATCAATCGGAAGATCAAGCGCAGAGAGTATAATTCTGAGAAAGTCGTCGGGCACGTTAGCTGCTGTGTCTTCTTTCGTTATTGTGATCCAGCTCTCACGAATGACAAGCCAGTCGATCCAGAGTACTATCCCTTTTGGATTTGGAAAATAATCGTATTCTGGGGCCACCAGCAGCATCTTTCCAGACATGAATTTGCACTCTAGGAAAGTCCGACGTGTAAATCTTCGCAGATCGTAAGATCCTTGCTAAAGCGATCCAAGACATACCTTATTCCGTCGTACTTCGTTTCGGCCCAGATCGTTTTGACCTTGTCGACGGCGGGTCCTATGGTCATTTTCAATGCGGAATTGAAAGATCTCCCCTTTTCGCATTTGGGGATCTGTGCCGTCATTCGATCAGTATGAGGTATACAGAAGGACGCCTCGTATTTCATGACTGACGTCTACGTTGATTCCCGGTCGAACCAAATCCGACAAGGATTTCGCTGGAGCAGAGCGAATTATAGTACGTCTACCAGCACCACCTTCTCTTCGCTCTATCTCATCCATAACTAGGTCGATATTTCCCCAGATCCGGTGGAGACTTGGAGCTTCCTTGTCCCATAGTCGCATAGCCGTACGGATTTCCAGCTGAGGAATGGCCTTGTTATCGGAACATAGAGCGATCGTGAAGTTCAATGCCTCTGGAGATAGCGGTGATAGGAGTGGTCGGAGATCGCCCAGGATGATCTGCGTGAGGACGGACATTGCGTATGGCGACAGATTGGAGCGAACGTAAAGGTCGTAAAGGATGTCGCTCTGGGAGCGTGGTTCGGCTAGACTGACTGGGGATACGAACACAGAGAAAGAATATCAGCTTGATTGTATGACAGGATTGACTGACTGAGAGGCTGGTGCTACTGACCATCTCCAAGCTGGGAAAATGGCGAGTGACTGGCTAGCTCGTCCAGCAACTGATCGATCTGAGCCAAAGTCATGGTGGAGATCTTGCCTGTGTACTAACGATCGAAATATTGAGGTATCAGTCCTGATAGTGTGGTCGCAAGCGAGCCTGAACCTACCCTTATCGAAAGCGTGTTCCGAGCGACTCTCTGGATCTCGTCTCCAAGACATCCTGCGCTTCCTCTTCCTCCCTCTTGACCGTCGTCCCATCCGTACAAGAAGCCTGCTTGAATTTTATTGAGGCCCATTGTTTGAGCTAGTCGCCGAGCAAGAACAGTTTCCTTCATCTGATAGCGCCTTCGAGGCATAAAATAGGGGAAGAGGAGACGAAAGAGGTGGGTGCCATATCGTGCCGGTAAAGGCGTAGGAAGTGCTTGCAAGAATCGGAGGAAGACTGTCCTAGGTTGATCATTTTGTTCAGGCTTGGTTTTACCAAGGCTATGAATGAGTTGAGCGAGACTTTGTGCAGAGTGTACCAAGTTAGGTAGGGAACGAATTGCATTTGATGACCGCGATGAAGATCAACTTACTGCTCAAAAGTCCCTGACTCGACTTGCATTGCGGTATAAGCGGCCTCTCTAGGAGGCCTGAGAGTATCACGGAAAAGCTATGGTCAGGAAACAGCAGCTGAGTGGGAGTTAGTGCTCGCTGGGCTCTGGACTCCTATGCCGTATATGTTGCCGGCGTAACGAGGCAGATACATGACCATTTCATGCAAGTGGTGCGAAAGTCCGAGTTCATTCTCACTTTGTCAACAAACCAGGTTGCTGGTTGACGCGTTTTTTTCATTTACCTCGAACGCGACGCGACTTGACTGTCGGTTCGACCAGCGAAGAGATAAGGAAAGGGAACAGACGAGACAAACGTCATCTCGGATTGCGCCAAGCAAAGCCTCGTTGGAGACACGGATGAGATGGTACATCCGGCAGTTTTCGCTTAGTACCAGAACCTGATAGAGGACCGATCTGAAGGGGAATGTGGAGAGTAGCCAAAGGCTTGTCCCTACGGTTTCGAAAGCGAAAAGACGACGACGCGATCCCGCGGCGGGCTTTGAGCCGGCTCAGAACTAGACTCTCGAACCACTCGCAACGAAGGTATGATGTTGTATAATTATAAGCTAGCCAGTCACAGGAGTAAGCAAGTCAAGCGTATCAAAGATAAAAGCAAGGACGACATCGTCCACATTCCTCTTCCCGGAAATGCCACGGGGCTTCCTCCCCTCAAACTCTTCTCGTCCTCGCTCTCGTCTGCACGCCTCCCACTTGAACAGCACTCGACTTGGCCGTCGAGTTGATCCCGACTTCCTCAAGCTCGATACCCGAATCAATCTCCTCCGCGGGTGTGCTGGAAGCTTCGCTAGGAGTGTCCTCGTCGTCCCGCTCGACGTGGTCCGGGAGGATGGAAGCGGGCACGACAGCCTCGGCGACCGAGACGACCGTTTCGGCCACGCTGTTGGCGATGGCTTCGGCTTTGGCTGCTGCTCGTCGTGCGTACATCCTGGCAGCTTGTTCTTTGCTCATTCTCGTTCCCAAGATATCGTCCCATTTGGTACTGCATTTCATGAAGTTCGCACAGAACCGTCAGCAAACCGACGAGTGCTCAATATTCGAAAACCTCGTTCAAAGACTCACAAGAACGGCTGCGAAAAGTTCTTCTTGATTCCCCAGCTCTGATGGTGCAGATCATGGTACTCTGAATTGTTCCCAAAGACAGCCTGGAACGGGTCCCACCAGATCTTGTAACCACAATGATCATCGACCGTCTTCATCGTGCTGACAGCGAACAAGACGATGCTCTGCCTGACCGTCATTCCAGCTGCTGAATGTGCCAGCACGGCACCAAGGGAATCGAGGACGAGTCCTTCGAGAGGGTGGTTGTAGAGCGCTCCGAAAGCATATGGAACGTAGAGTTTGTGATGGACCGAGTGGAAGTTGCGGTACAGGAAAGGAACGGTGTGGAACAAGCGGTGGAGGAAGTATTGCCAGGTATCCATGACGAAGCTGGAGTCATTGTGTGATCAGATTGGGTTAGTGACAAGATCTCCCGAAGACTGGTCTCGACGATACCCTACTCACAAAGCAATTCCCATCTGAAGCAAGGGAATCCCCCACCAATAAACCCATCCAGTGACATTCTCTCCTCCCGCTAGTCTGACTAAACTCAACCCCGTCTTCTCCCCAGCAAACAATTGCACACCCTGACCGATCAACCGAGCCAATCCCTTCATATCGCTCGTATGATCCCTCCAAATCTCCCTCTTCAAAATCTCCTCCTCACTCTCCAACCAGAACCATCCCAAAGCCGTCTGGACGACTTGTTGAACCGCAACAGCTTGAATGACTTGTCGCACGGTCGTTCGGTTCCTGCTCAAGACCTCCTCGGTCTCGTGGATTCTGTACTTTTCAAAGTAAGGCATTTGGGCGGTGTCGATCGCATGCCATATCAGAGAAAAGAACCAATAGGCGACGATGGGTGCCAAGAGGGAGAAGACCTTGTCGGTCATAAAAGGGAGGATAGAGGTGCCCGTCGGGTGGTAGAATGGGTAGTGAGGGTGAGATGGGGTGAGTGAGTGGACGATGGAGGAGTTGCAGGTGGGGAGGAAGGAGCTGATCATGGCGGTCGTCATGTTTGGCCGATCACTCGGTATGTCGCTGTGGACTTGCCGTCAGCAGTGATTCTTGTTGCGAGCGGGGTAGTGGGGCGGTTGTTTGACTTTATCTGATCGTTGTAATCAGATAGGTTGCATAGGTTGGTTTTGCCGCAAATGGGATCGAGGCAGTGGCGCGCGCAAAACGCCCTTGACGGTTGTTGTTTTGAGGTGCGATGATGAGTATAAAAGGTTCGATGTTAAAGGCACTATGTTTGTGCCAAAGGTAGAGAGTGTGGGGTGTGTAATATCAAAGTAGCAGTTGAGGTGATCGTAATATATGTGTCGCTCGATCAAGAGCAAGGCAGAGAGTCAGAGTAAAGGATGATCGAGATGATGATCATGACAACCAGCTGCAGCTGAGACCGGCATGCTCCGCAGGATGAAAGATGTTTTTGTTACTACATTCGATTCCCGGCGGCCAACGGGGATCATAAGCGGATACAAATTCCTTTTGATGGGGCTTGATGGGCAAGGTGGATGACCGGGTCTCGATGACGATGCCGGGGAGGGGGAGGGCGACGTCGCGCCCGGCCAGGAGGCGTTTGTCAGCCAAGATGTTGTTTTTTGGGTAATCGACCATCTTTCAAGTCACGTGATATTACTTCGACTCGGCTCGATGTGATTCGAGTTCCCACGCGTTCGACACCGCGATATGACGAATGGACAATCGTTCAACCTTTGATATCCCGTATCATATCTGCGAGGTTCGCTTTGTATTTCGCAACGTCTTTGTCGCTTTGCCGTCGCTCATCGGGTCTAATCGCAGCACAACCCCGCAAAGCACATTAACACTCTATAGGCTGACCGTTTGCCTTGACACTTCATCAAGATGGGTCAAGATAACAAGAAGAAAAAGGTCAGTGCAGGCTCACGGATCCCCTACTGTCAACTTTGAGAGACTGATGCCTGTACATGTCCATAGGTCTTGTTGATGGGGAAGTCTGGTGGGTCAGGCGTATCGTCGTTGCCTCTCGAAAGAAGGTTGCTGATTCTGGAACCCCTACATCGCACTACGTTCCAGGAAGCGGCAAGACCTCTATGAGATCGGTCATCTTGTCAGTCCACCCATTCAATCCAGCCCTGGGCCCATAGAGTCTGAAAGCTGATCCCAAGACTTTCTATTCCGTCGCTCTTGGCTACCTGAACTTCCGGCTTTTTCTTGCTTGACCTGATCACCTACAGCTCCAACATGATAGCCAAGGACACGTCGAGATTGGGAGCGACGATGGATGTTGAACACTCTCATGTGGTGTTCATGGGTGGACTGAAGCTGGTAAGCCGGTTACACGATAGACGCAACGTCCGCACGGGGGTTAGCTCTTGCTCTGCCTGTTGGACAACGAGGTCTTACAGTGCGCAAGGCTGATTGCTGACCGTATCCCCCCACACCTATTTCGTCTACAACCCTTCCCTTCCACAATCGGCCACTTTCCAACTCCAAACAGAACCTCTGGGATTGCGGTGGTCAAGAAAACTTTCTCGCCCACTTCATCTCGACCCAAAAATCAGAAATCTTCAAAAACGTCGCCGTCTTGATCTACGTCTTTGACGCTACGACGCCTACGAGTTATTCTACCACTCCTCCAGGTGGAGGGAATAACGGGTCTGGGGGAGGATCTACGGGAGCGGGAAATGGGGAGGTGGGTTCGGCCGGACCGATGAGTCCTCAATCGCCCGGGAGTAATAGTGGCCTGGGGGGATCGGGCGGGAAAGGGGCGAGTAGCGAGACGGAGTGGGAGAGGGATGTGAAATACTTTGAAGAGTGCCTGGAGGCTCTCTATTCGCTCGCTCAGGAAGAACAGTTGGATATGCTTGCGAGTCGCAAGACGATGGATTCTAGCACGACGGGAACTGGATCGAATTTGAGCTCGACAGGAGCGGGAGGATCTTCAGCGGGCGCTTCGACACCCGTCTTGATTCCTCCTCGAGTTTGGGTGCTCGTGAACAAGATGGATATCGTCGGGGATGGCGTACCTGCTAAAAAGTTGAAGATTTTTGAGGAGAAGCGGGATGAAATCGAAAGAAGGGTCGGAGCGATGGGGAAGAGGTTTGGAATGGATGTGACTCGGGGCAAGGGGGTGAGGTGTTTCGGAACGAGTATTTGGGATGAGAGTTTGTACAAGGTGAGTTGATGCGGCTCGAATGTCAAGACAAGTGGTAGCTAAGAACCTGCTCACCCCTGGATGCATAGGCTTGGTCTTCGGTCATTCACAATCTGATCCCGAATGCTTCTCTCATCACCTCCCACTTGACACATCTCCGTAACATCTCTTCATGCCTCGAGGCCGTCCTTTTCGAGCGTCAAACCTTTTTGGTACTAGCCAAATCTGGATCCGGACTAGACGCGGACCCAGAGCACGAAGCCCCCTTGTCGTCTTCGATCAAAGGGATGTCTGCCAAGATGATCGAGGAGAACAAGAGCAAGGCCGTCATGATGGATGTAGAAGGACTCGACGAGGTGGAGATCATGGGTGGAGCGAGGGGATTGGAGAGGAAACGATTTGAAAAGATCAGCGAGGTCGTCAAGGGTTTCAGAAGGACATGCCAGTGAGTCTCGAATTTTCTCCAAAAACGTCATCGGACCAGAAACGCTAAGTCTGTTTGATTTGGCGGCCTCGAAGGCGGAACAATCAACCTTTTATCAACCTGGAAGCAAGATTCGATAATGCGTCAATCGGTCTCGATGTATTGACGAGCAACACGTATCTCATGCTGGTCAGCTCGGAACCATGGGTCGGTAAGTAACGGATGACTCTGCTGATAAAGTCGCACCATGCCACAATGAGCTGATGACGTGTGGCAATGCGGATTTAGAACCGAGTCTGTTGATGTACAACATCGAGCACGCTAGGCAGCATTTCGAGGAATTAAGCGGCGATCAGGTCAAGACGCCTTGTCTGTAAGCGGGAGCGGACGGAGTACGGGCCGTAGCAGAATCCCGCAAGCTGATCTACGTCCTGACGCTAACACCAGGATATGTAAATCTCATCCTGAGGGCAAGTATCAAGTGGAAAATTCGATAGCAGAGAAGGTGGAAGAGTGGGGTCATGGTTAAAGATTCACATTCTCGGTTCATCTTGAGCTTGTTGCTCGTAATCTGTATCGCTCCCGCTTCCAGCCTCATGTAATCTTGCAATACTTCTACGCATTTGTACGCTTCTGCAAGTTGTAGTCCCGTATGACACCCAATTCGTCGCTTACCACGCAACAGATCCCGCGATATGTGAGCCGGACGGACTGCCGCGTGAGCCAGGGGAAACGCCGGTTGTGCTGGCTTTGGTGGGATCTACTTGAAATCAAAGTTCGTCTTCGACGCTGTCTATGACATACGATCTCGAGACCAGCTTTACGCATCTCATCGAATCTTTCATCCACGAATCGATATTGCAGCTGCGAGACCTCTCTGTCAAAATGCCCAGTGAGCCATCCTTGAGAAGCTGATGGAAAATACGAGGATCTCATTGCGCAAATGCTATCTGTCTTATTTCTTCAGAGATTTGCCACATTGTTGTAAGCTCCGACTCAGCCGAAGATACATCCCTCAAGCTTGTATTCATATGCTGACATGTTAACTTGGCTGGTGTTCCAGCTCTGGAAGCTCAAGGAGGGAGTGACCGCACAAGCTGCCAAGTCCTCCATCGACGCGCTGATCAAGTTGAAGGCTCCCGGTCGTCTCTCTTGCGTCATTACGCCTACCGTCGGACCGACTGACCGCTTGCACGGATTTGAATTGGGGATGTACTCAACCTTTGAATCGATGGATGCTCTGAACAAATACGCCGTTTCGGATGAGCATGTCAAGTAAGCCTTTCTTCTACCTTCCTCGGCAACCGTCTCAGTCTAATTAGGACTGATCGGTCTCAGCTGCGTCAACGAGAACGTGAAGCCCTACGTGGCCTCCCCCCTAGCCTACGATTGGGAGATTCCCGAGTAAACCCTTCGCAGTACATACCAGTCTGCAAGCCTCTAGAATCCTATGACTATTACTGCAGTCATGCAGTCAAAGGCGGACGGTCACTATATTTTATGTAATGTTCGACGAATATGCTCAGACCGGATGCCGGCATCTCGGCGATCCTGAAGCAGCGCGCAGATGTAGAAGACCGAAATTTCGAGCGAGCTAGCGATCGTGAGCGACGTATTCTGGATATGCCAAGCAACAGCTTCGATCAATCTCGATCAAGAGCATCAATACTAGATTTCGTAGATGCAATCACAAGGGAACATGACATAGTGTCTTCTAACTCCTCATAATCTCTACAAGATCTAGATGCTCAGCGTCTGCGGGACCAATTAGCATGTTCGTTGCTCGTAGTATCATCGACCCTATAATAGCGATAGCAGCGGGTGTACTCCTCATTGCCTATATCCGGGCAGAATATTACAAGCCGACGCCAACCGAAGCTGCTGCTCTACAATACCCGCATGAATTAGGCTTCCCGGTGTGGTACAACAAAGGGCAGAGCCCTTATGATTCGATACCAGACGTTGTCACCGGACGAAATCGCGAAGTGGAGCAGGTTCTGGTTCTTCACGGTTAGCATTGTCTTCAGCAAATCGAAGCAGTGAGAATTGGCTGTTGAGTATGCGGTCATTAGATCCGAGTCATGGCGACATGTCAATCTACGCCATGGTAGACTTCTTTAAGCGACTGAAAATCAGCAATCTTGATATCTCGGTGAAGACAACGCAAGAATACGCAGCGAGTGTTGACGATTCATGTCCCTGGGAGTGGATCTTGACCGTAGGAAGCCGTAAGTCAACGTATGTGCACGTTTTTGTGAGCAGTATTGATCGCCTCATTGCTGCTACAGGGTCCCAGGTGAACATTGCGAGCAGTTGTCAAAGCATCCCGGTGATGTGAGCTATACCGATTGCTTCCACAGACATTGTACTTACAGTCAGTTATCTCCAGTCAGTACAGTGTAGACAATACTGTCAAGCCAGAAGAGCTTGATCTGGCGACTGGGGTAACGATCGACCTCCAACGCTGGGAGGTGAACGAATGCTCATGCTGCCTTTTCCGGTTGATAGGTCAGCCTCCTGGATGCCTCAAAGTTTGGACAGGCAGAGATCGCGTCGTCCATTTACGAAAGCCCAGGACGGGAACTCGGCCTGGTCGGTGAGAAATATGTGCCTTTCGTCCAGTGTCATCGCTTAATGCTGCTGTCATTTTCCACGAAGCTTTTGTGCTCCCGGTTGTAAGCCTGAGAAGCGTGGTTATCCGAT
>Ga0308160_10004920_pt1 | contig 14070 bp, 9 predicted proteins | sample PhyFR1_FD_201036 | JGI IMG/M metagenome (GOLD analysis project Ga0308160, IMG submission 201036) | Phyllosphere microbial communities from UC Gill Tract Community Farm, Albany, California, United States - DLSLF.R1 | ecosystem: Host-associated > Plants > Phyllosphere > Unclassified | place: USA...
CCGCAGGTGCTCGACCGCGTCCTCGATATCCGCCAACAGGTCCGGATACGCCAGGCGGTGCGTGATGTCGGCAAGCGGGCGCCCGATATCGCTGCTGATCAGGCTGAACAGCTTGTCGGTCGGCTTGCTGTAGCGCTTGATGCGCAACTGGCGGTCGACGAAGATCGTCGAAATCTCGGTCGCGGCCAGGAAGTTTTGCAAGTCGTCGTTCGACTTCGTCGTCTCGTCGATCTTGCTCTTCAATTCGAGGTTCACCGTCAACAACTCTTCGTTGACCGACTGCAGTTCTTCCTTGCTGGTCTCCAGTTCTTCCATTGCCGAACGCAACTCCTCGTTGACCGCCTGGAGCTCCTCATTCGACGCCTTGAGGTCGCCCATGGTCGCCTCGTACTGGTCGATCAGGCCGCGCAGCTGTTCCTTTGTATTGCGCAACTCATCTTCCAGGTGGCGCGCGATCGAGAGTTCGGCGACATTCGCACGCGCCGTGAGCGCGTCGTGCTGGAGTTCCCTTGCCTCGAACAGGAGCATGCTCATGCCGCTGCCGCCGTCCTGCCGCCGGTCCGGCCGCACCTTGAGATGCAGGCCGATTGTCTGGGTGTCGAGCCTCACGGGAATTTCACCCGCCTCGACGACCTGTCCGGTCTTGTTGGCCTGGAACAGCGCGGCGCGCAACTCGAGTTGCAGGTCGGGATGCACGAGATCCAGCACCTGCTGCGTCAGCTCGCCGGCCGGTGGCCGCATGAAACGGACGGCGGACCGGCTCGCGTACACGACGTCGTTATGCTCGTCGACCATGATGCTGGGCGGCGCGATATCCTGGATGAGCTCCAGGTAGATCCGCTGGACCGGGCGCTCCTTGCGTTCGGCAACGGGCACCGCCGCCGGCGCCGCGGCTACCGGAAAAATCGTGCCTGGCGTCGTCATGGGCGTGATGTACTTGTTGAAACGGCTCTTGACCGGCTGATAGATGCGATTGCGCTTGTCGACCGCGGTGAACAGATGCGGGACCGAGTCGGCCGACTCGGCGTTTCCGAGGAACAGGAAGCCATCCGGCTGCAGCGCATAATGCATCATCTCGAACACCTTGCGCTGGACATCGCGGTCAAGGTAGATCAGCAGGTTACGGCAGGTCAGCAGGTGCACCCGCGAAAAAGGTGGATCGCGCAGCACGTTGTGGATCGCGAACAGCACGGTATCCCGCAGTTCGCGCTTGATGCAGTAGTGCTCGCCACGCATTTCGAAATAGCGGCGCAGGCGGGCGGGCGGCAAATCGGTGACGATCGACTTCGGATACATGCCCGCGCGCGCGACCGCGAGCGCGCGCGCATCGATGTCCGATGCGAACACCTGCAGCGAACGCGCGCTACCGGCAGGCTGCAGCGCATTCTGGTCGGCCAGCAGCATCGCCACCGAATAAGCCTCTTCGCCGGTCGCACAGCCGAGCGTCCAGCTGCGGATCTGCTCTTCGGCCGGCGTGGACTGGAAGATCCGGGGCATGACCTCGCGCTCGAGGGCCTCGAACGCCTCGCGGTCGCGGAAGAAATTCGTGACGCTGATGAGCAGGTCCTGCAGCAGCGCGAACACCTCGTTGGGATCGGTCTCGACCAGGTTGCGGTAGTGCCGTACGTCAGGCAGCATCGCAACCTGCAGGCGGCGCTCGATCCGGCGCAGGATGGTGGCGCGCTTGTACTGCCGGAAATCGTGCCCGGTACGCTGGAGAATGATGGTCAGGATATCGCGCAGTGCCTGCTCGTGCTCGTCGTCATCCACGCTCCTGCCATGGCCGATGGCCAGGCCGAGTTCGCCGGCCTTGGGCAGCACGATCCTGCGCGTGTTACGTGCGAGCTCGATGAGCTTCTGCGGCATCTCGACCACTGGCAGCACGAAGTCGACCGTTCCGGTCGCGATCGCGCTCTGCGGCATGCCCGTGTGCTCGGCGTCGTCCGGCGCCTGTGCCATGGTCACGCCCCCCATCTCCTTGATGCGCGCGATGCCAACCGCGCCATCGGAACCCGCGCCCGACAGGATGACGCCGACGGCGCGCTCCCGGTGCACTTCGGCCAGGGCGCGGAAGAACTTGTCGATGGCGGTACGGACGCCCCTGGTACGCGCCGCCGGGACGATATGCAGCGCGCTGTCGTTCATGACCAGGTCCTGCTTGGGCGGAATGACGTACACATGGTCCTGTTCGATGGCGACGGTGCCGGTCACTTGGGTCACCGGCATCCTGGTGCGCAGTTGCAGGATGGCCGCCATGGCACTGTCCTGGTCCGGCGCCAGGTGCAGTACGATGACGAAGGCCATGCCCGTGCTGCTGGGCAGCTCGGTCAGGAAACGTTGCAGCGCAACGATGCCGCCGGCCGAGGCGCCGATGCCCACCACGAGGAAGTCCAGCGTGCTGGGCACGATGCCCGGATCGGATGGAAAATGGTCCAGTACATGCTGTTCGTTGTCGCTCATGAGTATCGGGGTCGTCGGTCTTGTGGCAGCCTGTTGCGCGGATTGCGCTTTCGAGGCAATTCGTTCACAGGATATATCGTTTTACCGCTACCGTCTTGTCGAAGCCGGTCCGGGAGAAAGGAAGACAAGCCGAGGCCCGCAGCCCATCGATCAACAGCAGAGCAAGATCGAAGCACACGATCCCTTCGGCTGGATGGCACAAGCTCTCGATGCCGTCATCGTCCGACCACACACCCCGCGTTTCCACAGTCGATCGACATTCGCACGTTCAGGTCGTGGTTCAGCGACAGGTGGCGCAGCTCGTCCGGCGCCGCCGCCGCGGGCCAGCTTCTCCTTGCATGACGCGACAATGTATCGAGCGTCCTTCTCCTGCCGTGTCAAATCGGCCCGACCTCATGCGGCGTCATCGCGTTGCCGCGCTGATTGTTCTCGACGTAAAAAATTAGTTGACTTGCCGAGCCGTTGATATATCCTTCACTGTAACGCTACAGTATATCGATACAGAAGGCACTTAGACCTTCAGGCAGCCTTAGAATGCCAAAATTTTTTAAGCGTTTACTGTAACGATACAGCTGCCAAGTGCAGTTGAAACAAAAATAACGATTGGGGACAAGATGCTGACCAACACCGTATCCGGGCCTTCTCCCTGCCCGCGCATACCGATCGCCGCCGCAACCACGCTGGCACTGCTGGCCTGGGCACCCGTCCAGGCACAACAGGCGGACAACGGCGCCTTGCTGCAGCCGGTAGCGCGCCAGACCTCGTCTTCCCCGCAGCCCAGGCTCGAGCAAATCGTCGTGACCGCCAACCGCCGGGTCGAAAAGCTCGAGGACGTCCCCGCATCGATCTCGGTGCTGGGCGAGGAAACCCTGCAGCGCAACAACGTGCGCGAACTGGCCGACATCGTCAACCTGTCGCCCGCTCTGTCGATCTCGGTCGGCACCCAGGTCGGCACCAACAGCATCAACATGCGCGGCATCGGCACGACGTCGAACAACCTCGGCATCGAGGGCGACGTCGCTATCCTGGTCGATGACATCCCTTATTCGCAGGCGCAGCAGGCGTTCAAGGATGCATCCGACGTGGCGCGCGTGGAAGTGCTGAAGGGGCCGCAAAGCACGCTGTTCGGCAAGAGTTCGATTGCCGGCGCGGTGCTGATGACGACCAAGCCGATCGGATCCGGCCCGATGCAGACGCGCGTGAGCCTCTACCGCACCAGCGACCACGAATACCGCGCCTCCGCCGCCCTGAGCGGGCGTTTGAGCGAGGACGTCGGCCTGCGCCTGTACGTCAGCAAGACCGACTTTCCGGGCACGCTGCACAACCTGACCAATGACACGATGCAGAACGGCTCGGGTGGCAGGAGCTTCCTGGCCAAGCTGCAATGGCGGGTGACGTCCGATCTCGACCTGATGATCGCGCCGCACTTCGACCACTCGCTGTCGACCGGGAACACGGCGGCCATCATCGCCATCGATCCGGGCGTCGGCTACCTCTACAACAAGAATTACACGGCGCTGTCGAACACTGCCGTCCTGCGCGGCATCCACATCGGGCCGTGGAACCGGGAAATCCGTAACGATTCGCCCACCGGGCTTGAATCGACCGACCGGGGCGTCGGCGTGCGCGCGAATTATGCGTTCCCGGACGGCTCGCCGCTCGCCGGCCATACCCTGACCTCGATCACATCGGTCGACAACAACCTGTCGAACGATTTCCGCGACAACGACAATATCGACCTGATCTCGACCTACTATCAGGTGGACGCGAGCGGCAAGCCGTCCGGCATCGCCGATCCGCCCATGATCAAGGGCACGACCGCCAGCAAGACCTCGACCCAGGAATTCCGCCTGACCTCGCCGGACGGCGGTGCGTTCCGCTACCTGGTCGGCGCGTGGGCGTCGCGCAACACGATGTATCGCACGTATTACCGCGGCAACCCATTGGTGAAGGAGACGAATTTCACCGACTACCTCACCGACTCGGGCGTCCTCAACCACGCGATCTATGCCAACACGAACTGGGATGTCGCGCCCCGGCACAGCTTGAGCGCGGGCCTGCGCCTGAACCGCGAGACCAACAACTATTCCTTCCATACGATCGACAGTCTGTCGTCGTCGGCGCCGAACAACGTCCACACCGGCGAGTATTACTACGTCGCCCCGCAGCACAAGGCAACGGCGGTGACGGGCAAGCTGGGCTACAGCTTCCACGTGACGCCGGACGTCATGGCCTACGGCACCGCCTCCACCGGCAACAAGGGCGTCGCCTACGACATGACCAGCGGCGCCAACAACCCGAACGTGTTCGCCCACCTGCCGCTGGCGGCCGAGAAGGCGCTCAGCCTGGAAGCCGGCCTGAAGGCCAACCTGTGGCACAACCGCGCCACCTTCAACGCGGCCGTCTTCCAGACCCGCTTCCGCGACTACCAGACCTCGGCCACGGAGCGCTTTTCGGATGGCAGCCAGGCCAGCGTCCTGTACAGCATCCCATCGATCCAGACGCGCGGCTTCGAAGCCGACGCCACCGTGCTGGCGACACGCGCGCTGCTGTTGAACGCGAACCTGGCCTTCACGCGCGCCACGATCCGCGCCTGGGACCAGGGGACCTGCTATACCGGCGCGACCGACTGCACGATCCCCAACCGCCTGGTGCCCGGCGCCTTCCTGCGCGACGCCAGCGGCGGCGCGATGCCGAATTCGCCGAAATGGAAGCTGGCGATGGGCGCCGAATACACGCTGCCGCAAGCCGCGTGGCTGCGCTATCCGGTCGCGGTGAATGCCCAGTGGCGCACGCAGTCGGCCGTGCGCGGCGCGATCAGCCAGGACCCGAGCCTCGACCGCCCCGGCTACGGCATCCTCGACCTCGGCGCCCACGTCGGCGACACCAAGGGACGCTACAAGCTGTCCGTGGGCGTGCGCAACCTGCTCGACAAGCACTACGCGGTCGGCAACGTCGGCGCCTTCCTGAATTTCAAGCAGACCAGCGGACCCGATATCAGATCTTACGGCTGGCAGCCGGCCCGCGACGCGTTCCGCACTACGTCGATCCGGCTGGACATGACCTTCTGATCCAGCGGGCGCCAACATGAACGAACCCAGAATCCAGGACGTCGCCAGGCTGGCCGGCGTCTCGACCACGAGCATCTCGAATTTCCTGAACAACCGGATGGAACAGATGCGGCCGGACACCCGGCTCAAGATCCAGCACGCGATCGAGCAGCTGGGCTACCGCCCCAACAGCGCGGCGCGCCAGCTCAAGACCGGCGTGGCGGCCATGGTCGGCCTGCTGGTGCCGTCGCTCGCCAACCAGTTCTTCGGCGCGCTGGCCTGCGCGATCGAGACGGCGGCCGCACGCCACGGCTGCCAGGTGATGACCTTCAGCACCTTCCGCGATCCGGACCGCGAGCGCGCCGTCACAGCCGACCTGCTGGCCTACGGCGCGCAAGGCATCGTCACGGGATCGGCCCTGAGCGACACCGGCCATCTTGCGACCATCGCCGCGCGTTGTCCGGTCGTGGCCTTCGATATCCGGCATTCCCGCGACAACCACGACCTCATTACCACCGTATCGGTCGACAACGTCGCCGCCACCGCGCTGGCCGTGGAACACCTGGCCGCCCTGGGCCACCGCTCGATCGCGCTGGTGACGCCGCCGCCGTACACACTCAACCGCCAGGACCGCCTGAAGGGTTTCCAGCAGGCGGTCGCGCGCGCCGGCCTGACCGGCGAACTGATCATCGCGGACGCGACCGAGGCGCCGCGCGACCCGCACGGCGATACCCAGCTGTTCGAACTGGGACGCAGCGCCGCGTCGCGCTTGCTGGCGGCCTCGAGCCGGCCGACGGCGGCGATCGGCATCAACGACATGATGGCGATCGGGATCGGTGTCGGCCTGCGGCAGCTGGGCAAGCAGGTGCCGCGCGATTTTTCGCTGATCGGCATCGACGACATCTTTTTCGCGGTCGCCCACGATCCGCCCCTGACCACCGTGCGCCAGCCGATCCAGGCCATGGCCGACACGGCCGTCCAGCGCATTCGGGCACCCGGCGCCGCCACGGCCAGGGACGGCGGCTTGTTCGCGCCGGAACTGGTCGTCCGCGCCTCGACCGCTCCACCACGTACCTAGCACCACCACCACCATGAAAAGGAACACAAAGGATATGGAACTCATCGGAAAAAAAGCACTGGTCACGGGCGGCGCATCGGGCATCGGCAAGGCCAGCTCGCTGGCGCTGGCGCAGGCCGGCGCGGACGTCGTGCTGACCTACTGGAGCAGCAGCGCCGAGGCCGACGACGTCGTGACGCAGATTCGCGCAATGGGCCGGTGCGCGCACGCGATCCAGGCCGACATGAGCGACGGCGGCGCGGCCGAACGGGTGTTCGCCGAGGCCGAACAGGAGATCGGCGAGATCGACATCCTCTTCGCGAACATCGGTGGGCTGATCCAGCGCTGCCGGGTTGCCGAGATGCCGCTGTCGCTGTGGGACGACGCCGTGAACCTGAATCTCACCAGCACCTTCGCGATCTGCCAGGCGGCCCTGAAGCGGATGGAGCCGCGCCGGCGCGGGGCCATCGTCACCATGTCCTCGCTGGCGGCCTTCGACGGCGGCGGCCCGGGCTCGGCCCATTATGCCGCGTCGAAAGCGGCCGTGGCCGGGTTCACGCGCGCGCTGGCAAAGGAAGCCGGCCCGCTGGGCATTCGCGTCAACGGCGTGGCGCCGGGCCTGATCGCGACCCGGTTCCACGACACCTTCAATACGCCGGCCAACCGCCAGGCCATCGCGGAGCGCACGCCGGTGCGGCGCGAAGGCGCACCCGAGGACGTGGGCAACGTCGTGGTCTTCCTGGCCTCCGAGCGCGCCGCCTTCCTGGCCGGCGAGATCGTCCAGGTCAATGGCGGCCTGGGCCTGTACTGAGCGGAACGGAGCACGCGATGAATTCCACCTTCACACGCCGCCGCTTCCTGGGCGCCGGCCTGTCATTGCCGGCGCTGGCCCTGCAAAACGCGCTGGCGCAGGACGAGCGCGAGTCGCTCGGCACCGGCCGGGGCAAGGCCATGGCCGGTCCGCATCCCTTGCAGGCGCTCATGGCCGCCCACCCGGCGCCGCTGCGCCCCGAACTGCAGGGCGTGCACCCGCGCGTATTCGTCACCGCCGACGGCCTGGAAGCGCTGCGCCGGCGCGCCAGGGGCAGTCATCGCGCGCAGTGGCAGGCGGCGCTGGCCAGGCTGATCGCCATGCGCCAGCCGCCGGCGGCCGCGCCCGCGCAGAAGCGGCGCGCGCAGAACGACACCGCGATCGGTATCATCGGCGCCGCGCTGGCCTACCGCATCGAGGGCGATGCCCGCTATCTCGAAGCGGCCCGGCGCTACATGGATGCCGCCGTCAGTTACCCGGTCTGGGGCTACACCTACAGCAAGCCCGACATCGACCTGGCCGCCGGCCACCTGCTGTACGGCCTGGGCGCCGGCTACGACCTGCTGTACGACGTGCTGGCGCCCGCCGAACGCACGCGCTACCGCGACAAGCTGGTGCGCCAGGCCGGCATCCTGGCCGCGCACTTCATGCCGGCCCCGGGCAAGTCCTACTCGTACAGCCAGAACCACTGCTTCATCCCGGTCGCCGGCCTGGCCGTGGCCGCCTACGCGCTGTGGGACGACACGCCGGATGCGGCGCGCTGGGCGGCCCTGGCGCGCGCCATCTTCAGCCGCGTGCTGGAAGTGGCCTCGCCCGACGGTTACTTCTACGAAGGCGTGGAGTACTGGATCTTCTCGATGCCGTGGATCGTGCACGCGCTGGATGCCTTCGCCCATGCCGCCGGCGACGACCTGTACGACACGCCGGCCCTGCGCCGCGCCCACCTGTACATCGCGCACTCGCTCACGCCCAACGGCCAGGACGTCTACGACTTCGGCGACGTGTTCGAGGGTCCGGTCACGCGCTCGCGCAAAGGCGAGGAGCCGGCACGCACCCATCCGGGCGGCAAGCTCAATTCGAACTACAACCTGCTGTACCGGCTGGCCGCGCGCTTTGCCGATCCGCAGGCCCAGGGCGTGGCCGACTGGATGGCCTCGCTCGGTCACGTCTGCGCGGAAGACTTCTGGACCCTGCTCTGGCGCGACCCGGGCGTGACGGCCGCGCCGATGGCCGCATTGCCGCCCTACCACCATTTCGACGACCTCGGCACCGTCTACTGGCGCAGCGACTGGACGCCGCGCGCCACCGCGTTCGCATTCCGCGCCGGACCGCCGGAAGGCCACCACGTCGCGTCCCTGATCGGCCGGCTGCCCGACTGGCATCTCGAGACCGGCCATGCGCACCCCGACGCCGGCAGCTTCATCCTGTACGGCGCCGGTAGCTACCTGACCGGACCGATGGGCTATGCGGGTATCCCGACCAGCAAGTTGAGCAACACGCTGCTGATCGACGGCCACGGCCAGGCCAACGAGGGCGGCGGGCACGACGCCTTCCGCGATTACCCGTATGCGCGCCTGGACGCGATCCGCTTCGCCAGCGTCAAGCTGGGCCGCGACGGCGCCGAGCTGGTCGCCGACCTGACCGGTGCCTACCGCCCGGAACTCGGCGTGGAAAAGCTGCAGCGGACCTTCCGCTACGCCGGCGGCGTCTGGACCGTGACCGATACGCTGCGCGCCAGCAAGCCCGTGGTGCTGACCGCGCAAGTCCACGGCGACGGCGCGATCGCCGCGACCGGCGACCATCGCTACCTGGTGCAGGGCGCCCCGGCCGCGCTGGCGGTCGACGTCGGCACGGCGGGCGCCAAGGCCGTGATCGAACCGGGGATCGTGGTGGCCGCCGGACCGCCCGGCCACGTCGACCGCGGCCCGACCGAGGAACGCGGCACGGTCCTGCGGCTGTCGCTGCCCGCCAGCCGCGACGCCACGCTCGTGACCACGCTGTCGATCGCGGAGCGCCGCCCATGAGGGTGCCGGACGTCGTGACCGTGGGCGAAGCGATGGCACTCCTGATCGCGCGCACGCCGGGGCCGCTGGAGGCCGTCGACCAATTCGAGCGCGCCACCGCCGGCGCCGAATTGAACGTTTCCGTCGGTCTCGCCCGGCTGGGCTTCCACGTCGGCTACATCGGCAGGCTGGGCCAGGACAGCCCGGGGCGCCGCCTGCGCGCCTTCATGGCCGGCGAGCGGCTCGACCTGCGGCACCTGGAGATGGACACGCGCTACCCGACCGGCCTGATGCTGAAACAGATGGCCGAGGGCGGCGCCGATCCCGAGGTCGAATACTTCCGGCGCGGCTCGGCCGCGAGCCAGCTGTCGGCACGCGACCTGCCGGCGCCTGACAGCGATTTCGGACGGGCGCGCCTGCTGCACCTCACCGGCATCTGCCCGGCCCTGTCGCACGGCTGCCGGGAGCTCGCGTTCGCCCTGGCGCGCCAGGCCCGCGCCGCGGGCCGCACCGTGAGCTTCGACCCGAACCTGCGGCCGCGCCTGTGGCAATCGCCGGCCGCGATGATCGAGACCGTCAACGCGCTCGCCTGCGAAGCCGACATCGTGCTGCCGGGCCTGGCCGAGGGACGGCTGCTGACCGGCTGCGACGACCCGGCCGGGATCGCCCGCTACTACCTCGAACGGGGCGTGCGGCAAGTGGTCGTCAAGCTCGGACCGGACGGCGCCTGGGTGGCCGGCGCCGGCGTGGATGCGGGCGTCGTGCCCGGCGTGCCGGTGCCACGCGTCGTGGACACGGTCGGCGCCGGCGACGGCTTCGCGGTCGGCGTCATCAGCGCCCTGCTCGACGGCCTGGACTTGCGCGCAGCCGCCGCGCGCGGCTGCGCCATCGGCGCCCGCGTCGTGCAGTTCCGCGGCGATTGCGAAGGCTTGCCGGATCGTGCGCAACTGGCCGAAGAGCCAGCCCGCTCCGGCCGGATGAGAACCAATATGGAGACACAGACATGAAAACCATCAAAGGCTTGCGCTGGCTGATCATTTCGCTGGTGGCGGCCGCGACGATCATCAACTACATCGACCGCTCGGCGCTGGCCGTCATGTGGCCGGGCATCGCGTCCGAACTGGGCATGGACAAGCGCGACTACGCCAACATCGTGACGATCTTCCTGGTCGGCTATGCCATCGGCCAGTCGCTGTTCGGCAAGCTGTTCGACGCCCTCGGCACCCGGATCGGCTTCATGCTGTCGATCGTGGTCTGGTCCGGCGCGATCGCGCTGCACTACGTGGCGCGCTCGGCGCTGTCCTTCGGCCTGTTCCGGACGATGCTGGGCGTGGGCGAAGCCGGCAACTGGCCCGGCGCCACCAAGGCCATCGCGGAATGGTTTCCGGTGCGCGAGCGCGCGCTCGGCCAGGGCATCTTCGGCGCCGGGGCCTCGCTCGGGTCCGTGATCGCGCCGCCGCTGGTCGCCCTGCTGTATGCGGCGTACGGCTGGAAAGCGACCTTCTTGCTGATCGGCTCGCTCGGCTTCATCTGGATCGTTCCCTGGCTGATCGTGTACAAGGCCGGTCCGGCCGCACACCCGTGGATCGGCGCCGACGAACGCGCACTGATACTGTCCGGTACCCGGGGCCCTGACACGCCGCAGGACGAATACGTCCCCACCTTGGCCCAGTTGCTGCGCCACCGCCAGAGCTGGGGCGTGATCGCGGCGCGCTTCTTCATCGATCCGGTCTGGTGGCTGTTCGTCAGCTGGCTGCCGCTGTACCTGAACGAACGCTTCGGCTTCGACGTCAAGGCGATCGGCATGTTCGCCTGGGTGCCCTATGTCGGCGCGGCGTTCGGGGCGCTGGCCGGGGGCTGGCTGTGCGGCGCCCTGCTGGCGCGCGGCTGGACCGTGGACCGGGCCCGCAAATCGGTGATCGCGGCCGGCCTGTTGCTGATGTTTCCGGCACTGATCCTGAGTGCCGCCGCGGCCACGCCGGTGCTGGCGGTGCTGGCCATCGGCGTGATCCTGTTCGGATTCCAGGCGGCCATCTCCAACATCCAGACCCTGCCCAGCGATTTCTACTCCGGCAAGACCGTGGGCACCCTGGCGGGCCTGAGCGGCACCTCCGCCGTGCTCGGCGTCATCGTCTGCATGCAACTGGTGCCCATCCTGACCATCGGCGGCGACTACACGCCCTTCTTCATCCTGGGCGCGCTGCTGCTGCCCCTCGTATTCCTATCCTTGTGGCTGGGCGGTCGGGTCGACCGCGTGCGGCCCCATCCATGGCAAAAGAAGACTGGAGACCTCGATGAAACCTGCGTTTTGTAATTCCATGCTGCTGGCGCTCGCGCTGGCGGCCAGTCCCTTCCACGCGCATGCGGCATCGAACAAGCCGAGCGCCTCGCAAGCGGTCGAGAAGAAGGACGATGGCGTATTCCTGAAAAAACACGAAGCCATCCTGGCGCGCGGGAAGAGCGGCCCGATCGGGCTGCTGTTCCTGGGCGACTCGATCACCGAGCGCTGGCACATCGCACCGCACATCTGGGACGCGTATTACGGCAAGTACCAGCCGGCCAACTTCGGCATCGGCGGCGACCGTACCAACCACGTGATCTGGCGCATCGAGCACGGCGAACTGGACGGCATCGCGCCCAAGCTCGTGGTCTTCATGCTCGGCACCAACAACAGCCTGGATGACACGGCCGAGGAAATCGCAGCCGCCGACCGCAAGATCATCGGCATGATCCGCGCCAGGCTGCCGGACACGAAAATCCTGGTGCTCGGCATCTTCCCGCGCGGCCCGCGCGACCGCACCGGCAAGCCGGTGACGGAGGCCGGGGTCGAGGAAGCGGCAAGGCGCATGCGCACGATCGAGGCGGTGAACCGCGACCTGGCCCAGCTCGACAACGGCCGCGACATCCGCTTCCTGAACATCAACACGGTGTTCCTGGGCCAGGACGGCAAGATCCCCAACACCATCATGCCGGACCAGCTGCACCCGGGTCCCGCCGGCTACCAGCTCTGGGCCGACGCCATGCAGGCGCCGCTCCTGGAGATGCTCAAATGAAGCGCGCCATCCCTGTCCTGGCCTGCGCCCTGGCGATGGCGGCGCTGACGAGCGCACCGCAGCCTGTAGCCGCGGCGCCGGCCTTTACGCCGCGCGATGCGCTGGAGCGCTCCTTCGAGGTCGAGGGCAAGACGCCGTACGCGGCGCCCTACGACGGCACGCTGCATTTCAGCGCGCTCGACTCGAAATACGATTCCGGCCACGGCCACGGCTATCGCAACGAACTCAAGATCGCCGCCAAGCTGCGCCGCAGCGCCGCCCTGACGCGTGAGCATTTCGCCGCACGCGTGACGGCGCAACTGCCGGACGGCGCCAAGACCATCGTCGCCCAGTATCACGTCGAAGGCCTGGACACCATCGTCAAGGTCTACGTGCAGGACACCGCCGACCGCCAGGGTCTGGACGGCAAGGCCGGCAACGGCGTGTTCGACATCCTGGTGCGCATGCTCGGCACCGACGGCAAGGAGGCCACCACGGCGCTGGGCACGGTGCGCGCCGGCCAGCCCTTCGACCTGGACATCCGGTTCACCGGCGGCGATGCGAGCGTGGCGGTCGTCGGCCCCGACGGCATGCGGCGCGAAGGGCATGCCCGCATCAAGCCGGACGAGCGCGCCATCTACTTCAAGTTCGGCGACTACCTGCAGGCCCTCGACCCCGAGACCGGCAAGCACACGACCAGCAGCGTCCAATGGGACCGCTACTATGCGGCCAGGCGCATCACGGCCGAACACGTCGCCTTCACCCACACCGTCTTCGAGCGAGAAGGAGCCCAGCCATGACCGTCCCCAACCTGCCGATCACGCCCGAACTGCTGGCGGCGCTGAAGTCGATTTCCACCTCCACCCTGACCACCCAGCTGTTCAAGCGCGGCCTTGCGAACGTGTTCATCCAGGGCGCCCGTCCGCTCAAGACCGGACAGCGCATGGCCGGCCCCGCATTCACGCTGCGCTACATCCCGGCGCGCGAAGACCTCGACGGCATCGATGTCTTCCTCGACCCGGGCCACCCGCAGCGCGTGGCCGTGGAACAGATCCCGGCGGGCGCCGTGCTCGTGATGGATTGCCGCGGCGACGTCTCGGTGGCGTCCGCCGGCAGCATCCTGGCTACCCGCATGCAGGTGCGCGGCGTCGCCGGCATCGTGACCGATGGCGGCCTGCGCGACGCGGCAGGCATCGCGCGCCTGGCGATGCCGGCCTGGTGCTCGGGCCCGTCCGCGCCGACCAACCTGATCCGCCATCATGCGCTCGACCTGAATGCCCCGATCGGCTGCGGCGGGGTGGCGGTCTACCCGGGCGACATCATGGTCGGCGACGACGACGGCGTGGTCTGCATCCCGGCTCACCTGGCCCACGAGGTCGCGCGCGATGGGACCGAGCAGGAGTGCTTCGAGGATTTCGTGCTCGAGCAAGTGGCGAACGGCGCCAGCATCATCGGCCTGTATCCGCCGACCGCGCCCGTGACACGCGCAAGTTTCGAAGCGTGGCGGCTTGCGCGCACCGCTGAATAAGCCAACGACAACATAAAGGAGACAAGGCTTTGAATACCACAATGCATCCAGCGCGCTTCACCCGCGCACCGATCGCCGCGGCGGTCACCCTGGCCCTGCTGGGCCTGGCGTCAGCATCCCGTGCCCAGC
>Ga0308160_10004923_pt1 | contig 14068 bp, 16 predicted proteins | sample PhyFR1_FD_201036 | JGI IMG/M metagenome (GOLD analysis project Ga0308160, IMG submission 201036) | Phyllosphere microbial communities from UC Gill Tract Community Farm, Albany, California, United States - DLSLF.R1 | ecosystem: Host-associated > Plants > Phyllosphere > Unclassified | place: USA...
CGGTAACGGTGAGGCCGTTTACCAGATAGTGAAGAAGTTTTTCCCGATGGCGATGCCCTACACCATGTCAATGACGTCAAAGCGCGCCCTGGTGCTGAAAATGCTCCAGTTGATCCGCGCCGGCCGCTGGGAATATGACCGCAGTGAGCGCGCCCTGATCAACGCCTTTAACTCTGTTCGTAAGGTAAAAACGCCAGGCGGATTCATCACCTATGACACTGACCGCTCGCGCGGCGTCAGCCACGGTGATTTAGCCTGGGCGAATATGCTCGCCATTATTAACGAACCGCTGGGCCAGGAGAGTGGCAGCGGCGGGTTTGCTATGGAGTTCTGATGAAGAAGCGCACCTACAAAAACAAACACACTGCCAGCAGTGGCAGGGCCGGACAGCCAGATATCTCTGACGCGCTCAGAAGCGATCCGGCGCTCAGCGCCTTCACGTTTGACGGGCCATATTCGGTAACAGACGGCTATGATCTGCTGGATAGCATGTGCTGCGTCGATAACGGCCGGTACTACGAGACGCCAATAGACTGGAAAGGGTTAACCCGTGCGTTCGCACAATCCCCGCTGCATCAGTCGGCGCTTTACTTCAAACGCAATGTGCTGACCGGATGCTATATTCCTCACCCCTTACTATCACGTCAGGCCTTCTCTGCGTTTGCACTGGACTGGTTTGTCTTCGGAAATGCCTATCTTGAACGTCGCTCTAATCTCCTGGGCGCTCCGCTCAAACTCCAGCATGTTCCGGCTCTGAACACGCGACGCGGGAGCGACCTTGATACCTACTGGTTTATCCGACAGTGGAAAGATGAATACGAGTTCAAGGCGGGTCAGGTCTGCCACATCATGAACCCGGACATTCATCAGGAAATCTACGGTATGCCTGAATACATGGGGGCGCTGCTGTCCGCCAGCCTGTCACATTCCGCCGATAAGTTCCGCAAACTCTATTACGACAACGGATCCCATGCCGGATGTATTCTCTATGTCGGTTCGGAGAAGGTGGATCAGGAAAGCATCAAGGTGGTGCAAAAGACGCTGTCACAGGCCAGAGGGAAAGGCTCCTTCAAAAACGTGCTGATCCACGCGCCGGGCGGCGGCAAAGACGGCGTGCAACTGTTGCCGTTCAGCCAGATATCGGCAAAGGATGAGTTTCTTAACATCAAATCAGCAACGCGCAACGATTTGCGCGACGCTCACCGCATCCCGCCGCAGCTGATGGGTGCAATGCCGGAAGGCAACGGCTCACTCGGTGATGTAGAGAAAGCCGCGCGCGTCTTCGCCATCAACGAAATGTTGCCCGTGATGGAAGCCATGAAGGGCGTCAATGACTGGCTCGGTCAGGAAGTGATCCGCTTTAATCCCTACGCCTTACTCAAAGACGAATAACACCACTCACCCGCCGCACTTCCTGCGGCGGCACTTCTTCAGTAATTTTCAATACCCGTATGACAGGCCACTACCAGATCACTACTCAGCACGACCTTTAACGCCCCTCACTCAGAACGCATGAGCGCCATTCTGGCAGGCGCAATCTGCAATCCACCCCGCAACATCCAGAAGCGAGAAAACGCGCTGAGAAGGCGAAAAAGGCCGGAGAATGGCAATTAAAGGCATCACCTCCCGACCCTCCGTCGCGTGGGCTGTTCCCCCGTCACCTGCGCGCGACATTCGCTTCATTTTTTGTGCATTTGCCGATCCGGGGCCAGCCTGCGCTGCCACAGGGCGGAAAGGGCATAAACAGCATCAAAAAAATTGTGCAAATTTGTGCACTATTGTGCAGCCGTGCTCCCATAAAAAAATCCCGCCAGAGCGGGATTACTTCACAATCAAATTAAGCGGTTTTCATTCGGTATGCAGACAGAGAAACAACATTTTCGTTCGCGATTCCCGGGGCAAAATCTAACATATCGTCGTTTACTAACTCCGCTAACATAGCCGGGGTAATACACAAACGCCTGGCTAATGACTCAACATCAACTGACAGATCCGTTAAAAGAAACTTCATTGCCTTATGAAATAGCTCTGGCTTTTCATTAGTAATCAAATAATCTTCTTTCTCATCAATGGCTTCTCCTTTGCGCTTTAAACCGAAGAATGCCGTTTTATATTGGGCATCGGTTAAGAGAGAAAGCTGATGCGCTCTATAGATTGTTGCTGCCTTACTCACTTTCCACGTCAGTTTAAACTGACTTAGCCCCTGCCAGTCGATACGACCGCCAATTGGGCGAGGGAAATATTTTGCCATCGCCGATCGGGGTAGAAGCAATGCCGATGCAAAACGGTTAGCCTGAGATTCAGTTACCCGATCCCCCGTTGAAATACCTTCATGTAAAATCAAATGTGCAACTTCGTGAGCAATATCAAAGCGCTGACGGCATGGCGATTTTTTAGCCGTATTTCTTACAATGAATGGCCGACTTAAAGGAACAGAAAGCGCATCCACATCATCAGAGACAGAATCGAAAGAAGTAACAAATGCTCCCAGCTTTTCGGCAAGACGAGTCATGTTATCGATCGGCCCAAAACCTAATCCCCAATCAGTCCGGCATTTCTCAGCGGCTTTCTCTATGTCCTCTTGAGTATTTACTCTCAGTTCAGGAAATCTTACTGGCGGTAAACTCAAGTATTCATCAAAAATTTCAATAAGACGCCGATACAATTCAGCTTTGGCGAGCGTCGCCAACTTAGTAGCCATGCGTGTTGAAGTACGCTTGCGGAAGTGAACGATCTCTTCATTCACTGGAGACTGCTCTTGCACTGCGAAAAATTCAGGCGTAACCAGCAACACGGCAGCTAAGTTATTCGCAAGCTCAGGGGTAGGCACAGCCGAGCCGGATTCCAGCCGCTGAATGTACTGGCGGGTCTTATCGACCCGCTCAGCTACTTGCTCCAGTGATAGCTCGTGATACAGACGAGCCAATCTTAAATTAGAACCGTTAAACACTTTTCACCTTCTGCTCATTAATCGCTATCGCTTTCTTTTTCTTCCTTTTCGGGAAGAGAAGGGCGAATGTCATCAAGCTCAATTTTAACAGACTCTGGCGGCGTATCATCCGTAGAATGCAACAATGCAGATGTAGGTTCATCGTTGTACGTCCACTTGGAGACTTCTTCATCCAAAGCGTTGTAACCAATAAAGTGTACCTTGGCACCCTCACCCTCAAATTCTGGCTTCTCAACAACAAAGCGATGTAGAACTGGGATGTTCACTTCAGGAGCGAAAAGCTGATCCGCTGGATTTCTGCGATAAAAACCATCTTTTTTAGGATTCGCCGGGTCATCAGTGAAGAATCGAACAGGAATTGTATCAATGGTAAAAGTGATGTCTAAACCAGCGTTAGTGAGATGAAGCCAGTCATACTCACCACTTAAGCACAAATCAATAAGCAACTGCCATTGCCGACCAAAAGTACAGGTAGATCGTGTATAATTATTATCCAACGTGGTGGAAAGTTGAGCATAGGTATCATTTAAAACCTGTAACAATTCTTTAGCAATGATTGTTAAACGCTCTTCTGTTAATTGCGGATGAAAATCCCACGGTAACGGCTGTTTAGACATCAATTAAAATCTCCATGTGTGCAAATATAAAATTTTGTCAACCGGGATAATGGTGCGGAATTTTGATTTTGTCAACTAACCATGTTAATTTTTACAGCCACTTTCCAACGATTAAGAAGCTCGTCAGATTTTTTCTTAACTGCCATTTTTTCAGATGCCATTTTACCTATCCCAGATGCCGCGCGGTTACTGGAAACTAGCCGCCCATCTTGCACGGCTAAAACGAGATCGCCGCACGCAATTGCCGCTCCAGCCATTATCGATCTGACCATTCCAGCGCTGGCGTCGATCCCACGCAAAGCCATAAGCTCACGGACATGCTGCTCTTTCGCTGAGAGCCTTGCCCCTTCTATGGGGTTCGGTGTGCGTTTCTTGCGCGTTCGCCTTGAATCCTCGATAAGCCGCTGCGCCAGTTCCCGCTTTTCCTTCCGTGAAAGCGCATCAAAATTCACCGTCGCGTTCACTTTGTGATCGGCATGTTCAACACCGTCAGCCCCTGCTGCGGGATCCCGCGTACAGTTATTGACAGAACTCCAAGGGGCGGCGCTGCCGCCTGAAAAACCAACGTCAACAACCACGCCGTCAACGCTCTGGTGCTTTGGCACAATTATGTATTGAGTGGTGCGGGTGAATATCAACGATTCGCTGCCCATCATCGGGCAGTAAATACCGGTAATTCTCTGGACGTCATCGCCGTAGGCATTGCCGTTTTCGGTGGTTTCATAGTTCAGACGGATACGCACATTATCGCGCTCAACCAACGGGCCTCCCTGGGCTAACACGTAGTTATCCCATTCTCCTGCATCAGCAGCCTGCCGTGCGGGTTCCAGTTCAGGGTGTAACACCAGTTCACGATCGCCCAGGCGGCGAAGTTCGCGGTATACCGTGACCGGTGCACCGCCGATCTGCTGAAACTGTCGAATAGACCAGCGCGACGCCCACGCGCTAACACGGAGTGACATTTCTTTCAGGTCTTCCCCGGTTTCGTCGTCCTTCTCACCATCCAGCGCGAAGCCGTCGATATTCTTCGAAATGTATTTCGCTATGTAGCCGGTTGCACTGCCGTGGGCATCGTCGATCGGAACAACCTGAAAGCGGTTTTCCTGCGCTCCCGGTTCGTTACCCTCTTCTTTCAGGGCATATTTGCGGAAGATTTCGCGCGCCTGCTCGACGCATTCCGGGCGCATAAAAAGAAGTAAATGCCAGTGTGGCGTTGCATCGTGGTGCGGTTCGACCACGCGGAAACCAAAGACGCGGATCCCTTTTCTCTTCCACGCTGCACGGGTTCTCGCCCAGACCTTGCAAAGATATTGCTGCGTTTCGCGCGGCGACGCGCCACAGTATTTATGATTGCGGCACCCGTTATGCTGCATGGAGTGGTAACGGGAAGGCGCTGTCAGTGTGTAAAAGTCACCGGCCAGCCCTTCCAACTTCGCCAGATCCTCAAATCCGCGCATTCTCGTCATGAGTTCGCGGCGACGGTTGGCCGGATTGGCAACACTACCGGCGACTTTATCGATCAGTGAAATGCGCTCGCCCGTGTCTTGGTCTTCCAGCTCCATAGCCTTAAGGTATTCACGGTTAGCCTTTTTCTGGGCCAACCATTCCGCAAGGCACGGGGCGCTACTGTATGGGGAGGATTTTTTCTGGACGTATCCCGCTGCAATCATCAAATGCTCACGCCAACGGGCATGGATACGGCGCAGGCGGTTTAACCACCACTGTGGTGACTCAAGACGAAGAACCGCGCGTAACGCGTCCTCCGCTTCCAGTTCTTCATTGCAATACGCTGTCCAACTGGGGATCGGCGTTTTCAGATGCACCGCCAGCGACGCAATACGGCCATAGCCAGAAAGCGCTGCGAACTCAGGATCGCCAGTGCGCGCAAGCTGGTGATCGGACTCGCGTATAAACTCGCTCGTAAAGATATCGGCAAGCGTATAAGCCAGTCTTTTTAACTCCTTCTTCCCTGCCCAGAGCATACGGAAAAGCTGATCGCGGACGGGCAGCAGAATGCCAGGCATCACAGTGTCAGGCTGGTAAATGCTGTTCACGCTATCAATACGCGTTAATACGTGGCGCTCAAAGGTATTAACCAGCCAGTGATCTGCCGCTTTGCGGTCTTTCGCGTCCAGCGCGTCCAGCTTCGCGGCAAAGTGGCGGCGGATATACTGCGGAAGAGAAGCGAGGCGGCGGCGCAACAGCTTGCTTCGCTCCGGCTTTTCGTTCTCTTCGTACAGATTGGCGATATCAATATGCTTGCGGGTGCCGTCCGGCGTCAGGTAATCGAATCCAAGGCAAGAAGGAGACAGATCATGGCCAATTGCCTGGCCTGGCTTATTCCATGCGTAAGCATACTGGGTAGTATCAACAGGGCTACCCGGAAAAGGTGGGGGCGAAGAAGGAGCGCGACGGCCACGGGTTGCCGTGGTCATTGCACACTGTCCAGATATGAGGCTATGAACGCTTCGGCGACCGTCGCAACGATGGCATTACCGTAGGCGCGCAGTCGTCCCACTCTTGCGGAAGCCCCATCAGCCAGCGGGAATGTGCCGGGTTCAACTGGCCTCCACTTTTCATCCCGGCAGTAGAGCCAGTCAGCATCTCGCCAGAAGCCGTTAACCTCACTAGGTTCATTTCCCTTAAATCCCTGTAAGGAGGGGCGCTGAAAATCAGGTACGGTGCATCCTTCAAGTCGCTCCGATAACTGCCATCCGCCAATGGATTCCTGCTCCCATCCTTTTTCAGCCGAGGTGCTCTCACCCCCGCATTGCTGTCTATTGCTTGGGGTGTTGGCCAGCCCGCTAACCTTGCCGCACCGCCGAGGGTTGTTCCCCTCTTCGGAGCATGCGCAACGGCCGTTGATCCCCTTACCTGGTTGTTGTCGATGGTTGTCGGTGTTGGCCACCCAGTAGGCGCGGTCTCTGATATGCGGCGCACCGACGCCCGCAGACGGGAACGGGACAAGCCCAAAGGCGTAGTCCATTGCTTCCAGGTCAGTTTGTACAAGGTCGAACCAAGCATTCGCGTTACCGCTTGCAACCTGTTCGCCAAAGATGCACTGAGGGCGGCACTCGCTGATGAGCCAGTGAAACGCAGGCCAGAGGTGCCGCTCGTCATCAAACCCATGGCCTTTGCCTGCCGCGCTGAAAGGCTGGCACGGACAAGAGCCTGTCCAGACCGGCTTTTCATCTGGCCATCCAGCGTTGCGCAAGGCATATGACCAGACGCCGATCCCGGCAAAAAAATGGCATTGCGTGAATCCTTTAAGGTCATTTGCGGTTACTTCCTCAATAGAACGGGTATCAACAACGCCCGGCGCGATGTGCCCGGCGTCAATCAAATTACGCAGCCATTGGGCCGCAAAGGGATCGATCTCGTTGTAGTAAGCCGTCACGGTCATGCCTCCTCAATACACTGCCCGCACCTCTCACTGTTCCCGCAACCACCTACTTGGCATCCCTCAACGATGCCCAGCGTAGCGATCACCTCTTTGGCCTTCTGGCGGTTGCTGGCGTCAGTGCTTACGGAGCGCTGCACATCGATTTCATGCAGGCGGAAGCGGTGGTAAATCTCACGGGTGGTTTCGGTATCACTGTTGGAAATGACAACCGATGCGCCATATTTGCGGTTCACTTCCAGCAGCTCAGCCGCTAACTGGCGGTGGTGCTTCTCGGTGAATGGCTCGGTGTGGTATTGGGTGAAATTGGCGGTTTCGCTGGCTGGCAGGTACGGCGGATCGCAGTAGATCGCTTCATCCGTTCCAACCATCATTTTGAGGGTATTTTGAAACGAGCTGCACATAAAAATAGCTTTGGTGTCGTTGGCCTTCTCAGCAAACTGGCGGATCTCCGCTTCCGGGAAGTAAGGTGCGGTTTTGTGCTGGCCAAACGGCACGTTATAACCGCCGTTCTGGTTGTAACGTACCACACCATTGTAGCCGTGGCGGTTGAGGTAGAGAAACAGAGCCACGCGAGCCACATCCAGCAGCCCTTTTGTGCCGTTGAAAATGCGGCGGTTCTGTAAGTATTCCTCTTTGGAATTGCCGGTCGCAAAGAGCGGGCGCGCAAGATCAATAACCAGCTCAGGGTTGCTTTTGACCTCACGATAAAGGCGGATAAGGTCTGGGTTGATATCCGCAAGGATATAGCGGCGATAATCGGTATTGAGGAACACGGAAGCGCCGCCAACAAAAGGCTCAACGAGGCAACCAGCCTTTGGTAAATGCGGCAGTAATTCAGGCATCACGCGGCTTTTGCCACCGGGCCATTTGAGTAGTGATCGAATCATCTTGCTTTCTCCTTGGTGCAGGAAGCCCGGCGCGATGATGCGCCTGACTACTGGTTAATCATTTAGTGGTTAATTGACTGCGCCATCCGGCGCGGGTGGTGGTGGTTCGCGTAACGCCTGAATTTCAAGTCGCGGCGCAGCATGATCGGGAAACTTCCACGGCATCGCCGAAGCCAGCTCGGCAAGGCGCTTAATGCCCAACATCAGGCTCACTTTGTCTTGAGAGCTGAACTGTTCAAAAGGCATGGTGAGATGGGAATGAGTCAGCGACGGCAGATCTTTAAACCGCTGCGCGGCTTCGTTTGCCAGCAGGATGATCGCTTTTTTCTGAGTCTCGCCCAGACGGTTGAAACGCCTCGCCGTGTCATTGGTACGGGAAACTGAAATGCTCGACTGCAAACGCGCGCGCTGCTGTAGGAACATCTGACGCCCGGATACTGGTTTTTCTTGTCCGATACTCATAATCCTATCCCCCATCACTACCACTTATCAGGCGCACTACTCGCAAGTAATGCCTCGGATAAGTGCCGGGTTTTAGCCATGTCCGGCGCATGGTTTTGTGGTAATTTCGTTATGCCGCCTTCCAGCAAGAAGCAAGCGGCATAACTACCCACCAACAAAAGGAAATAAAAAGTTGGAAGATGAAAAAATTATTAAACTCCTGAGTTCCGTCATTGAAGCCCTGGAATCCGTAGACGCCAGACCAGCTAATAACAATGGGTTATCGGAAACTATTCGCGATCTGGCGAATAAGGTTCATCATGTCGCGTATGAGAAATACCCTCATACTGGCGGCGCTTGGGAGTGTTAATCACTTGTTCCAGCCTCCGATAGCATTACGGAGGCTTTTACATAATTCTGGGGTTAATTCAATGCTTATGGCTACCGGGCTTTTTATACACAGAGTCTTATTTTTATCGGCTGAAGAATGCTGACCAATATCAGATTGCTTGTAGTGGTGGGGTATATCACCTTCATGTACGCGTACAATAACCCCCTGAATTTCGTTAATTGTTTCAGCATCCACTTCATCAGAACACGCTGCGAGAAAGCATAAATGGTTGAGGCTATGTTTTAATAGATCAAGAGAGTAAGCATCAGGTCGTGTCCCGCACTTGTTATCTGTATGGAAGAGTTTAAGTACTTTATTAATTCTAGCTTCGTATTCTTGTTTCATTTTTATCTCCGTGATTTTAAGTTTGCTTTCTCGCGGGCTATTGGTAACTGAATGCGCCATCACTTAACAAAGTGACGACAAGTAGAAAAAGATTTATCTGTTACTTAATGACTACAGCAGTTTTCTAAAAAAATCTGCCAAGGCATTAAATAAACCTTTGTTTATCTTCTTCGTATAAACAAAAGGCTTACTCATACCTTTAATGAACCGTACCTTATTTGGCTCTGGCTTAAAGAAACGCCCATCAGGGCATTCTATCCAGCCGCGAGTATTGCGGTAGTGCGTAACCTGACAGCCTTGTTTAAGCAGACTGGCAAGTGATGGATCGTTACTTTTCATATCGCATACCTGTTACAGTTGCCTGCGTGCCTTGCGTTCTACTTCTTCACGGCGGGCTTTAAATTTAAAGAACGCTTTTAATTTCTGCTGTCTGACTTTTTCACACCACTGCCTGATTAGAAACTGAATTAGATTAACAATCAGCACAGCAAAAATAAAAATGCCGACAATCATTTCAATTTTAATAACTTTTTACACCCTTCAGCCTTTCAATTGTTCGCATTGCTTCAGCTATGGTAAAATCACGGCCATAATAATTATCGACACCGCCTTTATCGTCCCATTTGTTAATTAAATAGCTATCTCTCTTAATAAAATTTTTTGGCGACCTACGGATAGTGAATCCAGCCGTATGCACATAAACGTTTTTGCCGACCTGAACCAGCCCAGGAATGCTACCTGCATGTGATCCGTGCTTTGAATAGCGCTTTTTCATTTTAATACTCCATTATGCGCATCGGCTAATTGTTGCATGTTCTACGCTAAATCTTGGGTTAATGGTCATGCTGCGGCTCTTCCTGCTTGTCGTTTTGACGGCTTGGAATGGTGCAAGCGGTCTTTCCAACCGTGCCATTCATCCGGTGCGTTATCGACCAACTGGTCGGCATATTTATCCCACTCGCCACGGTGAACCCACAATTCTGCGTGGCCGCCTGGATTGAGTGGATCGGTCATGTAAAACGCTGGGATCTTCCCAGCTTTTGCCATAGAGGCGATCGCTATTGGCGTCTTACCCACGTACATGGCAAAACCTTCCTTTGAGAGTAGGTTGGACGGATCTTCCGATAACTTGACCTCGGCGCGCTTACGCTCGACCTTAGCTTTCTCGTCTCCAGTATCGGACGCGGTTTCAGCTTTAAGCTCGATCTCTTCGGTGTTAGTGACATCTTGCATTTGATATTCTCCGCTGTGGTTCCCTGCATCCATCTAGCACCAATTGGCACTAGTCAGATGCTGCGGGGAGTTTCTATGTACGATAAAAATAAGAGGGTTCTAATTAAATGTCAATAATTCAGAGTGAAAAACTCAAGCTCATTCGTGAATCTGAGAGGCTGCGAGTTAAGGAGGTGGCTGACATGATCGGTGTTAATTACGTTACTTATCATGGGTATGAGTCAGGGAAAGCAAAGATGTCACTTGAATCTGCAAAAAAGTTTCTAAAGCACCCGCGATTTCGCAAATACCGTGACTGGTTCTTATTTGATGAGGTTAACTCAGAGGCTGGCCAAATTGTGCCAGCCCTCGCACACATTGGGCAAGAATCAACAAAATCGTCCCACTCCGAAAAGAAAACTGGCTAACGCTTTACAAGCTATACATTTTCACGATTTGTTATCAAGACGATGAATTTGTCGGAGGGCTGTCTTATGTCGATTAAGAAGCTCGATGATGGTCGTTATGAAGTGGACATAAGGCCCCGTGGTTCTGAGGGAAGAAGGATCCGGCGCAAGTTCAACACCAAGGGCGAGGCGCAAATCTTTGAGCGCCATATCTTGGTTAGCCATCACAACAAAGAATGGCTGGATAAACCAGCTGACCGGCGAAAACTTACGGAGTTGCTAGGTCGCTGGTGGGTATTCCACGGAAAAAGCCATAGCCGTGGCGAGAAGGAGCGGGAGAGGTTGACGAATATTATCGGCAATTTGGCGGAAATGGGCGTAACGCGAGCTGACCAACTGACGCGTAAAGCCATCATGGACTATCGCGTGATGATGCTTGACCGCGACCTGAAACCGTCAAGCGTGAATCGGCAGTGTGCGATTATGAGCGGCATGTTTACCAAGCTGATCAACGCCGAAGAATATCAGAACCCAAACCCGTTCCATGAGGTGAAAGCTTTCAAGGAGGCTCAAACCGATATGGCTTTCCTGTCAGCCGACGAAGTCGAGTTGTTACTATCGTGTCTGGACGGGGACGACTTAAAGGCCGTCATGCTATGCCTTGCAACCGGAGGTCGTTGGAATGAAGTCGCCAACCTGAAGGGGGAGCATGTGATAGGTGGAAAGGTGATCTTTATGAAGACGAAAAATGGCAAGCGCCGCGCGGTTCCCATCGATTCTGATCTGGAAGCGGACGTGAAAACCAAAGCAACGGGTCGTCTTTTTTACCCAAACTACATGAACGCCCGTGCGGTTCTCAAAGACATTAAGCCCGACCTTCCCAACGGCCAGGCGCTCCATGTGTTGCGGCATACGTTCGCAACGCACTTCATGATGAATGGAGGGAACATAATCACCTTGCAACGTATCCTCGGACACGCCACGATCCAACAAACGATGGTCTATGCGCATTTTGCCCCAGAGTTTTTACAGGACGCAATCCGGTTCAATCCATTGGTTGGAGTGTCCATAAAGTGTCCATCGAATGGCACCAAATAGCACTTTTTGGCACCATCTGAAAATTGTAAGTGATTGATAAAGCTAGAGCAACCCGGTTATTGCTGGGGTGCTCTAGCGACTGAGAAGTCGCCTTTTTTATGTTCGTTTTTCGGGCGGCGGTACTAACTAAGACGTAAAGACCAGACGAGGAGAAGCAGTAATGAAAGGCTATCAGCGCCAATTTATCGAGTTCGCGCTTAACAAGCAGGTATTGAAATTCGGTGAATTCACCTTGAAATCCGGCCGGATCAGCCCGTATTTCTTTAACGCTGGCCTGTTTAATACCGGGCGTGATCTCGCGTTATTAGGGCGCTTTTATGCCGAAGCGCTGATGGATTCTGGCATGGATTTCGATCTGCTGTTTGGCCCAGCCTACAAAGGCATTCCGATCGCCACCACCACGGCGGTGGCACTAGCGGAGCATCACGAGCGCGACGTGCCTTACTGCTTCAATCGTAAGGAAGCCAAAACCCATGGCGAAGGCGGTAACTTGGTAGGTAGCGCGCTGCATGGCCGCGTGCTGCTGGTGGATGATGTGATTACCGCTGGCACTGCGATCCGTGAATCGATGGAGATCATTGGTGCTAGCGGTGCCACACTGGCCGGTGTGCTGATTGCTCTTGACCGTCAGGAACATGGTCGTGGCGATATTTCCGCTATTCAGGAAGTTGAACGCGACTATCACTGCGAGGTGATCGCGATCGTGACGCTGAAGGATTTGATTACTTATCTGGAAGAAAAACCTGAAATGGCGGATCACCTAGCGGCGGTGCGTACCTATCGCGAACAGTTCGGGGTTTGAGTAACAGTGCCAGGCGGGTAGCCTGGCGTCATGTTTATTGCAGTTGCGCCGCTAACAGCGGCCAGCGGATATCGAATTCCTGCGTTGGGCGGTAGCGGAACTCAGAACGCACATAGCGCGACAGCATACCTTCGCAGCATGCCAGCAGTTGGCTGGCCAGCAGCGTTTCATCGACGTTAAAGCTTTTGCCTACTCGTAGCTTGCGTTCTTTCAATACTTGGCGCAGTTGCGCCTCAATGCGTTCGAATAGCTGATTGATGCGGCCTTGCAGACGATCCTGTTCAAACATTAGCGCGTGGCCGGTCATGATACGCGTCAATCCTGGGTTGCGTTCCGCAAAACCCAGAACCAGCAGCAGGATCAGGCGCAGGCGGTTAAACGTCTCTTTCTCGTCTTGCAAAATTAAGTTGATGCGTGTTGTCAGGCTGTCTTCAATAAATTCGATCAGGCTGTCAAACATCCGAGTCTTGCTGGGAAAATGCCGGTACAGTGCCGCTTCAGAGACCCCCACATTCGCAGCAAGCTTGGCGGTGGTGATACGCTGGCTACCGTCGCTGGATTCCAACATCTGGGCTAACGCCTGCAATATTTCCTCGCGCCGATTCCTTTTGGTATTTTCTTTTTCTGCCATGTCTGATTAGACCCTTACTAAAACTGCTCAACTGACGGAAACCCGCACATTGGCTGCAAAGATAACTCTATACAGCTTATGTGATAGCTTTTTTACGGTGCTGGGGGTCTGCGGCCTTGACGACCTTGGTTCTCCGTGCTGCTGTAATCATTGCCGAACAACTCTTACCCTAGCGCTGTTCCGGCAAGATTTTAGGCGACATTTCCTTGTCGGCCATCGTTTTTCGCACCGTGCTTAGTGGCGGCCAGAGTGACCAAAGCCGCCAGTACCGCGTTCGCTGCCGTCGAACTCTTCCACCAGGTTGAACTCAGCCTGCACCACCGGCACAAAGACCATCTGCGCAATACGCTCACCCGGTTCAATGATGAAGGGGGCCTGACCGCGATTCCAAACGGAGATCATCAACTGCCCCTGATAATCGGAGTCGATCAGGCCAACCAGGTTGCCCAACACCACGCCGTGCTTATGGCCGAGGCCGGATCGTGGCAATATCACCGCTGCCAAGTTGGCATCAGTGATATGAATCGCCAAACCGGTAGGTAGCAGCGTAGTTTCACCGGGCATCAGCTCTACCGCGCCGTCCAGGCAGGCACGCAGATCTAGCCCGGCGGAACCCGGAGTAGCGTAGGTCGGTAGCGGGAAATCCTGACCAATACGCGGGTCAAGGATCTTAACGTCGATTTTTTTCATCATAACGGCTGAGTATCTCGTCGATTAAACATTGACCAAGGCGTGTTTTGTCACTCAGCGCCAGGCGCTTTTCTCCACCCTGCCAAAAAAGGTGCAGCGCATTGGTGTTACTGTCGAACCCATGCTCTGCAAGCGATACATCATTAGCACAAATTAAATCCAGCTTCTTATACACCAGTTTTTGTTGCGCATAT
>Ga0308160_10004924_pt1 | contig 14067 bp, 12 predicted proteins | sample PhyFR1_FD_201036 | JGI IMG/M metagenome (GOLD analysis project Ga0308160, IMG submission 201036) | Phyllosphere microbial communities from UC Gill Tract Community Farm, Albany, California, United States - DLSLF.R1 | ecosystem: Host-associated > Plants > Phyllosphere > Unclassified | place: USA...
CAGCGTCGCCCTGACTTACCGCGATTCGGCGGCCGCCGCCGAGGCGCTGGCGGCCGACATCGAAGCCGCGGGCGGACGCGCGCTCGCCCTGCGCTGCGACGCCGCCGACCCGGCCTCGCTGCGTGACGCCATCGACAGCGTCGCCGAGCAGCTGGGGCGCATCGACATCCTCGTCAACAATGCCGGCGTGTTTCGCGGCGGGACGGTCGATACCGCCACACTTGAGGATTTCGACTCCACGGTCGGCATCAACCTGCGCTCGGTGTTCGCCGCCACCCAGGCCGTGCTGCGCCACATGCCGCAAGGCGGACGCATCGTCAATATCAGCAGCTGCAACGCCTTGCGCATGCCGATGGCGGGCGCGGCGATCTACGCGATGAGCAAGTCGGCGCTGACCGGCCTGGTGAAGGGTCTGGCGCACGATCTGGCGCCGCGCGGCATCACGGTCAACAACGTGCTGCCCGGCCCGGTGGACACCGACATGAACCCGGAAAACAACGAATTCGGCCAGGGGCTGCACCGCTTCATGGCGCTGCAGCGCCACGGCCGGCCGGAAGAAGTGGCGGGCATGGTGGCCTACCTGGCGAGCTTTGAAGCGGGCTTTGTCACCGGCGCCGATTTGCTGATCGATGGCGGATTCGCGGCCTGATGCCGTAAAAAACCACAGATATCATCAATTTCGACAATTAATCATCTGACATTTCAAAAGCGCCGGCGTTTAATGTAAGATAAAGCCTACACAGCGATTCGGATTCGCAAGCTTTTGACGATGAAACCACTTCTCGAAATTCAGCTCCATACCCAGCTCGATGCCAGCGCGTCGTGTCAGCGCGCGCGGCAGATTGCCGTCATTTGCGGTTTCGACAAGCAGGATCAGACGCGCCTGGCGGCCACCGTGTCCGAACTGGCGCGCAGCGCCACCGACCGCAGCTTCCCGGGCAGCGTCACCTTCTTCCTGGCGTCGCAGGAACAGCCGCCCCAGTTGGTGGTCGAAGTGCTGGACAACGCCTGGCGCAGCATCAAGTGGCAGCAGAGCGAACAGGAGAACAAGGGCGCGTTCGAGGCCGGCATGATCGCCGCGCGCAAATTCACGCCTGACGTGACGGTCGACGAGTGCGGGCAAACGCGCGGCATTCGCCTGCGCAAGGCGCGCCCGGTGCAAGTGCCGCCGCGCGATGCGCTCGACATCGTCGACGCCGTGTCCCGGCTCGGCAGCCTGTCGGGCAGCATGGCGATCTCGGAAGCACTGCAGCGGAACCGCACGCTGCAAGCCCAGAAGCAGGATATGTCGCTGGCCAATTCCGAGCTCCACGCCCAGGCCGAGCAGCTGCTGTCCGCCGACCGGCGCAAGGACGAATTCCTCGCGGTGCTGTCGCACGAATTGCGCGGACCGCTGTCTGCCGTGTCGATGGCGGCCGGCATGCTGACGCAAGGCGCCTGCGACAGCGCACGCGCGGCCCACCTCGGCCAGCTAATCGCGCGCCAGACTGCCCAGATGAGCCGCATCGTCGAAGACCTGCTCGACGTATCGCGCATCGTCCGCAACGAAGTCGCGATCGAGCAGCGCGAGCTCGATCTGCGCGCCGTGGTCCATGCCGCCGTCGAACAGGTGGCGCCGGCGGCAGCCCAGCGCAAGCATGCGCTCGAGGTATGCCTGCCGCCGGCGCCGGTCGCCATCGCGGGCGACCGCACCCGCCTGATCCAGGTGCTGGCCAACCTGCTCGGCAACGCGATCCGCTACACGCCCGAAGGCGGAAGCATTGTCGTCACGCTGGCCGACGATCCCGCTTTGCCGCAGGTGCAGTTGAGCGTTTCCGACAACGGCATCGGCATCTCGGCCGAGCTGCTACCGAAGCTGTTCGATTTGTTCACCCAGGCCCGCCGCTCCACCGACAGCCGCAACAGCGGACTCGGACTCGGCCTGGCCCTGGTCAAGACCCTGGTCGATGCGCACGGCGGCAGCGTCACTGCCAGCAGTCCCGGCGCCGGCCAGGGCAGCCGCTTCGATGTGACGCTGCCGCGCGCCTGAAGCCAGCCTTTGCGCCCTTGACCTTGTCTGCGCTGCCGATGCTAAGATCGACGGCATCACACAACAGCAAAGGGACACCACATGAACGATGCGACCTTGCCCGTGGCGGCGCACGATTTCGACGCCGCCATCGCCCTGGCGCCGGGCGCCGACGGCAGCCTGCACGGCCAGACCCACCCCGCCTACGGCAACATGGTCGGCCCCTTCGGCGGCGTGATCGCGGCCACGCTGCTGAACGCGGTGCTGCAGCACCCGCAGCTGCTGGGCGAGCCGGTGTCGCAGACCGTGCACTTCGCCGCGCCGATCGCCGATGGCGGCTTCACGGTGCAGGCCCGCGTGGTGCGCACCAACCGCAGCACCCAGCACTGGTCGGTGGAACTGGTGCAGAACGATGAAGTGGCGGCCTTCGCCACCACCGTCACCGCGCTGCGCCGCGACACCTGGTCGGCGCTCGACGCCAGCTTTCCCGACGTGCCGCCCGCCAGCAGAATCGCCCCTTCCCCGCACATCGCGCGCGCCGCCTGGACTGCGCGCTACGAAATGCGCTTCGTCGATGGCGCACCGGGCGCGATGGAGTCAAACAGCGAGAGCTCGCAATCGCGCATGTGGATTCGCGACACACCCGAACGTCCACTCGACTACCTGTCGCTGGCGGCGCTGTGCGACGCCTTTTATCCGCGTATCTTCGTGCGCCGGCCGAAGTGGGTGCCGATCGGGACCGTGGCGCTGACGACCTTCTTCCATGCCGATGCGCGGCAACTGGCCGAACAGGGCAGCGCGCCCCTGCTCGGCGTGGCGCGCGCCCAGCGTTTCGGGAACGGCTTCTTCGACCAGAACGCGGAGATGTGGAGCGAACGTGGCGAGCTGCTGGCGACCAGCCACCAGGTGGTGTATTTCAAAGAATAAGCGCAAAGAATAAGCGCAAAGAATAAGCGCAAATAATAAGCGCAACGAACAAGCGTCGGGCAGCCCGGATTTTTCCGCTCCGGGATGCCCTGCGAACGATAACTTGCTGATATCATCCGCAGACTATTTCTGCGGAGAAATTAACGATCAGCCTGTCGTGCTTCTCCCGTTCGAACCCACGCCGGATTCCGCCTGGAGCAGCTGTGACATTTCCGTTATCGACAGCAGGCGATCGCCTACCTGTTGCAATGCATCTCTGCGTCGGCTTCATTCCGGTGCGCATGCTCGCCGCCCTGGCCTGCACCCTGCCCGCCCTGGCCGCGCCAGCGCTGGCCGGCGAGCGCGCCTACCGCTGCACCGGCAGCGACGGCAAGGTCACCTTCCAGGGGCACGCCTGTCCCGGCGCAGCGCCGCCTGCCGCCCTGACTCCCCCGCCAGCGCCACCACCGCAGCGGGCCCGCGTGCCGGATGACGTCATGGCGATTCAGTTCCTCGGCACCCGGTCGGCGCGCCCTGTGCCTTCCCCGGCTCCCACGCCGCCGCCGCCCGAAGCGAAGCAATGGGCGGCCGGCGCGGACGTGCTCATCGTCTCCGGTTACGCGCCCACGTCGCGCGTTACGCAAGTCGATATCGCCCACAGCGCGCGGCCGGTCCTGCTGGTGCTCACTTCGTACGAAGGCACCGTCTGGAAAGTCGTCGCCGCGCCCGGCACACGGATCAGGGCAATCGTGGTGGCCGCAGCCGAAGGCACTGTCCGGGCGAACATCGAAGCGCCGCGCGGTGTGCCGGTCCAGTTCGACCGCTTGCCGTATGCCGACGACGCCCAGAACATCACTTTCCGCAACCTGCTGAAGAAGCTGAACGCGGGGTATGGTGTCGAACGGGTGCTGGCCCTGCGCGGCGGGCACCGGCTGCCGGCGCAGATCGCGGTGCAGGGTCCGTTTGCGCCGAACCCGCTGCTGACGCTGGCCGGTCTGCGCCCCGAGGCCCCGAGCGTGCACTTCGGTTTCGACCTCGTCAGCGTCGACGGCCGGCGCCTGCCCTTCACCAACACCGGCCCCCGCGACGGCAAGCCCTACACGGGCATCGTGCGCGGCGGGATGATGAGTGCGCACGGCTTTGGTGCCGGTGCGGCCGCGGTGCGCGAAGACGGCCGCGAGGCCTATTACCTGGAAGGGAATGGCAGCACGCTGGTCTGGGCGCCCGAGGGCATGGGCGGACGCAAGGAAAAGCTGGCGCTGCCGCCGCACCTGCCGCCGCTGTCCTGGGGCGCGGGCATGGCCTGGGACACGCGCAAGGGCGTGCTGGCCATCGCCTCGTTCGGCGGCGAAGGCTTCTTCTACCGCTACGATACGCGGCGCCATCAGTGGCTCGACGCGCGCTCGCTGGCCAACCGCGACTTGATGAGCCTGACGCTCGACGCCAGCACCGGCGGCTACCTGGCCATCTCGCAGAACCTGGAACTGGTGCGCCTGACCGAGCGCGGCGAACTCGACGAGGTGCAATCCCTGCGCGACCTGCTCCCCGACCTGGACAGCACCTACGACAAGAACAACCGCCGGCCCGATGGCCTGAGCGCGTTCGCCAACGGCGCCGCCACCGCCGTGGTCAGCGTCGCCGACGGCACCGTGACCCATATCTGGACCTGGGACGGGCGCACGCGCACGGCGCAACTGACCTATAAGGCGGCGCCCTAGCACGCAGCCGGATCGGTCTGCGTCATGACGGACAAGCCGGGCCACCGCACGCATTGCTTGCGAAGGATGGTCATGATTGCTACTATGGCATTTTTGTTTGCTATATAAGAGTATTATTAAATTCCTTTATGTAGCAACATTAAATGCGGTGCTGGCCACACCGCTGCCCCATGCCGCTCCCGAGGCGCCGCTTACACCCGCAGTGCGCAGCCAGGCCGTCGACGACATCGCCGCCGCTTTCGAGCAGACCTACGTGTATCCCGAAACCGGCAAAGCCGTGGCCCACGACCTGCGCGCACGCCGCGACCGCGGCGAATACGACCGTATCTCCGCCTCGCGCGATTTGGCCGCCGTGCTCACGAAGCAGATCGACGCCATCTGCCACGATGCGCATACCGAAGTCGCCTACTTGGAGGAAGACCAGTTGGCCGACACGCCGCCGGCCGACCCGGCAACGCTGCAGAAACGGGCCGAGGCCCGCAAGGCCCGCGCGAAGGCCGACAACTACGGCTTCGCCCCACCCCGGCGCCTGGACGGCAACGTTGCCCTGATCCGCTTCGACAGCTTTTATCCGGCAGCCGATGCCGCGCCTTACGTCCAGCAGCGCATGAGCGAACATGCCGATGCCGCCGCACTCATTCTCGATTTGCGCGAAAACGGCGGCGGCTCGCCGCAGCTGATCGCCATCCTGGCCAGCTACCTGTTCGACGACACGCCAGTGCATCTCTACGACCAGTACGACCGCCGCCTCGGCACGCTGACCGAGGCCTGGACCGATCCGGCTGTGCCGGGCAAACGCTTCGGCAGCCGCAAGCCGGTGTATATCCTCACCAGCGCCGCGACCTTTTCGGCAGCCGAGAACCTGGCCTACACGCTGCAGCAACTGGGACGCGCCACCGTGGTGGGCGAGCGCACCCGTGGCGGCGCCAAGGGCGGATTCGGCAAGCCGGTGACCAGCCACCTGGTGCCGATGGTCGCCACCCGGCGCGTGCTCCACGCCGTGACGAAAAGCGACTGGGACCGCAGCGGCGTGCTGCCCGACATCAAGGCGCCCGCTGCCGACGCGCTGGCCGTGGCGCTGGCGCGCATCCGGGCAGACATCGCCAGAACGCGCTGAGGCTGCTGCAAGGAGCATCGACGCTGGCCAAACGCCGGCTGCACCGGGTCCGGCGGCCGACGTTGCCGCAGCAGGAAGCGCGTGCTACCCTCGCCCGCTCACAACAATAACGAGGAGACGATCATGCGGAACACCATTCTTGCCGCAGGCTTGGCCGCCCTGGCATTCACGGGCGGCGCGCTGGCGCAGATCCAGTCAGTATCGCCCGCCCCGACGCAAGACAAGGCGCCGTAGTACGACGCACAGCTGGCGGCAGCACTCGGCGGCGACGAGCACGGCATGCGTCAGTTCGTGCTGGTGATCCTGAAGACGGGGCCGAACAAGATGAGCGATCCCGAGGGGCGCAAGAAGATGTTCGCGGGCCACTTCGCGAACATGGAGCGACTTGCGGCGGAGAAGAAGCTGGTGCTGGCCGGACCGCTGGATGGCAAGGAAGGACGGCGCGGGATCTTCGTGTTTGCGACGCCGGAGATCGCCGAAGCGCAGAAGCTGGTGGCGACCGATCCGGTGATCGTGCAGGGGGAGATGGTGGCCGAGTACCACAAGTTCTACGGGTCGGCAGCGATGATGATGATCAATGAGCTGCACAGCCGGATTCAAAAAAAGTGAGCTAGTGCGCGCGCCGTTCCAAGCCATCCATGGAGGCGCGAACGATAATTGAACGCGTGGACGGCTCCGCCGTCCACGCGTTCACCCCACGCCGGCCATACCACACCGGCGCACCCGATCATGCGCTGACCGGCATCTTGCTCATCAACTTATCCAGCGTCACCGGATAATCCCGCACCCGCACGCCGGTCGCGTTATAGATCGCATTCGCCACCGCCGCCGCCACGCCGCAGATCCCGAGTTCGCCCACGCCCTTGGCTTTCATCGGCGAGGAAATCGGGTCGGTCTCGTCCAGGAACACGACTTCCTGATGCGGGATGTCGGCATGCACCGGCACCTCGTAGCCGGCCAGGTCGTGGTTCACAAAGAAGCCGCGCCGCTTGTCGACCACCAGGTCTTCCATCAGCGCCGCACCCACGCCCATCGTCATGGCGCCGATCACCTGGCTGCGCGCCGATTTCGGATTCAGGATGCGCCCGGCCGCGCACACGGCCAGCATGCGCCGCACGCGCACCTCGCAGGTGGCCACATCCACGCCCACTTCGACAAAATGCGCGCCGAAGGTCGACTGCTGGAATTTTTTATCGAGGTCGCCGTACTCCATCGTGTCTTCGCCCACCACCTCGCCGGCGTCGGCCGCCTGCTTCAGCGGCAGCGAGCGCCCGCCCGCGCGCACCGAACCATCCACGAATTCGGCCGTGGCCGCATCCAGCCCCAGCTTGCCCGCCACCGCTTCGCGCAGCTTCACGCAGGCCGCGTAGACGCCGGCGGTGGAGCTGTTGCCGCCCCACTGCCCGCCCGAGCCGCTCGACACCGGGAAAGTCGAATCGCCCAGCTTGACCACCACCCGGTCGAGCGGCACGCCCATCATCTCGGCAGCGGTCTGCGCGATGATGGTGTAGCTGCCGGTGCCGATGTCGGTCATGTCGGTTTCCACCGTGACGATGCCATCCTTGTCGAGCTTTACGCGTGCCGCCGATTTCATGACCATGTTGTTGCGGAAGGCCGAGGCCACGCCCATGCCCACCAGCCAGCGGCCGTCGCGCACCTTGCCCGGCTCGGCATTGCGTTTGTTCCAGCCGAAGCGCTCGGCGCCCTGGCGCATGCAGTCGACGAAGCGGCGCTGCGAGAATTTACGGCCCGGTTTTTCGGGGTCGCTGGTGGTGTCGTTGATCACGCGGAAGGTGACCGGGTCCATCTTCAGCTTTTCGGCCATCTCGTCGATGGCGATTTCCAGCGCCATCATGCCCGGCGCCTCGCCCGGCGCGCGCATCGCATTGCCTTCGGGGAGATCGAGCACGGCCAGCTTCAGGCGGGTCAGGCGGTGCGCACCGGCGTACAGCAGGCGCGTTTGCTGGACCGCCGTTTCCGGCTGCCCGCCCGGCAAGTCGCCGGACCAGCTTTCGTGCGAGATCGCCGTGATGCGGCCTTCGCGGGTGGCGCCGATGCGGATGCGCTGGATCGTGGCCGGGCGGTGCGTGGTGTTGTTGAACATGAGCGCGCGCTGCAGGTTCACCTTCACCGGCCGCTTGGCTTCACGCGCGCCCAGCGCCGCCAGCAGCGCTTCGGAGCGCAGGAACAGCTTGCCGCCGAAGCCGCCGCCGATGAAGGGTGAGATCAGGCGCACGTTCTCGACGGGGATGCCGAGGGTCTTCGCCATGTCCTTGGTGCCCCAGTGGATCATCTGGTTCGAGGTCCACAGGGTGAGCTTGCCGTCGCTCCAGGACGCGATCGACGCATGCGGCTCCATCATCGCGTGCGACTGGTCGGGCGTGGTGTAGTTGGCGTCCAGCTTGACCGGCGCACTGGCGTAACCGGAATCGAAATTGCCGATCTTCGATTCCGGCTTGTCTTCCTTCTTCGGCAGCGTGGCCTTGGCCTTGGCTTTCTCCAGGTCGTACTCGCCCTTCTGCTCGGTGTAGTTCACCTTTACCAGGTGGGCGGCGGCGCGCGCCTGCTCGAAGGTCTCGGCTACCACCACGGCCACGGCCTGGTGGTAGTGCTGGACTTCCGGGCCGGCCAGCAGTTTCGCCGTGTTGTAGTCGCCCTTGGTCAGCTTGCCGGCGTTCTGCGCGGTGACGATGGCGATCACGCCGGGCGAGCGGCGCGCGGCATCGAGTTCCATCGAGGCGATGCGGCCCTTGGCAACCGTGGCGCCGACCACGTAGCCATAGGCGGCGTTCGGCGCGGCCTCGTGCTGCTCGTAGGCGTAGCGCGCGGTGCCGGTGGTTTTTAAAGGACCGTCGATACGGTCGACGGGTTTGCCGATCACCTTCAACTGGTCGATCGGATTGGTGGTGGCGGGTGTCGTGAATTTCATGATTATCCTTTCTTCGCTTCCGCCAGCACCGACTCCAGGGTGCGCTGGACCAGGGTCACCTTGAAGGCGTTGTCGGCGGTCGGCTTGGCGCCGGCCAGCAGGCGCTCGACGACGGCGTTCGCGCCGCCGGCCATGCTGCTGTCCGCGCCCGGCACGCGCCAGGGTTTATGGGCCACGCCGCCCAGCGCCACGCGCCCGCTGCCGTCGGGCAGCACGACGGCGGCCACCGACACCAGCGCAAAGGCATATGACGCGCGGTCGCGCACCTTGCGGTAGAAGTGGCGCCCGCCGAGTGGACGCGGCAGGGTCACGGCGGTGATCAGTTCACCGGCCGCCAGATTGGTTTCGATGTGCGGCGTATTCCCCGGCAGGCGATAAAAATCGGCGATCGGGATCACACGGGTGCTGCCGTCCGGCTTCACTGTTTCGACGCCGGCGTCGAGCAGCTGCATGGCGACGGCCATATCGCTCGGGTGGGTGGCGATACAGGCCTCGCTGTGGCCGACAATCGCGTGATTGCGGGTATAGCCGCCGATGGCCGAACAGCCGCTGCCCGGCACGCGCTTGTTGCAGGGCTGGGCGGTGTCGTAGAAGTAGGGACAGCGGGTACGCTGCAGCAGGTTGCCGGCGGTGGTGGCCTTGTTGCGCAGCTGGGCCGAGGCGCCGGCCAGCAGCGCGCGCGACAGCACCGCGTAATCGCGGCGGATGCGGGCGTCGCTGGCCAGGTCCACGTTCAGCACCTGGGCGCCGATGCGCAGGCCGCCCTCTTGGGTCGGCTCGATCTTGTTCAGGCCGAGGTGGTTCACGTCGATCAGGTGGGTCGGCGTTTCGATCTCGAGCTTCATCAGGTCGAGCAGATTGGTGCCGCCGCCGATGAAACGCGATCCCGGATTGCGCGCGGCGGCTTGCGCGGCTTCGGCGGGCGTGCTCACGCGCTGGTAGGTAAAGGCTCTCATGCTTTGCCTCCCGTCGCAGCGGCGACTTCGGTGATGGCGTCGACGATGTTCGAGTAGGCGCCACATCGACAGATGTTGCCGCTCATGCGCTCGCGGATTTCGTCGATGGACAGCAGCGGCTTCTGGTTCAGGTCGGCCGTCACGTGGCTCGGAATCCCGCTGCGGATTTCGTCGATCACGGACACGGCCGAACAGATCTGTCCGGGGGTACAGTAGCCGCACTGGTAGCCGTCGTGCTTCACGAAGGCGGCCTGCATCGGGTGCATCTTGCCCGGGGTGCCGAGGCCTTCAATGGTGGTGATCTCGTCGCCGTCGTGCATGATGGCCAGGCTCAGGCAGGAGTTGATGCGGCGGCCGTCGACGATCACGGTGCAGGCGCCGCACTGGCCCTGGTCGCAACCCTTCTTGGTGCCGGTCAGGTGCAGGTGCTCGCGCAGCACGTCGAGCAGCGAGGTGCGCGTGTCGAGGTCGAGCGCATGCTGTTTGCCGTTCACGCGCAGCGTCACTTTCGAGGACACCGGTGCGCCGGCAGGGGCGGCTGCGGCGGCCTTGCTGCCGGCAGGCGGCGTCTGGGCGGCGGCGCCGAAGGGCACGGTGGCGGCGGTGGCCGCCAGCGCGCCGGTCTTGAGCACATTGCGGCGCGCGATATTCGTTTCGATTGGGTCGTCCATGGGGAGTCCTTCCGGGCAGGTGGTTTCGTATTGACGTGCCGCGTGCTATGGCGGCGCGGTCATCCGCTTATCTTAAAGACATTCTTGCAGGCGCGCGGCACGGTAGACTTTTTGTCACCCCCGTTCATTCCGCACACGGAAGATGTATCATTTTGGAAAGACCCTACCTGTCAACCTCAGAGGAATCCGCCTTGAACGTCCGCCTGCGCCCCGCCGCCCTTGCCACCCTGCTGGCCCTGTCCTGTTCCGCCCACGCCCAACTGCCGGGCGCGATGAAAACCGAGGTCGCGTCCAGCGTCGACAAGGCCTGGCCGGCGCTGGAAGGCATCTACAAGGACTTGCACGCCCATCCCGAACTGGCCTTTCAGGAAACCCGCACCGCCGCCAGACTGGCTGCCGAGATGCGTAAACTCGGTTTCACGGTGACGGAAAAAGTCGGCAAGACCGGCGTGGTGGCGATCTACAGGAACGGCCCCGGCCCGACCGTGATGGTGCGCACCGAACTCGATGGCTTGCCGATGGAAGAAAAGTCCGGCCTGCCCTGGGCCAGCCGCGCCAAAGCCACGGGCGAAGGCCGCGAAAGTTTTACTGCCCACAGCTGCGGCCACGACATCCACATGACCAGCTGGCTGGCCACGGCGCGCACGCTGCTGGCCATGAAGTCGCAATGGAGCGGCACCCTGATGTTCGTCGGCCAGCCGGCCGAAGAAACCGTGTCGGGCGCAAAAGCGATGCTGGCCGATGGGCTGTTCACGCGCTTTCCGAAACCCGACTACGCCTTCGCCCTGCACTCCTGGCCGCTGGCGCACGGCACGGTGGGCTACAACGTGGGCGCGGTGTCGTCGAATTCGGACGCCATCGAGATCGTGTTCAAGGGCCGCGGCGGCCACGGCTCCGCGCCCGACAAAGCGGTCGACCCGATTGCGATCGCGGCGCGCTTCGTCACCGACGTGCAGACCGTGGTCAGCCGCGAAAAGGACCCGAAGGAGTTCGGCGTGGTGACCATCGGGGCGATCAACGGCGGCACGGTCGGCAACATCATCCCCGACAGCGTGCAGGTGCGCGGCACCATCCGCTCCTACAGCCCGGCGGTGCGGGCCAAGCTGCTCGATGGCGTGCGGCGCATCGCGCTGGCCTCGGCGGCGATGGCGAATGCGCCGGCGCCCCAGGTCGATCTGATCCCCGGCGGCACGGCGATCGTCAACAGCGAGGCGCTGGTGGCGAAACTGGAACCGGTGTTCAAGGATGCATTCGGCGACGCGAACGCCCAGCGCATGCCGGCCATGACGGCCAGCGAAGACTTTTCCCAGTTCGTCGACCAGGGCATTCCCTCGGTGTTCTTCTTCACCGGCGTGTACGACGCAAAGGACGTGGCGGAAGCCGCGCGCGAGGGCGGCAAGCCGATCGCCTTCAACCACTCGCCCTATTACGCGCCGGTGCCGGAACCGTCGATCAAGACCGCCGCACAAGCCATGAGCCTGGCGGTGTTGAATGTGCTGAAGCGCTGAACAGGCTTACTCCAGCTTGAACACCACGTCGATCGGCTGCATCAGCTTCAAAGCTTCGATGGCCAGGAATTCGCTGCGCTGCACGCTGGCCCCGGCGGCGCGGCGCGAACCGAAATCGTCGCGAACCAGGCCCATCGAATAGCCGACGTTCTTCACGCCGGCCGGGGTGACGGCGGTCACGGCGCCGAGCTTGCGGCGCGCACCCTTGGCGATGATGGCGGCGCGGCGCCGCGCGTCGGCCAGGGCGTTCGCCATCAGCTCGGCCTCGACTTCTTCGCGTTGCGTGGAATCGAAGGACGTGCCGAAGCTGCCCAGGTTCGGCATGTCGAGCAGGGGCGCCACCACGGCTTCCCACTTCGACAGGTCGCGCATGTTGATGTGCACGCTGGCGCGCAGCTCGTACATCGGGGACTCCGGCGGCGCATCCTTCTTTTGCTCCTTGCGCACGTCGCGCGTTTCCATGTCCTCGAGCGGCACGCCCTGCGCCTGCAGCAGCGCGCGGACTTCGGCGATGCGGGTCTCGACCGTGGTGCGCGCCAGTGCCGGATCGGGGCCGGCCGCCAGGATCTCGAAGTCGATGGCGCCGATGTCGGGTATGCGGAAGACGGAAGCGTCGGCGCTCACGTGCACGAAGGGATAGGCCGGCAGCGGCGATGCGCCGGCAAGGACGGGCAGCGCAGTAAGCGAAGCAAGCGTGGCGGCGAGGATAAAACGATGCAGCATGGCGTCTCCTGGATGTCTGGTGTCTCTCCAGAATAGGCCAATCTAGACATCGATGTCTACATATTTTGAGTGGCAATCGAAACGTGTAGACAAAGATTTCTAGACAAGCTATTCTGGATTCGACCCGTCACCCAAGGAAGCGCCATGCCCACCCCGTCCGATTTGCCGAAGCCCACCGCTGCCGAACTCGACTTGCTGCAGGTGCTGTGGCCACTCGGCGCCGCCACCGCGCGCCAGGTGCACGACAGCATGCAGAAAAGCCGCCCCGACGTCACCTACGCCACGGTCCTGCGCCTCATGCAGATCATGCACACCAAGGGCCTGCTGATCCGCGACGAGAGCGAGCGCTCGCACGTGTACGCGCCGGCCCAGCCCCAGGATTCGCTGCAGACGAATCTCCTGAAAGACCTGATGCAGCGTGCCTTTGCCGGCTCGGCCAAGGCGCTGGTGCTGGCGGCGCTGAAAAGCGGCATCTCGAAAAAAGAGCGCGCCGAAATCGAAAAACTGCTGAAGGAGGACAAGGAATGAACGTCCAGACCTTCGTATCGCAGCTGGGCTGGGTGCTGCTCGACTTTATTTGGCAGGGCGCGCTGATTGGCTGCGCCGTCGCCCTGCTGCTCACGGCCCTGCGCAATGCGCGCGCCGAAGCGCGCTATCTGGTGGCCTGCAGCGGTTTGCTGCTATGCCTGGTGTGGCCGGCCTGTGCGCTGGTGTTGCGCTTGTCCGGCGCCGAGGATGCCGCCGGCGCCACGCTACCCCTCGGCCAGCTGTTCGCGGGCGGCGCAGCGCAAGCGGGGGGCTGGTCCGATGCCCTCGGGCGCAGCCTGTCGTGGATCGTCGGCGCCTGGGCCTGCTGCGCGGCGGCGCTGGCCCTGCGCATGGTGTGCGGGTTGCTGTGGATCGGCCAGGCAGCGCGCCGCATTCTCGGCCATGCCGGGCATGCGCACTGGCAGGCGCGCCTGTCGGGCATGGCGCGTGGCTTCGACATCGGGCGCGAAGTGGGGCTGCGCATTGTCGATGGCCTGGCCAGCCCGGTCACCGCGGGCTGGTGGAAACCGGTGGTGCTGGTGCCGGCGGCGCTGGTATCAAGCATGCCGCCGCAACTGCTGGAGGCTTTGCTGGCGCACGAACTGGCGCACGTGCGCCGCTGCGATTACCTCGTGAACCTGGTGCAGAGCGTCATCGAAACCCTGCTCTTCTATCACCCGGCCGTGTGGTGGATCTCGCAGCGTATCCGCGCCGAGCGCGAACACATCGCCGACGATCTGGCGGCGCGCCAGCTGGGCGAACCGCGGCGCCTGGCGCTGGCCTTGTCGGAACTGGAAAAGCTGCAGTTCGCGCAGGCGCAACTGGCGCTGGCGGCGAATGGCGGCGATCTGGTCGGACGCATCAAGCGTCTGGTGCGGCCGGATACGCAGGCGCTGAACTGGAAGGCGGCGATTCCGGTGCTGGGCCTGGCGGCGGCCTGTATCGCCGGCTGTGCGCAGACGCCGGCGGCGCCGCGGGAGGCTGCGGCGCCGCCGGCATCCGC